>OLPA01000070.1_pt1 | contig 77420 bp, 94 predicted proteins | sample 1672811 | NCBI WGS metagenome assembly OLPA01 (sample SAMEA3136726, study PRJEB25190) | human gut metagenome | biome: human gut; feature: human-associated habitat; material: faeces | place: Austria | collected 2013
CTCTATTCGCTATCCTTTTTTTCTGTCCCTGTCACACTTCATTGTAACACCTACAAAAAATTTCCGTAGTAACAAAAATACAGCTTGACAAATCCGGATTATCTGCTATAATCACTTATGCCTTAAATGTGGCACGCCGTTTAGGTGCAGGCGGCTTTAAATGGAGCCGAAGCACCGGCGATTTGCGAGAGTGCTGGAACAGGTAGACAGGCACGTTTGAGGGGCGTGTGTCAACCGACGTGGGAGTTCAAGTCTCCTCTCTCGCACCAGGCTTGTCAGCCAATTTTGATGACACTGCGTCAAACGCAGTGTCATCAATGCTTTCCGGGCTTAAAAGGCTCGGAAATTTTTTTATTTTTCCATTGATGACAAACGCCGTTTTCATGCAACTGAGGAGACTTGAACTACCCAAACCGGGTTTTGAGCCATTTTATCCCTTCATTGCCGCGGATTTCTCATAAGCTTTTCGAGATTCCTCAAAAATAAATATCACAAAAATTCAAACGCCGGATTGTTGGTTTCGTAGAATCAACGATCCGGCGCTTTTTTATTTTCGGAGGCGGTTTTTGAATTATGTAAACCTTGCATATTAAAAATAACAAACAAATCGGCAAAGCCGGAACTTTTGAGAAATCGAAAGTTCCGGCCTTTTTTTCTTTCAAGGGGGGGTATCAAATTGAAAAACTACGAAATCAAAAAGGCGTTCAAGAATCTGCCGGACGCTGGGCTGCCGGATAAGGATACAGTAACGTGCCGTGAATACGAGCAGTGCGATGGCTGTCATTATCCGGCGCATGGTTTTATTTGCTGGCACGGCGACGGCAAATGCCTGAGAAATGAAATGCGGGAGGTGAAGAAATGATCATTCAGGCAGAGCTGAGACGAAAGCAATCCGAATACGAAGGCGATGCCTGTGTCGTTGACAAGGTCATTGAGCTGCCCGCCCAGCGATTTAAGCAGTTCAGCCGCGCGTTGCTGGCGGATTATGATTTCATCGCAGAGAACCAGAGTGCCATCCAGTACGATGCAGACTCCCGCCACTGTCTGCTTATCCTCAATGCCGATAGCGGAGACGGCTTCCTTGTAAACCCACAGGGGTATAACTACGCTCGGTACAGTGCCTTTGTTCCGAACGTCCGCAGTCTGTTGACACCTGATGTGGAGATTGACCGGAGCTACCTTTCGTTAGCAGAGCCTTGGCGGGACGAGAGCCGGGATGAAATGCTTCGCATGACATTGCACGTCGATGGGAAGCCGGACTACACCCTCGTACTCCCCGCTGACGAGATATACCTCGATGCTGTGAAGGCTTACCTTGATATCGATGTCTTCGCGGATGCGATGATCGAAGATATTCACTTCAAGGTGCCATACATTGGTGAACTGCTCTATGACACAGATTGCCCCGCTGTTGAGGATTACAACGACTTCGCGCAAGCATTGGAGGATATCTGGCAGGAGGACGGTATGCTCCTGACCTATGCCGCTGCGCTGGAAGCTGAGAAGCCGGAGACTTTGCAGGGAGCCTATGAGCTCCTGCATAATCTGGATAACTATCAACGTATCGTAGACACCTACGATTATGGTCAACGGCGTTTGCAGGAAACGCTGGGGTTGGACGATGATGCCATTTACGAGCTGGACGGCTACATGGACTTTGAAAAGTATGGCGCTGACTGCATGGAAAATGACCATGTGATAGAAACAGGGTTCGGCCGGCTGCGGCGCTTAGACCCGCCCTTCCCGGAGCAGACGCCAGGGCAGCAAATGTTTCAGTAGACTTTGAGGCAGATGTGTAGTATGTTTGCCGTTACAAAAAAGGAGGAAGAATAAGAATTGGCTGTAGATGCAAGAACAGAAGAATTTCAGCACATCGAGGTATTTGACAAATTTGCGTTGTTCACCAACGCACGAATCGACCGCACTACTGTGCCGAAGGGCTGGTATTGCTATGACTTCCGCGGTACAGGCGATGATCCCGGTGAGCTGCGCTTTATCGAAGAAAGTGTTGTGGTCAACCATTCAGGCTCGATCTTGATGCCGGAGAAGCTGGAACTGCCTGCGTCCGGTCAGCTGGATGCATGGGATGAGTTTGGTCTTCTCGATGAGTGCGACATGACACTTCGGGAGTTTTGCGAGGTGCATGATCTCCCATATCCCGCAGAGGAAGAAGAGTTTCATATACGTCCGGCCCGCCCAGATGAGGCGGGCTTGTTTTATGCCCAGCACTCCTCAGAAGACGAACGGTTAGGGGCTATCGGTCATGTCCGCATGGACTTCGGACGCAGCGGCAACGAGTTCTGGCACACATGGCATCCACGCGGATCTGAAGACCTGAACAATCCTGCGTTCAAGGCAGAACTTCAGGAGGTCGTTGACATGATGCGAGGTAGTGTTCTGAAAAGCCGTTTTGCAATGGCGCACTTCTGTTATGAACATGGTGGAAGAATCAACGGAGATTGGACGCAGGATTTTGGCTACATCGTAGAGACGGAGCATTACAGCTACTGCCTGCGCTGCAATCCATCCCCTGAAGATTACAACGCATACCTGACTTGCTTTGACCTTGATGTCCAGCGGCAGAACATGGCACATGAAAAACCTCTGGTTGGCCGGGTCACTTTTGTGGGTGACGATGCGCAGGAGTTTACCGATGCGGAAGCCTTTCTCAAATGCATTAGGGAAGAACTGCCGTACTTCCCGACCACTGGCTTTCGTTGTGAGGTGCTGACCGACGATTCCGCCGTCCGCAAGCAAGTGGATGACATCTTCTATGACTTCTTCGGCGAGGAGAATCCCCATCAGATAGAGGATTATCAGAATGAACCCGAACAGGACATGACTTTTGGAGGAGTGTGAATATGGACAGAAAAATGGTGAATTTTATAAAAGAACAGTATCCGCCCGGCACCCGCATTCGGCTCAACTCAATGGAGGATCCCTATGCACCCATTGCTCCCGGTACGGAGGGCGTGGTGGACTTCGTGGATGACATTGGTACCATCCACATGAAGTGGAATAACGGCAGGTCGCTTGGGATCGTCCCCGGTGAGGACAGTTTCTCGGTACTGCCGCCCAAACTGACTACGTTCAAGCTATATATGCCCCTGACTGCTGAACTCTATGAGAGGAGTGAATACGGGGATTTGGAGTCGGAAAGCACGGAACTTGATGGCCGTGCATTGCGGAGTTGTCAGGATCAGATCATGGCAGAGCTGGTCAAAAGTCGTATGCCGGAGGAAACCGAGCGTGGCCTCATGTATTGGTATGGTAAAGCTGACAGCATAAATACCAAGGTTCACTCCGCAGTCTTTACCGTTGAGGAGCGTGACCGGCAGCTCTGGGGCGTCGCCGAATGCCGCGTTGCTGGTGAATTGAGTGCGGCAGAGCTGGATACCCTAAAAAAGTATATCACCGGTCAAGCTGCGGACGGCTGGGGCGAGCACTTTGAACAGTGTGAGATCCTTGTGGATGGCGGAAGTGAACTATATGTCCACCTCTGGAACTCCGACGATTGGAGCATCCAAACGGAGCAGGAATGTTTTACGCCGAAGCTGGCGGAGAGGCTGCCGGAGCTGTGTTTCTCCACCCTTCCCGGCACCGGTGCTCTCATCTGTATCAAACGAGGCGAGAGCGGCTACTATCCCAGTGATTGGAACACAGACGATCCCGCGCAGAACCGTGAGCTGGCCGATTACAACAACGAACGCCTTGGCGTTACACCCGCACAGGAGAACGCCATGAAAGTAGGTTCCATGTTTGGCTGGAGCGTTCCCGGTGCAGACCCAAGCTATTACGAACAGCCGCAAGGAGGGATGACCTTTGGATAAAAAGATATTCGGCGTCTATCTGGCAAAGCAGGATGCCCCAGACAGTGAAGCCAACGTTAGACTGAAATTGCCAGCTTCTCCGTGGGAGCTGCATGATGCAATGGACAAGGTGCAGCTTCAGGAAAATGAGGAGCTGTATCTGGAGGTGGACGATTATTACGGCTTTGAGTATCTTGCCCCGCAGATGATGCTGCCCTTGGCCGGTTTTACGCAGAGAACGATTTTATTCCCGAATTGGACGACGTATCTGACAGCGTGTTTAAAATGCTGGACTTTGCCGGTATCGGAAGAATGATTCGCCAAGGTGAAAACGGTGTTTTTGTCGGCGGTTGTTATGTGGTGCGGGATGGCGAAATGACTGCCGCACCGCCCTGTTCCAGAGAGCTTCCTGAAAAGCCAAGATATCTCTTCCGCCTTACTCTTGGTCTGCACCCCGACCTTGAAGATGGCCGAACTGTCACGCTGACATTGCCTGCGTCTGCTGAAGAATTGAAAAAGGCGCAGAAGCAGCTCTGCGTAGACGACTGGAAAGATGTTATAGTTCTCAATTATGATGGCATCATTCCACAGGCGACAGAGTTTGCTGACCTGCCAGCGGAATTGGAGGCCTTCAACCATTTTGCAGAAGTTGTGGAGGCTATACCTTCCCCTGAAAAGCAGATCCCGAAGCTCAAAGCGGTACTCAGTGCCGGTCAGTGCAGCAGCGTCGATCAGGCAATTTTACTTGCGGAGAGACTGGAGCATTTTTATTTTGACGCGAGGATAAAGAACTGTGCCGACCTCGTGTACGATGAGCTCGAAAACGTCATCGGCGGCAGACAGGCAGAGGAACTGCGCCAGTGTTTAGACATCGAGAAGTACGGAAGGATACTCCAGCAGGGCTACAACGCCGAGTTCACCGAATACGGCATGGTAACACGCGACGACTTTCAGACGATGGATGCCCCGTGGCAGGATGAGTCGGAGGTGGTGGATATGCAGATTACATGAAAAAGACGAGCCTGTGAAAAAACAAGCTCGTCACTCTATTTCTTCGTCCATATCGTTGAACTCCGGGCAATCGAAAAACTCCGAGAGCGTAATATCCAGCGCGTCACATAGCTTCTTCAATGTGAACACACGCGGATTAGCCGTAACTCCGCTGACTATGTCATGGACAGTGGACGCCGTGGTTCCGGCCATGCTGCAAAGCTTGCCCACAGTTATCCCGCGCTCATTGCACAGCTGCGTTATGCGCCGTGAAAACACTGTTCCCTCTTCCACAGTTCCACCTCCTCTTCGGAATACCGTAGAGATATTATCTGCGAAGAGAGCGAAAATTACATTCGGAATTCCGTAGACATTTGCAAAAACATGTGCTAAACTATAACAAATTCGGAATTCCGTAAGAATGGTGTGGGATCATGGAAGATAAATTAGAAAAAGCGTTCGGAGATTTTATAGACCGCAGAGAGTACGACGAGGCAAGCAACGCTATGCTTGCGCTGACTAGGAGCGCATTTATAGCCGGATGGAAAGCTGCGGGCGGAACCATACCTGAGTCTCAGCCCGTGTTCACGATCATAGAGGGCAATAAGGAACACAAAAAATAAATACCTGGATCACAGCAGGGCCGTTTCCCGAAAAGAAGCGGCTCTGCTTTTTCAAGCCCATTTCCGGGAAGCGAGGCCCGGAAAGGAAATGCAATGAGGAAAGAACAGCTCTGCGTCTACCTATATAAAAATTGCAGAGGAAAGAAAAAGTGTGTAAGTGCCCGTACCATACAGGCAGACCTGCACATGAGCGAAAACGAGCTGCGCAAGCACGTCAATCGCCTTCGCCGTGAGTGTATCCCCATCGGCAGCAGTTCAAACGGCTATTACTTTGCCGAGACTGCCGCCGAGGTATACGACACAATCAAGAACCTCCGGCGCATACGCGACGGCATCGACGCTGCCATAACCGGACTTGAGTGCTCAATGATCAGCTTCCGGGGCGGTGACGGCGTCTGAAAAGCTTCATCCCGTGGGTCGGCGGCAAGGGCAAGCTCCTGTGGATCATAGAGCGCCTTGCCCCGGCTAACTATTCTCGCTTCATAGATGTGTTCGGCGGCAGCGGTACGGTGCTCATGAATCGGCCGATCAAGCGCGGCTGCATGGAGGTATATAACGACTACAACTCCAACCTCACAAACTTGTTCTTCTGCGTGAAAGAGCGCCCTCTGGCACTTATAACCGAGCTCGGCTTCTTGCCGCTCAACAGCCGTGACGACTTTGAGGCAATATACCGGCAGCTAAAGTGTGAAGAATTCAACGACGAGTACCTCGCAATAGAGTTGGAACTGGCAGACAAATACTTCTCTCCGTTCCATGCCAAGGCCGTAAAGGCGCTGCTTCTCAAGCGAGCCCAGCGTGGGAACGTGCGTAGAGCGGCAAACTACTACAAGCTCATACGTTACAGCTTCAGCGGCACGGGCAAGTCCTTCGGCGGAAAGCCCTGCAATATACGAAACTTCTTCGCAGATATATGGCGATGTTCCCGCAGGCTCGAAAACGTGGTCATAGAGAACAAGGACTTTGAAAGTCTGCTGACACAGTATGACCGCCCGGACGCGTTCTTCTACTGCGACCCGCCGTATTACAACGCCGAATGTTATGAAGTGGAGTTTCCCAAGCGAGACCATCTCAGGCTGTGCGGTGCCATCAAGCGCTGCCGCGGCTTTGCGATGGTCTCTTACAATTTCTGCTTCGAGATATTGGACATCTACAAAGACTTCTACATATTCCGCACCAAGCGTCCGAACTCAATGTCACAGACCGCGGGCAGTGAGTATGAAGAAGTAATCATCACAAACTTTGATCCTCTGCTATGCACCGCGCAGCTCTCGATCTTCACAAGAAACTCAGATATGGGAGTCGAGCTTGTACATGAGCCGGAATTGCCGTTCGGACTGACAGAGGACGGAAAGATTATTTTTATGGAGGAAAGCCAATGAAATTTGAAATAGCAGCAAGCCAGAGAGATTTGAAGATAACAAAAACCGCATTAGCATTGAGCGGCATTGCCGACGCTGAGACATACGAGGTGTTCACCACACCGAATGCAGTTGTCGTTATAGACGGTCAGATGACTGCAAAAGAACTCTTTTCCGCAGCAGCAAGTCTGCGTATGCTTGCAAGCGATCTGCTGATGCAGCTTGCGGAGTCCTGCGACGATGTGTGCGAGAACTGCGACGAAAGCTGCATTGAAAGGCTGCTCGGCGGCGGGATAGATGCAAGCTGCTATGAGTATGCCGCAAAGTTCAGACCTTGCGGGAACGAGATAATGTCTAATGCTTATGACATGGCGGAGGCAACTTACGATGAGCTCATAGCACGCGGCTTCTGCCTGTATGATCTTTTTAGGCACTACATAGAGGGAGACATTGTCTATGGCAAATAACGTTCCGCTTTATACCGGATCCCGTGAGTATGCCAGGGCGCACGATGAGCTCCCGCTCTGGCGCGAGAGCTTAAACGAGAACATACGCTGCAAACGGGCCATCGAGGACGCCATCCGACAGAGCTTCGACGGCATGCACCTTAAACCGGATTGCGCCGAGAGCGTTATACAAGAGTTCAGCTTCGACCGAGTAGAGTACGTCCTCGGCAATACTTTGCATCAGCTCAGCTATGACGGCAGGTTCAGTTGGTCAAATAAAGAATGGGGTGAAAACATTGAGATACCTGACGACCACCGCAATTGCGAATTCTGTGTCGGCTCTCATCCGGCAGTTCTGGACGGCTTCATCGACGAATACAGAAAAGCCGCAGAAGAGCAAAGCTTTGAGTTCGGAGAAACACATGGATAAAGAGCTGTGCTCCGAACTGGAACGGCGCATAGACCGAGAGTTCTCTGAGTATGAGGACGCCATGCTTGAGCACAGCACGGCTTACGTCTTTGCCAAGTGCGGCGAGATAAACGCCATGTGTACCTGCTATAATCTGCTCACCATAAAGCTTGTTCAGGCAGAAGATATACCCTGCATCGAGTACCTCGCCCGCTTCCGCCAGCCACTCAAGGTCGTCTGTGACGAGTGGACAAAGCTTGATTGCAAGCATGAGGAGGCATTCGGCTTGATGCTTCAAGCTCTCATGGAATCCGGCTCGGCAGAAAGCCGCAATGATTTTGACCCGGACTGGGTCATCAAACACTGCTCTCAGGCTATGCACTGAGGGTATTTTCATTTAGGAGGAAAAACCAATGCGCAGAAAAAAGATATACTCAGTACTCATCATGACGGCAGTGTTCGTCTCGCTGCTGTCCATCCCCGCCTACGCCAGCGGGGATGTTGCCGGTGCGGTCGAGAGCACGTGGTCGACTGCATCCCAGCAGATAAAAACCGTTGTGGACAATGTCATCTTCCCCGCCATAGACCTCATTCTCGCCGTATTTTTCTTTGCCAAACTGGGAACGGCGTATTTCGATTTCCGGAAGACCGGACAGTTTGAATGGACTGCACCGGCTATACTCTTTGCCTGTCTCGTATTTACTCTTACCGCGCCCAATTACATCTGGGGCATCGTCGGGCTGTAATGCAGGGAGAACCGAAAGGCGGTGATGATCAATATTTATATGGGATTTTGTCTCGTCGAAGATACTGGATGAGATACTCGACTGGCTCTACTGCCAGATCGTAGGCTTCCTAGGAAACTTCTTCGCCGAGATGGGCAGCATGGGCGCGGAACTGTTCGAGATGAGCTGGGTGCAGGGCATCGTGCAGTTTTTCAACTACCTTGCGTGGACTCTGTACGTCATCGGCCTCATCGTCGCCTGTTTTGAGTGCGGCATAAACTACGCCGGAGGCAAAGGCGACATCCGTGCGGTCGCCCTCAATGCCATCAAGGGCTTCATGGCGGCAAGCCTGTTCTCCGTTGTCCCGGTCAGACTGTACCAGCTTGCTATCTCCTTGCAGGCTGAGTTCACCTCCGGCATGACCGGCTACGGAACATCCATCGGAGAAGTCGCGGCAAACATCATTCAGGAGTACGAAGAGATCGAAACTGTCGCCGACCTTGTTTTGAAACCCATCTCTGGCTTTGAGGCAGTAACAAGCCCCATCATGGTGATCGTCTGCATCATCATGATGGCGTATGCAGTAATAAAAGTGTTCTTCGCAAACCTCAAACGCGGCGGCATTCTCTTGATACAGATCGCAGTCGGGAGCCTGTATATGTTCAGTATCCCGCGAGGGGGTATAGACGCATTCGTCCAGTGGATGAAGCAGGTCATAGGTGTGTGCCTGACAGCGTTCCTACAGGCGACAATACTCATTGCGGGACTTCTCGTATTCAAGGAGCATGCCCTGCTCGGCATCGGGCTCATGCTCTCGTCGAGTGAGATAACACGCATCGCCGGAGCCTTCGGCCTCGACACGAGCACAAGGGCAAACATCATGAGCGCAGTATATACGGCACAAACTGCTGTCCATACCGGCAAGGCCATAGTTCAGGCGGTGAGCAAGTGACCCTCACACTCGGAAGTTTGTTTGACGGCATAGGCGGTTTCCCTCTTGCCGCCGTGAATAACGGAATCGTACCATTATGGGCAAGCGAGATAGAACCGTTTCCCATTGCCGTAACGTCTACGCACTTTCCCCAGATGCTCCACTTGGGGGATATAACTAAGCTGAACGGAGCGGAGCTGCCGCCGGTAGATATAATAGCCGGGGGCTCCCCGTGCCAAGATCTTTCCATCGCATCAGGTACAAGAGCCGGACTTGCAGGAGCGCGCTCCGGACTTTTCATGGAGCAGATACGGATCACGAAGGAGATGAGAAATGCAGATATACTACGAGGACGATCAGGCGTGTCTGTTCGACCCAGAATCTTTTCATGGGAAAACGTGCCCGGAGCCTTCTCCTCAGGTGAGCCGCACGGCGAGGACTTCAGGATCGTCCTTGAGGAGATTATTAAAATATGTGTACCCGACATATATGTTCCTCGACCTCACGCCGGGAAATTCCAATCTGCTGGGTGGATACGAGTGGGAGATACGCTCTCCGTGGGCTGGCGAGTTACCTCTTCTCAACACTGGGGTGTCCCCCAAAGAAGAGCCCGAATCTTCCTTGTCGCAGATTTTGGAGGACTCACCGCACCCAAGATATTATTTAAGCCCGAAAGCCTGCCTGGGTATACTGCGCCGAGCGAAGGTTCGTGGAAAACTGCTGCCGAAAAGATTGGAAGCTGCTTTGCTGGCGCAGGCGGGCTTGAGTGACGGTGAGGATATAGACACAGATATCCATGCTTACCATATAAACCAGAGGAACGAAGGGATAGACCTGCACGGCGTCGCGGGGGCGTTGATGGCTACGCAGAACATGCAGATGCAGACCTTCGTCGCGGGCTTCAGTCCGGGCGCGGGCAGCTCGGCCGGGAGCGTTGGCTATACTGAAGATGTCGCACCGACGCTCAAAAGTGCCGACAGCGGAAATACAACTCCGGCAGTCCTGAGACTGTACGAGAATCACGGGATAGACAGCCGGTACAAGGGACCGTTCGATGTTGCTCCCACGCTCTCTGCCAGAGCCGGTACAGGCGGGGGCAACCTTCCGCTTGTTGACGATACGCCGCTGTGTATCGCCGGAAACGTGATCGACCGCCAGCCGCAAAACGGCGGCAACGGCAACGGCGTCAGTGAGGACTTGTCGTATACGATCACCGCGACGGATAGGCACGCGGTCTTTGCCCGTCAGCGTGTAGATGTTTTTCAGGAAGATGATGTGGCAAGCACCCAAAGCGCCAGACAGTACAAGGATGCGACCGATCTTGTGTATGACAGCTCAAAGCCGTTCGCTTACCTCATCCGCAGACTCACACCGCTGGAGTGCGAACGCCTGCAGGGCTTTCCCGACGGCTGGACAGACATCCCCGGCGCGTCGGACTCGGCTCGCTACAAAGCCCTCGGTAACAGTGTCGCCATTCCGTGCGTGGACTATATAATGCACGGTGTTGCTACAGCGCTGAATGGTGCATAGCTTGTTGTATCTGCTTTGTTTTGCCGGTGATCTTCATTGCTTATGCTGAATAGCTTTGTGCCGTAGCTTCAGGTATACTTCGCTTGCGAAAGCGGAAAGGAGCTTCGATATGGACGAAAAGAAGAAAAACCTCTGTGCCATGATCCCGGAGTCGCTGCACATCAGGGTGCGCGAGGAACAGGAGCAGCTGGCACTGACACTGAGCGCGTACGTCGAGAAGATCATCAGAGAACACTTTGAAGGAGGCAGAACTATGGCAAACGGAACAAGGACGCTGGCACTGCAGATTCCGGAGGAACTCTTCGTAAGGATCAAGGAGCATCTGAGCAAATACGGGCTGACGCAAAAAGAGTTCATCATCGGGCTCATAGAGACTGCGCTCGCTGACGCAGCAGACGCGGAGGAGGCAGAATAAAAAGCAAAATACATCATCAAAGCCGTCGTGGGAGACCACGGCGGCTTAAACATTTTACAGGAGGATAACAATGTACATCTACCCGGATAATCTTGCAGCCAAGGCGACGCTCTGGCTGTGGGAGCTCAAAGACCTTGCCATCATCGGCATTGGATTTCTCATTGGAATATTTTCACTTGTGCGCACAAGCGCACTGCTGCCGCTGGCGCTCGTCGTTGCCTATGGCTTTCTAAGCATCCGCTTCGACAACACCAGCATACTGGACTTCATCCGCTATGCCGCGGCGTACTTTTTCACACGCCAGCAATACTTTGAATGGAGGGATCCCACATGATCTTCAAAAAGAAAGAATCCACGCAGGAGCTGCTCGGCATTGAGACCATAACAGATTACGGCATATCTACGAAGCAGGGTGAGCTCGTTTTCTTTTCCGTTGCACCTACTAACTTGAGTGTGCTCCCCGCCGACAGCATCGACGCGAGGATAAATGCCCTGCTCAACATCATCAAGGGCTATGACGGTATTGAGATGATCGCCACGGATTCGATGCAGTCCTTTGAATACAACAAACGCTTCTACCGCGACCGTCTTGAGAAAGAGAGCTGCCCCGCCGTAAGGCGTCTGCTGGAGCAGGACATAGAACATCTCGACCGCATACAGGTAATGACGGCATCGTCCCGTCAGTTTTATATTGTCCTGCGCATACGCAGCGAGATCAAAGGCGACATCTATTCCCACCTCGGCAATGTTGAGAAATACATACACGAGCAGGGCTTCACCGTCCACCGCGCCGACCGGCAGGAGCTTAAAAAGCTGCTGGCTGTGTACTACGGGCAGAGCATCAGCGTTGACCCGTACCCGGACTATGACGGTCAGCAGTGGGAATAAGGAGGAAAAACTACATGGGAAAACATCTGAAACAGAAATCTGCACCTGTGAAAACAGAGCTGAAGAAAAAGAAATATAAATCCGCGTCCGTAAAGCCCACACCTCCGCGTAAAACGTTCTTAGATATGATCGCGCCGGGAGTTATGAAGTTTAATCCCGACGTGTATATCCGAGATAATCTTTACTGCTGTGTTTGGGCACTGAAGGAGTACCCGGCCGCGACTGAGGATCAGGCTATACTGCGTCACCTCGGTGAGAAGTGCGGCGTAAATATTCGCATATACACGCGCATAGTCGATGCTATGGAGGAGAACCGCATCATCCAGAATGCCACCAACAAGAACAGGCTCAGCCGGGCAAACACCAATGATACAAAGCAGATGATCACCGCCGAGGGCAACCTGCAGGATGTCTTTGAGATGGTCAATACAATGCGCAAGCGCCGTGAGCCGCTCATCCACTGCGCTGTGTTCATTGAGCTGTGCGCTCCGACGATGCAGGAGCTTGAGCGTTTGCAGTCTGAGGTCATATCTGAGCTGCTGAGATCAAAGCTCAATGTGGATAGACTTCGACTGCGCCAGCAGAAGGGTTATCTCTCCACCTGCCCGCAGGGACACAATATCTTCGGCACACAGTTCGAGCGTGTGCTCCCGGCGTCGAGCGTTGCAAACTTATACATATATAATTATTCCGGCAAGACGGATGCGCACGGCTTCTACATCGGCAAGGACAGATACGGCAGCAACATCCTCACAGACTTTGACCAGCGCGATGAGGACAAGACCTCGGCGAATGTTCTTATCCTCGGCAACTCCGGCCAGGGCAAGTCTTATCTTATGAAGCTCCTCATGGTCAACTGCCGTGAGGCTGGGAAAAACATTATCTCGCTGGATGTTGAGCATGAACAGGGCGAGCTCTGCGCCGCGCTTGACGGCTGCTTCATTGACCTCATGGGCGGGCAGTACATCATCAACGTACTTGAGCCGAAGTGCTGGAGCACCGGCGAGGATGAGGACGATCCGTCAACGCCGGAGACATTCAGGAAGAAAACCGTGCTGTCTCAGCACTTGTCTTTCCTCCGAGATTTCTTCCGTGCGTATAAAGACTTCACCGATCCTCAGATAGACACGATAGAGATACTGCTCTCGAAGCTGTATTCCAGGTTTCACATTTCGGACTACACGAATTTCTCGCAGCTCAAGCCGGAGGATTATCCTGTGCTCTCTGACCTCTACGATCTCATCGAAGAGGAATACAAAAACTACGATGAGGCAGCGCACAATCTCTATACTCCGCAGCTCTTACAGGAGGTGCTGCTCGGCCTGAACTCAATATGCAAAGGTGCGGACTCGCAGTTCTTCAATGGGCACACGAATATAACCTCATCGCGCTTTCTTGTGTTCGGCGTAAAGAGCCTCTTGATGGCGGGGAAAAACATTCAGAACGCCATGCTCTTCAACATTCTCAGTTATATGTCCGATAGGCTTCTGACCGAGGGCAACACCGTAGCCACGCTCGACGAGCTGTACATCTGGCTGAGTAACCCCACGGCGATAGAGTATATCCGGAACTGCCTCAAGCGCGTGCGCAAGAAGGAGTCCGCGATGATCCTTGCCTCACAGAACCTCGACGACTTCGACCAGCCGAATGTACGCGAGATGACGAAGCCGCTGTTCTCTATTCCTCTGCACCAGTTTCTTTTCAATGCGGGCAGTATAGATAAGCGCTCATACATGGACATGCTTCAGCTTGAGGAGTCCGAGTATGACCTCATTCGTTATCCCCAGCGCGGAGTGTGTCTTTACAAGTGCGGCAATGAACGGTACTTGCTTGAAGTTCACGCCCCGCCGCATAAGGAGGCGTTGTTCGGAACAGCAGGTGGCAGATAATGAATACCGTACTTGCAAAATTTGCTCTAACTGTTGGCAGCAGCGACAAGGGCAGGAAAACAATAGCATGGATACTTGCTTCGGTGCTCTCTCCGCTTATTCTCATAACCGCGGTGCTCTGTTCTCTCGCAAGCGGTGGGGCGGAGCACAACAACACAACTGTGAAAGCCTGCTTCTACGGCCCGAACTACACAGAGAAAGTTCCGAGCGAGTTCAAGACGCACGTCTCCGAAATGCAGGAAGCTTTTTCTCTTCTGGATTCGGCGATAGCCGCCGCAAATTCAAGTGAGGACAGCACCGGAAGCCTTGACCCGACAATGGTCAAGGCTGTTTTCTTTGCTCTGTGCTTCGGCGAGGATGCACCGACAACAAGAGCAGCCGGTCGGTTTGTTGACTGCTTCTATTCCGAGCAGGAGTTGACGCGCGAGGTCGAGAGCGAGGATGAAAACGGCGAGACGGTCACCGAGACAGAGACGTACATGACGATCACTCCGCTGTCACTAAGCGATGCTTATATAAATCTCTCCGCCGAGCTCGGCAGAGAGATAACCGATGAGGATAAAGATAACATCCGGCACATCTACACCATGATCGCAGGGCCGATGGGTGTTGAGAATTACATCGGCGCATATGAAGTAGGCGGGCAAAGGAGCGTGGAGATTGACCTCAGTACGTTCTCTGACCCGTCGACGAAAAACGCTCACGACCTCACGGCCTACGCCATAAACGCTTGGCAGTCAGGCTGGGGTTATGTCTGGGGAACCTATGGTCAGATCATGACGGAGGAGCTGTTTGCATCAAAGCTCCAGCAGTACCCGGAGGGAGTCGGCAACTACGCGGATTTCATTCAGGCCAACTGGGTCGGCGGCAGGACTGCCGACTGCGTTGGACTCATCAAAGGTTACGGTTGGCTCGATGCGGAGACGCTGGAGCTGCGCTACGGTACAAACGGTATGCCCGACGTCGGTGCAAACCAGATGTACTATAACGCCACGGTCTCCGGCACGATAGATACCATACCCGACACGCCGGGACTTGCGGTCTGGCACGACGGGCACATCGGCGTGTACATAGGCAACGGTGAAGTAATAGAGGCAATGGGCACAAAGTACGGTGTGGTCAAGACGCAGCTCGAAGGCCGCGGCTGGACGCACTGGCTTCAGGTGCCATATTTTTCTTACGACTAAGAAAACACACCCGGCATAATGCCGAGCGTGTAACCTCACAGCCGTTCGTAGTGCGACCACATACTGAGTATCTTTATTGTCTGTGCTTCTTCAACGACTTCATACACCAAGCGGTGCTGTGCGTTGATCCTGCGGGAGTACAGACCCGAAAGGTCGCCGACGAGCTTTTCGTATGACGGCGGATTCTGAAATGGATTGACCTTTATGATCTCAATCAGCGCCTTCACCTTGCCGTCAAGGTGCGCCGCCTTGAGCTTCGGTACGTCCTTTGCCGCAGCCTTCGTGTAAACTATTTTGTACATCACCAGTCTATCTCGTCCTCCGAAACGCACTCGGAGAGCGGCGTGGCCATTCCGTCAAGCAGCTTGCGCTTCATCTCAGGATCGGACATAAGGTTCAGCGTCTCTATCATGCCGCGATAGTCTTCCTCGCTGAGAACGACAGCATTGCCGGCCTTGGTGCTGATGTTGAGAGGCTCATTGTACTTGATGGTCTGCTCAAGCATGGAGAAGACATTCTTGCGAAAGCTCGTAATATTGGTATTAAGCAAAGTGATCACCTCCGTATATGTACATTATAGCGTACACTCTGGCTTGCGTCAACAGAAAAATGATTTGTATTATTCTATGCAGAAATGAATTGAACTAACAAGGGAGAACACCATGAAACAGATAAACATATCCGTCAGCTTTGATGATGAGAAGCTGCGGGCACTGAATAAATATCTCAAGAAGAAGGAGCTGACGGCCGAAGATGAGCTCGCGGCGGCGCTGCTGCATCTTTACGAAAAGCACGTCCCGGCCGCTGTGCGTGAGTACATTGACGAGGACGATGTAATTGTTCCGGCAAAGCCGAAGCGCACAGCGAAACAGGCAGTGCCGAAGAAAGTTGAAGCGCCGGTGGAAATTGCACCTGCAATTAACACTGCGCCGGTCACTATGGATGGAGGTGAAGAATCATTAGCATCGAAATATTTTGGGACGACCTGAACGAAACCAAGCAGCGCGAGATCATGTCTACGCTCGGCGACAACGGCAACTACGATGTGATTCCCATCGCAGTTATTGAAACCGAGCCGCTTCACAGCTTGGCCGAGGACGATTTCAATTTCGTCGATGAGATTTTGGAGTGCAACGACGAATTGAATTTCTATATGGAGCTGCACTGTGACGCCAGAAATATTTTCGGTTCGCTTAGCGGGATCGCTCCGGATGACTATCTCAATGTCTACGCAAACTACAATGTTACAACGAGACAAGTCGACGACACCCTTGACATTATGATCTGCCGCAGTATCGGCTCTAATGAGGCGGCGGTGTACAAGCTCTCGGAAGCTGAGAAAGAAATAGTTCTTGAGAAGATGGACGAGTACTGTCAGGAGCGTGAAGGCATGACCCTCGACGAATACTGCGAGTCAGTGCAGACCGAGTGTCTCACACCGGAACTGTAGCCCGTGTTTGCCCGCGTGAGGCGCTGTGTGCGCTTTTACGGAGACGGGTAGGGCGTGGATACCCCGGCAGGAGAACGTGCGGCGTTTGGGGGCGTTTTCGCGGCATTTTCGTCCGGGTGTGCCCGTTCGAAAATGGCACAAGATAAAGCCCGCTATCGGTTTGACCGGCAGGCCCCCACAAAGCCCCGCAACGCGGGTCTTTTCACAAGGGCTGTAGTGCTATCGGTTTTGAGAAATTGCAGAATTTCCGCTATCTGTATGCCCCCAAACGCCGCTGTACCAACGATTTTACCGCTATCTATTAGGAGAGGATATTAATATGGAAGAAAACAAGAAGAATTACGCCTTATGGCTTTACCCCGAAACTGTCCGCAGAATGGACAGTTCATTGGAACTTGCTAACTGTCAGAGCCGCAGTGAGTTCGTTGAAAAGGCGCTGCACTTTTACATGGGCTACCTTGTCACTGACGATACAACCGAGTATCTCAGCAAAGCTCTGCTCACCAGTATACAAGGTATGCTCGACTCGAACGATGACCGAATGAGGTCGCTGATGTTCAAGCTGTGTGTTGAGACAAACATGATGATGCACGTCATCGCCGCGCACTTCAAAGATGACATAGGTGACCTCCGCGCTCTGCGCGGCTATGCTGCCGATGAGGTCAAGCGCATGTATAGACGCATCAGCTTTGACAACGCAGTCAAAATACAAAGCTCACCGGAGGACTGATGGCAAAGTTAATATTTATTTCTCCGTACCTCAAGGGCGGCACGAACTCTGCTCGGCTCGTAAACCATGTGAGGTATATCTCCACGCGGGACGGTGTGCAGACCTTGAACGATGGCGCAAAAAATCTCCCGCCGACGAAAAAGCAGGAGGAATATATTCAAAAGCTCACGAAAAAGTTTTCAGAAGCAAAACTGCTTCCGGAATATGATGAGTATGTCTCTGCGCCATCACGCTACTCTGCATCTGAATTCATCGAGCAGACAGAAGAAATATATTCTTTCGACCTCGACGAACGCGAGAATTTCATTGGCTACATTGCAAACCGTCCCGGAGTGAGAAAGCTCAATGAACACGGGCTGTGGAACGCAGACGGTCAGGTGCCTGTGATGCAGACCGCGATGGACGAAGTATCTCACCACGAGGGTAACGTCTGGCGGCCTATCATTTCTCTTCCACGCGAAGATGCAGAGCGGCTCGGCTATGACCATGTTGAGGCTTGGCAGAATTTAATTAAGTTGTCGCTCATCGACATAGCCGAGGGCTATAAGATCAAGCCTGACCATCTCAGGTGGTATGCCGCTATGCACATGAAAGAAAAGCATATCCATGTACACATGGTCATCTTCTCGACTGACCCCAAAGAGGGATATCTCACTAAGCAGGGTATCAAGCAAATCAAGTCTGCACTGGTGCGTCAGGTCTACAAGGATGACCTGCTGAATGTGTACCAGAAGCAGACTGTACACCGTGACAAGCTCCAAGAGAATGCATTGGAGGTCATGGATTCCTTGATTCAGAAAATGCAGGACGGTGATTTGAAAAATCCGAAGCTTGAATTGCTCATCACTGAGCTTGCGGATCGTCTGCAAAACTACCCAGGCAAGAAAGTGTACGGTTATCTTCCACCGGCCACAAAGCGCATAGTGGATGCAATCGTAGATGAGCTTGCAAGTGACGAGCGTGTCGCAGAGGCGTATTCGCTTTGGCAGGATATGCGCGACGAGGTGTTCAGTTTTTACTCGAAAGCGAAATCTGCGCGTGTGCCGCTGTCTCAACAGAAAGAGTTCAAGCCTGTGCGCAACATGGTCATACGTGAGGTAATGCAGATGATGGAACAACAGCAGGATGAAAATGATGAGTACGATAAGAGACAGCAGACTGCGCCTGAACTAGAAACTGCCTCGGAAAGTTCAGTGCCAACAGCCACACCCAATACGCCACCTCATTCTGAGCACCATGCCACGCCACCTGAATCCGTCTCTGCCTGTATGATTCGTATGCTGCATCACATGGGCAATATCTTCCGGGATAACGTCAACTCTTCTGGTTACCGTGGCTTGCAGCTTGACCGGAAGCGTCGAAAAGAATTGCAGGAGTGGAAAATCGCGCTCGGTCATCGTGAGGACGATCATGAAGATCCTGCAAATTACCCGAAGCCTGCGTATTAGTTTCAGTTGCTATTTCAGTGTGTTTGGGTATAATGTGTTGCTCAAGAGGGAGTGATATAAATGAAAGCTCGGCAACTGCCGCCATACGAGGAGTTAAGCATGGAAGATTGTGAACGCTTATATGAACATGACCTGCCGGTGTATCTCCAGCATGACCTCGACGCATTCAAGGACGGACTTGAGCACGGCTCGACGCTCATGGACTGCCTATGGAGTGAGCTGTACGGCAGCATCAACATTGCACAGATAAACGACGGCGCAATAACTCCGGAGCACGCAGATTACCTGCGGCAGAAGTATCTCTGGGGCGAGGACATATAATAGTTCAAAGAGGTGATCAATTTAACCTACATACATTTTACAGACGAGCAGAAGCAGCGCGCTGCTTCTGTTGACCTTGAAGCCTTTCTCTGCAGCCGTGGAGAAAGGCTTATTTCATCCGGCAGGGACAAACGCCTTGCCAGTGACCATAGCGTTACCATACGCGGCAATGAGTGGTACGATCATGCCGAGGAGAAAGGCGGCACAGCCATCAGCTTCGTTCAGCGGTATTACGGCGTCGGTTATGCCGAGGCTGTGTCCACGCTGCTTGGAGACGAACTGGGTGTTGCTTATCCTCAACGCTCAGAAAAATGCGCTGAAGCGAAGCCATTTGCTCTGCCGCCAGCCAGCAAAAACATGCACCGGGTGTTTGCGTATCTCTGCAAGACCCGCGGTATAGACCGCGATGTTGTCTCAGCCTTTGCAAAGTCGCATCTCATCTATGAGGACGCAGAGTACCACAACGCCGTATTCGTCGGTGTGGATTCTGACGGCATAGCTCGCCATGCTCATAAGCGCAGCACAAACAGCGAGGGCAAATCATTCCGGCAGAACGTTGAGGGCAGCGACCCGAAGCACAGTTTCAATTACACAGGTACAGATGGGAGCCTCTATGTATTTGAGGCTCCCATAGATTTGTTATCCTATATTTCGCTGTACCCCTCTGGCTGGCAGTCTCACAGCTACGTCGCTTGCTGCGGCACAAGTATTCAGCCGGTGCTGGAGCAGCTCCGACGTCAGGACATCGACAGCGTGTATCTCTGTCTGGACAATGACGCTGCTGGGCAGAAAGCCGCGCAGCGCATGGAGGCTGAATTATCTGAGCGAGGCGTATATGTTGAGATCGTCGTACCAACACTTAAGGACTGGAACGACGATCTGCGAAGGGAGGCACAGGAATGGACTCAAACCTCTGGACTCTCATTATAGTTGCAGGCTTGGGCTTTGCCGTGATCTGCGGGCTAGCCATGCTTTCGAGTAACTATACCCTTGGCAACATCAAGTCCAAGACCGTTGGCGACGGTCAGCACGGTACGGCTCGCTGGGCAACAGAGAGTGAGATACGCAAAACCTTTGCGCTCGTCCCGTTCGACGTCGCGTCATGGCGTAAAGGCGAAAATCTTCCCACGGAGCAAGGACTCGTACTTGGCAGCAGAGGCAAGAAAGGCAAGGTCACGGCACTGGTAGACAGCGACGATATACATTGCCTTATGATCGGTGCATCCGGTGTTGGTAAAACAGCATACTTTTTGTATCCGAATCTCGAATATGCCTGTGCAAGCGGGATGAGTTTCTTTGCAAGTGATACCAAAGGTGACCTTGCGCGCAACTACGCGACGATAGCCAAGAGATATTATGGCTATGATGTATCTGTCATCGACCTGCGCAACCCCACGCGCTCCGATGGGAGCAATCTGCTGACACTCATAAACAGGTATATGGATATGTCTTTAGCCGATGAAGCAAATATTGCGGCAAAAGCCAAAGCGGAAAAGTATGCCAAGATCATTGCCAAGACCATCGTGAACCCCAGCGGTGACGATTCAAACCGAGGTCCGAACGCATACTTTTACGAAGCAGCAGAGGGCTTGCTGTGTTCCGTTATTCTGCTGCTTTCCGAGTTCCTCCCGCCGAATGCCGGTGAGCCGGAGAAACGGCATATAGTCTCGGTGTTCAAGCTTGTGCAGGAGCTGATCGAACCGTCCGGCGTTAAGGGAAAAACACATTTCCAGATGCTGATGGGCAGACTGCCATCGGAGCATAAAGCAAAGTGGTTTGCCGGGGCTGCACTGAATTCATCCGAACAGGCTATGGCGTCGGTAATGTCCACAGTTCTGTCGAGGCTGAATGCGTTTCTGGACTCGGAGCTTGAACAGATCCTCTGTTTCGACAGCAGCATGGACGCCGAAAGCTTTGCATCAAAGAAGTCCGCTATCTTTCTTATACTCCCAGAAGAAGATGCCACCAAAAATTTCATGGCAGGGCTGATGATACAAAACCTCTCACGCGAGCTGTTCTCTGTTGCGGACGAGCACGGCGGCAGTCTGCAAAACCGTGTTGTATTCTTCTGCGATGAGCTTGGCACGATGCCCGCCTTTGATATTCTCCCCCTGTTCAGCGCTGGACGTTCACGCCGACTTACGCTTGTGCCAATAATCCAAGCGCTCGCCCAGCTTGAGAAGAATTACGGCAAGGAGGGTGCGGAGATCATCGTGGACAACGTACAGGACACGATTTTCGGCGGCTTCGCGCCGAACTCACAGACGGCAGAAGTCCTTTCAAAAGCTCTCGGCAGCAGGACGGTTCTGTCCGGCTCGGTAAGCCGAAGCAAGGATAATCCGAGTGAGAGCCTGCAAATGATGGAGCGCCCGCTCATGACGGCGGATGAGCTGAAAGTAATACCCAAAGGTACGTTTGTGGTAATGAAAACCGGCAAGCATCCTATGCTAGTAAAGCTGCGGCTGTTTCTCGATTGGGGCATAACCTTTGACGAGCCGTACCAAATAGAAGAACGTGTCAACCGCAAGATCGCATACGCCGACCGCGACGAGCTGATACGGAGCATAATGAAGAAGTACCCTTCGAAAGAGTCATTGGAGCGTCCTCGCAGCAGAGTCCGGCGGGAGGCACCAGCGCAGGAGCAAACTGCTTCAGACAAAATGGAGGCGCTTCATGTTCCGAATAAGGAGGACTACTCGTGAGCTACTTCTCTACGATATACTCTGACAACAGTCTGCCCATACGTGCCAAGACGGTGTATATGTATCTGCGTGACAGGTCAGACAAAGAGCGCAAGTGCTGGCCAGGGATCAACACAATAGCTGCTGAGCTCAACTGCTCCCGCTCTACGGTCAAGCGAGCACTGCACGATCTGGAGAAGCACGGATATATACGACGGCTGCCGCGATACAGAGAAAGCGGCAGCCGTTCTTCTAATTTGTATGTACTTGTCGATGATTGACCTTTGAATTCTCCGCCAAGGGGCAACTGCACCTATATACTGCACCCATCCCCGGTTCACAGTGAACCGCCTTGAAGGGAACACTCTAAGTATTAGTACAGAGAAAAAAGTTATGATTTTTGCGCACATATCCCCCGGGGGGGCTTACACATGAGTAGAAACTCATATATAATCAAAGCCACCCGATCGGACAGGAGAAAACACAGAATGAAAAGAAATGTGCTGCACGGGCACAGTCTCAAAAAAACGACAGCATACATTTTACTTACCGCCGTTATAATCATGGCTATTATTTGCTTGTTTGTCGGCTCGTCCGGTATGACGGTATCAGACTGCTTTGCGGCACTGGCAAAGAAAAGCACCGCTGCAAATAACCGTATTATCTGGAATATCCGTGTTCCCCGTGTACTTGCCGCTATTATAGCAGGTGCTGGGCTCTCAGTCTCTGGACTTGTTATGCAGACGAATCTGAACAACCCCATGGCCTCGCCTTCGACGCTCGGCGTATCCAATGCCGCAGTGTTCGGCGCGAATCTTTCTATTATAGCTTTCGCAGGCGGCTTTCTTTCTACCGGCAGCAATGTCGCAAACTATGCCGTCGGGGCGAACCCGTATGCCACCTCGGTCATGGCGTTTATATTCTCTACGCTTTCTATCCTGCTGATCCTTGCCCTGTGCCGGATGCGTTCATTCTCTCCGAATGTTGTGGTGCTGGCCGGAATCGCGGTAGGCGCGGTCTGGACTGCCGCGACGACCGTGCTGCAGTTCTACGCGACCGATGTCGGCATTTCCGCTGCTGTCATATGGAACTTCGGCGACCTTGGCCGTGCGACATATAAGACCGACCTGCTTATGTTCATCGCCGTAGCTGCAGGTATGCTTGTGTTCATGCTCCTGTCATGGCGTTATAATGTTCTGCTCAGCGGAGATGCAAGCGCAAAGAGCATGGGGGTAAATGTAGACGTACTGCGTTTCGTGTCGATGCTTATGGCTTCGGTCATTACGGCAGTGTGCGTGTCTTTCCTCGGTGTGATCGGCTTTGTCGGTATTATCTGTCCCCATGTAACGAAGAAGCTGCTGGGACAGGATCACCGCTATTCCATTCCGGTCTCCGCGCTCAGCGGCAGTCTGCTGCTCCTCATCGCCGATACGCTCTCCCGCAGTATGGGCAACGGCTCAGCTCTTCCCGTCGGGGCAATCACCTCCCTGCTCGGCGCTCCGTTCTTCATTGCAATAATCTTTTCACGGAAGGAGCACGGCCAATGCTGAAGATAGAAAACCTGTGCTTTCGCTACGGCAAGCATTCCAAGCCGGTGCTGAACGGAATTGACCTCGAACTTGCCGACGGCGAAATAGGTATACTGCTTGGGAAAAACGGCTCCGGAAAGACGACTCTGTTCAAGAACATTCTCGGTATCGATTCGCCGGAAAAAGGTTCGATCCTGTTTGACGGCATAGATATCCTCAAGCTCCCGCAGCGTGAGCGGGCGCGGCTCATCGCCTACGTGCCGCAGCACATTCACTTTGGCTCGCTCACGGTATATGACTCCATACTCATGGGGCGTATATCCTACTTTGGCCTGCGCGCTGGAAGAGAGGACTACGAGGTCGTCGACGAAATAATCTCCGAGATGCAGCTGGGGGACTTTGCTGACCGCAACGCTGAAAATTTATCTGGAGGCGAAAAGCAGAAAATCGCCATTGCGCGTGCGCTCGCGCAGTCGCCGAAGCTGCTCGTTTTCGATGAGCCTACAGGCAATCTCGACATTGCAAACGAGGAGCTTATTATTGAGGAAGCCAAGAAAGCCGCAAAGAATAAGAACATAGCTATTCTAAGCTCGCTGCACGATCTCAATCAGGCAATGTACTTCGGGGACAAATTTTATTTTCTCAAGGATGGCGTTATAAAGTATTCCGGTTCTGAGGATATCTTTGCTCCGGATGTCATAAGGGATATCTTCGATATAAATTCAAAAATCATTGAGCACGACGGTCAGAAAATAATATTGGGAGGAAAACAATATGAAAACTAAGAAGATCACCGCACTTGTCCTGGCGCTTATAATGCTGCTGTCTCTCTGCGCCTGCGGCAGCCAGAGCGCCGCGACCGAGTCACCGGCAACAGAAGCGCCCGCGGAAAGTGTAATCCCGGCAGCCGAGCCGGAAGAGATCACCATTACAGACATGATAGGCCGCGAAGTAACTGTTATTCCCGGCAGCTATAAGCGTGTCGTCTGCATCGGCGCGGGTGCGCTGAGAATGTACAGCTACATCGGTGACGTGTCTCTGCTATGCGGTGTCGAGGATATCGACAACACTACGCTTGATGAGCGCCCCAAGATGTTTGATTCCGTTGCCCGTCCTTATGTTCTTGCTTTCGGCAACACCTTCAGCACTCTGCCCTCCTGCGGCGTCGGTGGTCCTAATGCACAGGCTGCGGAAGCCGAAAAAATACTCTCCTGCAACCCGGATATCGTTATCTCCGAGTATGAGGATGTCGACAAGGAGAATGCACTTCAAGAGCAGCTCGGCGTGCCTGTGATCACGCTCAAGGCCGGGCCCAACGGTGTGTTTGACGACGCATTCAAAAACACGATGACAATGCTCGGCACCATCTTCTGCAATGAAGAAAAGGCCGAAAAGCTTATCAGCTTCATTGATTCCGAAGCCGCCGAAATCGCTTCCCGCACCGCTGATATAAAGGATGAGGACAGGCCGGGAGTATACATCTGCGGACTTGGCAACTGGGGAACGACCAACCACCTCATGACCGCGCAGAACTACATTTCTTTCAATACAGCGAACGTCCGCAATGTCGTGACCGACCTTGAAAAGAACGGCATTCAGGCCATTGAGGAAGAGAAGTTCGTCGCGCTCGGCGATGACATGGACATCATCATTATGGACGCTGCCGCTGTCAAGAACATCAAGCCTCTCTACGCGGAAGACCCCACAATGTTCGATGCGTGCAAAGCATGGCAGAACGGCGAGGTATATCTGGAGATGGCATACAACGCCTACTATACCAATTATGAAATCGCCCTCATAAACACATGGTTCATCGCAAAAACCGTCTACTCCGACCTTTTTGAAGACATTGACATCACCGAAAAGACCAACGAAATAACCGAAATGTTCCTCGGTGAAGAGCTTGCGGATGCGGTTTTCAGCTGTCCGTCCAGCTTTGGCGGCTATCAGAAGATAGACACTGCCTCCTTCTTCGCCTGAGATAAAACGAAGAGGAACAGCAGCATGATAAAGAAAACGGATGTTATAGATTTTTTTGATCGCTGCGCTCCCACATGGGATGCGGAAATGGTGCGCAGTGACGAGAAGATAAATACTATACTTGATAATGCCGGAGTACATTCCGGCAGCCGCGTGCTGGATGTGGCCTGCGGCACGGGAGTTCTGATGCCGGATTATCTGAGCCGCGGTGCTGCCTCAGTCACCGGGATAGATATCTCACCCGAGATGATAAAGATCGCAAAGCAGAAATTTACGCAGGAAAATATACGTTTTGTCTGCGGTGATGTGGAGACAGCAGATGTCGGAAGCGGCTTCGACGCGATCGTTATATATAATGCCTTTCCGCATTTCCCTGACCAGGAGCGGCTGATAGCACATCTGGCGACGCTGCTTGCTCCTGCCGGAATACTGACCGTTGCGCATGGGGCAAGCAGAGAGACGATCGATGCCCATCATCACGGCTTTGCAAGCAAGGTCTCTGTCGGACTCATGCCCGCTGAGGAGCTGGCCGCTATGTTTGCCAAGTATCTCGAAGTCACAGCAGTCATTTCAACCGACAAAATGTATCAGGTCGCAGGAAAGCGCAGAGTTTGACCTGCAGAACGCTGAGATAGAAAGGACGCCTGCCGCGGTATAAAAGCGGCAGGCGTCCTTTCTTTGCAATAATGCTATACTCTACTTGCACAATCTAGACAGACTACCACTCCGTCAACAACGCGAAGAAATGGCTCGGTGCAGGCTTCCCCGCAGCGCGGGCAAACTATGCTTTTGTGTCTTTTGAATGTATCCGCCGGTGCTTCAAAGTGCACCTCTGTCTGATCAAATACAGCCTCAAGCGGCGCAGTGAGAATATAATCTGTCAACTCATCACGGCTCAGGTTTTCCGGCCAGACTTTGGCGACAAGGCGCACGCTTCTGCCTGTTGCGCGATCATAAAAATTGAAGGCCGTTTTTCCTGTTTCTCGCAGCTCAATGTTTCCGTTGCCCATGGTTGTACCGAAAATCATTTGTATACCATCAAGATAGCAGGCACGGTTTTCTGCAATGCAGCATAGATTATGCGCTTTCTTTGACGGCTTCAGAATTTCAAGCGCTTCCGCTGCAGCGCGCACACTAATGGCAAGTCCTGGGCAGTAGTGCCCGTGTAGCTCTCCGGCCTTCTTGTACATTTCTTCAATCATTTCTTTTCCTCCGTGTTCCAATATATCCATGCAACTCTTGTGTTTACATTATCATTTATCATATCTCTATCATCGCACATGCCCTTTAGATGAGCAAACGCCGTCATTCTCAGAATCTCCTTATTTGGCAAATCACTAAAATAGTTGCGGTACATATAATCTGTCATTTCTGAAACGCTGCGCTTATCTGACCAATCGTAATCGACGTACTTTACCATAGGCATATACCCCGCTTCAGACACCGCACGTATTATGCCCGCACAGTCGGCTTTTAGATCCTTTTCAAAAACCGGTCGGGGCTGCAACCCTATTGCCCGCATAATCGCATCGCGGAACGGCTGCTGCCAGTCATAAAACCTTGCAGCAAAACACCAGCCGTGCGTCATGCGGCTCATTTTACGCACGGTGCTGACATCATGAATGGCAGGCGACATTGTAGATATGGCAAGGTCAAATCCTTTGGAGAAAGCCTCCTCACTGCCGGTGATGTCGTTGAAATCGCAGCGAATGGCCGCCCATGGAGTTTTGAACGGTGCCATATTCTCTTTGGCACTCTGTATCATTTTGTCGGATATATCAGTCAATGTCACGTCACAACCAAGAACGGCAAGATAAGTGCCGTATTTGCCAACGCCGCAGCCAATGTCTATTACGCGGCAGCCCGGCATAAGCATCCCGTTCTCTACCAAAAACTGAAGAAGACTGGTGTTGTATTCGTTGATGCCAAGTTTGAAAACACTCTGATAATCGCCAGAAACTCTGTTCCACTTTTCCCGTTCGGTTATCATAGGCAGCTCCTTTCCGGTTCGTTATTCACTCAGTGCGCAGCGACATTATACATTAACTCTGCTATCTTTTCTGGAGGTAATGCACGCTCCAGTTCCTTTAACACGCCGTCTCTGAGCAGGTATATCCTGTCGGATATTTTTAACGCTGATGGCAGGTCGTGTGTCACAACAAGCATTGAAAAGCCGCTGATATTCTGACTTGTCTTCAGTAGCCTATTCAGATTCGCTTTGCTTGAACTGTCAAGCATAGATGTAGGTTCATCTGCAATCAAAACATTCGGCTGCGTAATCAAACATCGTGCTAAGCCTACTCTCTGCCGCTGCCCACCGGAAAGTGTATGTATTTTTCGATCAAGGAAAGTATCTGTATGCTCAAGACCAACCGCTTCAAGTACAGCCTTTACCTCTACGTGATGATCGCTCTTATCTACAAAAAGGTACAGTGGTTCATTGATTGCATTATACACGCTCAAATGGGGATCAAGTGAGTCGCCGTGATCCTGCATTAAAAACTGCAGGCCATTCATGCGGCGGTATATGCTGTCATAGTCCGCCTTTCTCCCGCAAAAGGTTACGCTGCCTGAATCCTGTGCAAGGAATCCGGCCAAAATATTGCACAAAGTCGTTTTGCCGCTTCCGCTGCGTCCGACTATCGAAACAATTTCTCCGCTATACAGTTCAAGATTACATCCAGTAAGAACGGTTTTTCCCCCATAAGATTTTTTGATTTCCTCGCATTCAAGGACATTTACTATTCCCCCCCGTATACATGATAGTTTTCCGCCGCCTGCACTTTCCGTCAGCTCTGGAATGCAGCAGAAGCAGTCGGGGATACTCTGTGTGCATCTTCCCGCAAATGGGCAGCCAGATTCCTGCCCACCACTATTATCGTCTCGTATTCCCCATGCGTCCTTATAAAGATTCAGCTCGACCGCACAGTTTAACAGCGCACGGCTATACGGATGTCTAGGCATGCGAATGAGCGCGGCGGTCTCCGCTTCCTCGCAGATAATACCCTGATACATAACAATGGTTCTGTCCGCAAGCTCTGCGGCTAAGGCCATGTCATGCGTCACACAGATAAACGCTGTGCCGTAGTCCTTTTTTATTTTCTTTATTAATGACACAAACTCGTTGCGTGATGCGGCATCAAGCGAGCTTGTCGGCTCGTCGAGATATATAAGTTCTGGCGTCAGCGAAACGGCGCAGGCTATCTGAAATTTCTGGATCATGCCGCCTGATAACTCATGCGGATAATTATCCAGAACGCTTTCATCAAGCCCGACTTCTCTCATAAGCTCAAGCGCCTTCTTCATAATCTCTGCGCGGTCAAATTTTTTAATGAGGATTTCGAAGAGAGATTCTTTAAGTGTCAGACGTGGGTTAAGATATTCATTGGAGTTTTGAAACACCATTGAAAAGCTGCTGAACCTGTATTTTCTCAGCACCAGCTCTTTCATGCCAACAAGCTCGATACCCTTAAACTTGACTTCGCCGCTGACGATTGCATCATCGTCCGAAAGGCATGAAAGCGCTTTCAAAAGCGTTGTTTTGCCGCTTCCTGATTCTCCGATTATAGCGACTGTCTCTCCGTTGTTAATTTCAAAGGCCAGCGGACGGAGAACAAAATTTGATTTTCTGAATTTAACCGAAAGATTTTTCGCTTCAAGTAATTTCCCCATAGAATGTATACTCCTCACCCGTGAATACTGTGCTCAAATTTCCTTGCGAACAGTCTGAGCAGCACGGTCACACTGACAAGACACATCAACGGTGACATCAACCACCATTTCCAGTAGTCGGTAAAATAAATGCCGGTGTATGAAATTGCCTTATTTATCATCAGCCCCCATGAGCGGGCGGTCGGATCTGACAGGCCGAGGAATGCAAGCGAAGCCTCCTGAATGATTGCCTTGCCGACCACAAACAACGCATTTGCCATAACGAGCGGAAGTATCTCCCGGTACATATGCACTTTGAAAAGATAGCCTATTTTACCTCCGTAACGCTGAGCCATCTTTAGATATCCGCTGTTTTTGATGTCTATCGTTTCTGCCCTTACTATTTTCGCTATTGGTGCCCACGAAAACAGAGCTACGATGATTATAATATTGGCTCTGCTTTGCCCAAGGAACGCACCTATTAGAATCATTATCGGCAACTGTGGTACGGCGAGAAAAACATTTATCACAAAGCTGATAAGCGTATCGAGTCCGCCGCCCGCATATCCCGAGATCACACCCATAAAGCAGCCAAGCGCCGCCGCAAACGCCGCCGCACATATACCCGTCAGCATACTGCTGAAATAGCTCTTTGAAACCTGCCCGTATATATCCACGCCGATAACGTCGGTACCGAGTATGTGTTCTGCCGAGGGCTTTTCAAGAATGCCGCCGGATGCCAGACTATACTCCTGCGTCGTCACCCCAACTAGGAAAAACACGGTCAGCAGGAGGAGAAGGGAAAAATATATTTTAGTTTGTTTTCGCATATTCGTTCTCCTTGCCGATGAAAAGCCCGATTATGTCAGAAATATATGAGCTGAGCAGCACAATCACCGTTGAGACAAGGAACACGCCCTGAATCAGCGGATAGTCACGGAACACAACCGCATCGCGCATCAGTTTACCGAGTCCCGGATATGCAAAAACGTTTTCAACGAGCAGGGTCGCCTCAACGCATCTTGCAACGCAAAGAAAAAACCTTGCCACGACCGGCATCATGCCGTTGAGCACAATATATTTGCGCCATATACGTCTTGGAGGGAGCCCTTTCGCCCGTGCGGCATATACATACTTTTTCTCCGCAATGTTCAGAAAGCTTGTGCGTGCGGTGAAATAAAACATCGGGGTAGTTGCAAGCACCATTGCCGAGACAGGCATAAGACTATGAATAAGAATATCCGAGACATGCTCCCACTCGTTTTGATATCTTGCAAAGCTGGAGAATGCGCCGGAGAGGGGTATCCATTTCACCTGCGCCGCAACAAGAAACAGCAGCGCTATACCGATTAGGAAGGACGGAACCTCCGCCATAACAGTCATGACGCCATATATGCCTGTGTCCATGCGGGTATGCCTTAAGCTGAGCTTTGCAAGCAGAGTTCCGAGGAGCAGGCTCAATACCTGCGTCGTGAATATCATATAAAGACTCCAGCCGAGCTTTGATATGACCAAAGAGAGCACGGGCCCTTTGTAATAAATACTCGTGCCGAAATTACCATGAAGATTATTTCTCACAGTTTCTGCAAACTGTGTAACCAACGGTTTGTTCATACCGTAATACTCTCGCATTACCGCTTTATGCTGCTCAGACATAAGCCCCGATGTATCCGTATCCGCATAATCCAGATATGAAAACGGATCGCCCGGCATCAGGCGTGGAACGAAAAAAGTGAATATATATATTACAAGAAAGGTGAGAAGCAGCATTACCGTTTTTCTCTTCATGATGTTGTTCCCTCTTTGGAGCAGATTATAAAACGAAAAGGGGGCAATATGCGCCCCCTGTATTCGTTAGAAGATGTTTAGAATTCAGAGTCCGAGGTGTATGACAGTCGGCAGTTTGCAAACTGTGTGCTGTTGAAGCATGCTTGCCAGCAATCATATTCGGCCGGACGATACATCGCATAAGACACCTGAGTAATAAGCGGCAACTGAGGGATATCTTCAGAAATTATTACCTGTGCCTTATCATAAGCGTTTTTAAGTTCGTTGTTATCGAATATGCTAGGTATTGAGCGGATAAGGTTAACAAGCTCATCATTAGAGTAGCCATAGGTTACCCACTTGCTTTTGCCGGGGGTACCAGCATAGATTGCACTCATCATGGAAACGGGTTCAGCGTTCCAACCGCCATGGTAGGTCAGCAGAATGTCGTAGTCACCGGAAGTCGCCATACTGTCGCGAGTTGGAACATCATAAGATTCAACAGTAACCTCAACGCCAGCTGCTTCAAGATCCATTTTTACAAGTTCTGCGAGCGTAGCTTCAGCAGGGGTGTCCTGACCAATGACGAAGCGCAGTTTAAGACCGAGTGGAGCAAGAACTTCTTTTGCTGTTTCTGCGTCGTAATCGTACTTTATGACATCATCGCAGTAGAACGGATTGGTCTGCGGGACATAACCTGCACTTGCTACATGCCCGAGCCCCTGAAACACTGAGTCAACCATCTTATTGCGATCAAGGGCCTTGTAAAGAGCTGCTCTAACTCCAACATCCTGAAGCTCGGCAACTTTCTCCATGTTGAGCATAAGACGATATCCCATCTCGTCGCTCTTGGGAATCATTGCGATATCTTCTCTCGAAGCGTATGCATCATAAAGGTCTGCAGAAACATCTGCCATTGCAATATCGCCGTTTTCGAAAGCAAGAATCTCGTCGCTTATGGGAGAATAATCGATGTAGTGAGCGGCAGGCTTATGCCCATAGTAGTCCTCATTTGCCTCAAATTGATAGCTGCCGGTTGCACTGTCATAGGATACGAGCTTGTACATGCCGCAGCCGATATACTTGTCATCGCCGTCATAGTTATACGGATCCTCAACATTCTCCCATATGTGTCTCGGAATAATGGGAAGAGTACCAATATTACCGGTGTTGGTGGACAGTGCTTTTGCCGCATATATAACGATGGTGTAATCGTCGGTCACTTCATAATGGTCAATAATGGAGGAATCTGCGGTGAAGAGGTTGCCGCCGTTGTTCGGGTATTTTGAGTAATAATCGATGGAGAAGGCAACATCATCGGCAGTTACCGGCTCACCGTCATGCCAAGTTGCGTCCTTATGCAAAGTAAAGGTGTAGGAAAGATTGTCATCGCTGATTGACCATGTCTCCGCAAGCCAAGGAATATAGTTTTCGGGACCCTCCTGCAAAAGAGAATCAAACACATGACGCATTTTTGTGCTGCCCGGTCCACGGGTTGAATGACGGAATGGGTTCGGCCCGCCGAAGTCACCGCCGTCGTTGTCAAGCTTCAGAACCTCGATGACATAGCCACTATCAGAAGTAACTTCATCGGCAACTGTGTTGTCAGATACCGATGCATCGTTGGAAGTAGGCTGTTCTGTGCCCGTCTGAGCACCACTGCCGCATGCGCACAGCGCAAAAATCATGCAGAGTGCAAGGATCATTGCGAGAGTTTTTTCATTTTTTTGTCTCCTGTTTGTTTTTCTGTTATATCTGACCCAACTGGGTAAATATACTGTCAAATGCTCTCAATGAGCTCTCCGGCTCTCATACGTTCTCGGCACTGCATAAGCTTTTCATTCATAATTTCAAGCTTTGCCAGCACTGCACGCTCACCGTCAGTTGTTTTAACGACCTTTTGGATGCCGCCGTTTTTGATGACTATGCGACGGTCTGCCTGAAGTGCAAGCACGGGATCATGCGTTGCCATGAGGACAATCTTTTCTGCTTTCAGAAGCAGGTCTATTGCATTTTTTCGGTTAATACCGGCATTCTCGATTTCGTCGATAACAACTATCGGAGCAGTGCTTATACATGCCGTATCGGCTATCATCAGTGCTCTTGACTGACCGCCACTGAGCGATGTAACCGGCATATTCATTTTCAGTGGTTCGCCAGAAAGAAGGTTTGCCGACCAAAGGATTTCTTCGGTCTTGCTATCTTTGTCTTTTATCATGTGACTGTCACAATGAATATGAAGGAACTTTTCTACCGTGATATCCATGACAAAGTTCATCGTTTGGGATAACTGCGCAACAAGCTTTTTATCTATCGAAAACCGCAGTGACTGCGGCGGGACCTGACCGTTAATGAGTATCTTTCGCTTCGTGGGGGTATCCCCCTGAGCTAGCCATTCTATGTCACTGAGGAGTCTGCGCTTCCCCGAGCCCGTAGCGCCGACGATTGACACTACATCGCCTTTTTTCAGCGTCAGCTCCGGAACCTCCGGGTTGCCATCCTTGTCACGACCGCACATTATAGTGATCGACTCAACGTTCAACTTTTCTCCACTGAGCCTTTCAAGCATCTGAAATATAAACCTTTCGAGAAGCCCAGGAAGCTCATCCCGGTCAAAGCCGACTTCATCGAGAGTGAAATACTCAAGTTCCTCAATCCACTGTCCGAGTGAACGCATATCCGTTTTCGCTGGAGACTCTATCGCGCACGACAAGAAAAAATCGTCAAGAAACGGGTATGTCTTATATGCCTGCTCTATTGTCAAGGAAAGGATGTCACTGTTCATATTCCCGCATCTCCCTCATTGTTGCGAGCCTGCATTCGTTCTGCAGATGCCTCTCTCCCACGCAGTAAGCGCACACGGCAGCGGGCATGGTAAAACGCAGGTAAAAGTCATCAAGCTCTGATTTTCCAGTCTGTTTGAGCAGCTGCGAAAGCTCAAGGCAACCCTGTCCTGTTATACCGTTTACTTGAAAAATTACAGCATTCGGATTTGCCTGACGAACATAAAAGGAGAACACTTCTCGCTCTGCCTGAGAAACAACATCACCTTTTGTTACTGCTATAATATCGGCTTTTTTCAGCATCGGCCCTATCTTTCGCGGAGTCTTTGCGCCCATTAGATTATCAATGACGCAGATCGAGGCTATATCCTTGAGGTGCGGCGAACAGCGGTTGCATAGCCCAGCGCTCTCAAGGAATAGAACATCCAATTCTTTTTTCATGCCCCAGTCGTTGCAGGTAAGGACAGAAGACACATAAAAATGATCCGGACACAGATTGCCGGAAAGTCCGGTCAAAACCTTTATGCCGTTTTTCGCATAGAGCTCATCATCTTCTGTTGTAAGACAGTCAAACTTTGCAACGCCGACCTTTTTGCCGGATGCCATATAGATATGCGCAATATGTAAAATAACCGCGGTCTTTCCCGCAGAGGCGGGACCCGATACAGTAACTACTTTCATTTGTTATATTCCTTTTTCAGGGCTTCAGACACACGAACCAAATTACAGCTATCAAACATCATCTTGCAAAGCCTCGCAGAGAGCGCATTTATATCGTTTTTCTCGATGAAATCCCAGCCATGCCACATTATTTTTCCGCTCCCGAGTGGCTCTGTGTCTGCGGCGGAATAAAAACCGCCTATCCTAAACGCTCCTGCAGTTCTCATTCCAACGATTTCTTTTGCAAGCTCGCGTGACTTGAGGGGCGCACTTTTTCGCGTCAACATCGTTATTGGGCCGGCAAACAAGCCTTCCTCCGGCCAAACAAATTCGCATCTGCTGTTTTTCTGCCCAGCTGCCCTTGCCATGCTGTAATTCAGTATTCCGACTGCAGGGGCCAAATCGTGTCTGCTGCCTGCCATGCGCACCATCTCAGCAGGTAGCAGGCAGCTTCGCGCTGTGCGGGCGAGCTGCAATACGCCATCTTCACCAAACAAATGATAAGCAGCCATTATCGGAAAATCTTGAAATCCGGAATTCTCTCTTCCGGGCATACCGACTATTCTTGTATACTGCGGGTCGTTCAAAAGCTTTTCCCAGCTTCTCGGCACATCCATGTCTGGATGATATGATCTGTCCGCGAAGAACGCAATAGGGCTTATGCCAATGATATCATATACATGTTTCGGGTCATAAAAGCCATATTCTCTGAATGTAGGATTTGTTTCGTCCATAATGCTTTCAAAGCAGTCAGCATTACGGAATTTTTCCATAAAGCGTTTTGAATACGGTATCCCCATGCCTGGGATCATCATAACGGCCGGGAAATCTTCGGCATTTTCTATTGACATGAGATCATGTATGACTTCAACGTCCATACCGGAAACAGGAAGAAAATTGACTCGGTTGCCACTCCGTGCCGTGTACTCTATTGAAATTTGATTTGCGATTATTCCAAAGGCCGCTTTCATAGGGCATGGCAGCAGCACAAGAAAGTCTATGTTCTTATAATCGAACTTCATTTTCAAGCCCCTTGCTAAAGTCTATTCTTATATTAGTTTTGGAGCTGGTTCTCCGCAAGCCCCGGGGGGGATGACTACAGCGCAAAAAAGAGCACAATTTGGTTTTTCTCTGTTTTAGTCAAAAAATATCCTCCCCAGGAGGATTCTTTTTTAGTTGCAGTTGACAAAATGGAACTTTAATCAAAATTCAATCCCCCCTGGGGGCTTGTGTGGCGGTTTTTGCGTATGGTATATTCATACCACAGTAGATGAGATGCTTGAGATCTTTCAAATTTTTAGGATGCGCTTATAGCAGGAGCGCATCCTAAAATTCTATCTGAAATAAAACATTTTATAAATGACATGGACTGGAGGATGCTATGCAGGCTAAAGAATATTTTGATGATATCGCTGAATGCTGGGACAACGAATTTGAATTTCATATCATAGCCAGAAATACTGCTGCATTGGTCTCCGGTGCGGCAAGCGGAGCGTATATTCTGGACGTTGGTTGCGGTACGGGAGAAATGTTTGCACCTTTGCTTGATGCCGGAGCAAGTGAAATAACAGGCGTGGATCTCTCCGAGAAGATGATTCAATACGCAGAAGGTAAAATCGGCTTTGACCCAAGAATATCCCTACACTGCTGTGATATTCTCGACTTCGAAGAACCTGGGTATGATGCTGCCGTCATGTTCGACGCTTATCAGTATATGCCGGATAAATCCGCTCTTATAGGTAAGATTCACTCTCTGCTTCGGCCGAAAGGACGCTTCACGGTTGCATTCGGTTTTGGACGCGAAAGGGTCAACTCATACAGTGTGCTTGTCCCGTCAGGGCTTACAGTTCCACTGCGACCCGCGGCAAATGAAAAAAACGTCTGGGAACGCTGGTTCGATGTTGACATTATATGTGACACTCCGGATCTCTATATGATTTCAGGATTGGCAAGGGAACTGACCCCTCAAGTTAACAGGCAGGCGATATAAATGAATGATGAAGAACATATACATTCCTATCATAATGAGCAGCATGATCACGAATATGAGCATAGCCACGGACATTATCATACACAAACAAAAGCGGTCGTAAACCGGCTTTCCCGTGCAATAGGGCATCTCGAAGCTGTGAAACACATGGTAGAGGATGGACGTGACTGCTCGGAGGTTCTTATCCAGCTTGCAGCTGTACGTTCCGCATTGAATAACACAGCAAAAATAATACTCAAAGATCATCTTGAACACTGCATTTATTCTGCCGGCAACGGAAATGCAGAACAGCTTGCAGAAATGAATGACGCTATAGACAGATTCATATGACCAATTCTGTTACATGAGGATTAACCATGCTTACTATAAATGAAGTTGAAAAAGATTGGGTCGCTGCAATAGGCACGTCAGATATAAACGAACGAAAAAATATCGCGGAGCGCTGGAATGCATATTATTCCTACCTTGCCGCAAATCAGGCAGATGCCGCATATACACCTGATCATGGAACCGAAAATATAGTTGAGTTCATGCTACGTGAGGGCATCATAAAATATGGTGATAAAATTATTGATATTGGTTCCGGCAGCGGACGATATAGTATAGAGCTCGCAAAGCACCACACTGCGGTTACCGCACTTGATGCCAATGAGGACAGTCTAGAGCTTTTAAAAAAACATGCATGGCAAGCGCATGTCACTGAGATAAACTGCATCCCTATTCACTGGGAAGATTTCAATACCGATAGTCGGGCTAAAAAATATGATGTGTCATTCTCTTCGATGTGTCCCGCCATATGCACATTAGAAGAATTAGCGCGCATGGAGAAAATCACCAAACGCACAGCCTGCCTTATTTCTGCTTCACGCGGTTCATACGAAAAACACCGCAGAGAAATAATGCGTCTGCTCGATGTCAAGCCGCGCGGAATGACAACTGAATCAATATATTACTATAATGTGCTCTATCTCAGTGGGCGCAGTCCCAGCGTAAAAACATGGTCGGTTTCCGGAGACTATAGCATTAGCCATGAAACTTTCATAGAGCGCTATCTTATATACCTGAAGCTGTTTGACGTCAGCGAACAGACGGCAGCTCCGGTACTTGAAAAGTATTTCGCCGAAAATTCACAGTGTGGACTTCTCACTGAGGAGTGCCGTATGAACATGGCAATGATATGGTGGAACGTACCTTGCGATGAGCACTGAAATATTAAACTACTCGAGTGGGAAAATCAGCGCGAAGCTTGAACGGTCAAGTAAGATCCTGCTTTCCGACGTGCATTTTTCTGTATCTTCCGGAGAAAGTGTGGCACTCATCGGTGAAACGGGCTCCGGAAAAACCATGGCTGCGCTTTCTATTATGGGTCTATTGCCCACAAACGTAACTATGCTAGACAGCCGCATTATTTTTTGCAGGAGAGAAGCAGACCCAAATTTTATGAAAAAGCTTCTTGGCGTTGAGCTTGTGTATATCCCTCAGAACGGAGCAGAGTTTCTGAACCCTTCAAGGAAGATAAAAGATCACCTGTTTGACAGTCTGAGAAAACTCGGCTGCCGCAGATCGGAAATGCATTCGCATGCAGTCAGCGCTCTGCGTGTCTCAGGATTTGAACATCCGGAAAGTATCATGGAGAAATACCCGTTTCAGCTTTCGGGGGGCATGGCGCAGCGTGTGACCATAGCAATATCCGCCTGTTCCAATGCCAAGCTCATAATTGCAGACGAGCCTACCAATGGACTGGATCAGAGTTCCAAGCAAAGTTTCAAGAGCCTCCTTGACAGGATTTTCCCTGAAGCCGGCAAGCTCATCATCACACATGACATATCCGTTGCCGCTTTGTGTGAAAGGGTCATCGTCCTCTGCGGCGGAAGAATGTCGGAATCTGGGTATACGGCTGAGCTGTTTTCAAATCCGCATCATCCTTATACGCAAGCTCTTATCTCGGCGCTTGTGGAAAATGGGCTAAACGAAACGCCCCTGCTTAGGACTGAACGAGGACGGTGCCCGTTTTACCGTCGCTGTCCCAACGCTTTGCCGGAATGCCTTGCGCAGATAGACAGACAGACTGACGGTGTGTCTGAATGGTGGTGTAATTTCAAATGATAGAAATCCGGAATGTGTCAAAAAGCTTTGATGGAAGACCGGTGCTTCACAAAGCCGACTTAACAATAGAAGAGGGACGGATGATTGGCTTATACGGCAAAAGCGGCATTGGCAAGTCGACCCTTGCCAAGATCCTATGCGGTGTACTGCGCCCGGACACCGGCAGCGTACATATAGACGGTAAATTGTTGTTTTCGGATAACACGGTTTACGATCGCAGGGCAGGGCTTAAGATTCAGATGGTATATCAGCAGCCATATTCTTCGCTGGATCCCAGCCAACGCATATATAACGGGCTGTCAGAGCTGATACGTTACCACCGCTTTTCCAAAGGCAAAGCTCAAACAGATCGGATAATATTCGACCTTATCGAATTGGTAGGTCTTGACCGCGACATCCTGAATCATCTTCCGCATCAGATTTCCGGCGGAGAAGCCCAGCGCATCGCAATTGCGCGTTGTCTTTTGTTCAAGCCAAGTCTGCTGATACTTGATGAGGCCACGTCAATGCTCGATGTATCAACTCAGGCAAATGTGATTGCCCTTGTGAAGCGGATGACGGCCGAGCATAACGGCTCTGTGCTGATGATAAGTCACGACCCGGAGCTTATAAACTATCTCTGTGATCAAATCTATGTATTTGATAATAATCACGAACTAAAGGAGAGAACAACCAAATGAAAAAGAAAATCATTTCCGCGCTGCTTGCTGCGTTGATGTTGCTTTCACTTGCAGCTTGCGGTACAGCACAACAGACAGCAGCATCTGCAACCGTTCCCCCGGCAGCAGAACAGACCGAGACTCCCGCCGAAAGCACATTTGCTATCGAACAAATCATTGTAGGTACCACCGCCGCAATAGAAACGGCAACGAGAGACGAATATGCCTTTGACATGCTTGCAAGCGGAGTATCCGAACCGCCGCTTGTGTGGCAGGATGATGTTGGCAATTATCACTCGCTGCTTGCGGATTATGAGACTGACGACGCAGTTACATGGACATTTACCGTCATAGACGGCATGAAATGGTCTGACGGTGAGCCTGTGACGGCCGAAGATATTCTCTTCACTCTCAATTATGAAGATTCCAACGGAAGCGCAAATTTCGTTGAGCAGACAGATAAAGACGGGAAAGTAACTGCCGCCCGATATACTGGCTATGTCATATCTGACGACGGTCGGAGTATTTCTCTCACGCTTGCTTCTCCTAATGTGCGTATGCTCAGCAATATGACATCTTTCCGCGTCATGCCTCAGCACATTTATGCTGGTAAGGATAGCGTTAGTGAAGATGAGTCCCGCATAGGCTGCGGTCCTTACATCTTTGACAGCTTCAATAAAGAAGCCGGTACAATCTCCTTCACCGCAAATCCCAATTATCCTACCCAGCCCAATGTCGGAAAGATAGTATACCGTCTCTTTGGTAATGACGATACAATGTATATGGCTTTGCAGAACGGCGATATTGATATGGTATGGAACTACTCAAGCGGTGTTCCCGCAGCATATCAGGATGTCCTTGCTACCGATACCGGAGTAGCATTTGAAAGTCTCGCCGCCGCAAATGCTCCTGCCGTACTTGCTTTCAACAATGCAAATGGACCATTTGCAGATGAAAACCTCCGCAAGGCTGTTTCATTTGCGCTGAATTACGAAACATTTAAAGAGTATTTCGGAAGCGCTTATGCGGAAGTGCCCAACCGCGGCTTTGTCCCTCCCACCACCGTGGGCTATAAGGATACCGACAAGCTGGTTCAGAATACCGAGCTCGCGGCAAAATATATGGCCGATGCAGGCTTCATTGAGAAAAACGGCGATGGTTTTTATATCAACGCAGACGGTGACGTTGCCGGCTTTACCCTGACTGTTAATGCAGGCAAGGAAGCCCACGTAGGTTATGCAGAGCTTATCAAAACCCAACTTGAGGAATTCGGTATCAAAGTTGAGCTTGACGCTATTGACAGCGACTCCTATAACGCTAAGACCAGCAACAAGTTCTCTGAAAACAACATAACCATGGAAGCCGCAATATATGGCTATACCGCGGCCGGAATGGGAATGATGGCAGGTCTTGCAACTATCTATGTTGATGGTACTCACGCCGTCCAAGGCGGCTGCCAGGTATTTGACGAAGAGTTCCTTGATATCGTCAGCGAAATGAAAGCTGCGGTAAATCTTGACGATTACTGCGCAGGCGCGGCAAAAATTCAGGATTACTATGCCGAGCATACACCGCTCATCGCCCTTTACTGGGACAGCATGATACTTGCCCACAGCGCAGCTCTGGACAACTTCACCATTGATGCTGTGTTCGGGCTGAACAACATCAACAACTGGTATACCATCACCGCAAAGTAATACGTGCCTAAGGAGGCATACCTATGAAAAGATACATAAAGAGCATATTGACTGCATTGGTGTGCTTCCTTATCGTTATTGTTTTCAATTTTTTCCTGCCGCGTATGCTGCCAGGCGACCCGGTAGCATACCTGACAGGATTTGCCGAAGAGGATATGACGCCGAATCAGTACCGTCACTATTACAATGCACTGCATCTTGGAGAAAGCCTGCCGGTACAGTTTGGATACTACATTCAATCCCTCCTCGACGGGAGCTTTGGCTACTCATTCAAGAAGGACTGCCCAGTGTCCGTTCTCATCGCGGCAAGGCTCAAATTCACATTGCAAATAACCGTTCCAAGCGTGCTTTTCAGCACGCTTATCGGTCTTTTCTGGGGTATCCAATGCGGCTATAAAAAGGACGGGATATTTGACAGGCTATCAAGTGCGTTTGTAATAGTGCTCAACGCTGTGCCGTCATTTATAATAGGTCTGTCGCTGATGATTCTGCTTTGTTTTAAAAATCGCTGGTTTCCTTATACAGGGCTTAATGCTCCGGATATCACAGCGGGAACAGCCGCTTATCTCGCCGACAGAATACACCATCTTTTTCTCCCTGTGCTGACGCTTACCATAGCTGCTACCCCTTCGCGTTTTCTTCTGATGCGTAATACAGTGAGTCAGGCAGCCGAGGAGAAATACGTCTTGTATGCGAAGGAGCGCGGTTTGCCTGATCGAACAATCAAATTCAGTTATATCCTGAAAAACATTGCACAGCCTTTCATTGCTATGGTTGGTATGAGCGTAAGCCTGTGCGTTGGCGGATCGGTCGTTATTGAAAATATTTTTTCAATCAACGGAATGGGAGTACTGCTGACCGATGCGGTCTACACCCTCGACTACCCGCTGATGCAAGGGATACTGTTTGTAACGACATCTATAATGGCGCTTTCAATAATCACGACAGATATGGTCTGTATTCTCATTGACCCCAAAGTCAGACTGGGGGCGTCAATATGAAGCTGAAAAGACTTCTTCCTCTTACTGTGGGGCTTGCCGTGCTGACAGTATTTATTGTTGTGGCATTTTTCCCTCATTTGTTCACTCCCTACGGGCAGAAGGAAATGTTTAAGGCATGGCTGACTTCCACAGCAGAGCATCTTCTTGGGACTAATTCTCTTGGCTATGATATATATACGGAGCTTATATATGGAACGCAGGAGACACTGCTTGTAGGTATTGCCAGCAGTGCAGCCGCCCTTGCACTTGGCACAGTGATCGGTTCGTTGTCTACGCTGAAAGGTTTTGTCGGTGTGATATTCAACGGGCTTATCAACGTGTTCGTTCTGCTCCCTAAGCTCATAACTCTCATAGTGCTTGCAAGCTTTGTAGGCGGTTCTGTCAAAAATCTTATAATACTTATCGCAGTCTTCAGTTGGGTCGGCGTCGCACGCAGTATTCGCTCCAAGGTCATTCATTTGAATGCACAGCCTTTTATAGAAAACTGCATTATTCAAGGTTACAGTAGCTTTCATATTATATTTCGCCATATTCTTCCGAACCTATACGATATTCTTATGGCAAAATTTCTCCTGAGTATAAACAGCTGTATTATGATGGAATCTACTCTCAGCTTTCTCGGTTTCGGCGACCTATACCATCCAACATGGGGAACGATGATCAACTTTGCATATAAGCGCGGGGCATTTATACGGGGTGCATATAACTACTTGCTGTCGCCCGGCATCTGCATAGTTCTTCTTTCTCTAGCCTTTTATTTAATAAGTCTGTATTTCGAACAGCGCATGAAGCTAATATCAGGCAGGTAATAATTATAGTGAAATACTTTGATGATATACATGCATCTTGGCAAAGCCAACTTGCCGGGATTGCCGTGGAGATAAACGACTCCGTCGATGTAAGAACTGCAAAAAAGTCGGTCGACACTGCGGAAGGTCTTGCCGCTTTAGGAGACGCTTTGACAAAGCAGCTTCGATACCGTGAGGCTGCCGAAGCATATAATGACGCATTGCAGCTTAAGCCTAATGATCCGAGTTTGCTGCGCCGCAGAGCCGGCAGATATATTTCTACCTTGCAATGTGCGAAAGCCCTTGAAGACTTTGAACGATGTATGGTAATGGGCGGAGATAGGCTGGATATTCTGTACCGTATTGGCTTGTGCCGCTACCTCATGCATCAGTATGCCTCGGCATGCGAAGCGTTTTTAGCCTGTTTCGAACTCTGCGATGATGAGATGGGCATTGCGGTGATGTATTGGCACACTCTATGTTCATACAAGCTTGAACATACTGCTGCGCTGCTCGTAAAATATCACGCGGGGATGGCTGTCGGACACCATACAGCCTATGAGAAAGCAGTGAGCGTATTTGCCGGAGCGCGGAGCTTTGATGATGCGTATCATGAAGCTCTTAATGAGAATAACGATCTTGAGAGTGTAATAACACTATACGGGCTATGCATATATGCCTCCTATTCAGAACAGAGCAGCCGTGCTAGGAAAATCATGGAACAGATACTTCAACGGGACGGCTTCTGGCCGTCCTATGCATACCTTGCTGCTTGGAACGATAGTTTTAATTTTACTGAATGAAAATAGTGCCAGATCCCCCGGTAGGGGTTCTGGCACTATTTATCCAGATTTTCGGCAGATTTCTCTGTGATTTATAAATCAACTTTGACACGCTTTTGTTTCACTACACAGATTGCAAAAAAGTGTTCTATACCCGAGTTTCTTTTTTGGTAAACATGTCGAATGTTGAGAAGATTTCCATTATTATCCCCGGCGGGGGCTTGCTACGCAACATCTGAAATTCTATACTTATAAACAAGAAAGGCTTTCGAGAAAAGCCGGAATATAGGAGGAAATACTATGGCATGTTTTTTGGTTCCAGCGGCTGAAGCAGTTGTTGTCACTGCAGTTGCATACGGTATGAAAGCAAAAGAGAAGAAAGCACCCACTCTCAATGACTCTGCTATCGAAGAAGCTGCCAATGCTGTTGAGGATGTCAAGATTGCAGTTTCCACCAAACTTATGTGGCTTGCAAATCTTTTGTGGGGCGGCTGCCTGCTTTTGTGCTATGAGCATATCTGGCACGGCGAGGTTGTTCCATGGTTCCCGTTCCTCACAGCAATGGCAAGTCCTGATGAGACAAGCGTAATGCTCTCTGAAATGCGTTCCGTAGGCGGGATGATGGCAATCGAAATAACGGTAGTTTGGGTACTCATCGTTCTTGTTGCAAATGCTATCGTAAAGCGCAAGCCCCCTGTATCTGCTACGGCGTAACGGAGGATTTAATCATGACTCTTCTTATAACTCTCTTCGCCGCAATAATTTGTACCGTCATATGGTACAAGGGCTACAATAAAGACCTGCGCATAGGTACTCTCTGCTGGATATACTGGGGTGCATCGCTGATGTGGTTCATTGATGCATGCTTTGAGTATGCCGAGTTCCATGCAGAATTCTTCACGCCGGCTCCCGTGGATATGCTCAATGACGCATACCTTGGATTGTCCGTTGTTGCGCTCGGTCTTGTCGTATGGCTTGTTATTCTGCTCATTAAGGATCCCCGAGGAACTGTCAAAGCAGCTCTCACCAAGAAAAACTGAATTTCCACTTTCACCTCTTTTCCCGGTATGCTTCTGTATTGAATCATGCCGGGATTTTTTATACGGAGAGACTTATGTATATTATTAGGTTGTGCCACGAGGGTTTGAAATAAAAAAAGATTTACATCTTTTCGTGGAAATTGAATATTGCCTCTAAAATGCACTTAGGGGTGAACCGTCCAGCAAACACCTGCTCGCAGTTCACCCCTAAGTGCATTCTGCACAACTTTAGTCCTTTACCGCCCATCCACGCCCCTCCCGTTCTGAATTTTGACTTTTTCAAAATTCAGAATAAGGAGGATCTGCGTAATGGCAGACAACTATTACATAACCATCAACAGCGAAAAAATCTGTGTTTCCGAGGAAGTATACAACGTTTACCGCCAAATGAGGCGGCATGAACGCACGCTGGCCGAGAAAGATTCCCGCAACTTTGTATTGAAGTATGAGGACTTTGCAGATGGAGAGATTACCGGTGAGGAGCAGATATACGATTTCTTGCAGCCGAGCGTTGAAGAGCTTGCGTTAACAGCTACACAGGGCTATTGAGATGCTGCCGCAAGCAGAAAAGGAGTTGATCTCAGATTTGTATTTCAACGGTTATTCAATGCGCACGATTGCAGAAAAGCAGGGTGTAAGTCACATGACAATACAACGCCAAGTTCAAAAAATCCTTGCAAAATTAAAAAATTTTATAAAAAGTTGAAAAAACCTGTTACAAGCCCCCTCCGAACTCGCTTAAGAAGTGAGGGGATAAATTATCACCCCTCGGTGTACCTTGACAAACACCGGGGCAACCGGTCATATCCGGCTACTGAATAACATCAGTGAATGTACGAGCGAGACGAAGGATGCGCCAGAACTCACCTGTGCGGGAAACCGCATCAATCGACGGCCATAAGGTGACGAGCGGGTCAGTCCATTCAAAAGCGGCCTTGGCAAGCCGCGCGCCATGACTGCATTCACGCAGGTACTCCTGTCCAGCCACAGCTTTCAGGCAATGGGGGCAGCTCGGAGAGATCCTCGGAGGGGTGAAATTCCCGTGCGCAGCGCCAGCTGCGGTTCAGTAGTCCGCCCGACCTGGGGAAGTAGTGTCGAATACAGGTTAGCAAAAATCCAAAAAAGTCAAAATTCAGAACAATGGCAGCCGGTGTTATACATCGGCTGCCGCATTATCAGGAGGAAACATGGAAAATGAAAAATCTACATTGACCGTGCTCGTGGTCGAGCCGGGCAAAGCTCCGTATCAGGCTGCTATCGGCGCAGATCTCAAGTCTTTGCAGCAGGTGGTCGGCGGGTACATAGAATCAATCTCGCCCTACGATGACCCCGTCGCAATCATCTGCAATGAAGAAGGCAAGCTTGAACAACTCCCGTTCAACCGTGGGCTGCGCGATGAGTCAGGCAATCTCTATGACTATATTGCCGGTAACTTTATGATCGTCGGTCTCGGAGAAGAAGATTTCACGTCGCTGCCGCCGGAGTACATAGAGAAGTACTCTCAGCTTTTTGCTCAGCCCGAAATCCTCAACATTGCAAACGGCAGGTTTGAAGTTTTGCCGGATACGTCCTTTGAACAGCAAGAATCTGAAGAACCGAATATGAGCATGTAAAGGAGACCATTATGGGAAAGAAAAACCGCCACAAATGCAAAGCACCGTACCGCGCACCGCCGCAGTGCGGTAAGTACCAGAAGAAACTCATGAAAGCCGCCGCAGATGAGCGGCAGAGAAAAAGAAGGAGGTCGTGATCATCACTGTAACAAAAAGCGCTTATGTACACAGACGCATATTTTCTCTGCTCTGTATGCTCCTTATCTTTATCGCAATTTTGCCCATCTCAGCCTTTGCAGGCTGGGTCACGGTCAGTACGGTAAACTCAGCGTCGTACTTCCAGACCTTCAGCAGCAAGGGCGTCTGGACGGCAATAGGCACTCCCGCGCACTACATAAACGAGACCGGCCAGGTCGCCTACTGTCTCCAGACGAATTATAACTCACCCAACAACAGCGGCTACTCCTCAACGAGCGGCTGGCAGTATTACGATGAGACTACCATCCGCGGTCTGCAATCCATCCTCGAGCACGGCTATCCGAACGACGACGGTGGCTTCTCGGCAGATGAGGCGAGATACGCCACTGCCAATGCCATACGCTTCTGGCTCGCAGAACGTGGTGCGGAGGGCGTACCGGATTGGATGAATCTCCAGTTGTATTCACAGTTCTTCCGTGGAGCATCCGGTTATGAGTATCTGTTCCAGTGGTGCATGTATCTCCTTGAGAATGCACGGTATCAGGTGACATATAGCCACTCGGTCAGCTTCTCACCAATCACACTTACGGAGGACGGAGACTACTATGTCGGCACGACTACTGTCACCCTTGTGAACTGCACAGGCGGCTATACGCTCGACCACAGCGGGCTGCCGTCAGACGCCGAGGTATACGGCTGGACAGGCAATGACGGAGACGTGCTCACGATACGTATCCCCAAAATCTATGGCGGCGCTGCATATCGTACTCACCAAGTCCATATCCAGATTTGCCCGCAACACAGTCGATTGCCTAAATTATGTACGTGCCCTAAAAGAGCTTGGCATAGCGGTCATCTTCGAGAAAGAGAACATGAACACTCTCGAAATCGACAGCGAGATACTCATAACCATGCTCGGTGCGTTCGCTCAGTCCGAGAGCGAATCCATCTCCGCCAATGTCCGCTGGGGTATCCGGCAGGCCATGAAAGAGGGCAAAGCCACCATACAGTACAAATATCTGTATGGCTATCGCAAAGGCGATGACAGCAAGCCTGAGATAATACCGGATCAGGCAGAGGTTGTCAGAAAAATATACGACCTGTTTCTAAGCGGCACACCAGTCCGCGGTATACAGGAGTATCTGAATGCAAACTCTGTTCCGAACATAAACGGTGAGTCAAAATGGGCGCGGAGCGCCATAGACAGCATACTTACGAATGAGAAATACTGCGGCGATGTACTGCTACAGAAAACGTATATCGACGACTGCATCAACAAGAAGGTAAAGAAAAACACCGGGCAGCTCCCGATGTATCTGGTGCAGAATCATCACGAGGGGATAATAAGCCGCGAGACATTCGATGCTTCTCAAGCCGAACTTGCGCGACGCAGCGCTGGGAAAAGTCCGTCAAAGAAAAATGCTCCGACTGGTCGGAGTAGGTACAGCAGCAAATATGCACTGTCGGATAGGCTGTACTGCGGCGAGTGCGGCACAAGGTATCAGCGCTGTACATGGCGCAACCGCGACGGCAGCAAGCGCATCGTCTGGCGCTGTGTCAGCCGGGTGGACTATGGCAACAAGTACTGCCACGACTCCCCGACGCTGGATGAGGAGCCGCTGCACAGAGCCATACTTGCCGCTATAAACAGTGCTGTCAAAGATAAGGACAATATAGTTTATAATCTCAAGAGCGCTATGGAGAAAGAGCTTGCCCCGGTCGCAGGGCAGCAGCTCAGTCTGTCCGAGATAGATAGTCAGCTCGAACAGTTAAACACCGAGTTCAGCAAAGCGCTTGCCGAGGCGTCTGAAAGCGGTGATCAGGCAGCGTATAGCGATAGGTTCCGCGAAATCATGCAGAAGCAAACGGCATTGAAAGTCCAGCGTGATGAGATACAAGGGATGTTAGCCGAGAGCGGTAAAGCCGCAGCTCATATAGAGCAATGCAGGCAAGCAGCAGAAACAACACCATCAGCCATATCCGAGTGGGATGAGGCACTGATCCGTCAGGTAGTTGAGAGCGTGACGGTAGAAACCGGCAGCGAGATAATTGTAGCCTTGAAATCCGGAGCATCAATACATCAGGAATTATTGTAATACCAAACAGCACGGGCCTGAGTCTTAGTAATAAGATTCAGACCCTTCTTGTTTAGGAAGGAGTCATTTATGTCACGCTATTTTATGCGAGATACACCTCTGTGGGCGATGGAGCGGTTGATGATGTCTCAGCCAGGCCACAAGCCGCGAGGAGGCGGAAGGTACCGAAGTCAATTCCATTACACTCCAAAAGATGTGGAGTGCGAATACTGCCAGAACTATGACCGTAAGAATCCATGCCTCCTGTGTGCATGCACTTGTTTGAAGGAGCGCATTGAGGCGGGTGTTCTGAATCTGAGCGAGTTTGTATGGGACTGCTTTGCATCCCCTGTGGAACCACAGCTTCAAAAACGGATGCGGCAGCAGTTCGGAGATAGAAGATTTCGTTTTTTCCTATCCAACTTTCATCGTAGAAGATGGACACACTGTCGTGGACTCTGCTGGTGTCTGTCTGACCGAAATAAAGCCGCCCTCTTCCTGCTCACGGCTTACGAAAGCCTTTGGCGAAGGATGGTCTGGAAGTGCGGTAACGACGGCTTTGATTTTCAAGCCGTCCATCTCAGAGAAATCAAGCCAGAGCTTTACAGCGTTTATCAGGCGGCAAAGGCCATTGCGGTCGGCAGTTCTAATATAACCCTCGCAGACCTTGCGTCTCCGGAATTGGTCACAGATGAGGCGTTCCAACTGATTATTAACGCACTATTGATGGCCAAGTACGGGGATGTGGTTTTGAATTTAGAAAATGGAGCAATGAAGGAGGGCAACCGATATGGCACAACAAGAAGAGCTCGTTTTATGGATTGACCGGCGCTGGAAAAATGCTATCGAGAAGCATCTCAATGGCGAAACTTTGCAAGAGCATCTGGAGAATGTATTGGACGAGCTGTGTGATCAGCTTCCAGCGCGAGAGTATGAGCGCATCAGTCATGAGATTCAATCGGAAGCAGCCGCACGGCGGGCAGCGGAAGAAGCGACCCGCACTTATGCCGCCTACCATGTGACGGAACGTGGACAGGAATGGTACTTTAAAACTTCGCCCGGTGAGGAACTGTTGGAGGCTGGGAAAAAGCTGCGCAGTTATATTATGAAGGACAGCGGCGTGGGGCCTGACAAATTCATCGGAATGTTTTTCGGCGGGCAGACCATCACAGCAAAAGAGTTTGATGCGCTGACGGCTCTGCGCATGGAGAACACCGGAAAGGTACGTGGTGTGTTCGACGTGAACTTCGACAAGCGTGAGTTCTCCGCTGTTAGCATCATGGATGGCTGGCAGACCTGGGCGATGCATGATGTGTCGGTGGCAGTTTATCATGCCACCCGGTCACAGTTTGCGTCTAACGATGATAGGTGGCGCAAGCTGTTGGATCATCTGAGCGGCAAAGAGATCACCTCGGCGGGACATCTCGCTGCCAACAACTTTTCGTTTTCAGATGAGATCATTGAGACGGACGGCAAGCTCAACTTTTATATCCAGGCAGACTTCGATGTGGATTCTGCATTCGGGACATTTGTCTGCACCGATCAGAACGATGACTGGCTCAATATCTACGCCAACTATGATGTAGAGCAGGATCGGCTATGCGACACGCTGGAACTGAACCTCTGCAAGGGAGACGGTTCGGAAGAAAGCTGGTTTTACCGTCTCAACGCTGCTGAACAGGAAGTCCTGCTCCGCAAAATGGAGGCATTCTGTCAGCAGCAGACCGGCATGAGTCTGCACGAGTACACCCAGCAGCTTCGTGACAGTGAATCGCAGACTCCTGAGATGCAGATGTAACCGCGGCGGCGATGTGATTTTGAATTTATAAAAAGGAGTTGGTGAAATATGATAATACATGCTGTACTCGGCAATCCAAACCACCCGGAATACGGTGTGGTAACAATTCCGTTCCCCGTCCCGCATGACCAGTACGCACACTGCATGGAGCTGCTGGAGGCATTGGAAATTGGTGATGCAGTCAAATCAGACTGCCAAGTGCAAGAGATCAATAGTTTTTACTCCGTGCTCAAGCGCACAGAGATGCTAACCGTCAATGTGGAGGAACTCAACTATCTTGCCAAGCGGCTGGACGGTTTCGACATGGGAGAAGCTACTCAGTTTCAAGCAATGGCACACAAGCTGGAGCTTTTGGAACTGAAGGATCTTATTAATCTGACCTTCTGTTGTCAGCAGACCACAGTCATCGCAGATTTTTCTGACCTCGCCGCTGTTGGCTGTGACCACTACATGAACCTGCACGGCGGCTGTGCAACTGTTGCTGAGTTAGAGGCACTGGACGGTGAAGAAACGGCTCGGCAGCTCATTGCGAGCGGCAGCGGCACGGTCACACCATATGGCGTGGTCTATGACAATGGCATGAAGCTGGAGCAAGCCTATGATGGTCAATTTTTCCCCTGCTATTACTATGAGCCGCGTGCCACTATGGTCGCGGTGACCTCTAAATCCGAGCCGGAGGATACCGCGCATATTACATGGCTGTATCTCCCTATGGCACAGGAGGAAATTGACCGTGCTCTACAGCGTGCAGGAATCACAGAGCCTGCGGATGCCCGGCTTCGTTTGGAACACAGCCAACTGCCAGATGAAGTGAATGTGCTGCTGGATATGGAATATGAAAGCCTTGCAAATCTCAACGCACTGACACAGGCAACGAATGATTTTTCCATGGACGACATCAAGAAGCTGGGCGCTGCTGTAACTCTTGCGAAACCTCAGAATGCGGAACAGGTCAAGAATCTCGTGGAGAATCTTGACCTGTTTGACTTTGCTCCCGGCGCACATTCCCCGGCAGAGTATGGAAAGTATATGATCCAGCAGTCCGGTCAGTACGAGTTCGACGAGAATTTAGATGAGTTCTATGACTACGAAGGCTACGCCTTACAGCGCATGGATGAGGAGAACGGGATGTTTTCCGACCGGGGTTACATCGCATATAAGGGATATCTCAGCCTTGAAGAAATTAAGGAGGGCGGTCAAGGTGACAGCATGGAGATTGGAGGGATGGTATGATCATTCAGGCAGAACTGAGACGAAAACAATACGTATACGAAAGCGAAGCCTGTGTTGTGGACAAGATTATCGAGCTACCCACCTTGCAGTTTAAGCAATTCAGCCATACGCTGCAGTAGGATTAGGATCGTTGTCACAAGCGGCATGCGTGGCGAAATACATATTTCGCACCTTGCTATTAGGATAATTCTTACTGCTAAAAGTCTACAATACATTGATTGTCAGGCTGCAAATGAGCGCTAAGTGCAATATCTTGTGGATTGACAACTAAAATAAATGCGAGAAAGTCTACAAGTAATGATTTGTCATTACTTGAGTATCTTGAATAAAGCCATAGCATACTATAGAAGGAGGTGTTGATATGGCTACTTCGTCTATTACGAAAGATTTTTATGTTAAAGATCAGAAAGCTTTCGAGCGTCTGAAAGAAGAACTGGATAAAGCTCCAGTGCGTAAGCAAGTGGTGGAATCTCCTTCTCTGAAAAAGGGTAAAGAGAAATTAGCCACATTTGTGTTTCGCTAAGTGACTTGATTGAGAGAGCATCAGAATGCGGCAGAGACAGCCTCCTTGCTGATGCTCTCAATAATTTTCGCTGCTGTAAAGACATAGATATAGAGACTTTCTTTCGAGAAAAAGCAGTTACCTTCCTTGAGCGGCGCTGGTACTCGGTTTATTTAGTTCTTGATGAGGCGGCATTTGATATCGGTAAAATTCGGGTCGAAGCATATTTTACTCTATCGCACAAATCCCTCATCCCAAAGAGCGCATCTAAAACTCAAATACAATCGGCAAGTGGATTCAAAGACTCTGCATCACTTCATTTTGTACTTATTGGGCAGCTTGGCAAGTATATTTCAAATGAGCCAGAATGCGGTGAGGTACGAGCATCTATAACCTCCAAAGAAATCCTTGATTACGCTTTTGATGTTGTCAGAGCTTCAAGTAACCTCATTCCTTGCCGTTGCGTTATGGTAGAATGTAGCAGCAACGAAAAAGTCCAGAAGGTGTATACTGACTACGGCTTTTCAAAATTTCAGTATGATGGTGATCACTACCAGTTCTACAAGAAAATTTAATTGTTCATCAAAGCCGGAGTAAAGAACTCCGGCTTTGGTGATATAGAATGTGGCAATAGATTCAAATATCTGTGTAACTATATACACCAACACAAATATTTCTGGGAAGAAGACCGCTCCACGACAGCAATATCACGTTCAAGCGTTTTGCACTAACAATCCATCTTCGGCGTTGAAAAAATTGTGCATCTATAGTATAATTAGTTATACTGTGAATACGGAGTGAAACAATGGAACGTGTATATGCTTTTACAGATGAATACGGCGCGTTCGGATGGGATATTAGTAATCCGTCCGTTTCAACCCATTTTATAATCACGGCTATTATAGTTAGAGAGTCGGAGTTGAATAGCTTTGTAGTAAAATCCGAAGCCCTTCGCAAAAAGCATTTTCAGACAGGAGAAATCAAGTCAAGCAAAATAGGCAAGGACAATAAACGGCGTATTCGTGTATTGAGAGATATTCAAGATATCCCATTTAGCATTTTTGCAGTTTGTATTGATAAGCAAAAATGTCTCGATAATATGAACATTAAAGGGCTACAGTATAAGCAAGTGTTCTATAAATTTATGAATAATATTGTTCATAAAGAATTACGTCGCGCATTTGAGAAAATCACTATTGTGGCAGATGAGATTGGCAGTAACGAATATATGCAGAGCTTCTGTAAATATGTAGACAGGCATCAGGATATGCCGGATTTATTTGGAGATGCCAAATTTAGTTTTGAAAAAAGTGAAAATGATGTACGTATTCAAATAGCAGATTTAATAAGCGGCACCTTAGCCTATGTATATGACAGGCATAAACGAACAAATGAAACTCCTGACTATTTAAAAATTCTTAAAGACAAAATAATCAGGGTCGAACTATATCCCAAAACCTATGACACATATGTGCTGGAGACAAGCGCAATAGCAGAAGATTACGACGAAGACATCGCAAAGTTGTGTTTTTCACAAGCGGTCAAATTTGTTGAGCATAATGCTGATGATAACGATCCCGAGGTGAAAGCGCAGGTCATAGTTCTACAGTATCTTTTATTCCGGTTCATGAATAATGATACCCGTGGCTATATTTACACAAGCGAGCTTAAAGGACAATTATCTGGCACTGAGTTATGCGGCATAAGTGATAGTTCATTCCGAATGCGTATTATCGGGAAACTTCGAGATAAAGGGGTTATAATTGCAAGTTCTCAGCATGGGTACAAAATACCGTCCAAGCAGTCGGAATTTTATGATTTTATCAACCACGATGCTAAAATTGTGATTCCGATGTTGTCAAGGCTAAAAAAATGCAGAGACTTAGTGAAATTAGGAACTGCAAACCAGTTAGACTTGCTATCACATGCCGAATACGATCAGCTACGCAGTTTCTTTGATTCACTACCAGCTACGGACAATGGTTAGCGTTGAAAACTAACTTCAATCTCCTCGACAATTAATAAAGACAGAATTGATGAAACAGCGTTTCCCCTATTAAGAAACAACTACTGCTCTACCGCAGTTCAATGTGCCAGTCTTCTGGAAATTGTAGTATATTGCGTTGAATTAAGAAATTGGTATATAAGACACAAAATGATCTGCGGCGCGAAATAATTAAGGATAGTTCATCTGTCCTCAAAATTGGCTGACCTTGCCATTTCGAGTGTTCATAACGGATTTGGGTTATGAACACTCGATTTTATTTCCATCGGCATTTTCGATTCTCATTATGTATGGAGCGGGCGTGATGCCTGCTCCTTTCTACTTAGGCTGTGGCGGGGCTGCAGAGGTAATTCACGCGCACGCCCTGGCGGGGGTCGGCTTGGTGGTTGCGTTTGAATATGCTGTCCGACAATTCAATGTAGCCCACAAAGCGGTAGTGAATTGCCACGCGCTGGGTGCGGTTCTTGCCGGTTCCCTCTGTCTCATACACGTTGATCCGGTCGATCAGCTCCCGCAGCAGCGGTGCGGTCAGCGTGTCCATTTGCATGAACTTCCGGATAGCTGAGATAAATGTCTCTTGACCAAGCTCCCGGCTTCCCATGTCTGCCATCTGTTTTCTCAGCGAAGAGATCTTGTCCTTCAGTTCCATCCTCTCCACCTCGTACTTGTGGCTCAGCCGCAGGAAGAATTCGTCTGTGACCTTGCCGGCTGCGTTGTCCTCGTAGACCTTCTCATAAAGCCTTAGGACAGTCTCGTTTCGGCCGATCGCTTTTTGCAATTCCCCTTCGTTCTGCTTCTTTTCCGCCCTCAGATCTTTTTGCGTCTTTTGAGCCAGAAGCTCGGCGAAGCCCTCCTCGTCTTCTCTCAGGCATTTCCCCAACTGCCTCAGTTCCAGCTTTACGATCTGTTCTACCGCATCTACCCGGATATAATGGCACGTCTTGCAGGTGCCTCGGTATTCTTTCTCGTAGTTGGAGCATACGAAGAAGTGAATGTATTTGTTGATGGTATTGGTGTGATACCACAGCTTCCGTCCGCAGTCGGCACAATACAGCAGATCAGAAAAGATGTTCTTTTCGGAGTTCTCCGGCTTTGGCGCCCGTCGCTTCGTTTTTGCAATCAACTCCTGTACGCGCTCAAAAGTATCCCGGTCAATGAGCGGCTCATGAACATCCTTGAAGATCGCCCAGTTTTCTACGGGATTTCCCAGCCGGGTTTTGTTCTTGAAGGACTTGGAGTAGGTTTTGAAGTTGATCACATCCCCGCAGTATTCCTGTTGCGCCAGGATCTTTCCGATCATGGAGTTGACCCACTTGTACGGATTTGTCTGCGTCTTCTTTCCACCGCGGTTCAGCCCCAGGCTTTGCCAGTAGGCCATGGGCGTCATGACCTTTTCTTCCTGCAAGGTACGCGCAATCGTCTCATTGCCCTTCCCCTCCATGGCCATCCGGAAGATCCTCTGCACGACAGCGGCAGGCTCCGGATCAACGATCCACTTCTTCTTGTTGTCCGGCGCTTTCCGGTAGCCGTAGGGAGGCTGGGAAAGCGGCTCGCCCAGGTTTCCCCGGATGCGGTGGGCAGAACGCACCTTTCGGCTGATGTCCCGCGCATACATCTCGTTGAACATACGTCATTCGGGAAGGTGAAGTGCAAACAGCAAAAAATCCAGTATTCATGCGGGTTTGCGGCGAGATGGCTCTCGAATAGATAACCCCCTTTCAGACTATGAAAGGACTGTAATCACAATCGCATATTTTGTTTTCAAGGGAGAATGGCGGTAGCTGCGGTCATTCTCCCTTTTTTCGTTCCTGCCACTTTCAACAGGAGGAACAGAAAATGGAAGAACAAAAAAACAAAGCAAAGCGCGGAGTAAGACCCGCTGCACAGACGCAGGAGGAAAGGATTACACAGCTTCCTTTATCGGAGCTGCACGACTTTCCCAATCATCCCTTTAAGGTACGGGACGATGAAGCTATGCAAGAAACAACGGAGAGCATCAAGCGGTATGGCGTGCTTGTCCCCGCTATCGTCCGTCCCCGCGAGGATGGCGGATATGAGATCATCGCCGGACACCGCCGAAAGCACGGCAGCGAATTAGCGGGCCTTTCGATAATGCCCTGTATCGTTCGTGAAATGGACGACGCAACTGCTACCATTCTCATGGTGGACAGCAATATCCAGCGGGAGAATATCCTTCCCAGCGAGCGGGCGCAGGCGTACAAAATGAAGCTGGAAGCCATACGCAGGAAAGCCGGTAGGCCGACAAAAGAGGCCACGCAAGCGGCGCAAGATAATTCGCCGCAAGTTGCGGCGAATTTCCGCGCGGATGACGAAGTGGCAAAGGATGCCGGGATCAGCGGCGATACGGTACGACGCTATATCCGGCTTACAGAGCTTGCCCCGGAGCTTCAGCAAGTGGCTGGGCAACAAGGCAAAGCCGTCTCAACGCGAGCTGCTCCGCGCTGCCATAGACACCGCTTTGGAAAAGCACCCTGACACCATTGACGAGCTATGGACCATGCTTCAGGAAGCCGGATGCGAGGTTAAGCGCCGGGGAAAAACTGTCTCCCCCCAAGCGCCAAATCATAAAGCTCCGGCCCGGCTCAGCTCCCTCGGAGAAGGGTATTCCGAGAGTGATCTTTTGGCGATCCTCGCAGGCAAGAAGGTACATACTCCTCGAAAGAAAGCGGCTGTGCTTGAAGCTCCGAAGCCAAGCCTGCTGATCGACATTCAGGCAAAGCTCGACGCGGGTAGGGGCGCAGGCTATGAGCAATGGGCCAAGGTGTTCAATATCAAGCAGATCGCTCAAACGATGAACTTCCTGCGCGAAAACAGCGGCATGGATTACGACGAACTTGTGAGACAGGCCGATGCAGCCACAGCCCGATTTAATACGTTTTCTGCGCAGATCAAGGCGGCCGAAGCACGCATGGCGGAGATCGCCGTCCTCAAAACACAGGTGATTAACTATGCCAAAACGCGCAAGATTTTTGACGGCTATAAGGCTTCTCGCTATTCAAAAAAATACCTGGCAGAACATGAGACAGAGATACTTCTTCACCGTGCTGCCAAGAAAACTTTTAACGACATGCAGCTAAAGAAACTGCCAACCGTAAAGAGCCTTCAATCCGAGTATGCGGCCCTGCTTTCCGAAAAGAAAGCAGCGTATGGTGAATACCGGCAGGCACGGGATGAGATGAAAAAGCTGCTGATCTATCGCGCCAACACGGAGAAAATCCTTGACAAAGACGCCTGTGCAGCCGAGAAAGGAAAAGAGCATGACCAGCGATAAGCTGATCCTGCTCCATAAGCATCCGAAGGATGCGCTGCCGCACAGTATGTGCGTGAAAAGGGGCTTGGGGGCGCTGCCCTCAACAAGCAAATGAAAGCTCCCGCGGTGCGGGGGCTTTCATTTTTTCGCCTCGTGGGTCCCATGAGGCATTGCTTGCCACATCTTCAATAACCTTGTTCATATTATTTTAACATAGATTCTTACCTTTATGCGCTCCAAAAAGGTTGCCCCTATTGATAAGACTATGATATTATTATAACTATAGATAAGCAGGTTACAAACGTGTATGACTTAAGCATTAGCAAAAATGCATATGCCAGGGCGAACTGCACCTCAAAGGGTTACTTACATGAGGCAATATGAGCACTAAGAAAAAAAGAATAATCTCAGCTGTGGCTGTACTTATAATAATCATTGGCCTGATTGTTCCGGGATTTTATAATGGCTTGAAAGTACAACACTACGCGATCAAAACCGACGAACTGGATCACAGCCTTCGGATAGCGTTTGTCGCAGATCTGCACTCTTGTCAGTTCGGGGAAAATGAGCAGATACTGATTGACGCGATCAATGAACAGAAGCCGGACATTGTTTTGCTGGGAGGAGATATTTTTGATGACCAGCTTCCAGATGACAATGCCGAGATGCTTCTTGTCGGGATTTCAGAACGATACCCCTGTTATTACGTGACGGGCAACCATGAGTATTGGGACGGAGAAGAAGCATTCGACAAGAAGATGACGATTCTGGAAAAGCATGGGGTCGTGCGACTTGCCGATGAATCTATGACCATATCGATTTGCGGCGAGCAGCTTACTATTTATGGTGCTGACGATCCCGATGCGGAGAGGCTTTCTTCGACTGCTACAGGACGCATTAAGACACCATCTGAAAAGGCGTCGGACTTGAAAGCGTTTGGTTCAGAAGATGGCTACACCATCCTGCTTATCCATCGCCCAGGATCGGTTCATTTCTATGCCGAGTGCGGCATTGATTTGGCGTTATGTGGGCACACCCACGGCGGGCTGTGGAGAATCCCCGGCTTACTGAACGGTTTATATGCACCGGATCAGGGATTCTTTCCCCAATACGCCGGCGGGCAATACGAAGACAATGGTTCCGTGATGATAGTAAGCCGAGGGCTTGCCAGAGAGTCAACAAGAATCCCACGGTTTTACAACAGGCCAGAACTTGTGATAGTTGATATATTAGGAACTCGTTCTGCTTGATTGATGATGCTTTCCGCTCCTACAAAGGCGACTATTGTCAGTGTTGAAGGCATTGACTTTTGCGCGTGTGTCCAAACACAGCAAACAAGCTGCGGCAGCAGAATAAAAGGATACCTCCTGAAATCAAGGCCCATAGCTGTATGAAACACAGCTGTGGGCTTTCCTTGTACGGGATTTGGGGTAAGGCTTTGCCAAGAGGGGTGTCACGCATATCAGAACTATTGCCGACTGCTTTTTAACCATAGCACAGTATCGCGGATGCTGCTTCGCAGGGAACGCGGGGCATACCCGAAAGCGGTGGCTGCGGCGCTTCTGTCGAACCGGCAGTTGGAATCGAGAACGGCGATGGAATAGGGCGTGAAGTAAAGGGCCTGCTTCTTCCGCAGACTTCGCTTTTCATAGAAGGGCGCGATCAGCTTTGCAAAGCAAATCGGAAGGAACGAAACGGCCCGCTTTAATCCCAGCGTCTCCTTTGCCGCGTTCAGTATGTCGCGGATGGTCGCATACTCCCCGGAGAGGATATAACCGTGCCCCGGCTGCCCTTGCTCTGTGCATGAGACTATACCGGCTGCAACATCCCGCACGTCCACAAAGTCATACCCTCCCTTCACCGCCACAGGGAGCTTCCCCGCGAGGAAGGACAGCAGCATATTGGTGATGCTGCCCTTTCCAACGTCGCCGGGCCCTATGATCCCGGAGGGAAATACCACGCTTGCATTGAGCCCACGGCCTGTCGCCTCAAAGACAAGAGAGGTTGCAATGGCCTTGCTCTTGGCGTAATCGCCCCGCACAGCATCCGGCGAAAATACGGCATCCTCGGTGATCTCCGTTCCCTTCGGCTTTTCCGGGATCGCATGGACGGAGCTGACATAGACCAGCTTGCCAACGCCCGCCCTTTCGCAATGCCGCAGGATGTTGTTCGTGCCGCCCGCGTTCACCCGATAGATCCGCTCCCCCGGACGCGACGCCACCGATACGATCCCGGCACAATGGATGACACAGGTATTCTCGCCTGCGCCGGAAAAGAAACGTTCCAGCGAGACGTCATCGCAAACATCGCCATAGAAAACGGAAACACCCTCCGGCAGCTCGGCGGCCAGTGGGTCGTTTTCCATCACCAAAGCACGGATCGGCACGCCCTTCTTTTTCAGCTCCGCAAGCACGGCCCGTCCGAGAAAGCCGCTTGCGCCTGTCACAAGATAGGTATGGAACATACATCGTCGCCTCCATTAAAAGACGAATGTTGATTATCTTTCACGCTTACAGTATAATAAAAAGGGAAAGGACCGGCAATCAACAATGTTTCAATCCGAGAAAGAAAAGCAACACCGCGCGAGACGATGTTGAGAATAACGGTAAACTTTTTGTGTACGGAGGAAGCGGAATGAGAAAGAGCGACGCAAGGGTTCGCTATACGCAGCGTGTATTAAAGGAATCCTTTTTGTCCCTGCTTCGGGAAAAGCCCATCAACAAGATCACGGTCAAGGAGGTCTGCGAGCTGGCGGAGCTGAACCGGGCGACCTTCTACGCCCATTACAGCGATTGCTTTGCGCTGATGGAGAGCATCGAGCAGGAGCTTTTGGAAGCCTTCGGGCAATCCCTGCGGCTGATCGACGGCTTTGATGTGAGTGCGCTGATCGCCGCGCTCTATACCATGGTGGAGCAGCACGGGGACGCCTGCCGCGTTCTGATCTTCGGCGGCGCAAGTCCCTCCGTCCTCGGACGTATGATCGACCTCGCCAGACCGTCCAGCATTGCGGCGTGGAAGCATCAGCTTCATCACGCCTCCGATGCGGAGCTTGAAATGCTCTATACCCATCTGTCAAACGGATTGATGAACGTGGTTGTGGGCGGTTATGACAAGTACAGCCGGGAGGAAGTGATCTCCTTTGTTAACCACATCGTCAAAAGCAGCCTGTCGCTCTTTCAATAGTGCTTGACTTTCCGTTCACTCCATGCTACTATAATTTGCGAATAATCTCAAATTCGGGAGGCGGTCATCCTGCCAAAGTATGTGACAAAGCAGCGAAGGGTTTTGTTGGACTATCTTGAAAAGCATGCGGATGAAGCGCTGCCCGTACAGGAGATTGCGGATGCTCTGGAGCAGGAATCTATCAGCAAAAGCTCCGTATATCGGAATCTTGCAGAGCTGGAAAACGAGGGTGCTGTCCACCGCAAGTACCGCGGCGCAGGCCGGGAGCTTCTGTACCAGTATGTCGGCGCGGAAGCGTGTAAAGGCAGCATCCATTTGAGCTGCAAGCAGTGTGGCCGAACTTTTCACATGACCGTAGCCGGTGCGGATCAGCTGCTGCGAGCCGTTGCAAACACAGAGGGCTTTGCGGTGGATAAAGGGGATACCGTCTTATACGGCGTATGTGAAGACTGCCGCAAGTAAGACTCGGAAGGAGGGAGATATCATGACCAAAAAACGTATTATGGCTGTCATTTTAGCGGCGCTTGTCTTGATTGTCATGGTTTCCTCTTCTTTGTATATCGCAGAACACGCCGACCACGACTGCACCGGCGAGGACTGCTCGATCTGCCAGCAGATTTATCTTTGCACGCAGACGCTTAAAACGCTTTCTCTTGCTGTCATAGCCGCAGCCGTTTTCTATGCGTTCTCAGCTCTTTTATCCATTACCATCAGGCAGGTAGAAACTGCCTGTGTTCCGCATACCCCCGTTTCTCTAAAGGTCAAACTCACGAATTAAATCAGGTCATACAAACAAGGGGATCGTCTGCCCATTCGGGCAGGCGCTGTTGGCGTTTGCCATCCCCTTGTCTTTTTGCGCCCATTTTTACAATTAAACCTGATTTCATTCGGAGGATAATATGAAAAAACTGATTTCTCTTTTTCTCTGCCTGGTTCTGATGCTGGGCGTTCTGGCAGGCTGCGGGAAAACGCCTGCAGCAGATGACAACAAAGATACGGATGGAAAAAAGCTCAGCATCGTGGCCACCATTTTCCCCGCTTATGACTGGGTGCGCCAGATCCTGGGCGAGCGGGCAAGCGACGTGGAGCTGACGCTGCTGCTGGACAGTGGCGCCGATTTGCACAGCTACCAGCCGACTGCGGACGACATGGTCAAGATCTCGAACTGCGATATGTTCGTCTATGTAGGCGGCGAGAGCGACGAATGGGTGAAGGACGCCCTGGCCAACGCCACCAACAAGAATATGGTGGCGGTCAATCTGATGGATGTGCTGGGTGACTCCGTCAAGGAAGAAGAGATTGTCGAGGGTATGGAGCATGATCACGATCATGACCACGAGGAGAGTGAAGCCCACAGCAAGGAGGTCAGCACGTTTGAAGACGACCAGGTGCAGGATCGCTCCTTGAAAGACTGGGCCGGTGAATGGCAGTCGGCTTACCCCTATGTGCTGGACGGCAGCCTGGACAAAGGCTTTGCGCACAAGGCGGAATCCGGAAAAATGACGGCCGAAGAATACAAGGCATACTATGCCACCGGCTATGAAACCGAGCTGAAGACCATTGCCATTAACGGCGATACCAACACCATTACATTTACCGACGTGAACGGCAAGACCTGCGCAAGCCCATATAAATATGTGGGGTACTACATCCAGGACTGGTCCACAGGCACCCGCGCCGCCATGTATCGCTTTGAAGCGGTGAACAAGGCGTCCGGAGCGCCCATCTTCATTGAGTTCAACGACCACATCATTGAGCCCTGCCAGGCGGAGCACTTCCACTTCCGTTCCAGCAACACCGGGTTCGACGATATCGAAGATCCCGAAAACCGCTGGCCGACGTTCTTCCCCGCCGACTGGAATGCAGAGGATATTCTGGAAGCGTTCATCGGGCATGACCACAGCGACGATGATGACCATCACCACGAAGATGGCGAGGTCGAATATGACGAGCATGTGTGGCTGTCTCTGAAGAACGCCGCCGTGCTGTGTGCCGAGCTTGCCAACCAACTGAGCAAACTGGATGCCGATCACCAGGAGGTGTACGCCACCAACGCTACGGCGTATATTGAGAAGATCAGCGCGCTGGACGTCAAGTATCAGGAGGCAGTAGAGGCCGCAAAGGTCAAGACAGTCCTCTTTGGAGACCGTTTCCCCTTCCGCTATCTGGTGGATGACTATGGACTAAGCTACTACGCCGCCTTTGTGGGCTGCTCCGCTGAAACGGAGGCCAGCTTTGAAACGATCATCTTCCTGGCGAACAAGGTGGATCAGCGGGGACTGAACGCGGTGCTGACCATTGAGTCCGGTGACGGGAAGATCGCCCGGACCATCATCGAGAATACTGCCGCCAAGTCTGCTCAGGTACTGCAGATGGATTCCATGCAGTCCACTACGGCGCAAGACGTGGCCAACGGAGCCACCTATCTTGGTGCCATGGAGAAGAATCTGGACGTGCTGAAAGAGGCACTAAAGTAAGGAGACGCGTATGGCCATCATCACCTGTCAAAACCTGTCGCTTGGCTATGACGGCAGGGAGCTCGTACACGATCTGAACTTTGAAGTACATGCGGGAGACTATCTCTGCATCGTCGGTGAAAACGGCTCCGGCAAGAGCACGCTGATGCGGACGCTCCTCGGCCTGCAGCCGCCGCTGAGCGGCAGCGTTTTGACCGGTGGTGGACTGAAGCGCCGGCAGATCGGCTACTTGCCCCAGCAGACTCAGGTCCAGCGAGACTTTCCTGCCTCGGTGTGGGAGGTGGTTCTCTCCGGTTGCCAGGCCCGGTCCCGGCGCATCTTCTATGGCGTGGAGGACAAGCGACTGGCCCGGGAAAACATCGATCGACTGGGGATCTCGCCGTTGACGCGGCGTTGCTACCGGGAGCTGTCCGGCGGCCAGCAGCAACGGGTGCTGCTGGCCCGCGCCCTCTGCGCCACACGGAAGCTGCTGCTTCTGGATGAACCGGTCTCTGGTCTGGACCCCAAGGCGACGGAGGAATTGTACCGTCTGATTGAAGATCTGAACCGTGAGGGTGTGACCATTATCATGATCTCCCACGATATTGCCGCTGCGGTGCAGTACGCCAGCCACATCCTGCATATCGGGGACCGGATATTCTGCGGAACAAAGCAAGCATATCTACAAATCGACACAGGCAGGCTGTTTGCCCGGAAAGGAGGGCAATCGAATGCATGAGATCATAGACAAGCTGGCCCTCTATCTGGCCTATCCCTTTGTCCGCTACGCCCTAATCGTAGGGGTGCTCATCGCCCTGTGCTCATCGCTGCTTGGCGTGACGCTGGTCCTCAAGCGGTTTTCGTTCATTGGAGACGGGCTCTCCCACGTGGCCTTCGGCGCTATGGCTGTTGCCGCCGTGCTGAGGCTGACCAACAACATGCCGCTGGTGCTGGTTATCACCATCGCCTGTGCGATTCTTCTGCTGCGGACGGGACAGAGCGCCAAGGTCAAGGGCGACGCCGCCATCGCTATGATCTCTGTGGGGGCATTGGCCGTCGGCTATCTGCTGATGAACCGCTTTCCCACGTCGGGGAACGTGTCCGGCGACGTTTGCACCACTCTCTTCGGCTCCACATCCATCCTGACGCTGCGGCCGGCGGAGGTCTGGATGAGCGCCGTTCTTTCCGCAGTGGTCGTTGCGGCATTTGTTGTTCTGTACAACAAGATCTTTGCCGTTACCTTTGATGAGAGCTTCGCTCAGGCCGTTGGCACCAATGCCAGGCTCTACAACTTGTTGATCGCCGTTATCATTGCGGTCATCATCGTTTTGGCCATGAATCTGGTGGGCTCGCTGCTGATCTCGGCCCTGGTGATCTTCCCTGCACTCTCTGCCATGCGGATCTTCAAGAACTTCCGTTCGGTGACGATCTTCTCGGCGATCCTGTCGGTGATTTGCGCTGTGCTGGGCATTTTAGCCTCCATCCTCTATGACACACCGGTGGGCTCCACCATCGTGGCGGCGGATATTCTGGCCTTTGCCCTGTGTTCCTTGATCGGTCGTTTTGCAGGAGGTGTCGCCAAATGAAGAAACTGCTTTCCATATGCCTGGTGCTCTCCCTGATGCTCGCCCTGACTGCCTGTGGCGGCAAGCCGGCAAGTGATGGCTCGGAGGGGAAAACGCCCTCTCCTGCCCCATCGGGGGCGGTGGCTGCGCCGAACCAGTCGTCTCAGCTGCCGGATAATGCTATAACGCCGACGCCAGATGCAGAGAAGCCTCTCCTTGTGACCCCGGAGGAGCCCTCGCCCTCGTCTGTTCCCGCGGAGGAGAATCCCATAAACACGGACGGGATCGATATCGATCTCTCGCAAATGAGCGGCATGATGGCCTACGCAGAGCTCTCCAACATCATCTATTATGCCGATGATTATGTTGGCAAGGTCATCCGTATGACAGGCACTGCCGTATCCTACTACGATGAACAGACAGACACGCAATACTACGCTGTCATGATTCTTGACGCAACCGCTTGCTGCTCCTCCGGCTTCGATCTCCTGCTGGCAGAGGGGCAGACACTCCCTGAAAACGGACAGGAGATTACTGTTACCGGAGAGCTGGAGATATATGAGCCATACGAAGGCATCCAGTTTCTTCGCCTTAAAGATGCGGTGGTGGATGCGCAGTCATAAGCACCTGCAGCCGGCGCGCACCGACAGCCATGTGAGCGAGAAAAAGCCCGGCTTTCGGAATACATGTTCCGAAAACCGGGCTTGCTGCTGATCTACCCAACGAGATAGTGCAGAATGCCTACGCCGATGATATCGCCCCACATATGGGCAACAAAGAAGGGCATCAGATTCTTATCTTTTGAACGGCGGTACAACAGGTAGAAGTACAGGCCGAACAGCACGCCGATTCCCAGCGCGGAGAACATTCCCTGATAGGTGTGGAAGCTCACTCTGACCAGCAGAGAGAACGGCACGGCCCATTTCCGGTGTTCCGGGTTGACCGCGAGGCAGATCCCCAAAAAGTAGATCTCCTCATAGACTCCATTGAACACGGCGTAGATCACAGTGGAAACCAGCTCGTTTTCAAAGAAAGCCCCGATTATGTGAGGGAAGGGCGCGATCTCCTCCAGCGGCCAGACGATTATCGAATAGGCGTCCATCATCACCGCTCCGCCGAGGAAGATCAGACAGCCGACGCCGACAGCCTTCGGGCTGAACCGGATGTTCCACGACTTGAAATCAAAGCGCCGGAACCACAGGTATATGTCGGCGGCGGCCAGGCAGACTGCCTGCTGGGCGAGCATAATGTAGTTGTCCGCTGCACTGAACACAAGGTTCTCGTCAATGGTCGCGGTTCCCCGAGCCAGTTCGATATAAGCGTGTGTGGACGAAACGATTCCTACTCCCCAGAAAATGACGGTGAGGATCAGGATATCATACCACGCAAGCGTGGCGCGCTTCGAAGCATTCTGTTCCAACAACAATACAGGAATCCTCCCTTGCGCTTAGCTTTGCGGCGAGCCGGCAGTGTCCTCGTAAGGAACCTCATTTTTGCCCAGCGCCTCGTAGATCTGCACATTCAGCAAGTCCAGCATACCGGGATAATTGATGCCGCCCATGAGCGGCTCACCCACGATTTTGCCGTTGCTGTCTACGACATAGGTGGTGGGGAAGCCCATGATTTCGCCGGCGAACCTTCCGGCCTCGCTGTCGCTGGCAAACCAGATGTTCTGATAGGCGGCCCCCTTCTGCTCCAGGATCTTCTTCGCCTCATCGATCATCTCCGGATTTCCGTCCAGCGTATCGGTATTGATGCCGATCACAGCGCCGCCAAGTTCCTTCAGCTGCTCATTGAGCTCGTTGAGCTCGTCCAGTTCATCCACACAGGGGCTGCAGCCGCTGAACCAGAAATTCACCACCGTGACCTTGTTGCCGGCAAAGAGCGCGGCGCTGTCCACTTCTTTGCCGTCCAGGTCCTTCCCTTGGAAGGCCGGGAAGGATTCCGGTGTGGGATTTTCCGGGTTGACGCCGCTTTCTTCGAGCATCGCGGCGTATACATATTCGAGCCCATACAGCTCTTCTTCAACAACCACGATCCTTTCGATGTCTGCTGATAGCGTCCTATATTCCTCGTCGGACAACAGCTCTTTATGCTTCTCCAGCAGCGTCTTCAGATAGGTACTGATGATGCTGTCTTCGTAGGTTTCGTTGACGGTGTCATCCGACTGTTCAAACAGCCGATTCCACAGGGTTTCCTGTTCATCAAGAATGGCATAGAGCTTATCGAACTGTTCGTCGATCTTGACCTGCATCTCGTCGATTGTGAGCTCCTTTTCCGGCGCCACAGCTTTTCTGCCGCAGGCAGTCAACGAAAACACCATGGCGAGGGCCAGCAGGAGACCGATCCATTTTTTCATTTTCATTCCGATAATCCTCCATTTGTCATGTGATTGTTTTCCGTTTTTGTTTCCTTCTCTGTGCCGAAGCCGTAGCGGTAACAGATCGCCCCGGTGGGACAGGCTCTGACGCACATGCCGCAGCGGATGCACTCGGTGTGGTTGGGATTCTTTGTCACGTCCACGTCCATTTTGCAGGCCCTGGCGCACTTGCCGCAGGAGACACACTTGTTTTTATCTACCTGCATCTGCAGCAGGGATACCCGGTTAAACAGCGCATAGAACGCGCCCAGCGGACATAGCCATTTGCAGAACGGGCGGTAAAAAAGCACGCTGAGCACGGCCACCGCGATCAGAATGCCCAGCTTCCAGGTGAACAGTTTTCCAAGTGCCGCACGGATACCGCTGTTCACAAGCGCCAGCGGGATCGCCCCCTCCAAAACGCCCTGCGGGCAGAGGTACTTGCAGAAGAACGGGTTGCCCATCCCCAAATCGTTGGTGATCAGGGTCGGCAGCAGCACCACCATCACCAGCAGCACGGCATATTTGAGATACCGCAGCGGCTTCAGGCGCCTGGTGGAGAGCTTCGGCGTCGGGATCTTGTGCAGCAGCTCCTGAAACCAGCCGAAGGGGCAGAGAAAGCCACAGATGAACCGCCCCAACAGCACCCCCAGCAGAATGAGGATACCGGTGATGTAATAAGAGAAGCGGAACTTCGACGAGCCCACTACCGCCTGAAACGCGCCGATGGGGCAGGCGCCCGCCGCGCCTGGGCAGGAATAGCAGTTCAGCCCCGGAACACAGACGATTTTGCCCGTTCCCCGGTAGATCTGCCCTTTGAAGAAATTGGGCAGATGAATATTAGTCAGCAGGAAGGCCGCCGCCTGAATCCAGCCCCGGAAGCGGGCAAGTATACGGGAAACAGTGTTTGTTTTTCTATCCAATGCCCACACACTCCAAGCAAATCTTTATGGCCTTGGCCAAAACGACGCCGGCTTCGCCTCGCAGCGCGCCATATAGAAGGAACGCCCCGCCCATGAGCAGCAGCGTGAGCTGCGCCGCGGCTCTCTTCTTCACAGCCATTTTTACCACTTCCTTTCCGCGGTTGTGTGGCTATACTACTATGCAAACGATAAAGTCTCTGTTAAGCGCGCGCCCTTTCACACATATTTAACACGGATTTTATTTGTCTCTGCTATAGTGAATACAGCGTAGGCGTGGGACGAGCAGCGCATCGTCTTCCCGGAAGGGCGGACATTCCGCAGACAAGGATACGGAGGATCTTATGAGTCGTATAAAGAGTGTTCTCGTGGTCGCCATATCGCTGGCCCTCTGTTTGCTTTTTTGTTCAGGCTGCGGAAAACAATCGGTCCCCGTGCTGAACATAGCGCTTCTTGAGAAGCATGAGGACACGGCCGCTTATGCGTATTACACGGTCTATGACAACGGCAAGGCCGAGAAAACAGAGGCTTTCACACAAGACGATACCGCAGAGTTTTATACGGCAGTCCATGACGATTTCAAAGCGGAAATCGTCCATAATAAGCTGAAGATCACTCTGCAGAACACGCACCTTTATAGCCCGGACGGCAAAATCATAGCAGCGGATGAATCCTTCGCCGAGCTGATGCAGGCAGTCGCCGATACGATGAAGCATGACATCCTGCAGCTTACGATTGTCAAGGTGGAGGATCAGATGTTTGCTTTCGTCTGGCTGAATGTCAATTGGTTTTCTCCGTGCGAGCTGTACCGATACGACACAGAGACAAAGACGCTTGGCTTGCTCTGCAAATGGGACAATGTTGATATAACGGGCGTTGCCATTCCGCAGAAACATGAGCAATAAATAAGGGGGACTCATGACCCATAAAGAGATAGCACTTGAAGAAGGACGGTGAAATGATGAGACTTCTAGTTGTAGAAGATGAAAAGCGCCTGAATGAGATGATCGCGAAAAGCCTGCGCAAAGCCGGCTATGAAGTGGATGCCTGCTATGACGGGGATTCCGCTGATGCATACATGGCGTCGGAGGGCTATGACCTGATCGTGCTGGATCTGAATCTGCCGGGGATGGATGGAATGACGCTGCTGCGCTCTTTGCGCGAGCGCGACAGGGATACGGCCGTGCTGATCCTCTCTGCCCGGAGCGAGGTTACAGACAAGGTGGCGGGGCTGGACGCTGGGGCCAATTACTACCTGTCCAAGCCGTTTCATCTGGATGAGCTGGAAGCATGCGTCCGCAGCCTGACCCGGCGGAGCTTTACGCAGGAGGACGTCCTTCTTACCTGCGGTGCGTTGTCCTTCAATACAAGAAGCAGGGAAACGCTGGCTGACGGACAGGACGTGACCTTGACCCGCAAGGAGGCGGGGATTCTGGAGTACTTGCTGCTGCACCGGGGACGTCCCGTCAGCCAGGAGGAACTGATCGAGCACGTCTGGGACGGCAGCGTGGACAATTTCAGCAACTCTATCCGCGTCCATATTTCCTCTTTGCGGAAAAAGCTCCGCGCCAGTCTGGGCTATGACCCCATCCGCAACCGCATCGGCGAGGGGTATCTGATCGGAGGACCGGAGAAATGAGAAAGCTGTCTTTCCAATGGCGCATCACACTGATGACAGCCCTTCTGCTCGCGCTCACCTGCGTCGTTCTGAATCTGCTGCTATATCGCTCCGGCATCTATTACTTTGACACCTTGGATGACTATGTGGTGGAATACACCGGCGGCAGGATACCGGAGGGCGAGGCGTCAGAGGATGTCGTCATCATCGACATGACGCCGGAAGAATTTGAGTCGTTTTCCGTTCGCTTTACAGAAGAACTGATTGCCGCAAAGGAGAAATTCGGAGAAAAAAGCTGGCTGATCACGGCCGTCATCACCCTGCTCGGCGGTGTGGTCGCCTATTTTGTCTGCGGCCGGTCTTTGAAGCCACTGCGGGAATTTTCGTCCCAGGCTGAGCAGGTTCAGGCGAAGAATCTGACGGCGACTCGTCTGAACGAAGACACGGTTCCGGAGTTCCGGACGCTCAGCCAGTCGATCAATCAAATGCTGGAGCGGCTTTCCGCCGCATTTGCCGCGCAAAAGCAGTTCGTGGGCAATGCCGCCCATGAACTGCGTACGCCTCTGGCGCTCATGCAGGCCAGACTGGATCTATATAAAAAAGAAACACATCAGGATATGCGGGAGGCCGACGAGACGATCACCATGCTCTCCGAGCAGACGGAACGTCTTTCCCATCTGGTCAAAACGCTGTTGGATATGAGCGAGCTGGAGACGATCCCGCGCACGGACTGCATCGAGCTTGGCCCCATGATCGAGGAGGTGCTGACGGATCTTTCGCCGCTGGCGGAAAAGAACGCTGTGACGCTGGAGCAAGCGGGAGAAGCGCTTACTGTGTCCGGCAGCGACGTGCTGCTCTACCGGCTTCTGTTCAATCTGGTGGAGAACGGGGTTAAGTACAACCGTCCGGGCGGGCGTGTGACCGTCTCCGTCCAGAACGAAAACAGAACCATCGTGATCCGCGTCTGCGATACGGGACCGGGCATCCCGGAGGACTGCCGGGAAAGCATCTTCCAGCCCTTTTACCGCGTGGATAAGTCCCGTAGCCGCAGCATGGGCGGCGTGGGTCTCGGCCTCGCGCTGGTCTGGGAGATCGCCCGTCTCCATGGCGGCACGGTCGTCATAGAAAAAAGCGGCGAGACCGGAACGGTAGTCACCGTCAGGCTTCCCTTACCTTGAAAACAGAGAAAACAGAAAACTCGTCCCATCATACTAAGGAGGATAGCGATTGAAACGAATCTATGTTGCCGATGATGAGGCGGACATCCGCCAGCTGATCCAGAGTTTTTTGAGCGCGGAGGGCTATGAGGTGGCGTGCTTTGCCTCCGGCGATGCGCTGCTGGAGGCGTTTGAGGCACAGCCGGCCGATCTGCTGGTGCTGGACATCATGATGCCCGGCATGGACGGCCTATCCCTCTGCGCCGCCATCCGCAAACGTTCGGATGTGCCCATCATTCTGCTGACGGCGCGAGGCACCGACGCCGATCTCATCACGGGCTTTACCATGGGCTGCGATGATTACTTCACCAAGCCGTTTTCCATGGTAAAGCTCACGCTGCGCGTCAAGGCCATCTTCAGCCGCATGGCGGATGAACAGGGCTCAGAGGCGCTTTCCTTCGGAGACCTCGTTCTCTATGCCTCCAAGCGAACGGCTTATCGAAATGAGCAGGAACTGAAGCTGACCAACACCGAGTTTTCCCTTCTGAAGCACCTGATGGAGAATCAGGACAAGGTGGTGTCCCGCGAGGAGCTTTTGAATCTTGTGTGGGGATACGACAACTTTGTGGAGACCCGTGCCACCGACGACATTGTCAAGCGGCTGAGGAAAAAGCTGTCGGCAGCTTCCTCAGCCGTGGTCATTGAGACTGTTTGGGGGATCGGCTTCCGGCTGAGAGAAAGCGCATGACCAAAAATGGAAAAAAGTTGAAGACCGGCCTGTACGGGATACCGATCCTCATGGTACTTGTGATGGCGGTGATCATCTACATCGCGTTTCACTTAACCGTCAACATCTATGTTGCACGCCTGGCGAAGCAAAATATTGAGGCACGCTTTGAGCGGCTGGATTCCTATTATTACGAGAGGACTTACGAGGGATATTACGATCCAAGCTCAGATTTCATCATTACTGTCCATCACGTAATTCTGGACGACGCCGGACGGCTGCTGTCCCCCGATGCGGCGTGGGACGCTTCGGAGGAGCTGAGGCTGGCAAAGGAACTTTCGGCGCGTGTTGCCGACGGCAGCCTGTCTCTGAAGGACGGGCAGGGCCGGACGCTGAAGCTGGATAAGAATACTTATTATCTGATGCAGCGCACCTATCAAGGGGAGTACGATGGTTCTTTTATTGTAAAGAGCGGCACGGCACGGGCCTATCCCGTCCTGGCATATACCGACATCACACCCATCGCCGCCTTTCTGCGGGTATTGGATCGGGTATTTTTTCTCCTGGTGATGGGACTCTCTCTTGCGGCCGCTTTGATCCTGCTATGGACGGGAAAAAGACTCAACCATTCGTTCCAATCGTTGAAGGAATACATTATAAAGACCGGCAAGCGCCAAGCGTCCACCCCCATGACAGACCTGCCCTATACGGAGTTCAACGAGATTGTGGACACGGTATTCCAAATGTCCCGTCAGCTTGAGGAAGCAGAAGCGGCCCAGGTGAAATTCTTTCAGAACGCCTCCCATGAGCTGCGCACACCCCTGACCGCCATCCGCGGCTATGCCGAAGGGCTGTCCTCCGGCGTAATCCGTGACGTGAAGGCTTCTGCTGCCATCATCATGGAGCACAGCGACAAGATGTCTGCGCTGGTGGATGAGCTTCTCTATACCTCCAAGCTGGATGCGCATATGGAGGTTGAGGGCAACGAGACCTTTGACCTGCGGGAGACTGTCGGGCACAGCCTTTGGGAACTGAAAGAAAAATTCGAGCGCGCGGACTTGCGCCTTGATCTGCAGTTTCCAAATGAGAAAGTCCTCATTCTTGGGAGCGAAAAGCTGCTGGCGCGCGCAGTATCCAACATCCTCTCCAATGCAACGCGCTATGCCAAAACAGAGATCGCGGTTTCTCTCGCGGCAACAGCGGGACAAGCGATTCTCACCGTTACAGACGACGGCGACGGTATTTCCCCAGAGGATTTGCCTCATATTTTCGAGCGGTTTTATAAGGGAAGGGGCGGCGTCTCAGGGTTGGGCCTGTCCATCACCCAAGAGGCCGTGCGCCTCCACGGTGGGACCGTAACTGCCGCATCCGCGGAGGGGCATACCGTCTTTACCGTCAGTCTTCCGGTACAATCTGCATAGATTTCTGATCCTGCCGCACTTCTGCCGCAAATTCTCGTCAAAAGAGCCGGGCTTTTTCTGCGGTGCTTCGGAGATTTACGAGGTCTTTCTGCGCTATGATTTGGTCAGACGGAACGGAAAGGCCGTTTCGCAAAAATCTAAGTCATAGAAAGGAAGATCTATCATGACAATCGCAAAAAACAAGTTTCTGACCGGAGTTCTCGCCCTGGCACTGGTTGCCGCCGTTGGCCTTTTCCCCGCCATTTCGGCACACGCATCGTCACTCAACTCTGTTGATCCCTATGCAGGCGTCGAGTATGAGACCATTCAGACCCCTGCTGATGAGAGCATGGCGGATTTCGTCAAGGGTCTCACGATGCTGACGGAAGCTGAAAAGCAGCAGCTCGTCGAGGAGAGCATCGCCGCGCAGCCCATCATCGACCGCAGAGCCGCTCTGGATGAGCAGATCGACAACATCACCAACGACATTCTCTTGGGCGCTGAGAAGCTCTTTGCAGAGCGTGGGCAGATCATGGACAAGGACCAGGCTCTCTGGGCCAAGCTGTGGGACTACGCCAACGATGAGCAGAAAAAGCTGGATGACTACAGCGCTATCATCAAGGCATCTACTGCTCTGACGGATGCGGAGAAGGATGTGCTTCTGCGCTCCCAGGCCCGACTGGATGTTCTCAATGCCGACATCGGTGGGTTCTATGAAAAGGCCGCCGAAGCCACTGCCGAACTGACCGCCCAGCGCGATCAAGCCATTGCCGAGCTTCAGGAACTCTACGCCAAGTCCGCACACATTTGGGCCAAGGTTTACGGCGAGTAATTCGCACACAGGACTCCTGTGCAAAAGCATAGAAGCAAAGAAAAGGGCGTCTCTCTGTAGAGAGCGTCCTTTTCTTGAGTAGATCCTCATCACTCTGCGTGTGACTTCAATCATCTACTTGCTGTAAGCGTAACAGTTATGAACGTGCCAGGCCCCACTTGTTTTTCTTGGCATAATCGGGTACAATATAGTTAGCGGCGTCTAACCGCGTTATTATTAGGTGGTGATACAAGTGATTCTGTCCTATCCAAACCCACGATATGTCCCCACATCCATCGACGTCCATTCGTCAATCCTGCAGAACGCAAACAAGGTCGATGAGTTCAATTATCACCTCCCACGGGATCTGTTTATTGGAACATACGACAATATTGAGGTAACGCCCGGTTTAATATTGACAATCACTGATTTTGTCACCCTAGATGATCTTGAGATGACGACAACCCATTCTGATTTGAATTTGTTTCAGCTCTCTTTCTGTATCGAGGGACAGATGGAGTGGAGCTACAAAAAAGACGGAATCATCTACCCGTTCTGTATTGGAGCTCAGCAAAGTCAGGTCAGGCATGGCGTCATTCAAGAATGCACCAGTAAAATATCGAAAAACAACCGCTTCCAAAGCGTAAGCGTTACGTTTGACAGCCGTGCTTTTGACCGTATTCTTTCCAGCATCCGGGAACGAGGCGCCTTATTTGATATGAGCACAGATGCCCCGGCAAGGCTTTATACCTATACGCCAAATGTTGCGAAAACCCTGGCAGAAATCATAGGCTGCCACCTGCCCGATGATCTCAAAAAAACATATCTTCATGGAAAAGTGTTAGAGCTTGTCGCTGTGTATTGCGATGAAGTAATCTGCCGCTCTCCCAAAAATGATTTCGGTATGCGCATAAGCGGCGACGACTATGACGCGCTTTTGAAAGCCAGAGACATGATCAGCAAAACCTATGCACATCCACTCACCATTTCAGGATTGGCGAAAGAGTCAGCAATGAATGAACAACTGCTAAAAGAAGGATTTAAGCGTTGCTTTGGCGTAACTGTCAATGAATACATCGTACAGAAGCGGATGGAAGCCGCTCAGATGCTGCTGAAAAAAGGACAGTATACTGTACATGATGTTGCCTGGATGGTTGGCTATTCCCATACGGGCTATTTCATCAATCTTTTCCGTAAGCACTATGGAATATCCCCGGGAGAAATGCTGAAAAACAATAAATAGCGATTCATCTACACTGCCCCGCGCATCCGAAAGGTGCGCGAGGTTTTTCTTTTTGTGACATGAAAACTTCGGATGGTGACACAAAGAATGCTTGAAAACTGTTATACTTTTAGCAGTTAGCATTGTCTAACTAAAATTCAAAAAGGAGGTGCTCTAAATGAGCAACGCAAAAGAAAACAAACTGAAAATGAAGGATATCGCCATGATCGGTATCTTCGGGGCCTTGCTTTTTGTCATAACGATGCTGGCGGGCTCTCTGATGGCCTTGAGTATGACCGTACAGATGTATTCCGTATCGATCATTGCAATTCTTTCCGCGCCGTTATACATGCTGGTGATGGCGAAGGTACATAAGAGAGGAGCTGTTATCGGCATTTGCGCGCTTGTGGGCATCCTTTGGGCCCTGTTCGGAGGCTTCTTTGTTTTGATTTGGATGATCGCTCTTGGGATCGTCGGAGAAATCCTTGCGAGTAAGGCACAGTATCAGAACTATAAAACGCTCACGGTTTCCTTCGGGCTCTATACCGTCGCGTATTATCTTGGCGCGATTGCCCCGATTTACTACTATCCGGCCTATGCTTTACGGCGCTTTGAATGGGCCGACCTTCACAGGATGGCTCAAAACTCGCGCCAACCACATAGTGTACTCCGTTGATTTCGTACTCACGTTCGTGAACGAACAGCACGATGAATGGATTCCGTCTCTTCATCGTTCCACCGCCGTCCGTTTGCGATACCGAGCCTCGCACATCTTCACAATCTCTTCTTCCATCTGCGCAGTGGTATAGCTGGCCGGGAAGAATCGGCGGACACGCTCCATCGGGATCTTCAGCTTTTCCTGCTGGTTGGCCTTCTCTTTTCCCATAATGGCAGAAACAACCTCCGGGGTCAGCGTTCCGACCTGGCTTTTCTCTTTCAGCCGGTATGCTTGGCTGACCGAGGGTGTGCAGTCGTTGCACTCCATTTCCTCTTGAACCCAGCGCTGATGTTCTTCAGATAAGTACGACAGATGCACAGCCGGGGTCAGGGCGATCTTCCCCTCATCCACCAGCTTCAACAGTTCCGGCAGCAGATAGGTCAGCCGGATGAAGCGCTGCACTTGCCGTCCGCTCTCCGTTTCGCTCACCTGTTCGGCACTTCCCAACTTCTCGACAGTTTGGGGCTGTTGACAAAGTCCACCGGCCGCGGGAAATATGATATAATGAAAAAAAGAGCAGTGGGGGGATGGGAATGCAGCTGAAACTGCACATGGTAACGATAGAAGATTTGGTCCCAGAAGGACATTTCCTGCGAAAATTGGAAGACACGCTGGACTTGTCCTTTGTCCGTGAAGAAACAGCCCATCTGTACAACCGCAGGTATGGCCGCCCGGCAATTGACCCTGCTGTGCTGGTAAAATATCTGCTGGTAGGATACCTGTACGGAATCCCATCGGAACGGCAGATCGAACAGCGTATCCAGACGGATGTGGCCCTGCGGTGGTATCTGGGTCTGGATCTGTTTGACCGGGTACCGGACCACAGCACCATCTCTTAACTGCGCCGGCGCAAGCCCTCTTTCCGCAAGGTTTTCCGTCGGCTGTTTGAGGAAGTGGTGCGTCAGTGCATCAAGAAAGGTCTGGTCAGCGGGCGGCTGGCAGCCACCGACTCTACCCATGTAAAGGCCAATGCCTCCCGGGCGTCGGAGCATCTGGTGGAAATGCTGGAGGAACCGGGCGCGTACTGGGAACGGCTGGACAGCTACGAGGAAGAAGGACTGCAGGCACTGGAGAAAAGGACTGGACACCGCCGGAAGAAGCGGACAAAACAGATCAAGCGGGACAGCCGCCGCAGCCACAAGCGGGTGAGCCGGACGGATCCGGAGGCAGGGCATATGAAACGGCCGGGGAAACCGGAGGGCCAGCACTACCTGAGTCACCAGACCTTGGACACGGACCACGGTGTGATCCTGGGCGTGACAGTAACACCGGGCGATGTGCATGATTCCGTGCCATACCTGGATCACCTGGAGCAGATCCATCGGGATGTTCTCCCCATTCAGGCGGCCACAGCGGACGCCGCTTATGATTTTCCTCTGGCCCATCGTGTGCTGGAGGAGCAGGGAATCTCTTTTTATGTCAGGCCGCAGCCTATTGCTGACAGAACCAAGGTGGAATTCAAACGGGATGCCTTTTCTTATGATGCGGAGAACGATGTTTATCAATGTCCCAATGGGAAAGAACTTCGCGTGAAGGGGCTGTACCGCAGCGCCAGCGGTGTGTACTGGGAGTATTGGGCGGACCGCGGAGACTGCCGGAGCTGTCCTTTCCGGGAGAAATGTTTGAGCGAAAATGATAAGCGCGGTGCGCGAAGGCTGCTGGACACCTACTTCCGTCCCACGGTTCGACGGCATCTTGCCCGGAAAAACGAGCCGGACTATCTGGAAGCGCTGCGCAAGCGGCAGGTCTGGTGTGAGGGCACGTTTGCCGCCCAAAAGTGGGGGCATAACTTAACACGCGTCTTGCGGCGGGGTTTAGAGGCAGCGGAGGACCACTGCCTCCTTTCAGCGACCGCTTTGAACTTAAAAAGGATGATAAAGTACATGGGATGACGCCGGTGGGCGTCTTTTTTACTGCCTTTCTTCCGCTCGGAGTAAATGAACAGGCACTTTGTCAACAGCCCCAGTTTGTCCCTGGGTACGTCCATCATCACGCCATACCATTTGCCGCGGGGGCTTCGCAGCACTGCATAGTGGGGATAACGGGCCCACGGATCGTCCGGAAGCGTCCCATACTGCCGCTGCACCCATTCCAAGACCGCCTGTCGATCCATGAAGGAACCACTCCTTATCTTTTTTCCCACAGACCGCGCCGGTCCGGCGCCCACTGTTCCGCCCTGCACTCGATCACCAACTCCTCCAGCGACGAGAGGCTGGCCGCGATGAGGACGATGACCAACGTCCAGCGGGACCCGGTCAGCACCAGCGCAAAGGGGTACAGAGCCAGCAGAACGCCGGTACACTTGTTTCCCCAGGTGTGCAGAAAGCCAAAGCGCCCGAAGCGGGCTTTATAGACCAGGCCTGCCACAGCGCCCGCGGCTGCA
>OLPA01000073.1_pt1 | contig 76075 bp, 82 predicted proteins | sample 1672811 | NCBI WGS metagenome assembly OLPA01 (sample SAMEA3136726, study PRJEB25190) | human gut metagenome | biome: human gut; feature: human-associated habitat; material: faeces | place: Austria | collected 2013
TTTTGAATGCTCCTGTATTTTCTTTCAAGCTGTTGACACTTTGTCAACAGCTTGAAGCCGCCGGGTATATCCCGGCGGCCTTTAACCGTTATCTTCATCATACAGCGCCGCCAACATCCTGTTAATCTCGCAGTAGTCCATCCTCTGGCAGCAAAAGGTTTTCATGTGCAGCGTGAATTCCTCCTTGGTCTTGAATCTCACCGCCACGCTGCCCCCCTCGGTCAAGCCCTCGCATATAATTCTGTTTTTTGAGTCGTCCCACTTGTAAAAGGGGCATTTTATGTATCTCTGCCAAAGCGATCCCGGCATGTGTCCTCCTTGTCATTCTGAGGAACCTTTCCTCACCATCTGTTCAACGCCCATAATAGCGCTCCTCCCAGGGCTGAAAATACTTCCCGCAGGCCTGCTGAAGCTGCCGGTCGATGATAGCCTTGGTGTACTCAAAGTCCTTATCACCTTTCAGATCGTCAATGAGCAGGTCGGCGTACTCGTCAAACTTTGTTGCCTAGGCATCGGAGAGGCGCTTGAGCCTGTCCTCTCCGAACCCGAACGCCTCAGCCGCGGCCAGCAGCATGAAGTCTCCGCACTGCTGAATGGTATAGCGCCTGACTTCATCCGTCAGGGCTCGTTGCCTTGCCGCTTGCCTTGCAAGGTAGGCGCTATTCTTCGGCATGGCTAGTACCTCCCGTGTCCTCAAAAAGCCGTCTGTATGCCTCCATTAGCTTTTCGTCCTCTGTCTCAAACTCTGTGCATATTTCCCAAACCTTTACTTTCCCGTCCGCCCCTCTCAGTCTAACAATTTTATCTGACGGGAACGCTTCACCAAATCTGGCGAATTCCATAGCGTCCCATATCGGGCAACCGCCCTTCTCAGGAAATTCTGGGAAGCCATCATCTTCTCTGAGTTTTCCTTTTTTGCACCGATAGCAAAAATTTTCCTGGAAAAATTCATAGCTCATTCCGTTGCTGAATGGTGAAGCCGGTTCAATTTTCATTGTCTTTCCTTTCTCCGTCCATCTTCGCCCCGCAGTTGGGGCAGTAGTTGCCGCTTTTCACATAAAATGCAATCTTATACACCGTTGTGCCGCAATTAGAGCATTTGACAATTTCAAATTCCTCTGCGCAGTTTTCGTAGTGGTCATGCTCCCACCGCCCATGCACCACCGGGGCATACTCTTTCATATCTTCATGCTGTTTTTTCATTGCCCCAGTGCCTCCATCAGGTCAAAGAGTGTAGGGGTTTCGATCTTTTCTTCTTCCGCGTCCAGATATCCCACAGCATCTCGGAAGTATTCTCCGTTCAGTTCGCACATCAGCCCTCGTCTGCCCAGTTTCAGTGCTCTCAGAGGCACGGTACCTATCCCTCCGAATGGGTCGTAAACAAGCTCGTCCTCATTTGTATATCGGTTAATGAGCCTGTCCACAATGTCAAACTGCAGCGGGCAGACATGGAGCTGCTTCCTCCGCTGGCTCTGGGTGGTGTTCAGGGTGCGCATGCGGTTCACATCGTCCCATACGGCATCGCTCCATGAACCCGGAGCAACGACCATAAAAGTTGCAGGCAAGCTTTCGTCTGCGTCTAACTTTTTGGCAAGCTCTATATGCTCGGCGTAATCGTAGACAGTGCCGCGGCTGTATTTGCGGTATGCCGCCTGCAAGCGGTCAACCGGCATGGCCATAATCTCCTTTTTGGTCAATAAGCGGTTTCCGCTGGAGCGCCAGAATCCGTGGGCGTCAATTTGCCATTGCGCCCGCGTATAATCTTCTTTTCTCTTGCACACCGGAACGTCAGCATAGGCCGTGGAGCGGTCCGTAGGCAGCTTCCGAAAAAGCAAAATATACTCCGGGCAGCCGACGCCCATCTTGGTCCCGTCCTTGCACTGCTCCGTCCATCCAAGCCTGTAGGTCTGGTTATTCTCCCTGACCACATCGGTTACGACGGTGATCATGCCAAAATACTGGAATCCATGCCGCATGTAATGCTGTATGCACAGAGCGTGGAAGGGTTCCATTGTCGGCATTCCCGTTCCGGTCGTGTTTCCGAAGAGCACGCGGTCTTTTACGTGGCAGGCAAATACACGCCCCGGGCGCAGCACTTTCAGGAGGCTTGGTGAGAGATAGTCCATCTGTTGGAAAAATCTCTCTGTGTCCTCGTTGTGGCCAAAGTCGTTATAGCTTGGGGTATATTCGTAATGATTGCTGAAAGGAATGGATGTGAGAATCATGTCCACGCTGTTTTCTTCCATGCGCTCTGTTTCCTCCACGCAATCCCCGTGAACCGCTGTGAACCGCTTTCCCTGAACTTCCACTTTCTCAACTCCTATACTTCTGGCCATGCGCTCTATCTGAACCTGGCCGCTTAACCCGTATTTCTTCACGATTTCCCGCATCTGCTCCTGCTGCCTGTTGTGCTGCTTCCACTTTTCCATGAGTGCAAGGTAGATCGGCTGCTCCGCTTCCGTAAAGATTATGTCGATAATCACCCGTTCCGTCTGCAAGAAGCGGTAAATCCTGTGTACTGCTTGAATAAAATCATGAAATTCATAGTCGATGCCCACGAATATGGCCCTGTGGCAATACCGCTGGAAGTTGCACCCGCAGCCGCTCAGGCTTTTCTTTGTGGCAAACAGGCGGGTCTTGCCGTAGCTGAATTCCATGACGCGCTTTTCCCGCTCGTCGTAATCCATCGTGCCATAGATGTCCGATGTCTCTGGCATAAGCCGCTTAAGCTCGTGCCGTTCTTCCTCCCGGTCGTGCCAGAGCAGAAAGTGAGCGCCTGGATCTTCGTCTACAATCCTCTTCGCTTCTGCGCAGCGGATACCGATGCTGTTTTTCTTTTCCCGGCTCGCCTGCTGAAGGTTTGCCGCCGCGTCATTCAGAAGCTTGTATTGTCCGTCCCTGTCCATAGCCCCGCCGTAGTTCTCGGAGATCATGTGCGGCCGTATCTCCATTGGCGGGAGCGCATATCCCTCATCCTCGAACCCCAGGTCAGATGGACGCGAGATATATAGCGCCCAGCTTGATACCCAAAGCCAGAATTCTTCCACTTTGTGGGGATAAAGCGTCAGGTTATTTGCTTTTGTGCTGTCTCTCTGGAAAAAGCGTGTCAATGCCTGCCCGGTGTCCATTACCTCTAAGAATCCAGCGTAATGAATCAGCTCCTTGAGTCGGTTCGGGGCTGGGGTAGCCGTGGCTACCAGTTTATATTTGACGCCTTTGAACTTGGGCAGAAAAGTCTGGTATGTCTTGCTGCCGAAGCTGCGAAGCACCGCCGCCTCGTCCAGTACACAGGCGGTAAACTTCTTTGGGTCAATGTCCCCGTCCCGAACCCGCTCATAGTTTGTGAGAAATATCCCCGTCTCCCCGGCCTCATCCATCCGCCTTATGTATCGCGGTGGCTCCATTCCCAGAAGTGCAATCGCATCGTGGTGAAACTCCTGGCGGACGCCCAGCGGCATAACGATAAGCGCCCTGCCACCCTCATGCCGAAGCACCTGGCGGCAGTATTCCAGCTCCTGCACCGTCTTGCCGAGGCCAAAGCTTTCAAACAGCGCCCGCCGACCGCCCCGCAGCGCCCAGCGCACAGCCGCCCTCTGGTGCGGCTTCAGCGCCGGGTGAAGCGCCTCTTCCTCCAGCGCAAAGCCGGATACCGGCGCGACCTCAATTTTGGTGCGAAGAAAATCAAGATAATTCATATTATTTATCCATTTCACTTCATCCCGTATTTCTTCTGCACATCCTCAAAGGCCCCCGAGATCGCCCGGGCTACGGTCTCCTCCATGTCACGTTCCAGAGAACATTTACTTTTTTCTTCCACTCTACGCTTAGATTTATAAGCGTTATATTTTTGCCTATACAGGTAACTTTCACCGAAAACATTCCACGCAGCCTTAACAAGTACCGGCTCATATGGGCGGATTTTTTCTAGGTCTTCGGTAGCTTTATAGGATATTGGGCAACCGCAGCAGCCGGTGCGCGTCAGCCCGTATACTTCGTAGGCGTCGGAATACTTGATGCCGTAATAGTCCTTGTACCACTGTTTATCTGCGTCAGACACGTAGTAAAGCGGGCGGAGTCTGTACTTGCCATCGGCGGTTTCGCTGAAGCACATTGTTGTGCTATCCTTGCGGGGCACGGATCGCATGCCGCCTTCGTCTCGGCGCTCGCCGGTTATAACCATGTCATAATCCTTCTGAACCTTATGCGCGGTCTGCTTTTTGCAATAATCACAGCACTTCGCGCTGACCCTAAAGGGCACGGGATTTTCTTTGATAAAGTCCATCATGTACTTGCTCGAGTTGATTACAAGCTGAATGTTCGGGCGCGGGGCGCCAGCTGAGTTGCAGCAGCAGAGAAAATTGATCGCTTGTTCGCTCTTGGGGTAGCGTTCGCGCAGCTCTTGCCGCTTTGCTGTCTTGTCCTCGGCGGCGGCGTATTCATCCGCGATACTAAGCGGTATCTGCTTGCGCTGTACATTTTCAAGCCCTGCCGACATGATCTTAGACACAAATGGGATGCCATATGTACGCGATGCGGTGACGATATTAACTTTCGGCCTGTATTCAGTGATCTCCACGGCGTACTTTTTCTCCATGTCCTTGACATGCTGCTTGATGGCTTTCATTTCGAGCCCGGTGTTAAAAAAGCAGTATTTTATAGGCGGCAGCTCGTAAATTTTACGTACAGACTCAATGAGATGCAGCATAATGTCGCTGTCGCTTCCGCCAGAGTACGAACAGATGGCATTTGGGTGTTCAATCAGTCTTTTTGCAATAATGCTTTTTATCGCCTCAAATTTATGCGGCGCGTCAAAGTCCGCATATGATGGTCTGTCTGTATATACTCGGCTTTTATATGTTTCTTTCATAAAGATCCCCCTGCTCTGCGCATATCCGCTCCATCACATTTTCCATGCGCCGTTCTATATTCATGTTTTTCTTGCCTTTCCCGCCTTGATGCGTTAAAATAGGCTTATAGCCTGTCCCATGCGTACTTGCCGTCCCGCTCCACCGGGACGGCCTTATTTTATTTTTGCGGCCTGTCATCCTGCGCGCCTCTCCCTTTGTCATCCTGAGGAGCAAAGCGACGAAGGATCTTCTCTCCGCACTTCATAGGCCTCACCCGTAGAAGCTGGAGGCAGGAAGTCAATATCCCGGTTCACATGCTCCGGCTGTGCATTTTCCGGCTGCGCCGATACAGGCGGTCGATCCGCTTTTCGCGGTCCTGCTCTGCCTCCACCAGCGCAATCCCCCGGAGCCTTGCCGCATTCTCCCGGCGGGCTTCCTCCCAGGCGGCCAGATAGCGCCGGCAATGGGCGTGGCAAGTGGCGGAGCGGCCCGGACAATCCCTCGGGCAGGGGCATTTTCCCCGGCTCATGGCGAAGTGCTCCACAGGCTGACGGTGATCCCCACATTCTCCGGTATCTCGGCATAGCGCTTGAATACCGCCTGCCAGACCAGGTGGCTGTCATCGGGATAGGCAAGGCCGTTCAGCGCGTCGGAGACGGCCTTGAGGATGTTATCCCCGTCGGGCTTGACAAGGGGGCAGCGCCGGCCGGAGCGGCAGTCCATGGCCTTTTTCTTCCCGTAGCTCTTCGGCACGGGGAAGGCGGCGGAGACAAACAGGAACACCGGCTCCCCCTCCGGGAACAGGAAGCCTCCGGCCTTGCGGAAGCACTGAGCGATCAGCCGCTCATAATCCCGGGTCTTTTGGGGGGTGTAGCTCATGCGGCGGCCGTTCACGGTGACGGTTCTGGCCCGCTGCTTCCCCTGCGGCGGGCCGGGGACAAAAAAGCTGATTTTTCTCATATCTGCTCCATTTTTTTCTTCAGCTCCGCCATGTCGACGGGGGCGTAGCCCTTGCAGGCGCTGGGGGCATTTCTCCCGGGTTTTCTCTCTTCCGCCCGGCGCTGCTTCTCGTCCTCATGGGCCTGCTCTGCGGCCAGAACCTGGGCCAGGGTAGTAAAGCCCTGGCGGGCATAGGCGCTGAGAATGCCCCGTATGTAGGCCCAATTCAGCCGCCCGGCGGACACGGCCCGGTCAAGGCCGTGCAGACACAGCGCCTCCCCAAGCTGGGCGTAAAAGGCTTTCAGCTCCGAGAGCGCCAGAGAGGACAGGAAGCTCCCCATCCGGGAGGTGTAGGCCGTGACCACACGACCCAAAGCCGCATCAGGGCCGCGCTCTCCGGCGGCTTCGGCGGGCTCTTTTTCCGCTACTGCGGTAGCAGTAGCCTTTTTATAACATTCGTTCTCTATCTCATTCTCTATCTCATTCTCTATCTCGCTTTGGCTTTGCTCTTGCTTCTGCGTTTCTCTTGCTTCCGGGCTGCTCTTGCTTTCGTTTTGCTCTTGCTTTGCTTCCGGTTTGCTCTTGCTTTGCTTCCCGCCAGAGCGGCCGTTTCTGGCCTTGCGGCGGGACGAATCCAGGTTGGGGCGGGCAGAGATAAAGGCGATGGCGGCGGCATCCGGGAGCTTTTCCAGCTCCGGCTCTGTGCCGTAAAGGGCATAATCGCAGATGGCGTCATAGGCGGCGGCGCGATCGGAGTCCTTTTTGATCCGGCGCAGCGCGTCACGAAAACTGGAATAAAATGTAAATTGGCTTCTTGCTTCCATGGGATTTCTCCTTTTCGGATAGTGGCTGCGGAGGGAAGATTCTTCGCTTCGCTCAGAATGACATTGGTGCGCCCCAGAATGACGAACGAGGTGCGGAGAAATGATTCTTCGCTCCGCTCAGAATGACAATGGTGGCTCGGGATGACAGGGGGTGAGATCGGGGGTTAAAAAGGGAGTTCATCCTCCTCTTCGGACAGACCGGCAAAGGAAGACTGCGCCGCCGGACTGACAAAGGGATTCTCCTCGCCGGTTCCGGGGGCTTCCGAAAAGTCGTCGGCGGAGACCGCAATGGGGGGGCGGGCTCTGCTCCCTGCGCTCGGCAAAATACAGATGATCGGCCTGAATTTCCCATGCGGTACGGTTGGCGCCGTCCTTGGTCTGCCATTTACGGGACTGGAGACGGCCTGAGACAAGGGCCATGAGGCCCTTGCGGAAGTATTTGGCGGCGAAATCCGCGTCATGCCGCCAGGCGACGACGTCGATAAAATCCGTCTGTTTCCCGGCGTCCTTGCCGCCGGAATAATCCCGGTCAACGGCCAGCGTGAACGAGGCCACCGCCGTGTTGCTCTGGGTGTATCTCAGCTCGGGGTCTCGGGTCAGGCGTCCGGCAATGATAATCCAATTAAGCATCGTTTTCATTTACTCTCCTCCCACCTCTGTTACCTCGCCGGTGTCCTCGTCCACCTCGTAGACAATCTCGTTGGGCTGCGCGTACATGTCCTCGCTGATCTCCGTCTTGATGGTCTCATCCTGGGCAATACCGCGTACAAAGTCGCTCTTGAGCGGCGCGTATTTGAGCACCCGTTTAAGCACCGTTTTCTTGGCCATCTCGTCAAAATTGGTCTGCCATGGGCCGGAGCCGTATGCCTTGCTGTATCTCTTGGCGTGGGCCTGCACGTCGGAAAGGCTCATCACCTCAAAGCCATAACCGCCATCCTTGGTCTTGAACATGGCGTAGTAGGCGATAGCCTCTCCCCTGTCACTCTGGGCAGGGACGTGCTTTAGCTGCGGGTCGAGGCCCAGCTCGTATGTAAATTCGTCGTTGGCGTAGACAACGTGGGCCTGAATAATGCTCACCTCGCCGCTGCGATATGCCAGGTCAATCAGTCCTTTATAACCAAGTTGGAACTGACATTCCAGCGTTCCATGGTTCCGGAAAGGGACAAGATAAGCCTGTCCCAGCGCCGTGTTCGGCTCCACGCCAAGCTGCGCCGCGGTCATCATGGCGCCGAGAAAACTCTGGGGCGTACACTCCGCCAGTTTTGGGTTTACAGATATGGCGCTAAGCACCATTCTGGTGAATCGCTCCGGCGTGATTACTGCCGGCAGGGCTTTTTTGATCTCGCCCTGCATTGCCTTGATGTAGTCCTGCATCGTCTTCCTTCCGCTCTGCTGCATGGCGGCCTGCTGTCTCTGGATGATTTCTGCCATTTTATTCCCCTCCTGATTATTTCTCGGCCGTAACACGGAACGGCCTTGACTGTGACGTTTTGAAAAACGCCGGGGCAATCGGCCCGTTGGCGGCCTCAAATCCCTTCCGGTCGAATGTTTTTCGCTCCTGAGTCTTGTAGGAGATCTTCACGCCGTTGTACTCTCCGCGCTCGGCGTCCTCCATAAACTCCATAATGATGTTCTGTTGCTTCGTCTTTGCTTCCTCCAGTTCCTTGATCTCCTTTTCGAGCGCAAGAAACGTGGCTATGTGGCTTCCAACTCCGGTAAGATCCGCCGCGCGGCCCGCCGTACTCTCCGGGAATATGGCCCTGATAGCGTTCTGCGTGGCCTGGGAGCCGTCCAGTGCCGGGGGGATATTGCTGCATACCCCGTCCCAGAAACTGCGCTCTGCGCCCGCCAGGGCTTTTATCTCTGCCTCGTTTCGCTCTATGACGAAATGGAAGAATCCATGGCCCAGGCAGAGTACGCCCAGATACCAGCGCCTTGCCCCGGTTACCATCATGTAGTGCGTTACCTGCGCATACCATGTATACGGGAATTCTCCAGCCCTGCACTTTGCCAGGACATCAAAGCTGCTTGTGGTCTTGGCCTCAAATCCCGCGTCCGGCTCTCCAATAACTGCCCTGTCTATGTTCGCATGGGCAAAAGGGTATTCGCTGTTGTAGATAATGCTGTTATCCCGCCGGAGCTTCTTTCCCGTGGCCTCCATCCAGCGTTCCGCAACATATTGTTCCAGATCGTTTCCAAGGCGCACGGCCTCCCTGTCTCCGATGCCCTCCGGCACGATCTTTCCGGTTTTTTCCGCCCAGAGGGCGTAAGGGGAGTTGTACGGGTTCAGCCCCAGCAGTGCTCCTGCATCGGAGCCACCAATGCTCCGCCGCCTTGCGTTCAGCCAGTCCTCCCGGCTCATGTCCTTTGTGGAAACTCGGCTTATCATTATTTTTCTTCCTCCTCTTCATCTTCCTCGGGGTTCCAGTCGGCATCCATCCAGGGGGGAAAGCCGGTCCGCATCATGCATGCGACTATTGGATCATCGGCAATATTCAGCACCGGCGGGCCTCCTCTCTCTCGGCTTCCCGGCAGCGGGCGATATACTGCACACATTCGTACCGGTCGGGATTGACATAGCAGACGCGGCAATCCGCACGGGAAATGACCTCAAAGCGGTGGAACTCGCCGTTCCATTGAACAAACACTTGACATTCTCCTATCTTTGATTTATTCTTTTGCTGGAATTATTTTGTTTGCCGTCTCCGGTATGGCGTCTCCGGGGGCGGCATTTTCTATTTGGATACCAAGACGGCGCCGGGCGGCTTCGGCGGGATTCCAGCCGCAGCGGGAACACTTCCGCCGGTTCTTCCGGCGGCATCCCACACCGGCGTTGTAAATGCAGTCCGGGATTTTGTACGGGGAATCATAAAATTCCATCAGATATTCGCCTCCGCCATTTCCTGAAACAGTCTCCGCAGCAGCCGCGCCCCCCAGTACAGCAGCACCAGCAGCCCCAACATCTCGCAGTCCGCAACCAGCGCCGCCAGTGTCGCCGCGCCCGTGATAAATATCTTCATCCTGCATATCTCCTTGCGTTCGTATATTCGTATATAGTGGGCTTGTTTCGTTTATCTCCCCCTCCGGGGAGCCTCTCTGCCGCTTTCGGTGTTTCCCCACCGGAAGCGGCTTTCCATTTCTATCGGCACATTCTCCGTGCCAATATATTGATATTGATTCCCTGGCGGCCGATGTCGTAGCGCTTTGCCGCCGTCCTCGGGTCGCAGCCGTCATAGGCCGCGACTTCAATCTTGCTCAGGTTTCGTTTTCCGCCGGAAAATTCCAGCAGGTCTGCTATAATGTCCCGGAAACCCTCCGGTTCTCTCGGCATGGTTCTCCCCTCCTTTCTGCTTTGCGTTGTGTTTCCCCTACCGCCGTGGTACACTGGCGGGGAAAAGGGGGCGTTACGATGGATAAACCTGAGCGGGCCTGTGCTTTCGACTGTCCGAACTGTGGCAGAAAAGTTTACATTCCCGTCGACTGCGGCTCCGTCGCCGTGACTTGCGCTCACTGCGGCAGAGAGGTTAAAATCACGCAGGAAATGAGAACTCATCTCGAAATATTTAAGGCAATTTCGGATCCTCTGGGAAAATAGGCAAGCCCTCTCCTATCTCGTCAAGCAGCCGCTGGACTTTAAGCAGCTGCTTGACGGCTTTTTCCGCGTGATGCGACAGGCGGCGGGTTCGCAAACAGTTCTGAACAAAGTGCTTTGTCGAGCGGGATTCTATCCACATGGGAACGCCGTAAATGCGGAGAAATATTGTGGCAATCTGCTCCCCGTTCGGGTCGTTAATTGTGCGGTGCTTCATGGGTTTCCTCCTTTCATTGCTTTAGTAACTCTATCTGAGGCGCAGCCGAAGAATCTTTGTGGATGCTCATCTCGCCTCCGGCTGCTGTGCATTGCTGACGGCTTCGGCGGGGATTTACCCCGCCTTGGTCAACGCCAGCGCCGCCGCAAAGCCCTCGCCAAAAGCCATAAACACCGCCCGCTGCTCGTCGCTCATAGCCTCTATGAGCATGCACAGCTTTGCTAACTCTTCCTTGTGTTTGTCCATCCCTCTCACCTCCTCGTCTCAGCTTTGCCAACCTTTTTCTTTTCTTTTCGCCCCTTCCTGTGCTAAACTCGTACTGAAAGGAGTTGTCGTTATGAAATTAAATCCTGACTGTATCAGAGCTATCCTTTTAGCAGTTGAAGAAGTATGCGATATGGAAAGCTACTTCTCTACTGTGGAAGATTGCAGCTACATAAAAGGTAATTTTTCCAGGGAAGAAATCGCATACCATGTTCGTCAATGCGACTTGGCCGGGTTATTATACGAATGCTCTCGAGATTTCTCCGGGAATGCCATGATTGCTGACCTATCGCCCGCTGGCCATGAGTTTCTCGCCAACATCCGTGAAGAAAACATTTGGGCTAATGTGAAAACCGTCTCGGCTAAGGTTGGTTCTAAATCTCTTTCCTGCCTTACTCAAATTGCGTCCTCAGTTATTACTCAGCTTATTAAGTCTCAATTAGGACTTCCTTGACCATCGTTCCGGACAGATTTATGTACAAAGGTCTGTCCGGCTCTTTTTTTATTTCAAGATGGCAGAGATTATCAAACTTGATACCGTCTATAATCACTTCTGTCTTTCCCGAATTTTCTCGTATAACCATTTTCTTCACCTTTTCACCCCCTCGCCTCTCCTTTCTGTTTTGCTGTCCCTTTTAGAGTAGCTGTAACTACTTCCCGTGCGTTTATTTATTCCTTTGTTCCCCTTACATTTCTTAGTTCACTTAAAATATATATTAAGTAACCTAATTTGTCAAGTGTATTTTTTAAGTCACTTAATATTTTCTTGACCAACGCTTAAGGATATGTTATATTAGGCTCAGGGAGGTGAAAAAATGGAATCTATAAATTGCCGCATTGCCGCAGTTGTAGCTTCTTCTGGGCTTTCTAAAACGGCTTTCGCGCAAAGAATAAACGTGTCAGTGCCGTTTGTTTCTCAGCTGTGTTCCGGTGCATCTAATCCCAGCGACCGGACAATCCTTGATATCTGCCGGGAATTTGATGTCAATGAGACTTGGCTCCGCACCGGAGAGGGTGAGATGATCGTTGCCCGCTCCGTGGATGATGAGATCGCCGACTATGTCAGCTTGATCCTTGGCCGCAGGGACATGGGTCTCCAGCGCAAAATAATCTCGCTCATGTCCAAGATACCCCCCGATACTTGGGGCGTGATAGTCGCCAAGGCCCAGGAGGTCTTCTCATCGGGCGATGAGGGCAAAAAAAAAGAAGAGGAACAGACTTGATAGTCCGTTCCTCTTCTTTTTTGTTGCTATCTTGCCTCCCCCGCGGTCTGCCTGCACACGAATATGTACACCCAGTGCACCCGCTCCGCCGACAGCAACATAATGATTTTAATTATTGCCTGTCCTGTCAATATGCTTTTTGTTACAATTTACATATTTACTTTTGGTTTTTCTTGTGTATAATAGAGATGCGGAGTAATCCGCATTGTGAGAAAATTAGCTCTGCTAATCCTCACCCCCCAAGAGGAGAGCCCGAGCCTTAAATCGGGACCGGAAAAAGCGGATAGTCTGAGCCGTAAGTCAGAACTTAAAAAAGCGGATAGCCCTTGCCGTAAGTAGGGCCTGAAAAAGGCGAGACGGGTCATCCCCGTCTCGCTGCTACATGTAGGAGTTTTATGAAGCCTCTCAGAATATATAGAATTGATGACAAGTATGTCCGCTTTCTTCAAAGCCGGGATTCAAGGGTTCAGAACAATAAAAACCACAAGCGCCCGTATGTGGGTATAGTCCTTTTTGTCGGCGAGCATAAGTATTTTGTTCCCATGGAATCGCCGAAGCCCAACCATGTGAACATCAAACCCGGGAGGCACATCCTCAAGCTCGACAATGGCAAGCTCGGTATTCTCGGTTTTAATAATATGATTCCCGTGCATCCTTCGGCCCTTATAGCCTTTGACATAGACGATGAGCCGGACGCTCAATATGCGGAGCTGCTGAGGCGTCAGGCCTCATATTGTAACCGCTTAAAGGCGGATATCCTTTCGCATGCGGCCTCTACATACTATAACGTGGTCAGCAGGAACAATCCTTTTCTGCTGAAAATATGCTGTGATTTCAAGAAGCTTGAAAAAGCCTGCGAGCAGTATGACCCATCCAGATAACCCCCCCCCCGCCCGGCTAAACGCCGGGCGGCTTTTTTATCTTTCCTCTTCCATTGCCTGCCGCCGTGCGAATATGTACACCCAGTGCACCCGCTCCGCTGTGAGCTGTTTTATTATCTCTATTATTGCTTTCCGCTCTTCATTTGTTTTTCTGTCCTCGCTTCTCAATTTAGCTCCTTTCTTCAAACAGTTCTTCCACTGTTGTCCCCAGCACCTTGGCTAACCGCAGCGCCGTGTAAACTCCCGGCTCAAGTTTCCCGTTCTCTATTGCGCTTATTTCGCTTTGGCTCCGCTTCGCGTACCGGGCCAGAGCCTCCTGCTTCATCCCCTTCCTTTCTCTGTATTCTTTCACCTTCGATAGAACCATTTGCATAATACCTTTGTTCGTGACAAAATCCAACTGCATATCAGTATCCTGATAATGTTTGTGTATTCTGCAAAAAAATACAAGTTAAGTTTTGGTAACACTGTTCACTGTTTTCATGATATGATTTGCTTGCTTATCTGTAAAATAAATTATATCTGTTTCGGCAAGGTGCTGCTGCCGAAAAAGGCTTTCCACCCTGCATGATAAAAAAAGCGCCGCAGTTTCCTGCGGTGCTTGTCATGTTCTATGAATATATCGCTCTCCTGTGCCCAATCTCAAGGGCAATGATTACCAGGCGTTCATCCTGAATATCGCAGAGCAGGCGGTAGTCCCCTATCCGGTAGCGCCATTGGCCGCTTCGGTTTGCCGTCAGCCCCTTGCCATGCTGCCGGGGGTCTGCGCAGCCCTCCAGATTCTTGTCAATCCAGGATTTGATCATCCGCTGGGTATATCTGTCCAGCTTCCTGAATTCCCGGTCAAACCGCGCCGTGGTCTCTACGCGGTAGCTCATAGCCCAAGCTCCTCCCAGAGCGCGGAGGCCGGGCGGCTCTGTCTGCCGCTGTCCTCGTATTCCCTGTATGCCTCGCTGTCGGCGGCAATGTCATATTCATCCTCTATCCGCTCAAACAGCGCCCGCTTGAACGCCTCTCCCACAGATACCGAGTGCAGCCGGGCATAGCTCTCCGCAAGCGCTTTTTCCTCTGCGGTCAGTCTGATTGAAAAGCTCATGTATTCAGCCCCCCTTTTTGTAATACATTGTATTACATAAAATAGCTCTTTGTCAATAGTTTTCCCTACCACCTATAAAAAATGCCCCATCTCTTCTGGTGGGGCATAAATTAAAAAACGCAGGAAAGGAGCCTCGCCCATGTATGATTGACCGTTAAGAATATACAGAGCTGAATATAATATATCGAATATGCTATTGATATTGAACAGCAAATACGCTATACTATAATCACTGATAGGGAGATGAACGCTATGCCGACAATCTGCACATTCAGAGGAATTAAGATTTGCATATACTGGAAAGATCACATGCCGTCCCACTTTCACGCTTTCTATGGCGGCTCTGAAATCCTCGTTTCTATTGAGGAATTGGAAGTTTTAGAGGGAACGATGGCATCCAAACAATTAAAAATGCTCTTAGGTTGGGCAGCTTTTCATCAAGAAGAGCTGCGGGAAAACTGGGAGCTTGCAAGAGAAAAACAAGAACTGTTTGCAATAGAGCCGCTGAGATAAGCGGCTTCTCGGAGGTGATCGCATGGCGAGAACAGTTGATTATTACCTTTCCAAAGGATTTGACCAAAAGACAGCGGAATACTTTGCCGGCGGCAGAAAGCAGATTATAGGCGTTACAGCAAACAACGATTTCACATTGACGCTGCGCTTTGACAATGGAGAAATAAGGATTTATGATGTTGCCCCGCTTCTGAAAAAAGGGACGGTATTTGAAACTTTTGCTGATATAGAGAACTTCCGCAGGGTCTATATTGACGATCAGCATTGTATTGCTTGGGATATTGACCCGGCCATAGACAGTGAAAAAGTATGGAGCAATAAGGTTGATCTCTGCCCGGACGGTTGCTATATAGACAGCGTTCCTGCAGGAGGTGTGCTGAATGCCTGAGAGCTGCGCTGTTATCATTGATCGGCTCATAGAGGAACGGCACAGCAAGGGCATGACGCAGAAAGACCTAGCCAAAGCCGCAAGCCTTACGCAGCCCGTTATCGCCCGTTTGGAGAGCAAAAAAGCAACACCCCAGCTTGATACACTCTTAAAGGTTGTCGCCGCGTTGGATTGTCAGCTTGATATTATCCCGGCTTCCAGATAATATTTTGGGCGTCTAGGTCGGAAAAGCTTCCGACGCTCCTCTCCGGAGAAACCCGAGATGCAGGATGCGCCGCCCTGCCAATGCAAAAAAGACCGGACGCTGTAAAGCTGTCCGGTCTTTTCCTTATAGAAAAATGCCCGGTTGGGAATAAATTAAAAACGCAGGAAAGGAGCCTCGCCCCATGAAAATTGCCGCCGCATATCTCCGTGTCTCTACCGAGCGGCAGGACGAATACAGTCTTGACAGCCAGCTCAAGCTTATTCGGGACTATGCTGCAAAGAATGATTATATCGTCCCGGATGAATTTATTTTCGTTGATGACGGCATATCCGGCCGCAGCGCGAAAAAGCGCACGCAGTTTCAGAACATGGTCGGCTGGGCAAAAGAAAAGGACCGCCCCTTTGAGGCGATCCTTGTCTGGAAGTTTTCCCGCTTTGCCCGCAACCAGGAGGAGAGCATCGTGTATAAATCCATGCTCTCCCGCTGCGGCGTTTCCGTTGTCAGCATATCTGAGCCCTTGGCCGAGGGTCCTTTCGGCTCTCTGATCGAGCGTATCCTTGAGTGGATGGACGAGTTTTACAGCATCCGGCTCTCCGGCGAGGTGAAGCGCGGCATGGCCGAGAAGGTGAGCCGCGGGGAGCCTGTGACGATTCCCTCCTTCGGGTACGACATCGTCGGCAAAACCTATGTGCCAAACGCCCATGCGGAAACGGTCCGCCGCATCTATGCCGACTTTCTTTCCGGTAAAGGCATTACGGCCATCGCGCGTGAACTCGGTCTGGAAGGCGTCAGAACACGGCGCGGCAACAAACCGGAAAACCGCTGGGTGCAATATATTCTTGAAAATCCTGTGTATATCGGTAAGCTCCGCTGGTCTTCCGATGGAAAAGCAAATTACTCTCGCGGATGTGCTTCCTCTTCCGCGTTCCTCGCGGACGGTGACCATGAACATATCGTTGACCTTGACACGTGGCAGGCGGTACAGGATAAGCTGGCCCATACACGGCGCGGCGCTCTTAAATATGCCCGCCAGGAGCAGCCTGTGGAGTGGATGCTGAAAGGTCTCGTCCGCTGCTCTGCCTGCGGCTCCACCCTTGTGTATACGGCCCTGTCCTGTCCCTCCATGCAATGCCATAAATACGCCCGCGGGAGATGCAGCGTTTCTCATTCCCTGTCTATTGCAAAAGCGAACCGCCTTGTTATATCCGCTATCGAGGCCTGCGCCGCAGCCTCGTCCTTCCCGCTTGCTCCGCATACAGTTCCGAAGCCAGCAGGCGAGCCGGACTATGAAAAGCTCCTGAATCTTGAGCAGGCCAAGCTGCGCCGAGTGTATGAGGCATATGAAGCTGGAATTGACAGCCTGGAGGAGTACGCCCAGAAGAAAGCAAAAATTACAGCCGAAATCAATTCTCTCAAAATGCAAGCTGCTGCTTCCGCTGTTTCTGCTCCTGTCGACATGGACAGCTACAAAGAAAAAGTGCTTGCTGTCCTCGATATAATCAAATCTGACGGGATCTCGGAATCCGAAAAAAATTCCGCCCTCCGCTCCGTTGTGTCTTACATCGTCTACGAAAAACGAAATAATCGTCTGGCGATTTATTTTTACACATAAACATTATCTGTTTTTTCCGTCCGGCCCACCGTATTGGCTTATGATGAACTTTGCCAGAGCCGGATTTGTGTTCTTTATTCTGACTGGGTACTGAAGTTTCTTTTCATATACAAACATGGCTATACCTCCATCTTTGGCTGGAAATCCCAGGGCCAGGGATTATTCAGCCACGCATAATCGCCCATACCCAGCATATCTGTCTGTGTCACGGGGCCGTATAGCTGCACATAGCGCTCCCGGGCCTCTTTCTGCAGGGCCAGAAAGGTCTGATACATGGCGAAAGCCTCGGCGTCATCGGAATGTGTGTCGAGGTACAGCTCAAGCTCATCGGCCACAAAGTCTATGGCCATCATTTCCGTCATCGGGGTGCTTTTGAGATTGCTGTTGACTATATTCATAAACGGCAGATCCAGGCCGGGGAAAAGAGTGCCCCTGGATAAGGCCTCCCCAGGCTCGTATGCCGGAACAGCGGAACACTGCATGGGCACATATGCCGCGGCCAGAGGCGCCCTGTCCGGCAGACAGCCGTATCTATAAGCATCATTCCTTTGGTTTCTGTCCAAGTTAATTCCTCCTGTGACGAATTGAGGAAATCCTCGGGCTATTATATGAAAAGGGAGCCGGGGATGTTAAAAGCTCCTCCGACACATGGCCGGAGAAGCCTTTTCAAAGGAAATCACGTGAGCAGGTCCGCAAATTCTTCCTCGCTTATTACTTTCACCCCAAGGTTCTCGGCCTTTGTGAGCTTGCTGCCCGCATTCTCTCCCGCCAACACAAAACTGGTCTTTTTTGAGACGGAGGATGAGGTTTTGCCGCCACAGCTCTCAATAAGGGCCGTGGCTTCGTCCCGGGTATATTTTTGCAGCGTACCGGTAAGAACGAAGGTCATGCCGGCAAAACGGCTGTCCCGTTTTTCTTCCCGGCTCTCGAAGCTGACGCCGGCCTCCCGAAGCCTTTTTATAAGGTGCATAGATTGAGGGTTTTTAAACCATTCGGCAATAAATCCCGCCGTTATTCCGCCGATATCCGGAATTTTGGTAAGCTCCTCGGTGTTTGCCTCCATGAGCCTGTCCAGATTCGGGAAATAAGCTGCCAGCACCTTGGCTGCTTTTTGACCCACCTGCCTGATCCCGAAAGCGCACAGCAGCCTCGCCAGGCCTGCTTCCCGGCTGCGATCAATAGCGGCAATGAGGTTCTCGGCGGACTTATTCCCCATTCGCTCAAGAGCCGCAACTTTTTCCTTATCAAGGGAATACAGGTCGGCTGCGGTTTTTACAAGTCCGCTGTTTATCAGGCTCTCGCAGACAGAAATACCCAGCCCTTCAATGTCCATGGCCTCGCGGGATGCAAAGTGGGCAATATTGCGAAGCCTCTGGGCGGGACATTCAGGGCTGGTGCAGCGGAGAGCCGCTCCATCCTCGTCCCGCACAACAGGTGAGCCGCACTCGGGGCAAATGGCCGGCATCACGAAAGGAAAGGTATTTCCGGGACGTTTGTCCTTATTGACGGAGAGCACCTCCGGAATAATTTCTCCTGCCTTCTGAAGAAGAACCGTATCCCCTATGCGCAGATCGAGCCGGTCAATATTGTCCTGATTGTGAAGTGTGGCGGCGGAAACGGTAGTCCCCGCAAGACGCACCGGCTCAACGATTACCTTTGGCGTCAAAACTCCTGTACGGCCCACCTGAATGACGATGTCCACCACCCGGCTCTCCTTCTTCTCCGGCGGATACTTGAAAGCCACGGCCCAGCGAGGAGCCTTGGCAGTGCTGCCCAAACTCTCCCTTTGGGACAGGGAGTTAATTTTAATGACGGCCCCGTCCATATCATAGGGCAGCTCTCCTCTGTTCTCCCCCAGCCAGCCTATTCGTTCCAGGCATGAGCCGATATCGCCGTATTCCTTATAGGGTACCACAGGGAAGCCCATTGCGCGCATGGCGTCCAGCGTCTCCGCATGCGTTTCGTATTTAAAATCGGAGCTGTACTGCATGTTAAAGCAGATAATATCCAACTTTCTTGAGGCGGCCACTCTGGGGTCTAGCTGGCGCATAGAACCCGCCGCGGCGTTGCGGGGATTGGCCAGCAGCGCCTCCCCGTTTATCTCCCGCTGTTCGTTCAGTTCCTGAAAAACGGCCTTGGACATATACACCTCGCCCCGGATGATGAGCCGCTCCGGCGCGTTTTCTATTCTGAGGGGAAGAGAGCGGACGGTGCGCAGATTCTCCGTTACATTCTCCCCGGTTATGCCGTCGCCCCGGGTGGCTCCCCGGACAAAGATACCGTTCTCGTATTCAAGGGACATGGAAAGCCCATCGATCTTCGGCTCCACCACATAGCCGTGTGGCCCGGCGATAAGGGCATCCATCCGCTCGCCGAAAGAGAGCAGCTCGTCATATGAAAAAACATCTGTCAGGCTCTCCATCCGCACCTGATGGCGCACAGGTTCAAACTGGGAAAGGGCCGCACCGCCCACGCGCTGAGTGGGTGAATCAGGCGTAACAAGCTCCGGGTGTTCCGCCTCAAGTGCTTTTAGTCGCTGCATGAGCATGTCGTATTCGTAGTCCGAAATGACCGGCGCGTCCAGCACATAGTAGAGCTTGTTATGATGCTCAAGCTCACGGCGAAGCCTGATGATTTCCTTTTGTACATCCATTTTTTATTCTCCTGTTTGCTGCATATTGAGGTATGTTTTCGGCACCTGGCCCACCACAATGGTGTCTGCGATGAGCACCTCCGTCTGTACCTGGGTGCTCTCGGTATCCCAGGGAATGAGAATGTCTATATCCACTATGACCTCAAGGTTGATCTGATGTTTGGTTTGGTTGATTCCAGCGGTAACAATGCTGTTGTTAAATTCCACCCTGGACGAAGTCAGCACGATGATCTCAACCGGCACTTTCGGCCCCCGGCCCATAAGAAGGCTTACGCCTGTCAGATTTCCAATCGGTATCTCGACAATAATGCTGTGGTTCTCTGTTGCCCCCACCACCCTGTCAAGAATTTTGGCCGAGAGGGCGTTTATCCGCGCCATATTGCTGCTTATGGCGGTAACTTCCCCGGCATCATTTTTCTCAAAGGTCACAAAATAGTCCCCGCCGTATTCCCCGCTGTTCATAATGTCCGCAATGGCATTGTTTATGCGCACTGTTACAACATCGCTTGCGTCGGAAACAGCTATCTGGGTGGACAAGTCCTCAAGAAAAAGCGCGGCTGCAGCAAGGAAAATCAGCAGAGCCGCCAGAAAAAACAGCGGCCAGAAACTTTTTCCCCGGGGCCTGGGCCTCATGCCGCCCGGGGCATCGGGATTCGAATAATGATAGCGCGGCCTTCTACGGAACACGCGGCGGTAATACATGGAGTCACCTCCCCATGCATTATATGCCTTACTGTATGTCCAACATGGCGCTGACGGCCATCATAATTCCCAACTTGCCGGACTCATAGGTAAGCCCACCCTGCATATAGGCGATATAGGGCTCTCGCATGGGGCCGTCAGCCGAAAGTTCTATGGATGAGCCCTGCACGAAGGCTCCCGCCGCCATAATCACTGGGCAGTCATACCCGGGCATGGGCCAGGGCTCCGGCGTAACAAAGGAATCAACGGGTGCGCCCGCCTGAATGCCGAGGCAAAAGCGCTTCATGTTATCGGCGCTGCCCAGTTTTATCATCTGAATGATATCCGAACGCTCGTCATCAACTCTGGGCGAGCTCTCTATCCCCATCTCTTCCATCATTGCCGCACAGAAAACGGCTGTCTTGAGCGCTTGGGCCACAATATGTGGGGCCATAAACAAGCCCTGAAACAGAAGACGGTTGTTGCCCAGCGTGGAGCCGCACTCACCTCCGATGCCGGGTGTGGTCAGGCGCATGGCCGCCCGGTCCACAAGCGTTTCTCTCCCTGCTATATATCCGCCTGTGGGGGCTATGCCTCCGCCTGGGTTTTTGATAAGAGAACCGGCTACAATATCTGCCCCCACATGGGTGGGCTCAATCACATCGGTAAACTCGCCGTAGCAGTTATCCACCATGATGCTGGCGCCGGGGTTCACCGCCTTTACCGCGGCGCAAATTTCGGAAATTTCCTTAACCGTGAGCGCCTTGCGCTCGCCATAGCCCCGGCTGCGCTGAATCATAACGGCAGTGACACTCTTTTCTGACGCTGCCTCCCTTATTGCCTCAAGATCCGGCCCGCCGTCCGCAGCCAGCTCCACCTGAGCATAGTTCACGCCGTAAAATTTCAGGGAGCCGTGGCAGTCGCCGCTTATGCCGATGGCGGAGCGGAGGGTATCGTAAGGCGTACCTGTGACGGCGAGGATGGTATCCCCCGGTTTGACAAGGGCGAACATGGCAGCTGTGAGGGCGTGGGTGCCGTTGACAAAATGAATGCGCACCAGCGCGGCCTCCGCGCCGAAAATCTGGGCATATATTTTATCCAGTGTCTCCCGGCCAAGATCATCGTATCCATAGCCGGTAGTTCCGGCAAAGCAACTGTCGGATACCCGATTTTCCTGGAACGCCTCCATGATACGCACCGTGTTCTTCTCCGCAACCGCGTCAATCCGCATAAAACGGTCACGGCAGCGCTTCTCAGCCCGGAGAGCCATTTCATATACCTGAGGTTTTATATCCGATATTTTCATTTATTCAAGCTCCATTACAATTTTCTTAAAGAATCTGCCACGCTCAGCAAAGTTTTTGAACCGGTCAAAGGCGGCACAGGCCGGAGACAGCAGGACGATGTCCCCGGTCTCTGCTCCGGCAGCAGCAGTACGGACAGCCAGCTCGAAATCGTCTATGATCCGGACCTCGAGCCCGCTTTCTCCGTAAAATCTGGACGCTTTTATGGCCGCGTCTATTTTTTTTGCTGTGGCCCCGGTGAGATACACCCGCTTTGCGTACTGACAGAGCTCATCGCCCAGTGACGAAAAGGGAATATGCTTGTCATAGCCGCCTGCGATAACGATGGGCTTCACTTTAAGGGCATGGAGCCCGGCGGCGGTTCTGGTAGGACTGGTGCCGATGGAGTCATTGATATAGGTAACGCCCCGGAGCACCCGCACATTCTCCAGCCTGTGCTCTACGCCCGCAAAACGCATCGCCACCAGCCTGCATATCTCGTCTCCTACCATTCCACTGACCGCCTCAAAAGCCGCCAGATAGTTCAGCAGGTTGTGCTCCCCGGGCAGGCGGATATCCGCCGCGTCCATTATCCGGCTCTCGCCGGCTTCGCTTACCCGGTAAATGATCCCGTCCCGGCACATAACGCCAGGTTTAACAGCGTTTTTATCCGAGAACCAGCTCACCCTGCCGGGGGCGCTCTGACGGTAATATTCGGCGTGTCCGTCATCCAGATTCAGCACAAGCCGTCCTCCTGGCTTTTGATTTTCGTATATGGCTCGCTTTGCATCAATATAATCCTGATAATCTTTGTGTTTATCCAGGTGGTTCGGGGAGATATTCGTTATGACCGCCACATCGGGGCTGCACTTCATGCTGTGAAGCTGGAAAGAGCTGAGTTCCAGAACTGCCACATCGTTTTCCCGCGTGTCCGGAATCTCGCACAGCAGCGGATGGCCGATGTTGCCGCCAAGGTGTACCCGGTAGCCCCCAGCCTTCAAAAGCTCGGCAATGATGCTTGTTGTTGTGGTTTTGCCGTCACTCCCGGTGACGGCAATGCTGCGGCATGGACAGAGCGCGAAAAAGACCTCCATCTCTGAAGTAATAAGGCTGCCGCGCTCCCTGGCTGCCTCCAAATGCCTGTCAAAGGGCATCAGGCCGGGCGTGCGGAAAATAATGTCCTGATCCAGTTCCTCGAGGTAGTCCTCTCCCAGCTTGAGCCTGGCGCCAAGGGCAAGCAGGCGCTTTCCCTCTTCTCCCATTTCTTCCGGACTTCTCCTGTCGCATGCCGTGACATCACAGCCATGGCTCAGCAGCAGCTCTATAAGCGGTGTATTGCTGACGCCTATGCCAAGAACCGCGATTTTTTTATCTTTTATTGAGTTTATGTAATCAATCAAAGTCAATATGATCGCCTCGCTAAAATTTGCTAACTGATATATTATATAGCTTTTCTTTGTCCTTTACAAGAAAATTTATTGACTTACGGCTTTGAAATGGTTAAAATAGTCTTATGAGCAGGCCGAACGACCGCGGGCATAAGGCGAAAGCCTGTGCGTGAGGAAAGTCCGGGCTCCGCAGGGCAAGAATAACGGGTAACGCCCGCCAGGGGTGACCCTCGGACAAGTGCAACAGAAATATACCGCCCCCGGCCCCGTCGTTTGTTGGCGGGGCCGGGGGTAAGGGTGGAAAAGTGAGGTAAGAGCTCACTCATCGCATGGAGACATGTGGGTGCTGTAAACTCTATTCGGAGCAACACCGTGGGAGGACGCATGGCCGGCCCGGCCGTCCTCGGGAGGTGGCTTGAATCTTTCGGCAACGGAAGATCTAGATAGATGGTCGTTTAAGACAGAACCCGGCTTACAGACCAGCTCATATCAAATAACCCGGCTGACTCAAAATGTCAGCCGGGTTATTTGAATGATGTGTAACTTGAATTTAACATACAATTCATTCAAATCATCAAGTCCTTTGTTTTCAACTGATTGGCTCGATTTGTATGTTTTTCTTAAGACGTACATTATCCGAAACGTACAAATCAAATCATCATCTTTTTTGTACGTCGTTAAGCTCTCCGCACGACAAAAAATAAAAATCCATTTGTACGTTTTACTATTTTATTATACACCTCTTTTTGCGGTTTGTCACCCATTTTTGTATATACAAAAATATATTCTTCACTTGCTGAAGTTCAAATTCACCTATCAGGCTTTTGCAAGCCTGATTTCCTCCTCGCTGAAAGAGCCTTTGAGAATTTCCTCATCAACTCCGGCGTTCAGGAGGTTTTTCAGTAACTGCATTCTTTCGAATTGACTACGCTGTTTCTCTTGCTGAACGCCCCGTTGGTAGCCCTGCTGATCGCCAACATTGGTCCAGTGCTCTTGCAATCCAAGAAGTGCGCTGGTCATTTCAATTCCTCCTTTCCCATCACTAATGAAACTGTCTTTTGGGATATTCGAAAAAGTTGAGCAATATTTGCAAGTGAGCACAACAATATATTTATCTCAGCTGTCCGATATCTTATGATCCACAGGTACTGTACTCTTTATATCTGCATATCAGTCCCTGCCGTATTTGAAGAAGCCTTCTCGCATCATCTCTTGAGTGGTATCCTCTATGTCCATATGAAGCTGTGCATCCGGTGCTATGTCCAAACGCTCCCTGAGCTTGTATGCGCAAATAATCTTTGATGCCTCTTCTTCCATGAACCCATAGTTCAACACAAGGTTGCCCTTTACAGCAGCGATATACCAAAGCTTCGATTCTTCCAAAGTCCTTGAAATGGGTTTAACCATGTGTCTCCCCTCCTTCTCGACAATTCACTCACTCTTTCTGCGCCTTGCCCGTGTTTTGGGCTTCCTCGCTATCCAGATGCGCAATAATGATGCGTTCCATCGCGGTGGTAAGCGTCTGCCCGCGCAGATCTGCATACGCGCGTAGACGCTCCATCATGTCGCGATCAAGGAAGAGACTGACTTTCTGTCCATCTTTTTTTGGCCTTGGCATTTTCAGCTCCTCCTTCACGCGTTTCTAAGACTTTTATAGATTTCAGTTGCAAAAATCCCGAGAACCTCTTTCTTAAGCTCGTCATTGCTCAACAGCAGCGTGAAGAAATCCTTGTTCTGCTCCAGGCCCTCTATCAATGCATCGTCGATATCGTCATAAAAGCTGAATTCAAAATCGCTCTCACTATTGTTCTTCGCTGATGTACGCAACCGTTCTGAACGCATGAGAATGTCTCTGATCTGGAGCATCGCTTTTACGGCAACGTCGCTGTTATACGCCCTGCCGGTGCGAGAGTTGATCTCCTCAATGATCGCACTCAAGCGTTCGATCTTGGCCTCTGTCAGATTGAATCCGTCGGACTGCGGGAGTCGAATCACCGGGCGTGACACAAGCTTCTCGTCCGTGTGAGTCTCACCCTTCTTCTGGAGAAACTGAGACGCCTTGATCTTGCCCGTGAGGTCAAAGCCGCTGCCGCCGTCGGAGACATTCAAATACGAGAGCAGATACGTGATAAATGTGTACTTCTTGTGGATCTCTGGATCCTTAAAGCAGCTTGCCTGGAGCAGGAATTCATAGAAGCTCACAAAGCCACGCATGCGCATCCGGATCTCTTTCTGCCGCTCGGCATCGTACTGCTTAACAGCTTTGGCAGCTTTAGAAAGGTAGAATGTCAGGGCTTTCTTTTCGGCAGGAGTGATGCTCTTGGTGCGCTCTTTAAACAAAATCTCGTTGAACTTTTCGATATCCAGCGGATCCAGCACCATGAACGCATCCAGGTTGGTCTCCAGATCGTAGATGTGTTTCGGATTCAAATTACCAGAGAGCAGGGTTGCAGTGTAGAAGGGCGCGAAAGCTGCCTGTACCTCCTCGTAGGTATTTACAAAGTCCAAAATGAAGGTCTTCTTATCGTATGGAGGACAAATGCGATTGAGACGGCTATATGTCTGTACAGCATTTACGCCCTGCAGCTTCTTAAGGACATACATTGCGCAGAGTTTGCGCTGGTCGAACCCTGTCTGATACTTGTTAGCGACGATTAGGACATTATAGTCATCACTGTCAAACCTGCCGGGGAGCTGATCCTCACGGAATCCGTTCATTCCGACCTCGGTGTACTCCGTGTCATCGTCGGGCAGCTTTACTTTGCCGGAGAAGGCCACAAGGGCAGAAATGCCTGTATAACCCTTGCGTGTGATATAGTCTTCGAATGCCTGCCTGTATTTGACCGCAGCCTGACGGGAGGGCGTGATGACCATTGCCTTGGCCATGCCGCCAAGTTCGCCCATTACAACAGTCCGGAAATGCTCAATGATCACTTCAACGCGCTGACTGATGTTGGTCTCGTGGAGTTCGATGAAGCGCGCGATCTGTCGTTTGGCGTCGTCCGTCTTCATTTCGGGGTCTTCTGTGATCTCTTTGTTGAGCTGGAACATCGTCTGATATTCCGTGAAGTTCTGCAGCACATCGAGGATATAACCTTCCTCGATCGCCTGCTTCATAGAATAGAGATGGAACGCCTCGTAATGGCCCTTGGTGTTCAACCGACCGAACAGGCGCAGCGTTTTAGGCTTGGGTGTCGCCGTGAACGCAAAAATGCTAACATTCGCCTGTTTACCGGAACGCTCGATCTGGTCGTTGATCAAATCATCTGCGTCGGTATATTCCTGATCGCCGGAGCCAAGCGCCTGGGTAACTGCCTGCATGTCCTTACCTGCGGTGGAACTGTGGGCCTCATCGATGATGACGGCAAAGCGCTTTTCTCTCAATCCAGCAACTGTATCCACGATGTAAGGGAACTTTTGAATCGTTGCCGCAATGATCTTGGTGTTGTGCGTCAGCTCGTAGGCCAAGTCCGCAGAAGTGCACTTGTCGTCCATCACGCGGACGAGTCCAGCCTTGTGATCCATTCCGAGGATCGCCCGCTGCAGCTGACGGTCGACAACGACGCGGTCTGTTACAATGATGATGTTATCAAAAATAATTTGGTCATTGGCATCATGCAGGGAAGCCAATCTGTAAGTAAGCCATGCGATGCTGTTAGTTTTTCCGCTGCCCGCAGAATGCTGGATCAGATAGTTTAAATCAGACCCATGTTCATAGACGGAGGCAAGGAGCTTCCGGATCAGGTCAAGCTGATGATAGCGCGGGAAGATCACTGTCTCGGTGGTCTTTTTCTTTCCTGTCGCTTCATCAAAACTTTCTTTTCGCTCTACAAAGATGAACTTTGAGATCAGATCCAGAATGGTATCCTTCGTGAGGATGTCCTCCCACATGTAGGACACGCTGTATCGGTCTGGGAAAAGTGGGTTGCCGGCGCCGCAGTTGATCCCTTCTCCGCTGCCCAAATTGAAAGGATGGAATGATGTCGCCTCGCCGTCCAGTCTGGTCGCCATGTAGACCTCATTGAGATCCATAGCAAAGTTGACGATACAACCTGCCTTGAACCGGAACAGGCGCGTTTTGGGGTCGCGATCATGCCTGTACTGATAGATCGCATCCTGATAAGACTGCCCTGCGGCATTGCACTTCAGCTCAAAAGAGATGATCGCCAAGCCATTCAGGCTGATCACCAGGTCGATGCGTTCATCATCCGAGGCCCAGACCTCTTCCATGACAGAGAATATGTTCTCCCTGTAGAGTCGATTCAATTCCTTGTTAAAGGATGTTGCAGGCCGTGTGTACATCAGATCCAGGTGCCGGTTGCTGATCTCGATACCGCTCTTCAGGACTTCCACAAGACTGGACTTCGCACCTGTCGCCGCCTGATTGATGACATTGACGATCGTTTCTTCTGTGTCCGCCTTGTAGATCTTCCTCAGTTCGGCCATCACTTCCGGCTGCGTCTTATCAAGGAACTCAAACAGCATGGCGCGGTCCATCGCAAAGTATCGGTCAAAATCCGTTGCCTTGCGGATGCGATAGCCATTCACAGACTTCAAGTAGTCCATGATCTCATGCTGATATTGTTTTTCAGATAGAATGTTATTCATGCTGGGTCCTCCTTAGGGGAAAGAGTATCTTAGAGCATTAGTTTTGATTGAAATGGTTCACAGCACGTTTTCGGTCAGTACGATTTCAGCCTCTTGATCAGTTGCTTGGCAAACAGCAGCGCGATCTCATCGCAGCTATGATCCGAGGTGCTAATGCCCTGAATATCCGCGACAGCAGGATACTTTTCGCGCAACTGCTTGTTTGAGATGCCGTGGATTATGGGCAGGATCAGTTTCTGCCCGTTCTTGTTTTGACGGTTCAGAAACTCCGACAGCTCCCTCTCGGTCCATTCACGGCCGAAGAAGTTTTCGGAGATCACGATGATGGCAAATTCGGCTTTCTGCGTGCCTTCGAGTATTCTCTGCTTCCAGTTATCGCCCCATTCAATGCTGTCCTTATCATAGAAAACAGACACGCCGAGCTTCTTCAACGACTCGTTGAGTTCGTCTACGATCTCTTTCTTGTCCTTGTTCGCATGAGAAAGGAAAACATCGTATTCGGCGAAAGATCTCCTCCCAGGCCGTGACGGCATATCAACTGCCTCTTTCTGCTTTTGAATAAAGGCTTTGTCTTTGCTGATGCTTTTCAAGCAAGAAACAAGTTCTGTATAAGTTTTCGACGTGCGTTTGGCAAACAGAGCCTCTAAGCGAGAATATAGAGGATGCTCTTTGAGGTATCGATCAGCAAAGATTTGAAAATCGTTTGTCCACTCATCACACTTTTGGCGATAGACTTCCAGGCTGCCTCCCATGGGGAATTGGCCGGTCGGTGCGACAATAGAGTTCGTCCGGTCCAGCAATTCAGACATCTCTGTTTCAAACTGTGGATCTACCATTGCTTCTTTTTCACGCTCCGCACGCAAGTGTTCTTCGTACAAATAGCCGTCCTTTAACACAAAGATGATAGCAGGATAACCATCTGCCCATTGTGTCGAGATCAGGCCGTTCTCTCGCAGCTCTTTGAAGCACCCTCTCAGAATACTGTCTTCCCTGTGAGAGAGCCCGTCAAAACGTTTTTCCCAATAGTTGGGTACTCCTTCATTGGCAATGATCTCAGCAAGTGTCTCAGCGGCTTCTTTGGAGACCTCTATCATGTCAGACGACCTCTTTCTTTCCAGTCACGTATTCATAGATGATGGACTTCTTATAGTCATCGAGCACAGCGAGCTGTTCACGCTTCTGAGAAATGATTTCGTCAGCAGATTTAAGCTTATCATCTACAAACTGAACTATAGCCTCCTGTTCATCTTTTGGCGGTAAAACATACAGCAACTCACGAAGTTTTCCCCAGTTCGTATCACAGGTTCGAACTCTTATACCAGTCGAAAGAGCAAGGAATACCCCGTTGAACGCAAGGCTTCGCAAATAATACATAATGTATCGTTTGTCGTGATCTGTATCCAACACATTCAAAACAGGAGAAGCCTTTCCGCGAGAATCAGAGATTCCGATGGAACCGGCAAATCCGTCCATACCATGAACAATCAAGTCGCCAACATCAATACCCTGGTATCCAATTTCTTTAAGCGAAATAGTAAAGCCTTCCTCCCTGCGGTTCTTTCTAAGGGTTACTTCACCATCTCTAAAGCAAGTAATCACATCATCATCAGGTTTTGTCGGCTTCTGAACGTATCTCAGACAGTATTTACCCTTTTCTACGCCCCAATGTGCAGGGATCTCACCGACCCATTCGATCCCGCTATCCTTCATCGGCGCACTTCTATCCAGCCCTCTTGTCACGGCTTCCGTGATGACAGAACGCTTATAGGCGTCCAGCGTGTCGATTTCAGCCTGAATGTCAGCGGAAAGAGCGTCGATTTCGGCACATTTGGCGTCGAGAAAAGCAACGATAGCTTGCTGCTCATCATCAGATGGTTCGAATACCATCAATTTCGAGAATTCGTCATAATTGAGGCCCTGCCGGACGCCATTTCCCATGTTATAAAAAACTTTCATAACATCGAATGTGTGTAGCACGTATCTAAAGAACGCTGAATTAACACCGAAAAGAGGCATTAAGTCAATATAAGCAGAAGTAATAATACCTCTTTCGGTGACAAGACCAGTACGCAAGCTTCGCTTATCATTTTGCAAATCAGTTGGACGAATGATAATGTCGCCCGCCTCAACGATATTGTATGTATTAAAACTTGCAGGAAGCAGGCCGCCAACTGTATCAATATCCTTCTGAACAATACTTCCGTAGCTGAGTGATAATAAATTGTGTTCCTGAAGAGCATAATTTTTGTTCTTACGCTCTCCAAAGTAACAATATAGCGGATGAATTGTCCATTCAGATGGGATTGAACCGATGTATTCAATCCCGCTATCCTTCATTTCTCTCATAGCAGCCACCATCAAGCCTTTCCGAACAGTCTGCGGATACGCTCATCTACGCTACTCTCCAAAGCGCTGAACTTCTCTGCCAAAACCTCGCTCGGCTCCGGCTGCTGATACTTGTAGAAATACCGGGTAAACGGGATCTCCGCCCCGGTCTTGATCACAGGCTTCTTCGCGCCCACGTTCTCTTCCCAAAACCACTGCGCATCCGGTACATGGGGAAGGACTTCACGCGCCATATAGTCCTCAATATCCTCGTCCCAGCGCACGATCTCCGTATCCTTTGACGCCTTGTCATAAATGACTTCGCCTTTGTTCTTGCCCTTGGAAACTGTCTGCACTTCCGCTTCCTTGTCCATGACGGAAAGCCCGTCAGCGATCTTCTCAAACAGCTTCGCGTCGTCGGTAACGGCCTCCAGCACCTTCTTCAGGACCGGCATGAAAGCGTCCGGAGACAGCCATTTTTGCTCTGAGATCGCCGCATGCAAGGCAGCAAGGATCGCATCGTATTTCGGCCGGGAAGTGTAAAATGTCTCCAGCGCCTGCTGCTCCTTTGCAGTGGCAGTCGTGCCCTTCTCCTCCAGTTCGGCGACTCTTGCGTCATCCCACAGAGCTTTGAGTGCGCCGGCCTGCAGCATGTTCTGAATGCTCTCCTCTGAAAAGCCGTAGCTCCGCTGCAGAGGCTGCATGACCGTGTATTCACGGTAGATAAACTCCGTGTTGGGAATAATCTTGCAAAGCTCGTTCTCGGCAAAATCAGCGTACAGGCGCGTGATCCGAGCCCGATCTTCGGGCTTGAACTCGTACTTTTTGTTGCCCAGAGGCTTGCGGAGCTTGTGATAGATCTGGGTCGCGTCGATGAGCTGGATCAAGCCCTTGCGCTCAGGGCGTTTGTTCTTGGAGAGGATCCAAACATATGTAGCGATGCCCGTGTTGTAAAACAAGTCGGTGGGCATGGCAATGATGGCCTCGATCAGATCCTGTTCGAGGAGCCAACGACGGACCTGTGATTCGCCCGAGGAAGTGCCACCGGTGCATAGCGGGGATCCGTTAGAAATGATGGCAGCGCGCCCGAGCTTATCATCCAGCTTCGCAATAGCGGACTGGAGGAACAGAAACTGTGAGTCTCCGCCACCAGGGAGCCCAGCGCCCCAACGACCGTCAAGGCCTTTGTCAGTATACTCCTTTTTGACTGCCTCTTCCTGCCCTTCCTTGGCGTCGGCGCCGCTCCAGGGCGTTCCAAACGGGGGATTCTCGATTACAAAGCGCATTTTGTGTTGGGGGAAGCAGTCTGTTTTGAGGGTATCTGCATGCCGGAAGTTCTCCGCATTCTGGTTCTTGATCAGCATCTCTGCAAGACCGACAGCGTAGGACTGACCCATGAGTTCCTGCCCAAACAGGCGGACATCGGCAGAGGGGTTGAAGTGCTTGATATAGCTGTAAGCCGTGGAGAGCATGCCGCCGGTTCCGCAGGCCTGGTCGCACACAGTGATGACTTTTCCAGCATCGAAAATATCATCACAGCCTTCCGCCGTGAGAACGGAAACGAGAAGCTTGATGATGTCGCGGCCGGTGTAAAATTGACCAGCTTCTACATTCTGATAGAAGCGGCCGATCAGGTTTTCAAAGATGTACCCCATTTTGATGGAGTCAAAGGTTTCCACGGAAAGATCAAGCTCGGAAAACGCCTTCACAACGCTATACAGACAGCCGTCCTTGTCCATCTTCTTGATATGGTCGTCCATATTCAGCTCGTGGACGATATCCTGGACATTGGCGGAAAAACCGTTCAGATATGCTCTGAAATTGGCAGCAATATGATCCGGATCGTTGCAAAGCTCTCTCAAAGTGAAATCCGAGGTGTTATAGAACTGATACCCGGAAATGCGCTGTAGAGCCTTTGCAGGAAAGTTTGGATTCTCTGCATATTTTGCCACCACAGCAGCTTTCGTCGCCTCTAGCGCGCACTCAAAGCGTCTGATGATGGTCATAGGGATGATGACGTCGCCGTACTTGTCCGGCATATAGGATCCGCGCAATTTGTTGGCAATGCCCCATATAAAGTTGGCTTCAGCAGTGATATCAACGGGCTCATCGTCCCACATGGCGATCGTTTTGGCTCTGTCCATAGTTACTCTCTCTTTCTGCTTGATTTATCATGATGATATTTTGATTATAGCAAACTATCTGTGGATTGACAATACTTATAGAGGCGAAATCGTAAACTGCGTGCAATGTCGCACGCAGTTCTTCCTTGATATGCTTTTAGCTTTTAGTGATTATCCGTTACCGGCATCAACGCGGCTAACTCAACGAACTCGCCATCAGGATACACAAGTACAGCGAGATCACTGCGGCGTGTGCGTACGAGCAGACATCGTATCACAGGACCTCTTCTGTCACAGAGATGGGCATAGCCTTCTAAAAACACCCGATCTGCAAGCATGTCTGTGGCGAAGTTTTCGAAATCAATCTTCGGAAGAATAATAGTTTTTACAACCTCATATTTTGCTTCTTGTTCAATTAGATGAAGGCGCCAAAGATCATCAATACGTCTAGGCCGTCTAACAAAGAAAGCATACCCCTGTTGTGACATAATTCTCACCTCCGTGCGGACTATAGTATATGCGGATTTACGCATCTACGCAAGTCCGCAGATGAATTCTATACTGCCCGTGTGAGGTGATGGCATGATCAGTTATGAACCGCTATTTCGGCTTCTCAATGAGCGTGGGATATCAGGCTATAGACTTGGTAAGATGGGATTTCCGCTTACAACGTACCACTCTATACGCCGGGGACACCATGTATCTACACAAACTATTGACGCCCTCTGTGCGCTGCTGGATTGCGATGTATCCGACATAATTGAATTTATACCTATTGATAAAAAATGATACGACAACATCTGAGACTCGGACGAGACTGGAGCAAACCTCCAATGTGGTGTGTAGTGTGAACACCGCATTGGAGGTTTTACTATATCAAAATAGTTCGGCCTGTATTATCATCTATCCACTTCTGAAGAGCTTTTGGGTTGACGCGCATTTCAGTACCGATTGTAATGGTTGGGAAGCCTTTGCTATGCATCAACTCATAGGCTCTATTCTTTCCAACCCCAAAAATTTGCATGATGTCATTGACTGTCAAGAGTCTTTGAACGGGAGTATCTGATGTACCTGCTACATAATCACTACATTTGACAAGGAACGAGATGTCGCACGTCTGTGTTCGCCTCATATTTGCACTGAGCAAATCGGGGGTTGCACTTCTGATACGGTTGATCAGCGCGCGGAATGATTCTGATTCGAGTATAAGCCCTGGTATATCATCACTTGTCGCAATCCATACGCAAGCCTCTGGATCCCAAGTCATGATGATTGTAAATTTGTCGCACATGCTTTTAATGTACTCCTACTAGGTATAATTATAATTCATAGTAGTCCACTCCTCTAAATGTTATTTGTTTTGAGCACATTACTTAAGCTCCAAAAAAACAGTCCTGACAGCCAATTTGACTGACAGGACTCATATCAATGCCACGGATGACCCATTCTATCGTATTCTTCCTGATTTTTGCGCCTGGTCTGGTACTTTTTCATATGTATTGGGCAGCGTTTTTGCTCGTGGGGAGGTGGGTTAACGATGTAGTAACGGTTGCATTCTATACACTTTGCATAATTATACTGGTTGTGTATGATGACATAAATCCATGCATACATAGCTTCAAGTAGTGTGGAACAATGGCAGATCATAGCCATATCAGACATATCGTATGAAATTGATGTTTCACTGAGCATTTTAGTCAGTATCGCATCAATATCATTCTTCATGAAAGACACCATCATCTTCTCGGCGGATGTCTGCGGTGGAATTGGCACAGGAATACCATCAAACAATGATGATGTATATTCCAAGTCTACCGGACTCTCGGTCTGGGGTGAAGGACTATCAGATTCTTCATCATCTTCTGCCACGTCCGAGCACCAATCCTGTATATATTTCTCCAATTCATCAAAGGACTCCCACGATCTGCGATTCAAATAGGGGAAAACACACCGATATGCATTGTACATCTCATCCCGAAGCTCCGGGGTGGGATTTTTTTCATATTTTTCGTTAGCCTGAATGAAATCTTTAATGTGCGTGTGAAACTCAATGCTTTCAATCGCGGCTTTGCAGTACTGCTCCATCGTTTCATATTCGCTTAAGGGATAGTTGTTCGCACTGGGTCTATCATAATATAAGAACCGGAGATCTGGGTGCTCTATTGCAAATGTTCGAGCACTATCGAGATCCCTCACATTTAGCAGTTCACAATACAGTTCATTTGTTACTTCCGTAGATTGACCTGTATCGCGATACCGCATAGAGTAGCAAGGCTCACCATCTTTGGTGTAGTAAGGGGCTGAATTGGAGATATCCCAAGATCGTGTAATCATTATACGAATCGGAACAAAAAATTTCTGTTTGTCTACCATTGTGCCCTCCCGAATGTTACATCAGAGACTTCAGATGTTTTTTTCTATTCATAAACAATTCACATTTAATCGAAAAGCGCAAAACAGCCCATAATCGTTTTTACCCAAAATGTACCCTACCGAAAAGCGAAGAAACCCGGCTTTTTCCCTCATTATCGCATAATTTAGAAATAAAATCAACAGATTAAAAAATAGCAGACAAATATTTCTCATTTTTATGCCGTCAAAACAGCGGAAAAACGAGAAAAACGAAAGAAAAAAACCATTTTTTTAGCACCAAAATGAACGATGACAAATGTAAAAGTGGAGTTCATAATAGAAATCGCGGAAACAAAAGCCACATCCGCAGAAAGGAGATTATCTAAAATGAAAAGATCAGACTATGTAACACCACCGGCAGCAGCAGAACTAATGATGTGCAGTGCACTGCATGTACGACAGCTTATCGGTAGACGCGAACTCCCAGTATATAAGGTCGGGTCGCGATCGTATATACCCAAAAAGGCAGTAGAGGATTACATCACATCAAAAACCATATCATCTATGGAGGAACATGAAAATGAAAAAGTCGAATGATTACATTGGAGCTTGGAGATTACCAGAGGTTACGAATGAGATGAAATCGAATGGTTACACTTGGGCATACAGATTACCAGAAGTCACGAATGATACAAGCGTAGATAAAGGACACGGTTTAATGCGTTCTCGCGTCAGAGAGAATAAACAATGCCCAAAACGCAGAAGTAATAAACGCAAAATGCTGGTAACTATTCGTTACGTGTGCAATCAATTTCAATCGCACCGACATAATCCTAGTTCGTTTTGAGCAAGTCAATACGAGGGCACTTTATTCTGTCCTTCATACAATTGATTTTCATGTACTAGGCCTGCTGAAATCTGAGGTGGATCTCCACCTCAGATTCTGGGTACCCCATGTGCTAGACGAAAAGAAATACTAAAGCCGACATGCGATATATTTGAGGAAACGAAATTTGAAAATCATCTCTTGGAATGTGAACGGTTTAAAAAGCCTTCTTGGAAAAAACGGATTGAGAGTACTGAGGAACTCTGGAGCAGACATCATGTGTTTGCAGGAGACAAGACTATCTGATTCCCACTTTGAATTGGATTTACCCGGCTACTTCCAGTACTACTCAAACGCAGAGCGCCGTGGTTATTCTGGGACTGCAATTCTGTCAAGGATCGAACCCATGTCAGTGGTCACTGATATTGACAATGAAGGCCGCATTATTATTGCCGAATATGATCGCTATTACATCGTCTGCGTGTACGTTCCATCTTCTGGGTCAGGCCGAATTATGTATCGCCGTGATTTTGATCAACACTTTCGAGATATGGTCACCAAACTCAGCGCTGATAAAGCAGTGATCATTTGCGGAGACCTCAATACGGCTTATCTTGACACAGATGTATATTCTCCTCTGTCTTTCGCGGAAACCCCTGGTTTCACAATTGAAGAACGGTCTCGGTTTGGACAGTTGCTCTCGTCAGGATTCGTAGATGCCTTTAGAGTGTTTAACCAGAGCGTAGAAGGTGCCTATACTTGGTGGTCAAATAGAGGTGGTTGCCGGAGCAAAAACGAAGGAATGCGCCTTGATTATTTCCTGGTATCACAATCGATTGAAAGTTGCCTTATATCTTCCGATATTCTCACAGATATCCGGGGCTCTGACCACTGCCCTATCGAGCTGGATTTAGACCCAACAGGAATCCAGCCTGGGAAAAGATTAGGCGGTAACATCATATCCTTACCAATTGCGCAATTTCAAGACGCTGAAACACCATTTTGCGAGTACCGCAATCCCAACAATGTACAGGATTCGCAGGTCGATTCTAGTGCGCCCGATGAGAAAACCGTCCCGCCTCCTACCCGAACCAAAATACCCACTGATCTCCGGTTTAGGCGGTATGATCTGACCTTTGACGACGATCAACAGCGCCGCATCACTAGGTCGTTTGTTGTTCTTTGTCGCGATGATGGGCACTTCTGGTTCACTAACTTTCACAGGTATATCAGGTGCACCACCCAAGCAACGCATAATATCTCTCAACATGGCGTTTCACGGTTTGATTTTATCATCCCAATGCTCAACTATGCGTTCTTCGCCCGTGGTGCAGCCCGGTTGGTCGATATATCTGTCGAGATTGTACAAGACTATCTCGTTTTATATTCCAAAGGCTTTAACGAGAAAAAGCCGCCTAATAGAGCTACTCTTGAACGCGCAATTCGGTACATTTTTGAGTTCCTGTATTTAGCAATCAATGATGCTCAGTTTTCAATTAAAGTTGATGATTTGTATAGAGAAGTCGTCAAGCGCAACAAACACGGCGCAGTTTACAGCGAAAAAGTCCCTGTATTCGAAGTTCCATATGTGCAATCTCCAAAGGTACCGCAGAATCGAGACATCCCAGAAAAAGCGTTTTTCATGCTATTAGATCATATTGTGCGTTGCCATACAGACATGCTCGGCATTGTAATGCTTGGTGCATTTGTTGGCTGCAGGCCTGGTGAAGAAGTCAATGTACGCTGCGTCAATAGTCCATTGGGACCTGGGATCATGTTTACCGAAATCAATGGTGGTGAAGTCGTGAAAATCGTAGTTGATCTGAGCAAAGAAATGACGCTTAGAGGGGACAATATGATCGTTGGAAGTATAAAAAAAGAACGGTTTCAAAAAGTACCGGATCTATTCGTTCAGCCTTTTATGACATGTTATCAGATCTATGAGGGATTTATGAAAAATAGATACAGAGATCCAGAGTTCATGCCGTTCACGGTGAACCGTTCAGGCAAAGCGATGTCATATGATGCTTATTATAAGCGCTTTTCAAAAATCGTATCTGAAATGATTCCCATTTACATGAGTAGCGACGATCCGGAGATTGTGATGTACGGAGAAATTCTTAAAACTCATCCAATAAACCCTCATATCTTCAGACATTTTTTTACAGTTCAGCTTGTCCTCTCCGGAATTAGTGATGTTGGAGAGTTGATGACGATGAGGGGCGATTCTTCCCCACAATCAGCTCTGACATATTTAAAAAACAAGGGTGCGCTTGAGAAGCAGTACTCTCTCGTCAATAGCAAATCATTCGATTATCTTAAGGCCGCAGCAGCTGCCGCGCAGAAGGACAGTTAAAGCATGGTAGATTTAAAAGAGTTTATAGCGTCGATCATTTCCGCTCATTCTCAAAGCCCAAAAGCAAATGTGCGTAGTATCATTGGGTTTTTAGAGGACAATGCGTGGTTCGGTCAAAGACCAGAGATGGTATCTGGTCGTGTCATACTGTCCCCTGAACAGATTGATTGCTATACTCCCCCACTAACCTTATTCCTTTCAACAGAAGCCACATGTGCAAACATCTATAATCTGTTGCAGGCAAAGTTCCCGATGACCGCGCAACACTGGGAAAAGTTCTGCAAGGTTGTTGATGTGCCCGAAGATGACCAGTTCTATATCCTCGACTTTATGCTCGCGTTTTGTGTAAAAGATATTATGTTGTATTCCGACACCGAAATCAAACAGCTGGTCAAACAGGCTTCGCTGGAACTTACAAAAACACATGGAGAAACATTTACATTCTTTCTATCATGGTTGAGGAAAGCAACAAAGACTGGATATCGGACTGATTTTGTTATGCAAAAACGATTTCAGTTGGATATTCAGAATGAAGCGTATGCGATGGACGAGTATCTTGCACTAATGTACTATGTTTTCAACGAAGACTACATTTTTGAAAACGAAATGTACAAAAAGGCTGCACAATCAAAGGACTACGCAGATGCTTGGCTGTATTTTTGTATGCATTATGTATGCTCACTCCGATTGACGGACTTGCAGCGCATTTACCATCCGGTACTGATGTATCCACCGGATGAGATCCTTCGCCGGATTGCCTCGGACACCTTCTCAGATGCAGACGCGAGAATGATTCTCCTGTCCATAACAGTGAGGTTGGCTACTTTGCCTTTCTCCCCTTCTAAGACGGATAAAGTACCAGATGTTGGCTCTATACATTTCTCTATCCCACATTCATGCGAGACGCACTTCGGCAAGCTGTTTGCGCTTGCAGAAGCTCATCGGCAGCTTGCCGGGACGGATGAGCCTATTATCCGAAAGATATCTAAATATGAGGAAATCAAGCGTGTAATGGGAGATGAAATCGGTTCGCTGTTCAGGGAAAATGATTTTCGTTCAAGATCTGCGACCAAGTCATATTTGCAGTCAATTTTTATGCTCAGTGATGCAGCGCTTGGAAACAAGAAAGCCACCGTTAAAGGTTATATCCTAGCATCGATCGCTCGCAGTCACAAAAGCGGATATGGCAGTTTCGCTGAAACGACTATTGAATACATCAAGGACATGAGACTAAACGGGTATGATTCCAAGTTTGTGGCCTATGAGCTGCTCGAACGTGGCGTTTTGTCCTTCATACCGGGCATGTTGCTAAGTATTTTAACATCTCAGCAATATGACGATTTAGATGTTAAGGGACAAACAGCGCTGATCAAAGATTTGAATCTCAGTCCATTTGAGGTCAATTCTGCAATCAGTACTGTTGTAAAAGGGAGAAATCAAGCCCAGCAAGTGATTGCGCAAGCGATAGACTCGGGCGAAGATGTCATTACGATTTTGCAGAGGATCGCTTCGGGCCAAGCTTTTTCAATGGAAGCTGACTGCCTTTGCATGTGCTCAGCGTGCGGGAAAGTTTGTCCCTATGCACTGCGTAGACAATGCGTCGGTTGCGAATATGAAATCAGCACAAAATCGACATTGTTTTTGCTGATCTCTGAATGCAAGCGTATGAAGCATCTCTTTGATACGTCCGAAGATGTCAATGAGAAAGAAAAGTATAAGTACCTTATGCGCTCGGTCATCTTGCCAAAGCTGAGCGAGATGTTAACATGCCTGAAAAACAACTACGGTGAAGAATGCTATAACCAATATATAGAGTTATTGCAACATTACACGGCCAAAATATAAGCAAGATGTTAGAAAGGACAGCGAGATTTTATGAATGTTACAGCGGTTGATAATTTAGTGAGTGGTTTTGTCAGTTTTTACTACCTGTCTTCTGACGCAATCAAAGAGGCGAAAGCCGCATTTTCATCCATGCAATGCAATGGAGTGATTCGTGCTTACTGTCGATTTGAAGATGATGAGTGGCAGACCACTGACCAGTATTCCAATGTTGGACTTCATTTTGATTTCAATATGCTGTCCTATAACGCAAACTACCAAGATTTGCTCGGTATGACATTTGACGACTTCAAAGATTGTGTCAAAGCCTTTATCATTTCGTTTTTCGGAAAGAATGCCTTGCTGTCGATTCAATCAACTTTACGAGATCTCCGCCATATCATCGCAACCTACCCATCTGATATCTATGCTCTTTCATCTGATCTACATTTGGAATATCCTCACATGTGTGAAGATTTCTTCAGTCAGCTTCCCGATAATCCCGATAATGAAGAGAACAACGACCTTCAGCGTCTCATAGAAGCACTAGATTCCTACGCTGACGCAGCCATTTATTCGCAAAGATCAAAACAGCGCACGCTTGCTGACTTCGAATCGTACTTTCTTTTTGATGAGTATTTAAAGAGATTCTGGGCTTCCCCGGACCTTCCATTAGAAAAAAGGGTTTTCTACTTCCCTATATTTCTTTGGTGGAACTTAACAGCAATTATCCCATTGAGACCGAAGGAATTCCTTGTACTTGGACGTAATTGTCTAAGTCAAGCTGATGGAAAATTCTTTCTGCACTTGAGGCGCTCTCGACTAAAAGGCAGTAAGCAAGATGTTTCATATAACATTTCTGATGATTTTCAGATAGATACGATCCAAATAACAAACGAGTTAGGCAAGGCTTTTGAACTCTACATAAATCTGACAGAGGATAGTTCCGGAACAGAAATCGACACATTATTTCGGACTGACTCACACTATGAAAAATGGGGCCATTCAACACCGAAAACAAGTAGATTTCTGACATATAGCAATCTGCGAACTATCTTGCGATACTTTTACGAAGAAGTTCTTCAGGGCATGTATGGTTTACAAACCGTTTGTTTAGATGATGGGGTTCATATAGCAAAGGGTCAGATATCCAGGATTCACCTTGGAGATGCGCGACACATCGCCCTGATCAATCTAATGCATTCTGGGGGCACTCCGCTGCTTGCCATGCTGTTAGCCGGTCACAAAAACCAGTTTTCGGCTGCACACTATTATTCCAATGTCGAAAAACTGATAGAGTGCACAACATATCTTTATCAGCATCAACTTTTATCAGACAACAATAAAATGCAAATCATGCCCTATCGTCCGCTTCCTGCAAATGAGGGACGTAAACTTAAGGATGGCGGAAAATGCTATTCTGGGAACTACATAGATGGTGATTATAATGACTGTGTAGCAGTTATCGGTCCTCGCGGTGAGATTGGGTATTGTCCCGCTTGCCCGTTTTACAGGGCCGCAGGTGTCTCCCGGTATGCAGTTGATGACATATACCTGAGACAGCTTCAAAACGACTGTAATGGGCTCGCAGAGGCTATTGAGATCGTTCGCAAACACAAAGGTAACGCGGATATAGAAGAAATAGGTGAAGCTCTACTGAAAATTCAGGCTAGTGCATCTTCATATGCACTATATCTTAGAGAAAAAAGCATTACTGAGGAGGGTTGTTGTTATGTCGCGGAAGAAAACGATTGACGACGAAAAACTGATTGCACTAATTGATAAATACTACAATGAGATCTGCATTGATAGCGGGAAACCAATTAAACTTCCAGAGGTAGCAACATATGTATCAACTCATGGTTACCCTGGTTACCAGGTCACCACGCTGCGCCGCAACACCCTTGCTCGTGAGCATATTCGTCAACTGCAGGAAAATTCAGACGCTGCAAAGCTTAGTACTTTAGTAGCCTTTCAAACGTTGAATATAAACGATTTTTTGGAAAAGCATAAAACTCGTGCGTCTTTGGTTGCTGCATTGTCAGCAAGAGACTCTTACTATCAAATGATTGCACGGAATGCTGTGACATTCAATCAAGCTTACAAGACGATTGTGGGCGAGAGAGACTATCTGAAGGAACAGCTTGAGAAAGCGAAGCAGGATCTGCATCTGTCGATGAAGAAGCAGTCAAATTCCCTCGAAGAGAATAAGGATCTAAAAAAACAGATTGTTCAATTAAAGAAGGTCATTGAGCACTATGTGAAGGCAGAAGTTGCAAAAGCTATAGTTGAGAATGAAGGTATTGCTGTTTTTCCATCCCACGCTGTTTCTGAAGAAACGATTGAAATCAATTCAGTTTCCGCCGCGACTGACATCTATCCATTTAGTGCGCTTGAGTCTGCTCCGCTTGGAAATGATGATGTCGAAAAGCACGACGTCATTCAGAGCCTTTACGATAGATTTCAATAATGATCATGAGTAAATCACGAGAAGTACATAGACTGGTAGATAGACCGGAAATCATGCGCTTTTGGGATCCTGATAAGAATGGTGACCCATCAACAATCTTGACAAATTCCACAAGTAAAGTAAACCTTAGATGCAGAAATTGCGGGCATCAATGGAGTCCTGTTCCGGCAAATTTCTTTCGTGACTCGATGAAGTGCCCTGCATGTGAATTGCATAGGGCCGTAGAACCGGGATTCACAGATTTGTTCACTCTGGTTCCAGACCTGAAGGTATACTACGATCCGAGCAAAAACGAGGGGGTTGATGTCACACAGCTTGGCGTGGGGTCTCGTGTAAAGCTCGTATGGGTGTGCCCTACTTGCGGTCGAGAGTGGCAGTCAGCCGTGAACACGCGAATTGTGAAAGAGAATGGCTCCTATCGAGCAAAAGGATGCAAATACTGCTTTCGAAAGACCCAATCCCGTTTCACGCCGGTCTCGTCCTTGCCCCAACTTGTTCAATTCTGGGATTTTAACAACAACACTGAAGATATCAATTTGATGCCGTCTTACTCTGAAATCGAAGTAAATTGGCGCTGTAAAAAGTGCGGATATCAATGGCGTTCATCACCTCGTGATAGAATGAGATCAAATGGATTGTGTTGTCCATGCTGTGATTCTCAAAAGAAAATCAAACCTGGGTTTAATGACGCACTCACCAAGATTCCAGCATTCGCAAATATTTATGATGCCTCTTTAAATCCAGGAAAGGATCTTTCAGCCACGGCATTATATTCCGATGAGCACTTTATTTGGAAGTGCAGTATATGCGGGTATTCATGGGATGCAAGTGTCAGAAATACAGCTAACAGTTCCTGCAATTGTCCGAATTGCATGGGTCGAAAAGCAATTCCCGGTGTAAATACGCTCGCTGCGCTGCGCCCTGATATAGCGAATAACTGGGGCTCCGGAAACGCTAAAACTCCAGACGAAGTCCTTTGCAAATCGTACTTTTGGGCTAATTGGTGCTGTCCTAATTGTAAAGGCGAATACAAAGCCTATGTGGCGGATATGGTCAATGGAAAAGCACGTTGTCCTTATTGTTCAAATGAGAGAGTTTTGCCTGGATACAATTCATTTGCAGCGATACATCCTGACTTGATAGCTGAGTGGAACTATGTTAGCAACTACCCAATTTGCGATCCCGATGAAATCAACGATAACTGTACTACTCCGGTCTGGTGGGTTTGCCCAAAAAATGAAAAGCACTCGTATTCAATGTCGCCAAAAGATCGGATACAATGTATAGTTAGAAACAAAGAGTCGTGTCCGTATTGCAAAGGGCGTCGGCGGAAAAAACGACATTTTATCTAGTTTTTGGGAGATAAAATATAAATGGTAGATTTACGAAAGATTATTAAGGATAAAGCCGCTAGGTCTGTACCAAAAGATAAAAGTTTGGCTGTTGTTGCTCCAGAAGTTGCAGCTGAATGGCACCCTACAAAAAATGGCGATTTGAAGCCATCCGATTTCACGAGAGGCTCAAAAATAAGAGTTTGGTGGTTATGTCCAAACGGTCATGATTATGATGCGAGAATAACTGATCGTGTTTCACACAATTATGGATGCCCATTTTGTTCAGGCCACAGAGTTCTTGTAGGGTATAACGACTTGACAGCTGTCGCACCTGAAATTGCTGCGGAATGGCATCCCGAAAAGAACGGCGATTTAAAGCCATCCGATTTCACGAGGGGCTCCGGGAAAAGAGTTTGGTGGTTATGTCCAAATGGTCATGATTATGCGGCGGTAATAAAAGATCGTGTTTTACAAAATTCTGGATGCCCATTTTGTTCAGGCCGCAGAGTTCTTGTAGGGTATAACGACTTGGCAACTGTCGCACCTGAAATTGCTGCGGAATGGCATCCCACAAAAAATGGTGATCTATCACCTAGGGATGTCACGAAATCGAGCAACAAAATTGTTTGGTGGATTTGTCCTGAGAAACATGAATACGATGCAGCAGTATATTTACGCACTAAAGAGAAGCCTGTGAATTGCCCTTACTGTTCTGGGAGAAGGGCTCTCATTGGTTATAACGACTTGACAACTGTCGCCCCTGAGATTGCTGCCGAGTGGCACCCTACGTTGAATGGCGATCTGAAACCCACTGATGTCACCAAAGGTAGTGGTATTTCTGTCTGGTGGCATTGTCCAGAAGGGCATGATTACCAGTCGGTTATCAACAGCAGGGTATCCATGAACTATGGTTGCCCATTCTGTTCCAAGCATCAAATATCAGCCGAAGACACATTTTCGTCACGTTATCCTGAACTTTTGAAGGAATGGGATTTCGTAAACAACTACGCTATCTACGATCCAAACGCCATGTATTATGATTATAGTTACGACGTTTGGTGGATTTGCAGCAATAATCCGGATCATCATTATAAGATGTCGCCACATGACAGAATTATGTTTCTTATCCGTGCCAAAGAACCGTGTCCGTACTGCAAGGGGCGTCGTCAGAAGAAGAGCCATTTTATTTAAAGAAAAGCACCGGCATTTTTGCCGGTGCTAATTCTTTTAATGTATAAATTCCGTTAATGTTTGATTTTTTGCTTTTTAGCAAAAATTGAATTCCAACTTACAGAAGTGTAATGTACGTTCCTTCAGAATACTCTAAAAATTTTTTTCCGGTTACCCAGGGTTTTATTCTGCGTCTTCCCAGTTGTGCCAGACGTTCTGAACGTCGTCGTTATCTTCGAACATATCGAGCATCTTCTGCATGTTCTTGATATCGTCCTCATTGGTGAGCTTAATATAGCCGTTCTGAGGAAGCATTTCCTCCTGGGCAGAAAGCAGCTTATACCCGGCGGCAGTGAGCGCATCGGCCACGGAGGCGACATCCTCCACAGCGGTGTAGACGGTCATCAGCTCGCCATCGGACTCAAAATCTGCGGCCCCGGCTTCAAGCGCGTCCATCATGACGGCGTCCTCATCAAGCTCCTCGTCCTCATTGTCGATGACGATAACGCCTTTCCTGTCAAAAGACCAGGACACGCAGTTTGCCGCACCCATATTTCCGCCGTATTTATCGAAATAGTGCCGCATCTCGCCGGCCGTGCGGTTGCGGTTATCGGTCATGGTTTCCACAATGACGGCAACACCGCAGGGGCCGTAGCCTTCATAGACTATCTTTTCATAGTTCTCCGTGTTTCCGGCGCCGAGGGCCTTGTCGATGGTACGCTTGATATTATCGTTGGGCATGTTGGCGGCCTTGGCCTTGGTGATAACGGTGGCCAGCCTGGAATTGCTCCGGGGGTCTCCGCCGCCGCCCTCCTTGACAGCAACGATCATTTCGCGGGCAATCTTTGTAAATGCCTGCGCACGCTTCGCGTCAGCGGCTCCCTTGGTCTTCTGTATGTTGTGCCATTTGGAATGACCTGACATAGTAACAGCTCCTCTTATGCATTGAAATTGATGTACATTTATCGGCTGGTATTTTACCACATTCAGAGCCGCATGGCAAGGGACAAATCCTTATTTGCTTAGATCCGGCTGTTTTTTAAGTTAAACGGACTCGGGAAGGGCGAAACGGGAGGCATAATCTCTGTACATTTTGTCATACTCGGCGCTGCCGCTGCGGGTAGCGCGTATGGTCTCGTGCATATTCATATTGCTCTGGGCCATGTCGATAACGCAGGCGGCAATATTGGAACAATGGTCGGATACGCGCTCCAGATTCGTCAGAACATCCGCCAAAACAAAGCCGGTGTTGATGCTGCATTCGCCCTTCTGCAGGCGGAGAATGTGACGCATACGGAGCAATTCTTTCAGATTATCGACCACCTGCTCCAGCGGCTCCACCTTTGCGGCCACATCCACGTCGTTTCCGGCAAAAGCAGCCACGGCAAGCGCAAGGGATTCGGAAACCGCGCCATACATAACAGACAGTTCCGCTTCCGCTTGCTTTGAAAAAGCCAGGCCCTTATCCCGCAGTTCCTCCGCAGACTCCAGCAGATTCACAGCGTGATCGCCTATGCGCTCAAAGTCGCCGATCATCTTGAGTAGGCCAGCGGCCTCGCGGCTGTCCTTCTCGCTTATCTGGAGAGTGCTCAGCTGCACAAGATAGCTGCTGAGGATATCCTCATAGTGGTCGGTCTGATTCTCATCTGCGCGGATGGACTTGGCCAGCGCCGGGCTAAATTCACGCAGAGAGGAGAGGCTGCTTCCCAACGCCCCGGAAGCGCAGGAGGCCATTTCCACAGCCAGCATGCGGCAACGCTCCAAAGCGATAGGAGGCGTCGCCAGAAGGCGCTCGTCCAGTTCGGAGGACATTTCGAGCTTGGCAGAGTCCGGAACAAGCTTTGTGACCAGTTTTTCCAGCATCCCGGCCATGGGCAGGAGCAAAATCGTGCACAAAATATTGAAGGCGGAGTGGGCAACGGCGATTCCAAAGCTGTTTGCCGCCGCGTCCAGGATCGCAGGGCGCAAAAAAGCGTTGATAAGGATATAAACAGCGAGCCAGACGATTGTGCCGATCACATTGAAGGACAGATGCACAAGTGCCGCCCGCTTGGCATTTTTGTTGGCGCCGATGGAAGAAAGCATCGCGGTAATGCATGTGCCGATATTCTGGCCCATGATGATGGGAATGGCCGCGCCGTAGGACACCTGTCCAGTAACGGCCAAAGCCTGGAGAATACCGACAGAGGCGGAGCTGGACTGGATAACCGCCGTCAGCAGAGCGCCGGCAAGCACACCGAGAATGGGATTTTTGAACATTACAAAGAGACTTTGGAAAGCGGGCACATCCGCAAGGCCCTTTACCGCTCCGGACATGGTTTCCATGCCAAACATCAGGGTAGCAAAGCCCAGAAGGATGGTCCCAGTGTCTTTTTTTCTGCCGCTCTTGGCAAACATAATGTTAATTATGCCTATAAGGGCCAGAATAGGGGTAAAGGATGAGGGCTTGAGCATTCGTACAAAGAAATTGCTGCCGTCTATTCCGCCAAGGCTCAGTATCCATGCTGTAACAGTGGTGCCGATATTTGCGCCCATTATGACGTTAATTGCCTGGCGCAGTGTCATAAGCCCAGAGTTGACAAAGCCCACCACCATCACAGTGGTGGCGGAAGAGCTCTGGATTACGGCGGTGACACCAAGGCCGGTCAAAAGACCAATGGCTGTCCTGGTGGTCATTTTTCCAAGGATGGATTTAAGGCTGTCCCCTGCCCGGCGTTCAAGAGCCTGTCCCATTATATTCATGCCGAACAGGAACAGGCAAAGCCCGCCTATCATAGTAAGCAAATCAAAAAAATCCATTTTAAATGTCCTTTCAGTCAGTCATTTTGTCTGTAATTTTATCTTGGCCACATCAAATTTATTAGCTGCTTTTTGTAAAATGTGTGTAAAGTGACGGTAAAAGGCTCCCTTCTCTAAAAAGAGTCGGGAGCCCTAATTTTTTTGCTTTTTTAATCCGCCGCCGGGAAAAGCACCGTAAAGCAGCTTCCTTCGCCGGGGCTGCTCTCAAGCTTAATTTCGGCCTTATGGAGCCGGGCAGCGTGTTTTACGATGGAAAGGCCCAGGCCCGTGCCGCCGACCTCCTGGGAATGACTTTTATCCACTCGGTAAAAGCGCTCAAAGATTCGATCCTGGTGCTCGGGTGAGATCCCTATGCCGGTATCCCGGACTGACAGTTCTGCCCGGCCTTCTTTTTCCAAAACGGAGACAAAAACTTTTCCGCCATTCCGGTTGTACTTAATGGCATTGTCGCAGAGGTTGAAGATAATGCCGCTGAGAAGCTGAGGCACACCCATAACGAAAGCAGGCCCGCCCTGAAGGGATATCTCTACACCAGCCCGCCCCGCCGCGTCCTCCAGATTTTTAACCGCCGCTGCGGCTGATTCATATAGGTCAAGGCGCTCAAAACGCATTGCGTCGCTGCCCTCATCAAGCCGGGAAAGGCGGATAATATCGTCCACAAGCCTTATCATCCGTTGGGCTTCGGAATAAATCTGACCGGAAAAGCGGGGAATATCCTCCTGCCGGACAATACCGTTTTTCATCAGCTCCGCACAGCCGGAAATGGAGTGCAGCGGCGTTTTCAGCTCATGGGACACATTTGCCGTAAATTCCCGCCGCATCTGCTCCGAGCGCTCTTTTTCCGTAATGTCAAATATGATTAGGGCGATTCCGGTGACGGCGGCATCGGTTATGACAGGATTGGTGTTGAACTGATATCGGCCGTCCCCCAGGTCAATGATTTTTTCCGTGCTCACGCCGCCCCGGGCCGCGTCAATAAGCTCCAGCACTTCTTTGGAGGAAACAGAGGTGTATATGCTCTCTCCAACACAGCCCTCGGTGCAGAGAAGCGTCAAGGCCCGGTGGTTTATGCTGAGAACCCTCCCCTTCTCATTCAGGAGAACGATCCCCTCGCTCATGTTATCTGTGACCGTTTCCAACTCCTCCTGCCGCCGCCGGAGCTCTGCTGCGTGCCGCCGAAGCTGACGCTGCTGGCTGTCCAGCCTATCAAGCAGAGGGGACAGCTCGGGATAACGTGTGTTTTTAAGAGGATGGTCAAGATCCAGGCTGTTGAGAGGGCCGACAATTTTTTTGGAAAGCCTCGAGGCAAAGAGCAGAGAGGCGGCAAGGGCAAAAGCAAATATCACCAGAACCGGCTGCAAAATAGCCAGCACCAGGGTAAGCATTGTGTACTGGGTGCCGGAAAGGCGGATAACGCTTCCGTCCGGCAGCCGCGCGGCGGAATAAAGGAGACGTTCGGTAAGGGTGCTGGAATAGCGGCTGCTCTCACCATATCCTGTGTCCAGAGCCTCCCGTACTTCCTCCCGGTCCAGGTGGTTCTCCATGCCTGCGGCGTCCGTCTGGTTATCGTATATTACCTTGCCATCGGGGGAAATCCAGGTTATGCGGTAACCCTCGGTGTCAAGGCCGTCAAAATAGGCCCAGCCCTCGTTGGCCGCCCCCTGGGAGGCAAGCATTGTCTGGGTCTTAAGCTGCTGGCGCTGGGTGCCGGAGAAATAGTCATACAGAACCCCCATGGTCAGCGCCAGAGAAGCCAGAAGCACCACGATGGAAACAAGGCAGATCGCCCTGAAAATTCGTCTGGTCATATCAGGAAATTTTCTCCATTCTATATCCTACGCCCCGGACGGTCTTTATATAGTCCCCGCAGGGGCCGAGCTTTGTACGCAGGGTTCCGATATGCACGTCAACCGTTCTGGTTTCTCCTACAAAGTCCATGCCCCATATGCTGGTCAGCAGCTTTTCCCGGGTAAATACCAGGCCGATATTATCCATGAATTTTTTCAGCAGCTCATATTCCTTCAGTGTAAGCTCCACACGTCTGCCGGAGACATAGACGGTGTGCTCATCCGGATCGAGACTCAGCTCCCCGGCCCGAAGCACCCTTTTAATCTCCTTTGGCGTAGTGCGCCGCAGAACTGCTTTTACGCGAGAAACCATCTCCATCATGCCAAAAGGCTTGGCCAGATAATCGTCCGCGCCAGAGTCAAGGCCAATGACTTTGTCATATTCCGTGCCCTTGGCGGTAGTCATAATGACAGGAATGTCCGCTGTGGCACTTCTCGCGCGAAGGCGCTTGAGAATGCTTATTCCGTCCTCTCCCGGGAGCATGATATCCAGCAAAATAAGCTGCGGCGTGTTCCCTGACAACGCTGCAAAAAGCTCCGCTCCGTCATTGAATCCATGGGCCTCAAAGCCGGAAGCATTAAGGGTATATACCATCAAATCTCTGATTCCGGCATCGTCTTCAACGCAGAATATCATTAAAACACTTCCTCTGATACAAACGTTCTAAATAAATTTTATAAAAAAATAGTAAGCTTAAATATCCCGTTACTGTAAATTCCCTGTAAAGCGCATGCTGATTATATCAGAATTACGTCCATCTGCAAAGAAAAATACGCGGGAGGCGGCCGAAAACCGGTGTCTCCCGCGTTTAAAGGGCTATATTTCTCTGGGAATAAGCAGAAGTCTGCCGGGTCCCGGCTCAATTTCGGCGTTCACAGCTCGAATGAGCGCTGTACTTGAATGGTAATTCTTGGCAAGCTCCCAGAGGCTCTCCTCTCCTGCATGTGCCAGAGTGATTGAGGGGAAGCGCGCCTGGTCGTATGCCGCCTCTTCGTCAAGCGTCACCCCGACAACACGGTTTATTTCAAGGCGGGAGCCGCTCAGATAGCATAGCTCCAGAACCAGACGGCAGTCGGCCGTGGCTCCGTCCGGCCGTATGTTCAGCTCGCAAATTCGGCTGCCTATTATGCTCGCAGGGTTCTCCGGCCCCTGGCCTTCAAGGCTTATCAGCCGCCTGGCAGCGGAAAGCGCTCCGCTTTTGCTGCGGTAAATAAAATCCAGTGTCACAGCGGCGGAGATTCCGCCCTGCCCGGCGCTGACCTGCGCTGCATTGGTAAAAACGCTGAGCACATCTGCGCAGTCCTCCCCTACATTCAGCCGCTCTTCTCCCGTAAGTCTGGAGCGAAGCATCCCCGAGCCGCAGTTTATCTGCCCGCTCTGACAGACGCATTTTGCCGGCATCAGATTGCTGTATGCATCTGAGATATAGCTGAGGCTCCGCTTTCTGTGGCTGACGATTTGCAAAACCGCGTGCAGCTCCGCGTCAAGGGCTTTCTCGCCATTAATCGTGTCGATTATCTCATAATAAGCAGAGTTAAGCGCTATCATGGCCGAGCATCCGTCCATCTCTTCCTCTCCGGTGTCTATTATCTGAGAGAAGGGGGTGCTGAATTCAGCCCGCAGGGGATAATTAACCTCTTCGGAGAGATAGCAGACGGCAAGATTGACGTTCCCCTTTATTATGAGCTTGCTGCCGATATGTTCTGTCTCATTTACGGAGAAATCCACTCCCTGAAAGGCAAGGCAGGCCGGAGCCGGCTTGCCGGACGGAAAGGAAAACTGCCCGTTTACGGCAAAAGTTTTCTCGCATACAGCGTTGGCTATCATAAGCTCCGCCGTCTCTATGCGCGCATGAAGCCCCCGGCAGCCATCCCCCGGCAGCAGGCTTTCCACCGCAATGGTCTCCGGCCGATAGCAGCTCAGCTCTCCTGACAGTTCCATGGTTACCGAAACCTTTCTCGGATTGAGAATTCTGGCCTCGGTGCCAGTGACACTGAGATTTATCTGCGCGGTGATGTCAGGCTCCATATCGCCGATATCAAAATCCATGGAGAAATTTTTTGAAAGGCGCAGAAAAGACACTGCGTTTTCGCCCTCTGTAATATAGAGAATACATGCACAGGCCTCCCCCGTCACGCTTACTCCCCTACCGGTCAAGTCCTTGCTTTTAAGCAGCACGGAGGTCTGAACCGAGGCAATTCTGCCAATATCGTCGTTTGTATCCGGTACAACGCTCTCCATACTCTCCTGAATCCGCTTAAGCTGATGGGAAATTTCCCTGTATGTGCCGACCACCTTATTTTCAAAGCTTATTTCCATATACAACGCTCCTTGCTGCACAGTTTGTACAACATATGCACACGGGCAGCCTTATATTACCTTCTGCCCAGTCTGCCAAAGAGCCTTGCCAGAAAACGCGGAAGTTTGATTATGTATATCTTCATGCCCCATTCCCCCTTAAACTCAGCAGCAGCGCAGATACCAGATCCCAAGGCCGATAAGCGCCGCCGCAAATATGAACCACCAGAACTCCACAGGCAGCACAAGTGACAGGATAATCACCAGCCCCGCGAATATCGCAATGCAGCCCCACATTCCCCGGCGTCCCTTTCGCATAGCAAACCGCCCCCCGCACAATGTATTCTTCACATTATACGCAGGGGGCGGGCTGATAATTCCCTTAATTCTGTTTTATTTCCCAAGCTTTGTGCTGGGCGGTCAGTTCATAGAGGCGGACATAAGAGCGGTAGCGGCTGCGGGATATTTCCCCGCGCTCCACGGCAGCGGTTACGGCACAGCCGGGCTCCTTCAGATGGGCGCAGTTGTTGAAACGGCAGGCACCAATGCAGTCGGAAAACTCTCGGAAATCATACTGGAGGTTTTCCTTAAGTATCGGCTTCATCATCTCTATATCAAAAGAGGCAAAGCCTGGTGTATCTGCCACAAAGCTGTTATCCCCAAGGGAATAAAGCTCCACATGGCGGGTTGTATGTCTGCCGCGGCCCAGCTTTTCGCTGACTTGTCCGGTGGGTATGCCGGCGCCGGGAAGGAGCCTGTTGAGCATGCTGGACTTGCCTACGCCGGAGTTGCCTGTAAAAGCACATACAAGCCCCTTGAGCGCCGCGCGGAGTTCATCAAGGCCTTCCCCGCTCTTGGCGCTGGTACGTATAACAGGAAAGCCCGCAAGGGAAAAAATGTCATACAACGCGTCCCCGCCGTCAATATCGGTTTTATTGATGCACAGAATCAGCTCGCAGCCGGCCTCGGCGGCAATGACCGAAACCCTGTCAACAAGAAAAGGATCCGTGACCGGATTGGTATTGGCGGCAACAAAAACCAGTGCGTCTACATTAGCGACGGCCGGGCGGACAAACCAGTTCTTCCGAGCCTCAACCCGGTCAATACGCCCTCTCCCGCCGGCATCAACGCTGCATACAACTCTGTCGCCCACCAGGGGAGAGGTCCCGTCGAGGCGAAAACGGCCTCTGGCCTTACATTCCAGCAGAGAATCACCGGTCTGAACATAATAAAAGCCGCTGAGGGCTTTCACGATAATTCCCTCTGTCATCAGCCCTCCGGACCCGCAGACACGGTTAGCACAATTTTGCTGTGCTCCTCCACGTCCGTAAAAGCCTCCACGCTCTGTCCGATAACTGTCCCTGCGTCAACATCGTTTGTCTCCCTGACGGAGGCGCCGTAAACAAGGCCGCTGTTCTGAAGCTGGGAAATGGCCGCATCCTCAGACAGGCCCACAAGATTCGGCATACTCACATAGGAGATCTCCGTGCCGCTGCTGACGACGATATAAACCGTTGACCCGGTACTAAGTTGCTCTCCCGCATTGGGGCTGGTGCTGATGACAAGATCCTTGGCAACACTGTCAGAAATGGCGTTTTGTATCTCAACGGAGAATCCTGCCTGCCTGAGCGCCGCCGCCGCATCCCGATAGTCCATATTCAGCACATCGGGTACGCCCGCGGTGGACTCTCCCGCGCTGACAGTGAGCTCCACCTCAACGCCGTCCGGTGTTATCATTATGCTCCGCCCCTCGCCGGGATTCTGAGCCAAAACGATTCCGGGCTGTGCCTCAGGGTCTACGATAAAGGTTACCCTGAAGCTGTATGTCCCGGCTATTTCCGAGTCGCCGAGCAGGGCTTCGTAGTTGCTGCCCACGAAGTTCGGCATCCTTATCCGCTCAGCCGGTGAAAAAATTTCGCCGAGCCAAAATTTCCAGAGAAAAATGAACAGCGCCAGCGCCGTCACAAGCACGCCGAAAGTTCCGGCAAGAAAGCTGACCCGGCCCGCCCTGCGGCGGCCCTGGGAATATTTCTTTTTTGACTGCTCCCCGGGGGCGCGGATTGGTTTCACTGGCGGATTAATCTCCTCTTCGGCCTTAAGCTGCTCCTGAGTAAAGGCTTCCAGATCCTCGTAGAGCTCCCCAGCGGTCTGATAGCGCTCCTCAAGGCTGGCGTTCATGGCCCTAAGGCATATTCGCTCAAGCTCCTCCGGGGTCTCCGGTGCCTTTTCACGCGGCGGGACCGGCTCCGCGTTCATGTGTTTCACGGCGATCTCACCCAGAGTCTCCCCGGTGTAAGGCTGTTCTCCGGTGAGCATTTCATACATCACGACGCCGAGAGAATAAATATCACTCCGTGCATCGGGGCACTCCCCTCTGGCCTGCTCGGGGGCAATATAATGAATCGAGCCTATGGCCTGGCCGTTATTTTCATAGATTTCGTTTTCCAGCGCAGCAATGCCAAAATCTCCCACCTTGATGGTGCCGTCCCGCAGGAGCATGATATTCTGCGGCTTGATATCCCGGTGGATAATGCCGCGTTCGTGGGCATGGGCCAGCGCCTTGGAGATCTGCTTTGAAAAGTGCAGAACCTCCTTCCAGGCCAGGGCGCCCTTTTTCTCCATATACTGCTTGAGCGTTATCCCTTCCACCAGCTCCATGACTATGTATTCAATGTCATCGCTGTGGCTCACATCATACACGGCCACGATATTCGGGTGAGAAAGCATGGCAACGGCGTGGGATTCTGCGCAGAAGCGGCGGCGAAATTCCTCATCGGCCGCCATGTCATCCCGCATTATCTTTACCGCCACATAGCGGTTAAGACGGTGGCACAGGGCCTTATAGACCACGGCCATGCCGCCCTCTCCAATTATTTCGAGAATTTCATATCGGTCGTCGAGCATCCTGCCAATGTACTTGTCATTTGTATTCATACACTTCTCCATTCCCTGAAGCTCACTTCATAACCGCCACAACGGTCACATTGTCTCTGGCGCCCCGGTTCAATGCCTTGCTCATAAGCGCCCTGCACAGCAGCTCCGGCTCCGGATATTCCCGAGCGTAGTCCAGCATCTCAAGGTCGGTAATAATATTTGAGAGCCCGTCCGAGCAGAGCAGCAGCACGTCGCCGCTCTGGAGGCTGAACTCAAAATAATCCGCGTCTACCGCAGCCTCGGACCCCAGAGCCCTTGTTATCACATTTCTTTGCGGATGCCTCTTTGCCTGTTCCTTTGTTATGGCTCCAAATTCCAGCAAATCCTCAACCAGAGAGTGATCCCTGGTGATCTGGTAGATGCTGCCCCCACGGCGGGAAATATGATACGCCCGGCTGTCACCCACATTGATAATATAACCGCTGCCGTTCTGCTTTATCACACCGCCCACGATTGTGGTGCCCATGCCGTTGAACTCCTCATCAAACTGAGAATATTCATAGGCCACGCCATTGGCCTCGGCGCAGGCAGCCTGAAGGATCTCCTTATAGTTGGGCATCCTGTTCACCCGGGAGGTTAGCTTTGCAAAAATATATGACACAAAGGCCTTGTTTGAAAGCTGGCTTGCAAGCCCGCCCGCCTTCGCGCCGCCCATACCGTCGCACAGAGCCACAATAAGGCTGTCTTTTGCCTCGCATTTTTCTATTATGAAGCTGTCCTGATTATCTTTTCTTATTTTACCCTTGTCGGTAAGTCCAAAGCTTTTCATTTGCGCCTCACTTCAGCCGCCATGCGGCAATGGAATGAAATCAGACCGTCCCGGTCTCTTTCCGAATTTTGCGCCTGAGCTGACCGCAGGATGCGTCCACATCTCCGCCCAGTTTGCGGCGCACCGTTACATTTACGCCTTCGTCCTCAAGAATTTTAATAAAAGCCTTCATATGCCCGGGAGTGGAAGGCCTGAAACGCCGTTCCTCCACATGGTTAAGGGGGATCAGGTTGACATGCGCCCCCGTTTCCTTTGCCCGCCTGACCAAAAGCCGCGCGTGACGCTCGGTATCGTTCACGCCGTCTATCATGGCATATTCAAAGGAGATGCGCCGCCCAGTATGCCGGGAATAACGCCGGCAGCAGTCCATGAGCTTGTCCACTCCCCGGCCCCGGTTGGCCGGCATGAGCATGGAACGGGTCTCATCGTCCGGCGCATGGAGGGAAACGGAAAGCGTAAGCTGCAAATCCCGCTCTGCAAGCTCGTCAAAGCGCTCGGTTATGCCGCAGGTTGACAGCGAAATATGCCGCATTCCTATATTCATTCCATCCGGGTGATTCACCAGATCCAGGAAACGCATCACATTTTCAAAATTATCCAGCGGTTCGCCTATCCCCATAAGAACAATGTTGGATATGGGCTTGCCCGAATCCAGCTGGGAAAACAGCACCTCGTCCAGTATCTCTGAGGGTTCCAGCGAGCGCACAAGTCCGCCGATTGTTGACGCGCAGAAGGCGCATCCCTGACGGCAGCCCACCTGGCAGGAGACGCAGACGGTGTTGCCGTGTTTATAGCTCATTACAACCGTCTCCACGGCATTGCCGTCCTTCAGCTCCCAAAGATATTTTATTGTGCCGTCTATGGCGGAAACCTGCTTGCTGAGCACTTTTGGCTCGTATAGGCTGAATTCATCTTTCAGCCTGTCCCGCAGGGATTTTGGCAGGTTCGTCATATTGTCAAAATCCCGGACGCCCCGGGAAAGCCAGGAGAAGACCTGCTTTGCCCTGTACTTTGGCTGGCCCAGCCTTTCAAGCTCCAGGCCAATCTCTTCAGGGAGCATGGATAAAATATCTTTTTCCATCAGCATTTCCTTTTCATTTCGGCAATAAAAAAACCGTCGGTTCCATCTAAATGCGGCCAAAATGTATACATTCCCTGCGCCGCGCATATCCCGCCCAATGAGAAGCCAACCGGCTCAAAACCGGGATTGTCCCTGAGAAACCCCTCCGCAACCTCTTCGTTCTCGCTGGGGAGCACAGTGCAGGTGGAATAGAGCAGAAGGCCGCCGGGCTTTACAAAAGTGGAGAGATTATCAAGTATCTGCCGTTGGATCCGCGGAAGGGCTGAAATTTCAGACTCTTTTTTATTTCGGATCTCCGGCTTTTTGCCTATTACGCCCAGGCCCGAGCAGGGCACATCGGCGATCACCAGGTCAAAGGCGCCCTTTCTGCTGCTGTCCGGCTGCCGCGCGTCCCTGGCCATGGTCTCAATGATATCTATCCCCAGGCGCTTTGCGCCGGAACGGATAAGAGAAAGCTTTTTTTCATGTATGTCGCAGGAAAGGATTTCTCCTTTGTTTACCATGGCGATTGCCGCCGCAAAGGACTTGCCGCCAGGCGCTGCACAAGCGTCCAGCACCTTCATTCCGGCGCGCGGCGCGGCGATTTCCACTGCCGTGCGGGCAGCTTTGTCCTGTACATAGAACAGCCCCTCTTCAAAGCCCGGAAGGGCGGCGACAACACCGCGCTCAATTCTCAGGCAACCAGAGAGCTCGGTATCCGTAAAGGGAATTTCTGCCCGGATCAGAGCCCGCCTGTACGCATCCGGGCTGACCTTGAGCTTGTTTACCTGTATTGTAAGCCCGGGAGGGCTGTTATTCGCGGCGAAAAATGCCTCGGCAAAAGAATAATCGTGCTCGGAGATAATGCGCTTTACAAGCCAAAGGGGGTGGCTGTATTTTACGCTCAAATATTCGGCGCTGCCTTTGCCCGGAATATCCGGCAGAGAGCCAATGTTATCGGAGACTTTCCTGAGAACCGCGTTCACAAGCCCGGAGGCCCGGCCAAAGCCTGCTGCGCGGCTCAGCGCCACGCTTTCGCTGACGGCGGCACGGGCCGGAATCTTGTCCAGAAACAAAAGCTGGTACACCCCCAGGCGAAGGATATCCCGGAGCTTGGGCTCAAGTCCAGCGCCCCCCTTAGCCCGGTACAGGTCGATATAAAAATCGCAAAAGCGGCTGTTTTGCAGCACACCAAGACAGAGCCTTGAGGCAAGAGCCGCGTCGCGCCGGTCAAGGGAATATTTTTTTATTACATTATCAATAGAAGCGCCGGACCAGGCGCCGTCCCTGCGGCACCGTTCAAGGGCGGCAAGGGCCGCCTGTCTCGCTGTCGTCTCCATCGTCAGGAGACCTTTATTTTATGGCCCCGGAGAAAATCCGATGCCCTCATGCGCTTTTTGCCCGGCGCCTGAAGCGCCGTCACAAGCAAGGTCTCCCCATTTGCACAGGCAATCTCAATCCCGCCTCTGTCAGTGGACACCACACTGCCCGGTGCTTTATCGCAGCGGCCTTGGGTATACTCCGCCTCAAACACCCGGTACACCGCACCGTCAAGCTCCATTGTCGCCACGGGCCAGGGCTGAAGGCCATAGATCCATTTCAGCACAGCTCTCGGGCTTTGGTTCCAGTTTATGGGCGAAATGGATTTATCCAGAGTGGAAACATAGCTTGCCCTGCTGTGATCCTGCGGGCAGCGGGGAGCGTTCCCCTTCTCAATGGCGCGCAGGGTTTTGGCCAAGAGCTCCGCGCCCATTGGCATGAGCCTGTCAAAAAGCTCGCCGGAGGTCTCATACTCGCCTATCTCCGTTTCACTGGTGAAGATCACATCCCCGGTATCCATCTCATGAGCCAGATACATGGTGGAAACGCCGGTGACTTTATCCCCGTTCAAAACAGCCCACTGTATGGGAGCCGCGCCCCTGTATTTTGGCAACAGAGAGCCATGGACATTCACCGCGCCGTATTTCGGCAGGGCAAGAATATCGTCCGGAAGGATTTTTCCATAGGCCACCACCGCCAGAATATCAGGCTTAAGGGTTCTGATCTGCTCCAAAGCGGTTCCGTCACGCATTTTTTCAGGCTGGAAAACAGGGATGCCGGCCATCAGGGCAAGCTCCTTAACCGGTGAAAAAGACAGCTCCATTCCGCGGCCACGGGGTTTGTCCGGCTGGGTAAAGACCCCTACCACCTGGAACCCGTCGTCTATCAGTTTTTTCAAAGATGCCGCCGCAAAATCCGGCGTTCCCATAAAGACTATACGCATCCAATTGCCTCCGGGCTTTATATTTCCTGGTTTTGCAGCTCTTCCTCGGTGAGCATGCGGTCGCAGCGCTCGGTAAAGACCACGCCTTCAAGGTGGTCAATCTCATGGCAGAAGCAGCGGGCGGTGAGACCGGTGCCCTGAATTTCAAACCATCTGCCAAAACGGTCCTGCGCTTTGACCTTAACATCCATCGGCCGCTTTACAAGGCCGTACTCCCCCGGCACGCTGAGGCAGCCCTCGGGGCCATACTGTTCGCCGGACGTCTCAATGATTTCGGGATTGATAAGCTCAATAACCTGCTCTTCTTCATCCTCCGGGACATTTGTCTCGATAACGAGAACCGCTCTGCGGAGTACGCCCACCTGCGGAGCCGCCAGGCCGACCCCATTGGCCTCGGCGAGCGTTTCCCTCATATCGTCAAGAAGCTGGTGCAGCCTCCCGTTGAACTCCGTGACCGGGCGGCATTTTTTGCTGAGCGCCGGCTGGTCGCTGGTCAAAATGTTGCGCAGTGCCATATTCTTCTCCGTTCCGCCGCGAAGCGGCTTTTTTCTAATCTGTTGGGTCGTTGTCAGCAAAGACGGAAACGCCTCTGAAGCGCTTGTCCAGGCTCGCTTCCACAACCGTCTGTGATATAAGCTGTCTTATTTCCGCGCATACCCGGCAACTGATATTTACCCGGTAGCGGTAGCGGTTGTTGACCCTGACCACCGGCAGGGGCGTTGGACCGTAGACCGTCATTTCCCGGCCTGAAGCGCCCTCCTCCAGACGGCTCCTTATGAACCGGCAGGCGCGGACTGTCTGAGCCTCGTCCGGCCCGGAGGCGGTCACCGCCAGATAGTCGCTGAAAGGCGGGGCCTGCTGAAGCTTTCTCAGCGCCAGTTCGGAGTGATAGAAAGCCTCATAGTCCTGCCGGGCGGCCTGAAGTATCGTCTCATTTTCCGGGGTATAAGTCTGAATAACCGCGCGCCCGGGCTTACTTCCTCTCCCGCTGCGGCCTATGACCTGGGTTATCAGGGAAAAGGTCCTCTCTCCCGCCCGGTAATCGCCGGAGTAGAGACTCTGGTCGGCAGAAATAACGCCCACAAGGGTCACGTTTTCAAAATTAAGCCCCTTGGTGACCATCTGAGTGCCCACCATTATAGGAATATTTTCATTTCTGAATTTCTCAAAGAGCTGCTCATGAGAGCCCGCGGGAGACACAGAATCCGTGTCCATGCGCATGATTTCAGTCTCCGGGAAAAGTTCCTTCAACTCCTCCTCAACAAGCTGGGTCCCAGCCCCCACCCGGTTGAGCATTCCGCCGCAATCGGGACAGGAGGAGTCAAGGCGGCGGGAATAAGCGCAATAATGGCAGATCAGCCGGTCGTTTACACTGTGATAGGTCAGCGCCACACTGCACCGGGGGCATTTGTAAGTGTAGCCGCACTCACCGCAGCTTATAAGCTTGTTGGCCCCGCGGCGGTTAATAAAAAGTATGCTCTGTTCTCCCCTGTCAATATTTTCCTGAATTTCCTGACGCAGGAAAGAGCTGATGTTTCCGCCGTTTCCGCGGCGAAGCTCCCGCTTCATGTCAACGATCCGCACCTGAGGAAGCCGCATTTGATTATACCGGTTGTCAATGCTGAAAAAAGCATATCTGCCTGTCTGCGCACAATAACGGCTGACGATATCGGGCGTTGCTGAACCCAGAAGCAGGGTGCAGCCGGCCTTGGCGCAGAGATATTTTGCTATATCCCGGGCATGATACCGGGGAGAGCTTTCGGATTTATATGTCTCCTCCTGCTCTTCGTCTATTATTATGAGCCCCAGTTTTTCCACTGGAGCAAAAACAGCGCTTCTTGTGCCGATAACCACTCTGGCCCTGCCGCGGCGCACCCGCTTCCATTCGTCATACCGCTCTCCAACGGAGAGGCTGCTGTGCAGCACGGCGATCTCTTCCCCAAAATGGGCGGAAAAGGTCTGAAGCATTTGGGGCGTCAGGGCAATTTCTGGCACAAGCAAAATGGAAGAGCGGCCAAGAGCAAGCTGACGCTGTATGAGGTGAATATAAACGCTGGTCTTGCCGCTGCCGGTAACGCCGAAAAGCAGCGCCGCCCCGGCTTTGCCGGACTCCGCAAGAGCAGAAATACCGTGAAAGGCCTTCTCCTGCTCTTCACTGAGCACAGGAAGGGGCAGCAGTTCTCCTTCATAAGCTTTGGGCCGCCGATATGCCTCTCTCTGCCGCAGTTCCACAAGCCCGGCTTTGCACAGGGCTTTCAGCGACTGCCGGGAGGCGCCGGTGTGCCGAAGAAGCTCCCGGCTGGGCAGTGCTTCAAAGCCGCAGAGAAGCTCCAGAATGTTTGCCTGCTGGGGGGATCTGTGCCGCTTGTTTTCCGCGGCGGCGGCAGCATCCTCCGCGGAAACGGACAGATGGGCCGTCTCCACAGTTTTATCGCTTACGCGCCGGCGGCCATCCTCATCAAACCAGAGGCCGGCAGGCAGCATCGCCTTAACCGCGTCGTAGACAGTGCAGAAAAAGCGCTCCCTCATAAAAAGGGCAAGCTTTATCTGCTCCGGGGACAGAACGGGAGCCTCATCCAATACTGCCGTGATGCATTTAAGCTTCTCATACTCACTCCGGGGGGATACGGCAAGAATAAGGCCCTCGCTTTGCCTGTTTCCCCGGGCAAAGGGCACATGGACCCGGACGCCGGGAATGGCTTTTTCCGCCATATCCTCAGGAATAAGATAGTCATAGGGCCTGTCTATCCAGTATGTTGCGGCGGACACCGCGATTTTTGCTACTTTTCCGGACACACGGGCCACCACCTTTTATTGCAAAAATCAAAAAGCAGCGGGGCCGGAGGGAAACTGTTCTCCCCGCCCCGCTGAAGCTCTTATTCTTCCCTGCCCGGGGCGTCCTTTATGGTGAGCTTTCCCGTGTAAACCTCGTCGATCGCCGAGGAAACGGGCTTTCTGTCAAGAGGTATTTGTTTTTCTTCGGATTCGGCTGAAATGGCGCGGGCCCGTCTGGCCACTAGATTCACGAGCTGGTAACGGCTGCCGATCTTGTCAACAAGTTCTGCCACGGGGGGATAAAGCATCATAATAATTACTCCTGTCTGCCGCCTTCAGCGGCATGAATTTAATAAAGTTTTACTGCTGGGCCTTTAGATACTGCATTCTATTGGATGCCCTGCACCGCTCGGCGGTGATAATGGCGGAGAGTTCCCGCGCCGCCATTTCGGCGTCATCGTTCACGATGATATAATCATAAAAATCCGCTTCGGCATATTCCTGACCGGCTCTTATAAGTCTGGCCTCGATTGCCCTTTCTGTATCTGTGCCCCGGGCCTCAAGGCGGCGCCTGAGTTCTGCCATAGAGGGGGGGACGATGAAAATCATAACGGCCTCCGGCATTTTTTCATGTACCTGCCGGGCCCCCTGAACCTCAATGTCCAAAAGCACATTGAGCCCCGCGGCCATCTGCCGCTCCACATAGGCGCGGGGAGTACCATAGGAGTTGGCTACATAGACAGCGTGCTCCAGAAGCTCGTCCTTCTCCACCATCTCTTTAAATCTATCCAGATCAACGAAGAAATACTCTCTCCCGTCCACCTCGCCGGGGCGGGGCTTGCGGGTGGTGACGGATGTGGAAAAACAGATGTCCTCACGGTTCTCAATGGCCTTAAAGACCACCGTGCTCTTTCCGGCTCCGGAAGGACCGGATATAACGATAAGCCTGCCTCTGTCATTCATTTGCCTTACCAACTTCCTCTTCAGATTTTTCTTCAAAGCGCGCGGCCAGAGTCTCCGGCGGCAGCGCAGACAAGACTACATTTCCGCTGTCCATGACAATAACCGCCCTTGTGCTGCGCCCAAAGGACGCGTCAATAAGCAGGCCCTTCTCCCTTACGTCCGAAATCATGCGCTTTATTGGCGCGGATTCAGGGCTGACGATGGAAATAATCCTTTCCGCCGAAACAAGATTGCCAAAACCAATTCCTATCAGCTTCATGGGATCCTCCCGGATTATTCTATATTCTGAATCTGCTCACGGATCTTTTCAATCTCAGATTTCAGATCCACCACCACATAGGCTATCTGGGAGTTCTGACACTTTGAACCGATGGTGTTCGCTTCCCGGTTGAACTCCTGAATAAGGAAATCGATCTTTCGCCCGGTGGGAGAGTTCCCCTCTATCATGCCGCGCAACTGAGCCATGTGGCTCCTCAGGCGCACGGTTTCCTCGTCCACAGCGATATGGTCTGCAAAAATGGCCGCCTCAGCCAGGATACGGTTTTCATCCACGCCCGCGGCCCCCAGCACCTCGCTCATCTTCTGCTCCAGGCGGCGGCGGTATTCGGCAACGGTCTCCGGCGCTTTCTCCTCTACTGCGGAAACAAGCGCGTTGATCGTCTCAAGGCGGGAGAGCACATCATCCCGGAGTTTTTCTCCCTCTCTCTGGCGCATGGAGTCAAAGTCTTTTAGGGCCCGCTCCGTAATCTCCGCTATGCCGCGGGAGATGGCCTCCGCGTCCAGATCTTTTTTTTCTACTGAGAGCACGTCCGGAAAGCGGCTGACGCTCATGGCAGTTATATCATCCGGCAGGCCGTTCTCCTGGGCAATGTGGGTAATGGCATCAATATAGCCTTTGAGCAGAGGCTCATTCACCTTTACAGTCATATCTCCTGACAAAGAAGAGTCAACGCTGACGAAAACATCCACCTTGCCCCGGCTTATATGAGCCTGAACAGCGGATTTTACCGCATCCTCCGCAAAAATGAAGCTGCGGGGAAGGCGCACGGACGTGTCCAGATATCGGTTATTCACGCTTTTGAGCTCAACGCTTATTTCAAGACCTTCAACAGAGCCTTTTGCGCTGCCGTAGCCCGTCATACTTTTTATCATGTTCCCTCCGAAGCGTCCGCAAAGCGGATGATATCAAACGTAATGGGTTTCTCACTCTTTTTATACTTCTGGCTCAGAACCAGAATCACGCCGCTTACGGCAAGCGCTGCAAAACTCACCGCCACGCAGACGCTCTCGCCTGCCCCGGCCGCATAGGCGATGGCGTAGCCGATGAAAAACAGCACCAGCGGCATTACATACACCAGCACCGCCGCGCCGAACACCCGCGAGGATTTACTCTGGATCACAACTTTCTGCCCGGGGAGGGCGCCGATGTGGTTATGGGCCTCCGCCTTGAGCTCGTTTTGAAAAATACAGCTTTCGCAGTTCCCGCAGTTGCTGCCGCAGGCGGTGGCACGGGTAACGGCCACCTCCGCCATTTTGTTCGGTAAAAGTTTTGTTACGATCGCGTCCTGTGTCATTTACTGCGCCTTTCTGATTTCCACGGAAATCGGGTTCTCTCCTATCGCGCCAACTCCTGTGACGCCGTCTACATATATTTTGGCGTTCGGCATGTACGAACCGGTGGAATCCTTGTAATCCGCCAGATCCGCCACGGCGCGGATATTCTCGCTTTTAACTGCGTTAAGCTGCTCCGCCGTGCCGCGTAGAATAACATCAATGCTCTGCGTGATGATATCCGCGGCCATTCCGTTTGCCGTGTTTATGCAGGATATATTGCGCACCTTGAAAATTCTGGTCTCAAGGCCAATGACTTCTATTGTAACCTTTGCCTCGGTAACGCCGGTAAGATTTTTTAGCTCATTGTCAATCGGTATCGTGTAGGTCTCGCTGAAAGTGGAGGCAAAATCTGTCAGATCCACCGTGTCCAGAATGATCCGGTTTATTCCGGAGAGAATGGCGGAGTCCCCGGCCAGTGTGACAGTAGTGGGCTCAATGGTAATTTTGATATTTGAACTGTTGGCGCCGGCCCCGTCTATCACATCCACACCCAGCAAAACATCTTTTATCTCAAGCATCGGCAGGCTGGCGGACACAGTTTCCGTGGAGCAGCTTATCTCTGTCGTGGAGCAGGGCTCTCCGGCCTCATTCATGAGAGTAAAGCCAGTGTCTACGGTGTAGGTGCTGTCGGCAACAATGTCCCTGCCGAAAGTGACCCATGCATATTCAACATCCTTTATATACGCCTCGGCGCCGGTTATCGTTATGGTGGACGGCTCAAAAACGGGAGTCTCCGCGGTGTAGCCCTCGGCAATCTCCCCCTCAAAGCCGCCCCGAACCGGAACGGTCTTTGTGGTCTGCTTGGAAACCATGAAACTGACCGTCTCCGGGGAGCGGGAAACGATCTGAACATCGCTGGCGTTGACGCCGTTGAGAAAATGCAGGGTATACTGCTGGGAATTATAAGCCGCCTGGCTCAGCTTGCTCACATCAATTCTGGCCACAACATCCGCCGCATCCAGAGAACCTACAATTCTTCTGGGCCCCTTGACTTCGATTGAAACGGTACTGGTGTCCAGGTCTGTTATGACCATATTTTTAGAGTCTCTGAGTAACTCCTCACCCACCAGTTCCACCTTGACGCCCCGGAGAGGCTTGCTAATCTCATCCCCCTCTACGCTTGTCACGTAGACCCAGAGGGCAAAAGAGATGAGCAGGGACATAATAGCCCAGAAAACTCGGCTGTTATAGATTTTTCTCATCGGGTTTGTCTTGTTCATTATCGTTCACCTTGAAAAAGTTCTTAAGGTTATTGAGGATTATATTTTTTTTGGACTCCTCCGCCTCCTCTGTCACCAGCTCCGTGCGGAGGATGCTTTCCAGGGCGGCGGCGGTGAGATGGCGCTTGAGCATCCCGTCCAAAGCCACGGAGATTGAGCCCGTTTCCTCGGAGACGATAACGACGACCGCATCCGACTGTTCGCTCAGCCCGATTCCCGCCCTGTGGCGCATACCAAGCTCCTTGCTGAGATTGGTGCTCTGGGTCAAAGGCAGGACGCATCCCGCCGCGGCAATCTTCGCGCTGCGCATGATGACTGCCCCGTCATGGAGCGGCGCTTTGTTATAAAAAAGATTCTTGATAAGCTCAGAGGTAATGTCCGCGTTTACGATAGTGCCCGTGCTCATGATCGAGTTCAGCTTCACGTCCCGCTCAAAGATGATGAGCGCGCCGGTTCTGGAGGCGGACATATCGGTGCAGGCTTGAACGGTTTGCGCGATGGCCGTCTCCATGACGGGGCTCGCCACCCGCCGGGCGGAGGAAAAGCTCCTGCCCATCCGCTCCAGCAGTTTTCTCAGTTCCGGCTGGAAAAGTATCAGCAGCGCGATAAGACCCAGCTCCATGGTTTTACGCAGCAGAAAGTTTATCATGGTAAGCCTGAAAATATCCGACAGACCCAGCACCACGATAATTACGATAAGGCCTTTGGCCAGGTTATAGGAATTCGTCCTCCTGACAAACCAGATCGCCTTGTATATAAGATAAGCCACGATCAGGATATCGATAAAATCGGCAACCCCAATAGTGAGCAGATAATTTGTAGCGCGGTCAAACGCGTTGCTGATAGCTTCCATAAGTGTTTCCCCGTTCAAACAGCCCAGAGGGCTCAGCTGAAGTAAGTGCGCAGTCTTATCAATACATTATAAATCATTTTTTCGGAAAAGGCAACATTTCAAAGGCAGTTAAACTATTAAAATCTTTTAAATAATCTTGCGCAGCAGACCGCAGGCTGTTTTTACCTGAGCGGCGTTCACAAAGGGCGAGAAGCTGAAACGCAGGGTACCGCTCTCTATGGTTCCGGCACTCTCATGGGCGGTGGGAGCACAGTGAAGTCCGCTTCTTACGCAGACCCCCATTTGAGCCAGACGCAGCGCAATGCTTTCGCAGTCCCGTTCCGGGCATCTGAGCGAAAGCACGCCGCATTGCTCCTCCCCGGTAAACAGCTCCAGGCCGCTGCCCTCAAGGCTTCTTTTCATGATACCAAGCATACTGCGCTCATGGGCAAGAATATTGCCGGTCCCCTTGCGCCTTACATATTTTATCCCCTCCAGAAGTCCCGCAATGCCGCAGACATTGTGCGTTCCGGCCTCCAGCATATCCGGCAGATAATCCGGCATGTGCTGAGGAATGCTGTCGGAGCCGGAGCCGCCGTGCATCAGGGGCTTTCCCTCTCCACAGCAGAGCAGAATGCCGGTGCCCTGCGGGCCGAAAAGGGCCTTGTGTCCCGGCATCGCAATAAAAGCGGCCCCCAGCCGGGCGGCATCTACGTCCAGGATCCCGGCAGACTGGGAGGCGTCCACGATAAGGGGGACGGAATATTTCCGGCACAGCTCCGCGATCTCATAAATTGGAAGTATGAACCCGAAAACGTTTGAAACATGGGTGCAAACAGCCAGGGAAGCACCAGGCAGTTTTTTCCTGAAGTCCTCCAGTACGGCTTCCCCATCAAAAAGCTGCCGCCCGGCAACAACCAGCTCCGCTCCCGAGGCCGCAAGCGGGCGGGAGACAGAGTTATGCTCGAAGCCGGACATTACCGCTCTGGCTCCGGGTCTGACCAGAGATTTTATCGCAATATTCAGCCCGTGCGTGGCGTTCATTGTGAAAACCACCCGTTCCGGCTCCGACAGATTAAAAAGGGCGGCCGCCTCTTCTCGGCATGCATATACTGTTTCCGCCGCACGCATGGCGGGGGCATGCCCGCCCCTGCCCGGGCTGGCACAGCTTCGCATGGCCTCCCGTACCGCCCTCTCCACCTGGGGCGGCTTTATGAGGGTGGTTGCGGCATTGTCAAGGTAAATCACCGGAACACCTCCGCGTACTCTCCACTTTCCATGCGCCTGAACAGCTTTCCGTTAAGCAGATTGTTTTTACTCAGCAGAGACACGGCCTCATCAAATTTTCTGTGCAGGCTGACCGCGTAGCCGCAGCCGCCTGAGCTTAGATTCTGCGGCGCTTTCACAACCGCCGCAGTGATGCCTGCCCGCTCCAGCAGCTTTACCGAGCTTTGGGCTTTGGTCAGCGAGCGGCACATTATAAGATACTGGGTCATATATCGCTCCAATCAGCCGCAGATAATACGGCAGGACAATTATAACGGATCATTCCTGCCCGCCGGCAGGCAAAATGAAACCCGCATCTGCCTCACGGCGCGCGGAAGCCCCCCGGGGCAAACCTGTGCCCCGGGGAGCTCCCGCGTATTCCCGCTTCCATGAGCACAGATATACCTCATCATATGCCGCGTGGAAAAAACATGTTATTCAGCTTTTTCTTGTATCAATGCAACCGCATGAGCGGCGATTCCCAGGCCTTGCCCTGAAAAGCCCAGGCCCTCCTCTGTGGTGGCCTTCACGCTGATCTGCTCCGGCCGAAGTTCAAGGGCAGCAGCAATATTAAGCTGCATTTGCCGGATATACGGCGCCAGCTTCGGCCGCTGGGCAATCACCGTGCAGTCTGCGTTTGAAATCTCCCAGCCCTTTTCCCGAAGCAGTGCTCCCACATGCCGGAGAAGCCCAATGCTGTCCGCGTCCAGAAACCGGTCGTCATTATTGGGAAAGAGCCTGCCGATATCCCCAAGGGCGGCGGCGCCGAGCAGCGCATCCATCAGTGCGTGGGTGAGCACATCCGCATCGGAATGGCCAAGAAGGCCCTTCTCATAGGGCAGCCGGACCCCTCCCAAAATCAAACGGCGGCCCTCCGCAAGGCGGTGGACGTCATATCCGTGGCCAATCCTCAACAATCGTCACCTCTGTCTTTCAATATGGCCTCAGCCAGGACCCTGTCCCTGGGGGTGGTCAGCTTAATGTTGTCCTCATCGCCGGGGACGGTATAAGTTTTTATCCCCATAAGCTCCATAGCGGAGCAGTCATCTGTAAAGGGAAGCTTTTCGGTGACGGCCCTGGTAAGTGCCCCTTTTATCAAATCCGCGTCAAAGACCTGAGGCGTCTGCACTCTGACGGTGCTTTCCCGGTCAGCGCCGCTCAAGATCATTCCCTTATCGTCCACGATTTTAAGCGTGTCCGTGCTTTTCACAACGGGAACCGCGGAGAAATGCTCCGCCGCCGCGCGGACGGTCCTTGAAATCACAGCCTGGGTCACAAGGGGCCGCGCACCGTCATGTATGGCTATGAGCCTTGTGCCCCGGCGGACCTCCGACACACCTGCCAGCGCCGACTCGGCCCGGGTACTGCCGCCGCAGACAACGCGGCTGGCCTTCTCGATCCCGTATTTTTTGCACAGCTCCGCTGTGTGCTGAATATTGTCCATTCTCGTGACGACGATAATCTCGTCCACTAACTCCGATTCCTGAAAGGCGCGCAAAGTCCGCACAAGCACGGGTATACCGCCCAGAGCCGCGTTGATTTTGTCGCTTCCCATGCGCTGAGCGCTGCCGGCGGCAACAATTACAGCCGAACAGCGGGGCGCTTTCTCTTCCTTTTTGAAAAGCCGCTTGATGTTCATCCGCCCGTGTCTCCTTTCAGCTTTTTGCAGGGTCAGCCCTTAAGCTGTCTTTTCCGGTAGAAATTCATCATACCGTCTGTCATTCCGTCCAGATGCTTCAGCATTTTGCCTGCGCCGTAAGCGGCGCAGGAGACCGCATCGTCCACAACCACCGTACGGATACCGGTGCTGCGCTCTATAAGCCGGTCTATGCCGTATATCAAGCTTCCGCCGCCGGACATAATGATGCCGTTTTTATCAAGATCCCCCACCAGCTGCGGAGGGGTGCGCTCGAGAACGGTATGGATCGCTTCGAGAATACAGTTCATGGGATCGACAAAGGCCTCGATAAGTTCATTGGCGCTGACGCTGACTGTCTTCGGCAGGCCGTTTGTAAGGCTTCGTCCCTTTATCTCCTCAAGCCCTACGTCGGGCCTCTGAATGACGCAGCCGATGCTGCGTTTAAGCTCCTCGGCGGTGCTCAGGCCGATCAGCATATTGTGCTTGCGGCGAATAAACCTCACTATGGCCTCGTCAAAGCTGGCCCCGGCCACCTTTATAGACTCACATTCCACGACGCCGCCGGCGGAAACCACGGCGATCTCTGTTGTACCGCCGCCGATGTCAATGACCATGTGCCCGTCGGGCTTGGAAATATCAACCCCAGCACCCAGAGCCGTGGCCACGGCAGTCTCCAGCAGGTAGACCTTTCTTGCTCCCGCTTCAATGGCCGCGTCAATTACCGCGCGCTCTTCAACGCCCGTGATACTGCTCGGGACGCAGGCAAGAACGCAGGGCTTGAAAAGGCTGAAAGAGGTGATGCGGTTTACAAGCTCCCTGAGCATACGGGCGGCTATTTCATAGTCAGAGATCACTCCGGCGCAGATGGGGTGAATGGCTGCCATATTGGCCGGCGTGCGGCCCAGCATTTTCTGGGCGTCCTGGCCAATTTTGAGGATCTTGCCGCTGAACTTGTCCACCGCCACAACGGTGGGTTCCCTGGCTACGACGCCCTTGCCCTCCTCAAAGAGCATGGTGGTGGCGGTACCCATATCCACAGCAATGTTTTTTTCCAGTATTCTCATGCGCTTACACCTCGGAATCTTGTTTTTTTATTCTCTCCTGCGGGCCACCGCAGCAGCATATACTCCGGCACAGCCGGCAACGCGGAGTACCCGGGCACACTCAGACAGCGTTGCGCCGGTGGTCACAATATCATCCACCACAAGCACCTGCCCTCCCCCGGCAAGCGTCGGGCTTACCATCTCATAAACGCCGGCCACATTAGCCCGGCGTTTTTCCGCGCTGCCCGTCCCGGACTGAGCGGGATTATTCCGTGTTTTCTTCAGGAGCCGGGCGCAGGGAATCCCCAGCAGCTTTGCCGTCTCCTCCGCAATCAGCCGGGCCTGATCATAGCCGCGGTGGCGGAGCCTCCGGCGGCTTAAAGGCGCCCATGTGATAATATCGCAGGAAAATCCGTTTTCGTCAATACATTTTGACAGTAATTCCCCATAAACCTTCGCATAAGCCGCCGCTCCCTGAAATTTATACCGCAGCAGAGACTCTCTCACAGCTCCCTCGTAATAAAGAGGCGCGCAGCAGCCCAGGAGAAAAGGAAATTTCATAAATTGCGCCGCAGGCGGCGTATAGGGCAGGCTTTTCAGGCATTGGGGGCAAATCTTCTCCTGGGGACCTTTGGTAAGTCGGCGGCAAAAGACGCAGCGGCTGGGATAGAGCAGCTCCAGAAAAGCGTCCAGCAGTTTCATTGCACGCCGCACAGCTTTCTCAGCCTGACTCTCAGGGCGGTGTAGCGCCGGGACTGACGGAAGTTGTCTATCATTCTGTATGCCGTCTGGTCATCTCCAACCATTATGAGAAGCTCTCTCGCCCTGGTGACGGCGGTATAGAGCACGTCTCTGGTCATCAGCATCTGGGACGATGCGCTCAGCGCCAGAATCACCGCTCTGTACTCACTGCCCTGGGCCTTGTGGACCGTCATTGCCCAGGCATGCTCCAGTTCCAGAAGAGAGTCAAATCCGTAGCTTGCCAGGCGCCCGTCAAAATTTACGGTCAGACACTCTGCTTCCATGTCTATGGAGCTGATCTGCCCAATGTCCCCGTTGTACATGCCGGTGCCGCTCTGGCTGTTGTCCTCACTGTGCCACATTATATCATAATTATTGCGTATTTGCATCACCCTGTCTCCCTCGCGGAAAACCAGCTCGCCAAAAAGCTTTTCCTTTTTCTCCGCGCTCCGCGGGTTCAATGTTTCCTGAAGCACCCGGTTCAGGTTCACCGTTCCCAGCTCCCCACGCCTCGTGGGTGAGAGGACCTGTATATCGCAGGGCGGAATATTCATCTTCCCCGGAAGCCTGACGGAGCAGAGCTCGCTTATCGTCTCTACGGAGCTTGCCGCCTGCATACGGCGGAGGCGGAAAAAGTCCCCTGCGTTTTCTGACAGGTCCGGATACTCACCCTTGTTTATCATATGGGCGTTGCGAACAATGCGGCTGCCCTCGTTCTGGCGGAAAATCTCCGTCAGGCGCACTGTGGGTACGACGCCGCTGCGGATAAGGGCGGAGAAAACATTCCCCGGGCCCACAGAGGGCAATTGGTCGGCATCCCCCACCATTATAAGGCGCGCCTCTGCGGGAATGGCGCGCAGCAGGGCGTCCATCAGCGTTATGTCAACCATTGAGCATTCGTCCAGAATAACCGCGCCGCAGTCCAGAGGGTCGCTCTCGTCTTTGCTGAACACGACCCGCTCGCCCTCTTCGTCAAACTTGGCGCCCAGAAGCCGATGGACGGTGGACGCCTCCTGGCCGGAGAGCTCCGTCAGCCGCTTTGCCGCCCTGCCTGTGGGAGCGGTTAAAAGGGTTTTAATGCCAAGCCTGTCAAACATGGCGAGAATTGCCCGTACAGAGGTGGTTTTCCCTGTACCGGGGCCGCCGGTTATCACAACGATCTGGTTTTTCAAGGCCAGCTCCAGTGTCTGCCGCTGGAGGGCGGCGTACTTTATCCCCTGCTTTTTTTCAAGTTTTTCTATGAGCGAAGCAGTATCTGCCTCCTCGTCAAAGTGCCGGGCGCACATATGGGCAAAGTGCTCCGCCGCGTCCCGCTCAGCTTCGTAGAGCTCCGGCAGATAACAGGCTCTGCAGCCGGCAATCTCCTCATACATGAGCTGGCCGCCTTCAATAAGCTGCTCTATGCTCTCATCGGCCTCCTCAGTTTCAACGCCGATAAGCTCCGCCGTGACGGCGGCAAGCTTTTCCCTGGGAATAAAGCAGTGTCCGTTGCCGGAATTGTGGCTCAGTTCAAAAATAACGGCGGCATTCACCCGGTTGCGGCTGTTGCCCTCCACACCCATCTCAAGGGCAAGGCTGTCCGCCTCGGCAAAGCGCCCTCCGATGTGGGCGGAAGCCAGTATGTATGGATTGTCCCGCAGGAGCGCAAGGGCTTTGTCGCCGTAATATTTATACATGCGCATGGCCAAAATTGGCCGCAGGCCGAAAGAGCAGACAAACTCCATCAGCCTTCTGACCCCGGCCTGCCGCCGGAAGCTTTTTGAAATCTGCTCCGCTCTGGTCGGGCTGATCCCCTTTATTTCACAAAGCCGCTCAGGCTCGCTTTCAATAACGTCGAGGGTTTTATCCCCAAAACGGCTGACGATCAGCGAGGCTGTGGCGGGGCCGACGCCCTTTATGGCGCCGCCCGCCAGATAGGAATAGATGGCTTTCTCGCCGCTGGGCATGAGCCGCTGGGCAAACTCGGCCTTGAACTGGCGGCCATGGACGCTGTGGGTCATCCAGCCGCCGCTGATTATCATGCTCTCCCCCGCCGAGGCATAGGGAAAACAGCCCACAACAGTTACGCTCTCGTCATTTTCATCCCGGAGGCGCAGAACCGTATAGCCGTTTTCTTCATTTTTATAGATAACAGAGTCAATAGTGCCGGATAATTCGATTAATTCTCTGTCCTGATCCATTCTGGTGCTTCTCCGTTCTCAATAAAAGTAATGCAGCGGTGGTCCCTCTGGAGGGAACGGGCCACAAACCGGGTCTCCTCATCCAGATCCATACCGGCAATGATAATGCGGCAGCGCAGCACGCCGTTGTCGTTTAGCCATAAAAGGCCGTTCACATGGTTCTCCAGTGCAGGCTCCCGGCCTTTTACAGCGATATAGATATACTGCCTGCTGCTCCGCCCGGGTTTGACCGGCGTCAGCATTATTCTTTGCAAAAGCCGGATCAGCAGCACGCAGATAAGTGCCGCTGCCAGCGCAATGAAAATGTGCCCTGTCATAAGAAGCATCCCTCCCCGACTATCTTATGGCGGGGGAGGCCCCGGGGTTACTTCAGCAGCGGGGCGAGAAACTGCCCGGTGTAGCTTCCGGGGCAGCGGGCGCAGTCCTCCGGGGTGCCGGCAAACACAAGGCTGCCCCCTTCGTCCCCGCCCTCGGGCCCCAGGTCTATAATATGGTCGGCCACTTTAATAACATCCAGATTGTGTTCAATGACAACAACCGTATTCCCTGCCTCCACAAGACGGTCAAGTATATCTATGAGCTTGTGCACATCCGCGATATGCAGGCCAGTGGTGGGTTCGTCCAGCACATAGACGGTGCTGCCGGTGCTGCGCTTGGCAAGCTCAGTGGCAAGCTTTACGCGCTGTGCCTCGCCGCCGGAGAGCGTAGTGCTGGACTGGCCAAGCTTCACATAGCCCAGGCCCACGTCGTAAAGCGTCTGGATGCGGTTGAGTATCTTCTGTTGGTTTGCGAAAAAGGAGCAGGCCTCCTCCACCGTCATATCCAGCACATCTGCAATGTTCTTTCCCTTATACTTTACTTCTAAAGTCTCCCTGTTATAGCGCCGGCCGCCGCAGACATCACAGGGGACATATACATCAGGCAGGAAATGCATCTCTATTTTCACAAGTCCGTCTCCGGAACATGCCTCACAGCGGCCGCCCTTTACATTGAAGGAGAAGCGGCCCTGGCTGTACCCCCTGAGCTTCGCGTCCTGCGTGGAGGCAAAAAGCTCCCGGATGTCGCTGAAAACGCCGGTATAGGTGGCCGGGTTGGACCGTGGTGTCCTGCCGATGGGGCTCTGGTCAAGAGCGATGACCTTATCCACATACATAAGCCCCTCAATTCCGCCGCATTTACCGGGCCTTACTTTTACCCGGTTCTTTTCCGCGGCCAGAGTCTTGTACAGCACCTCGTTTATCAGGGAGGATTTTCCGCTTCCGGAGACGCCGGTAACACAGATAAGCTTCCCAAGCGGGAGCTCAACGTCGATATTCTTCAGGTTGTTCTCACACGCGCCCCGGATAAAGAGACTCTTTCCACTGCCTTCGCGCCGCTTTTCAGGAACCGGGATTTTCTTCCTGCCGCTGAGATACTGGCCGGTAATGGACTCCCCGCAGGAACAGATCTCGTCTATGGTTCCCGCGCAAACCACCTGCCCTCCGTTTATGCCCGCTCCCGGGCCAATGTCCACGATATAATCCGCGGCGCGCATGGTGTCCTCGTCATGTTCCACAACAATAAGGGTATTGCCCAGATCCCGGAGCTGCCGCAGAGTGCGCAGAAGCTTTTCGTTGTCCCGCTGGTGCAGGCCGATGCTTGGTTCATCCAGGATATACAGAACGCCCATAAGACTGGAGCCGATCTGGGTGGCGAGCCGGATACGCTGGCTCTCGCCGCCGGAAAGCGTAGCCGCGGTTCTGGACAGAGAGAGATATCCCAGGCCAACGCTTTGCAAAAATCCCAGTCGGGCTTTTATTTCCTTTATGATCCGCTCGGCAATAAGCATCTCTTTATCGCTGAGACTGAGGCTTTCTATGAATTTAAGGGCGTTCACTACGGAAAGCTCTGTAAAATCGGCAATATTCATGCCCCCGACCGTAACGGCCAGCGCGGACTTTTTAAGCCTTCGTCCCATGCAGTCCGGACAGGGAATTTCCGACATGCAGTCCTCAATATCGGCGCGCATGGCGGGGCTCTGCGTTTCCCTGTACCGGCGTTCAAGATTGGGGATAATTCCCTCAAATTCCCTTTTTATTACGCCGTAGCCCTCATTTTTTTCGTAGTGGAGCTGCAGTGGCTCGCCTTTGGTGCCATAGAGAATGGCCTGAACGGCCTCTTTTGAAAGGTCTTTGATGGGATCTGTCAACTTGAAATGGTAGCGGCGGGAGAGCGCCTCAAAATACATCTTTGATATGGAGTCTCCCCGCACATTGCCCCAGCCTGAGGCGCTGATGCCGCCGTCCATGATGCTGAGGTTGGGGTTTGGCATAACCAGCTCCGGGTCTACCAGCATCTGCATTCCAAGGCCCGTGCAGGTAGGGCAGGCGCCATGAGGATTATTAAAAGAGAAGAGCCGGGGCGCCAGTTCCTCTATTGAAATGCCGCATTCCTCGCAGGCATAGTTCTGGGAGAACGCGATCTGCCGTTTCTCGGACACAAGGTCGATGTACAGCAGTCCGCCGGACAGAGTCAGGGCGGTCTCTGCAGAATCCGTCAGGCGGCGGACAATATCCGGCTTGATAACAAGCCTGTCCACTACGATTTCTATGCTGTGTTTCTTATTCTTTTCCAGCTTTATCTCCTCAGACAGCTCATAGATGTTCCCGTCCACCCGCGCGCGGACATAGCCGGATTTTTTTGCATCCTCAAATACCTTTACATGCTCGCCCTTTCTGGAGCGGACCACCGGGGCGAGAATCTGGATGCGGCTGCCCTGGGGCAGCTCCATAATCTTATCAACGATCTGGTCTATGCTCTGTTGGCGGATCTCTTTGCCGCACTTTGGACAATGAGGCACACCCACCCTGGCCCAAAGAAGGCGCAGATAGTCATAGATCTCCGTAACCGTGCCCACGGTGGAGCGTGGATTTTTGGAGGTCGTCTTCTGGTCTATGGATATGGCGGGAGAGAGCCCGTCGATATAGTCCACATCGGGCTTGTCCATCTGGCCAAGAAACATTCTGGCGTAGGAGCTGAGACTCTCCACATAGCGTCGCTGGCCCTCTGCGTAAAGCGTGTCAAAAGCAAGGCTGGACTTTCCGCTTCCGGAAAGCCCCGTGAATACCACGAGCTTGTCTCTTGGAATCTCCAGGTCAATATTTTTAAGATTGTTCTCTCTGGCGCCTTTTATAAAAATGCTGTTTTGCATAAATTTCTTATCCCTTTGCCGCGATATCCGCAATTTTTCCCCTGGTAAGACTTATAAGATCCTCGGGCCGCAGCTCCACCTGAGCGCCTATTTTGCCTGCGCTGACCATAATTGTCTCCTGTTCTGTGATGCTGCTATGGTAGAAGCTGGGAAAAAGCTTCTTCATGCCTATGGGCGAGCAGCCGCCCCGCACATAGCCCGTCAGCCCGTTGAGTTCGCTCACATGGATCATGGCGACGGACTTCTCTCCCGCGGCCTTCGCCGCCTTTTTCAGCTCCAGCTCCATGGCCACGGGAATCACAAACACATATATTCTTTTACTGGCACCTCTGGCTACAAGTGTTTTAAAAACACGCGCCGGATCCTGGCCCGTCATTTCTGCCACAGTGACCCCGTCCACAGCCTCGTCCCCGTGCGGGTACCCGTGGGCAGTGTATTTAATCTTTTTTTGCTCCAGCAGGCGCATTACATTGGTTTTCTGCTCTGCCATTCTTATCCCTCCCGGATAAAATCTGAGCTTTTATTATACTCCCCCTTCTGCCGTTTTTCAACACCAAAGCGTATATCACAGCTTGTCAAAAAAGTCCATGCCGGATTTTTTGACTGCGCTTTCCGCCGGGCGTTTTGACGCTGTCAAAACGCCGCTTCGC
>OLPA01000082.1_pt1 | contig 72653 bp, 55 predicted proteins | sample 1672811 | NCBI WGS metagenome assembly OLPA01 (sample SAMEA3136726, study PRJEB25190) | human gut metagenome | biome: human gut; feature: human-associated habitat; material: faeces | place: Austria | collected 2013
TTCCATATACAATATAGTTTCTGCCATCCTCATCAAATAATAAAGAGCAGTCATGATAAAAACCCTCTATCAGCTGCTTTTTCCATGGGCCAGATACTTTCTCTGAGGTATACAGATAAGTCTTGTGGGTATCATTCGCCACAAAACAGACATAAAACCGGTCTTCATGATAGCGTAGGGAAGCTGCCCACATACCCTGTCCATAAATATTCTGACCGTTTCGTAACTGCTGGGAATCTGTATGATCGAGCGTCTCATAAACATAAGTTACATGCTCCCAGTGCATCAGGTCAAAGGATTGCAGGATCTCACAGCCCGGCATAAAATGCATGGTTGTGGATACCATATAATAGGTGTCTCCCACCCGGATCACATCCGGATCCGGATAGTCTAATCTTGTAATGGGATTTACATTCATTATCTGTTCCTTTCTGTTTTTATCTTTGCTATTTTTCTTCGTTCTGTTTCTTTTTACTATTTTACTTTTACTTCTTTTCAGGCTGCTTTTTTCAACTCCTCCCTGCTCTTCTCTGTCCCATTTCACTATTGATAATATCACAATCTCACAGTAAAATATAATAACTGATATCTGTCCGGTGCCATACCATTCATCAGAAGTTGCCGGATTGCACAGACTTACCGGAATTAACAAAAGGAGACTAAAATCAGCATGAAAGAAAATCGCAAACTATTAAAAGAAGTCCTTAAAGAAATCCGCCACGATATGACCGATGAGGAGGTTCTGAATCTGCTTGCTGACAGTAAGATTTCAGAAAATACCTCACGGGCAGCGGAGAAATATACCATCGGCCAACGGGCAGCGGATGCCATTGCCAGGTTTGCTGGCAGCTGGGCATTTATCTTTGCTTTTACCGGGGTTCTGATCTTATGGATGGTTATCAATACCCTGCTTGCAGCCAAAGCCTTTGATCCGTTTCCATTTATTCTGTTAAATCTCGTCCTCTCCTGTGTAGCTGCTATCCAGGCTCCGCTTATTATGATGAGTCAGAACCGGCAGGAGGAAAAGGATCGCCGTCGTGCTGAAAATGATTATAAGGTCAATCTCAAAACCGAAATCATGATTGAAGATCTCTATGATAAGGTAAACGCCATACTTGCAAAGCAAAATGCACTTGAAAAGCAGCTGCAGGGAAAGAATACACCTAAGTCCAGTGTATAAAATCACTCAAAAATGATCCACTGGATCATTTTCTCACATGTATGGCAACGAAAGAACTGGCAGCCTGTAAAATGATCCGCCTCTGGTAAGACTAATCACAAAACCAGGCTGTCAGTTCCCTTATCTGTCCTGTAATAACTGCATAATTCTTCAGTTTCGTATAAGATCGAAATGATATGCCCTAGCACCATGACTCTTTAATGACACACTAAGGCTCTTTGGCTCTTCCACGTGCTCTCCGCTCCAAAGCTCCGTTCCATTTACTCCATCATAAATCTCCAGATCGGCAAGCGGTATGGATATATCACTGTCTTTATCACCCAGATTAAATACCGCGACATAATATCCACCCTTTGTATCTGCTGCAATCCACAATGCATGCTCTATACCATCGATTTCACGTCTCCACACCTGATGCGAATGCCGTGCATTTGCATGCATGGCAAGTATTTCAGAATTGGTTACCAGATTCATAGTGAATTCGTCAAACCCTGTCAGCTCTCCTCCCAGCATCAAAGGAGAACGCATGATACTCCAGAGTGTCAGCATGGTGATCTGCTCATCCTGTGTGAAATTTGTCCAGTTATTCACATCATATACCTGCCGTATCGGTCCGACCGGAAGCATATCGGCATCCGGCCAGTGCCCTGCACCTGCATGGGTGCACCATTTTTCTGCTCTTGAAAACATATCATATAACAGTTCCCACTTATCCCAGAAATCATCGGTGATTCTCCACATATTGGAAATCTGCTTATAAAGCTCTGCCTTTTCTAAAAGAGCAGGTCCAGGCGACAGACTTAAAACCATGGGTCTTCCGCAACCATGCAATGCTTTGCTCAGCATAATCAGTTCGGATTCCTCATGTGGCAGTTCCCGTGCAATATCATCACATTTAATAAAATCCACACCCCAGGAAGCATATAATTCAAAAATACTGTTATAGTATTCCCGTGCCCCGTCTTTCTCAGGATCTACACCATACATATCCGTATTCCAGGCACAGATACTGTTTGTTTTGGCAATTTCCCGGGCATGTCTGTCACTGTTCATGATTTTCGTGTTCTGATGTACAGCCTGTCGTGGAATCCCTCTCATAATATGAATGCCGAACTTCAATCCAAGAGAATGGACATATTCTGCCAATGGTCCAAAGCCCGCACCGTTTGCTGCGGAAGGAAAACGATTTACTGCGGGAAGCAGTCTTCCATACTCATCCATTACTACATCCGCAAAAGGATGATACTCATTGGTTGCAGCATAAGGCTCATACCATTGGATATCCACCACAATATATTCCCAACCGTACTCCTTCAGATGCTCAGCCATAAATTCAGCGTTCCGTCGTACGATATCTTCTGTAACAGCCGCTCCATAACAATCCCAGCTGTTCCACCCCATAGGTGCTGTTTTCATCTTCATCTGTTTTATACCCTCTCGATATCCTGTTAATTCTGTCCGTAATATGCATTTGCACCATGCCCCAGGAAAACAGTGTTCACAAAATATAATCTGTATTTAATTATTTAAACTGAGCCAGACGTTCCTCTACCTGAGCCATCATCTGCTCATACTTTGCAAGCTTGTCCTTTTCCTCCTGAACCTTTTCAGGCTTTGCATTGTTTAAGAATTTCTCATTTGAGAGCATGCCCCTTGAGCGCGCAAGCTCCTTTGTAAGCTTATCCTTTTCTTTATTGAGTCTTTCCTTTTCCTTCTCGAAATCAACAAGGTCCTCAAGCGGCAGGTATGCAACCGCATCAGGTATCACTACTGATACAGCGTCATCTCCAATACCGGACTTGCCCTGCTGTACTGTAATCTCGCTGGTAAATGCAAGATTTACATATACCTCCTTGTTGTCCTCGAATATCTTTCTGACTGACTCATCATCACTTGTGATGAAAAGCTTTGCCTTTCTTGAAGGTGGAACATCCATCTGTGTACGGACATTTCTGATACCCTTTACGAGATCCTTGCAGTGCTCGATTGCGGCTTCTTCTGCCGGGAAATTCCACTCTTCCTTGTACTCAGGCCATTTAGAGAGCATGATAGTCTCCTCGTCTGACTGAAGTGTGCAGAAGATTTCCTCTGTGATAAACGGCATATATGGATGAAGGAGCTTCAGTGCATTTACAAGTACTGTCTTAAGTGTCCAGAGTGCTGCATTTGCTGACTCTGGGTTTTCATCCTTCTTGTAGGTACGAACCTTTGCAATCTCGATATACCAGTCACAGAACTCATCCCAAATGAAGTCGTATACCTTTTGTACTGCGATTCCAAGCTCGAACTTGTCCATGTTTTCTGTGGCATCCTTTGCAAGTGTATTTACCCTTGAAAGAATCCACTTGTCTGCTGCATGAAGCTCATCAAGCTTTGGCTCTCTAAGCTCTACACCTTCAAGGTTCATCATGATAAATCTTGATGCATTCCATACCTTGTTGGCGAAGTTTCTTGAAGCCTCAACTCTCTCCCAGTAGAAACGCATGTCATTTCCCGGTGCATTTCCTGTGATAAGTGTCAGACGAAGTGCATCTGCACCATACTTATCGATAACTTCAAGCGGATCAATTCCGTTTCCGAGTGATTTACTCATCTTGCGGCCCTGAGAATCTCTTACGAGTCCATGGAAAAGCACTGTGTGGAATGGTGCCTTGCCCATCTGCTCATAGCCTGAGAAAATCATTCTGATTACCCAGAAGAAAATGATATCGTAGCCTGTTACGAGCACATCGTTTGGATAGAAATAGTCAAGATCCTCTGTCTTTTCAGGCCAGCCGAGTGTTGAGAATGGCCAGAGCGCTGATGAGAACCATGTATCAAGTGTATCAGGATCCTGTGTCCAGTGCTCCTTGCCACACTTAGGACATTTGCCAGGCTTTTCTATTGAAACTACCATCTCTCCACAGTCATCACAGTACCATGCAGGTATTCTGTGTCCCCACCAGAGCTGACGGCTGATGCACCAGTCGCGGATATTGTCTGTCCAGTTGAAGTATGTCTTGTCCATTCTTGAAGGAAGAAGCTTGATTTCTCCGTTCTTTACTCCCTCAACTGCAGGCTTGATCATCTCGTCCATCTTAACGAACCACTGCTGCTTGATCATTGGCTCAACTGTTGTGTGACAGCGGTCATGCACACCTACATTGTGTGAGTGTGGTACAACCTTTACTAAAAGGCCCTGCTCCTTAAGGTCCTCAACCAGTGCCTTTCTGCACTCGTATCTGTCCATTCCGGCATATTTTCCGGCCTTTTCGTTCATTGTGGCATCATCATTGATTACAACGATTTCCTCTAAGCCGTGGCGTTTTCCTACCTCAAAATCGTTAGGGTCGTGTGCAGGTGTAATCTTTACACAGCCTGTTCCAAATTCTTTATCTACGTATGAATCTGCGATTACCGGAATCTCCCTGTCTGTGCATGGAAGCTTCAAGGTCTTTCCGATGATATCCTGATAACGCTCGTCATCAGGGTTTACTGCTACGGCTGTATCTCCGAAAAGTGTCTCAGGACGTGTTGTTGCTATCTCTACGAATCTGCCTTCCTCGCCAACTACAGGATAATTGATGTGCCAGAAGAAGCCATCCTGCTCCTCATGCTCTACCTCTGCATCTGAAATAGATGTCTTACATACCGGACACCAGTTTACGATTCTTGAGCCCTTATAAATCCAGCCCTTCTTATAAAGCTTTGTAAATACCTCCTGTACTGCGTGTGAGCATCCCTCATCCATGGTAAATCTCTCACGCTGCCAGTCTGCTGATGATCCAAGCTTACGAAGCTGCTTTACGATACGTCCGCCGTACTCTTTTCTCCAGTCCCAGCATTTCTCCAGGAACTCTTCTCTTGTAAGGTCTGCCTTGTTGATTCCCTGCTCTTTAAGTGCCTGGATGACCTTTACCTCTGTTGCGATGGATGCGTGGTCTGTTCCCGGCTGCCAGAGTGCATTGTAACCCTGCATTCTCTTGTATCTGATAAGGATATCCTGCATGGTGTTGTCAAGGGCATGTCCCATGTGCAGCTGTCCTGTGATGTTTGGTGGTGGCATCACGATTGTGAATGGTTTTTTGCTGCGGTCTACCTCAGCATGGAAGTAGCCATTGTCTTCCCACTTTTTGTAAAGACGATCCTCGATGTCCTTTGGATCGTAGGTTTTGTTTAGTTCTTTGCTCATGTTTTCCTCCTTTTATATGAATGACGCAAAAGCTTTGGGGGCTTTGTTGTATCAGGTCGCGCATTATGTATGGAATTATGTTCATGATTACGCTGCCAAGACACTGTAAAAATTATGATGAAGGATTGTTTAGACCATGACGCAACCGGCTTTTAGCGCCGTCCATGGCGCTAACGCCTCGCCCGCACGTCCATGTGCGTGCGTTGCTGGGCTGTGTACATAATTTTAACAGTCTCTAGGCAGCTCCATAAATCACATAATTCCATACATAATGCGCGGCCTGATAATTCAGGCTGTGAGCTTTTGCTGTTTTTCTTTTCATTTAGCGACGGACGACCGATTGGATTGCATGCGCAATCTTCCGGTCTGGGTACATAAAAACGCCCCTCCGGTCTACGACCGGAAGGGCGAATAAGCGCTGTACCACCTTCGTTTACATCAGAGCGACATATGCACCAAAATATATGACATATACGCTCGAATGCCTCTTGTCCTGTAACGTGGACTAATCGGAAGAACTTATGTCAAATCTCGTTATATATAGATTTAACTTTCTGGGTTCTTCGGCTCAAAAGCTACCTTCCATGATTTCTGTCTTAAGCACCTTTCAGCCTGCCCAAAATGTATCACCATCTTACGGACCGGATGCTCTCTCTGAAAGCTTTCGTCATGTACTCCTCTTTCTTATGCCTTTAAATATTTGCCTGTTTCTTTCTACAATATTAAAGTGCATTGGGTGATTTGTCAATATGATTTTTGCACAACATTCTTCGTTGCGACTATATCCACACCGGTTGCCGCAACATCGCTTAGCAGTACATCACCTATATGCACCGGTGCCTCTACCGTGATTTGGTTGATACACTCCATTACATCCATTATCTTTTCCTTTGGAATATCCTGTGCCGTCTTTACGGATACCATCGGTATTGTGCCATTTTTCACACAGACTGTACTTGTCACAATTCGTGTCGGATGCGTCACTTCCTTTGCTCCGTAGTCTGCTCCGCGCTTGCAGGTATTTCCGGTTACTGTGACATTTTCTCCATCTATTGTCACCTTAAGGGCACAGCCCACAGGGCAGCCTATACATGTCAAATTTCTTTCTTCCATGATACTATGCCTCCTCAATCTTTATCGTAATTGTGCGGGGATTGTCTGTTTCAATGAGCTCCTTCTTCTTAAGCACTACCTGCTCCATCTCACCCGGCGCCATAACAGGACGCTTGCGGTGCTGCAGCTGTTTATCATCCAGATATACTGCAATATAGCAATTCTTGTACACAGCTCCCACTCGAAATCTTACCGTCACAGTATCATCCATTTGTGCAGTATTTATAGTGCTTGGGACAGTATATCGTACTCCGCCTGTAGCGGTTATCGATATTTCTTTGCCATCGCAACTCTTATCACCACCATTTTTCACATATTCTGCGGCATGGCGGCCTGCTGCTGTCGCTTCCTCTGACACGTAATCCACAAGGTCATGCACATGAAGCACATTTCCGCAGGCAAATACACCGGGCACATTTGTCTCAAGGCTTTCGTTTACGACTGGTCCGCTTGTTACCGGATTGAGCTCTACACCGGCTGTTTTTGAAATCTCATTTTCCGGAATGAGTCCGCATGATAGTAAAAGCGTGTCGCACTCGTAAAACTCCTCTGTTCCCTCAATCGGCTTATTGTGCTCGTCCACCTGCGCGAGAGTGATGCCCTCCACACGCTCCCTGCCCTTTATATCAACCACTGTGTGGCTGAGCTTAAGCGGAATTCCAAAATCATCCAGGCACTGCACGATATTACGCTTCAAGCCTCCAGAATACGGCATGAGCTCTGCAACCACCTGCACCTTGGCACCCTCCAAGGTCATTCTCCTAGCCATGATAAGACCAATGTCTCCTGAACCGAGTATTACTACCTTTCGTCCCGGCATGTAGCCCTCAATATTCACCAGTCTCTGAGCTGTGCCCGCCGAGAAAATTCCTGCCGGTCTGTAGCCGGGTATGTTAAGAGCACCTCTTGCTCTCTCCCTGCAGCCCATCGCAAGTATTACGGTCTTTGCAGCGATATGAAAAAGTCCGTCTGTGCGGTTCATAGCTGTAACTATTTTATCGTTTGCCTCATCTTTTATCTTTACATCATGCCTGTCATCTGCCCCGTTTTCGAACTCGTCACCGGTTGAGATATCCATGACCATCGTATTCAGCCTGTACTCTATGCTAAGCTCTTTGACCTCTTTGATAAATCTGCCGGCATATTCAGGGCCTGTGAGTTCCTCCTTAAAGGTGTGCAGGCCAAAGCCGTTGTGTATACACTGATTTAAGATACCGCCAAGCTCACAGTCTCTTTCCAGTATAAGTATTTTATCTATTCCATCTTTCTTAGCGGAAGCTGCTGCCGCAAGACCTGCCGGGCCGCCTCCTACTATCACAATATCGTAAAACTCCATATTGTCCCCCTATGTTAATCTGATATTAATCCAATATCAATTTATCGTTACCTATCTCTTTGAAGTAAGACAGACTATCCGCGATTCTTGCTCATTCCAACAACTATCTTTGACTTTCCACCGCTTTTAGTGATGTCAAGCTGCGAAATTCCCTTCTCTCTGGCGATAATCTCCATAGTTCTCGGAGAACAGAAACCTGCCTGACATCTGCCCATTCCGGCTCTGGTGCGTCTCTTCACACCATCAAGTGACTTTGCGCCAAGTGGTCTGTTTACCGCATCCATTATCTCGCCCTCCGTAATCATCTCACAGCGGCAGATTATATTGCCATACTCAGGCTTTTCTTTTATCAGCTCTTTATACTCATCCTCTGAAAGCTTCTTTGGATTTAAAATACCTTTTCTTGTCTCGATAAAGTCCGCATTTTTAGAAGGCTTAAAAAGCCTCTCAACTATTGCTGCCACTCTCTCACCGATAGCCGGTGCACTTGATAAGCCCGGTGACTCTATACCTGCACAGTCCACAAAAAATGGTGCATCTTTAAGCTCCTCGATGATAAACTCATGTCCGTCCTCATGTGCACGGTTTCCTGCAAACGATGTGATGACCTGACGCATAGGAAGTGACGGCACCGAACGTGTGCCGGATGTCGTAACATGCGCTAAGCCCTCTCTTGTTGTATTTGTACCATCCTTGTCATCATGATCATCTGCTGTAGGTCCGATTAGGATATTTCCGTGTACTGTCGGGGTTACAAGCACGCCCTTGCCGTATTTTCCCGGAAGCTGGAAAATAGTCTTGTCAACGATACCACCGGCTGCCCTGTCTAATAGCTCGTACTCTCCGCGCCTTGGTGTGATATGGATTTTGTTTTCACTCACCATGTTGTGAAATACATCAGCATATACACCGGCTGCATTTACAACGCAGCGTGCATGAATTTCTCCATTTTGAGTAATGAGAATATAGCCTGCCTGCTCCTTTTGTATCTCATTCACCTCGGTGTTAAATAAAAACTCCACACCGTTTGCCGCAGCATTCTCAGCAAATGCAATATTCATGCCAAACGGACATACAATGCCTCCTGTCGGGCAGTAAATAGCTGCCACAACTTCATCAGACAGATTCGGCTCCATCTCATGCGCTTCGCCTGCATCAAGAATTTCAAGTCCCGGCACGCCATTTGCGATTCCCTGATTGTAAAGCTCCTTAAGCCTTGGCATATCGTCCTCGCTAAAGCACAAGATCAGCGAGCCGTTTCTTCTGAACTCAAAATCAAGCTGCTTCGAAAGCTCGTCCATCATCTCATTTCCACGGATATTCATCTGTGCCATAAGTGTACCGGTCTTACAATCAATTCCAGAATGGACAATAGCACTGTTTGCCTTTGAAGTGCCACAGCACACGTCCTCCTCCTTTTCCACCACACAGATGGACAGGTTATATTTCGAAAGCTCTCTGGCACAGGCACTTCCCGATACTCCCGCTCCTATAATTACTACATCATACATGTTATTTTCTCCTACCAATTTCCATATATGGTTTAATTGCCGTATCACTAAGCTCATTTAAAACAATGCAAGCATCAGCTATTATTCATCCTTCGCCCAGTTAAATGCGCAGGCGACAGCCTTTTTCCACATTTTAAGCTTCTTTTCTCTCAAATCAGCCTCTATCTCCGGCTCAAACACACGGTCAATAGCCCAGTTTCTCTTTATATCATCCATGCTGTCCCAATAGCCCACTGCAAGCCCTGCGAGGTACGCTGCGCCCATGGCTGTTGTCTCCACGCACACAGGCCTGTTGACCGGTGCATTGCTGATATCAGCCTGCATCTGCATGAGCAGATTGTTGGCACTGGCACCGCCGTCCACCTTAAGTGATGTGAGATTGATGCCCGAATCAGCCTTCATTGCTTCAAGCACATCATTTACCTGAAATGCCATTGATTCCAGAGTTGCCCTTATGACATGGTACTTGTTTACACCTCTCGTAAGCCCCACAATGGTTCCTCTGGCATACTGGTCCCAGTACGGTGCTCCAAGCCCTGTAAATGCCGGCACCACGTAGCAGCCGTTTGTGTCTTTTACCTTTCTCGCCATGTATTCTGAATCTGTTGAAGAATCTATAAATTTCATCTCATCGCGGAGCCACTGGATTGAGGCTCCTGCTACAAATATTGATCCCTCCAGCGCATATACCACTTTGCCGTCTATGCCCCAGGCTATAGTGGTAACAAGTCCGTTCTTTGAGGATACCGGCATCTCACCTGTGTTCATCAGCAGAAAACAGCCTGTACCGTATGTATTTTTGGCATCTCCTGCCCTAAAGCAGGTCTGGCCAAAAAGCGCAGCCTGCTGGTCTCCTGCCGCTCCTGCGATAGGAATCGGACCCCCGAAAAACACAGGATTCACCTCACCATATACACAGCTTGACGGCATTGGCTTTGGAAGCATGCTCTTTGGTATATCAAGCTCCTTAAGTATCTCATCATCCCACTTTAAGGTATTGATATTAAACATCATGGTTCTTGAAGCATTGGAATAATCCGTGACATGCACCTGTCCCTGAGTGAGCTTCCATATAAGCCATGTCTCGACTGTTCCAAACAAAAGCTCACCTCTTTCGGCTCTCTCCCTCGCTCCAGTCACATTGTCAAGGAGCCACTTGAGCTTAGTTGCCGAAAAATAAGCATCTATCACAAGACCTGTCTTTTTTCTGAAGGTCTCGGTAAGCCCCTTTTCCTTCAGTGAATCCGCATACTCTGCCGTGCGCCTGCACTGCCATACTATCGCGTGATAAACCGGCTCACCTGTATTTTTGTCCCATACAATTGTGGTCTCTCTCTGGTTAGTAATGCCTATCGCACATATGTCGGCTGCCGTAGCCTGAATATTAGCCATAGCCTCCTTTGCCACCTCAAGCTGTGTGGCCCAGATTTCCTCTGCATCATGCTCCACCCAGCCCGGCTTTGGAAAAAACTGCGTAAATTCCTTCTGTGCCACACTGCACATCTCGCCCTTCTCATTGAAAAGTATACATCTGTTGCTGGTCGTGCCCGCATCTAATGCCATAATATACTTTGCCATGTAAAAATCCTCCAACTCTCTATATTTCCAGCTTTTTTCCTTCTATCTTCCTACAGTTCTTCCTCTACCATGCTCTTCTCTCTGTTGAACGCATCATAGATACATGGAATTACTATAAGCGTAAGGATGGTTCCGTATACGAGACCTCCTATTATTGCGATTGCCATCGGCTTTATCATATCTGAGCCATCTCCGATACCTATCGCCGATGTAAACATTGCGAGTATGGTGGTCATCGCTGTCATCAGTATTGGACGAAGCCTTGTACGGCCTGCGTCTATGATTGCCTCATGCTTGCTCATGCCCTCTCTCCTGGCCTGATTGATGTAATCAATGAGCACGATTCCATTATTTACAATGAGACCTGCCAGCATGATAAAGCCAAGCATTGATATGATTCCGAGCTCATTTCCCGTGATGAAAAGAGCTATAAAGCCTCCTGTAAACGCAAGAGGTATACAGAACATGATAATAAACGGTGACAGCAATGACTGGAACTGCGCCACCATGATAAGATAGATAAATATCACTGCAAGCACAAGCATAAGTCCAAGCTGACTCATTGACTCATTTATTGTCTCATCCTCGCCCTCCATGTCTATTGAATAGCCATCAGGAATGCTAAGTTTATCAATTTTCGATTTAATTTTATTGCTTAGTAATGTTACATTATGGTTTTCATCAACCGCACCTGATACTGTAATATATCTTGTCTGAGCATCTCGATGAATGGTACTTAGTGTCTGTTCCTGCGAAATAGTGCAGATATCACTGAGCGGAATCTCCTTTTCACTGCCATCATTATCCTTATAGGTAAATGTAAGGTTTTTGATGTCGTCCACAGTCACATCAGACTGCTCTGCGGATTGTAAGTATACCTCATAGTCCTTTATGTCGGTCGTAATGGTTGTTGCGCTCTTTTGAGATGATATCTCACCGGATACGAGCTGGTATACCTGAGCCACCGTATAGCCATACTTTGCTGCTTTTTCCTTATCCACAGTTATCTTAAGCTCATTGGTTGTATCGCCAAGACCGTCATCTATATCTGTCACTCCATTTGTGTCCTTAAGGATATCTGCCACATCACCTGCAAGCTTCTGCAGCTTGTCTATATCATTACCCTTAATTCTGACAGAGAGACCACTTCCGAAAAACTCTGATGAGTCCATAGCTTGTGAAGATGCTGTTACCTTGCAGTCCAGATTCTTTGTGCGTTTTTCAATTTCATCTATTACCTTATCCGATGAAACATCCGACTTCTCATCAAGCAATATATACATGCTCACGCTGTCGCTTCCTGAGCTCATCAGGTTCATGGTCGAGCTGCCGCCTGCTGTAGCTCCTATTGTGTCTATGCCCTTTATATCAGATATTTTGTCCATGACCTTATCAGACAGCTCTGTAAGCTGCTTGAAGTCGAGCTTTTCGTCATCCTCTGCCTCTATGGTAAGTGAAATCTGATTTGACTCCATGTCCATATCCATAAATGTCATTCCCCTTGACATGCAAAGTGCGCCACTGCCGACTAAAAGCACTACTGCCGCAATAAATACCACCGGCTTAAATCTAAGACATGTGCCGAGCACATTTCCATACCAATCCTTAAAACGGTCAAACCATGGATGCTTTATATCCTTCGTCTTTTTGAGCATGCCTGAAGCAATTGCCGGTACAAATGTGAGTGCCACTACAAGAGATGCCATAAGAGTAAACGCTACCGTAAGTGCCAGGTCTACAAAGAGCTGTCTCGTGATTCCATCAGTAAAAATGATTGGCGCGTACACACTTACCGTGGTAAGTGTAGAGGCAAAAATGGCTCCTGCCACCTGATTTGCACCCTCAACAGCTGCCTTCTTTACCGAATATCCCTCTCCCCTTAATCTGTAGATATTCTCGATTACTACAATTGAATTATCCACCAGCATTCCTATTCCAAGCACAAGTCCCGACATTGAAATGATATTTAAGGTGATATCCGTAAAATACATAAGCACCACTGCCACAATAACCGATAGCGGTATAGATGCTGCGATAACAAGTGTTGGCTTTATATCCTTTAAGAACAAAAGCAATACGAAAATGGCAAGTATTGCTCCCACTATCATATTCTGCATCACACTTTTTACAACCATGTCGATGTATACGCCCTGGTTCATAAGCACTGTGGCGTGTAATCCGTCATTTTCCTTTTCCAGCGAATCAAGCTTGTCCAAAAGACGGTCTGTGACGTCTCCTGTAGAGTAGCCGGTCTGCTTCTCCATGGAGAGCATTATTCCGGGATTACCGTTGACTATCGCATATGTCTCATCCGAGTTGTCAGTCATCTCAACATCTGCCACATCACCGACATGAATAGGAGCTATTCCATCAAGCTTCATATCCATAAGTACTAGATTTGTTAAATCATCAATTGATTTTATCTCATCTCCCACCTGTACTATGTACTGCGTGCCATTTGAATCATTTACATAGCCTGCAGGCATGTCAAAATTCTGTGCGACAAGAAGCTGCGAGAGCGAGTCAATTGTTAAAACTGCATTTAAGTTTGACTTGTCAAGTGCATCATCCTTACTCTTTTCAAGCTCCTTCTTTGAGCTGTCAAGAGATGCCGCTGCTGTTGCAAGCTGTGCCGACTGCTGTCCTATGCTTATCGAGCTTATAGCTGCCTGACTGTTTAGATTATCATAGGCATCTAAAAGTGCTGTCTCTCCTTGTGCTATCTGGTCAAGTCCGCTTTGGCACTGCTCTATACCTGTATTCACCTGAATGAGAGTCTGTGCTATCGCTGACGCTGCCGCAGGCAGATCATCTGCTGTGTTTACGGTGATTCCAAGCGCCGAGAGACCTGAAAACTGTGTTGCAATCTGCTTATCAACCTGCTCAAGCTGCGCTTTGAGTGCTGTGCCCGCTTCACCCGGTACATTTGCGCCCTCTTTGAGTGACGGAATTGTCTTTGTATATGTATCACTATTCATGAAGTCTGAAAGAGCTGACTGAATTGTTTCAAGCTGGCTCTTCTGCTCATTTAAGCTTGCAAGAGTACTCTCTAGCTGAGTCTTCTGCTCTGCAAGCTTTGCCTTTTGCTCCTTTAGCGTATCCACTCCCGCGCTCATCTGATCCGATGCAGATGTGATTGCGTTTTGTCCGCTCTCTATCTTTGCGCTTGCATCATCCATCTGACTTTTTGCATCGTCAAATTTCTTTGAAACGGCATTATTTATTTTCTCATTGAGCGCATCTATCTTGGCCTGATTCATCGTGACCTGTATCTGCTCGGTGAGCTCACCTGTCGCAGTCACTGATGCGACTCCCTCTGTACTCTCAATTGCAGGCTTAAGTGTGTTTTCCACAAAGTCTGTGATTTCCGACTTGCTTTTCCCATCCATATCCACAGCAGTCATCATGATTGGAAGCATGTCCGGATTTATCTTCATAATGGTCGGAGTACCCACTCCATCCTTCCAGCCAGCCTTGACCTGATCTATTTTCTGCTGCATCTCTATCACTACAGAATCCATGTTGGCATTCTGCTCATACTCGCATGTCACCAGCGAATAGCTGTTATATGACATTGAGCTTACGTTTTTGATATTTGACGTAGTTGCCATAGCTGCTTCAAGCGGCGCGGTGACATCGCTCTCCACCTCCTGTGGACTTGCTCCCATATCTGTTGTCACGATAAGTGCATACTGAAAGCTCATATCCGGCAGCAGATCTGTCGTCATCCTGCCAAGCGATACAACACCAAGTACTATTACCAGCAATACTCCTACAAGTACAGTAAAAGGCTTTTTTACACTATATCTGGATATCATCTGACCCCTCCTTTTTCTTTTCTTGATAATGTCCTGCATTAGTTTAATAGACAATGATTACTGCGATTTTCACAATATATTTAATTCGCTGTTATACTTTTATTATACAATGTGTCGGATTGCAACTCAATTGGTTTATACTTTTTTAAGAGATTTTGACAATAAAAAGACACCCAATTATACGATTAATATAATTCGATGTCCTTAAATGTCTTTAAATATCTTTTAATATCTTTTATTTATTTTAGCTTCAAATGCCCTCTTCCTCAATCTCATCCTCATCATCATCGATACCTGCAACAGCACTTGTAACGGCTCCGATTACAGCGACAAGCGCAAAGATGATAACTAAAAAAATAACTATAAAGAATGCTACTAAAAAACCTGTATCTGTCATATAATTTACCCCCATAGCTGTCTCACAGCTTCTTTAAAATATAGTTTTAGTTTAACACACTTGTCTGTAAATAACAATATCGTAAGGGACTAAAATATTGACTAAATATTGACTAAAATATTGATTTATGAAATTGATCAGTCCTTGATCTGCATACCGTTTGCATCCATATGATAGCCTTCAGTCATGATCAGCTTTGATACCGGAACTATCTCATAGCCCATGTCCTGCAGCTTCGTGAGCATCTCATCGAGTGCCTGCGATGTGTATTTGGCGCCAAGATGGCAGAGTATTATCGAGCCACAATCCAGGCTTTTGTGATTGCACACTGTATCTATAATGTTTTGCACACCATAGTTTTTCCAGTCGAGCGAATCCACATCCCACTGTATTGGATAATAGTCACAGCCATAAACTGTGTCAATCAGTTCATTGTTGTACGAGCCGTATGGCGGTCTGAATACCTTCATATCCTTTCCGGTCAGCTCCTTGACCTTTTTGTGCACATCCATTATCTCCGTCTTCATCTCGCCTGCCGTGATTGTTGCCATATCATAGTGGTGCTCACTGTGATTTCCGGGCTCATGCCCTTTTTCAACCAGCGTCTTTACACATTCAGGATTATCACTCACAAACCCTCCTGTCATAAAAAATGTAGCCTTTACGTTGTGCTTGTCAAGTGTCTCCATCATACTGTCAAAATCCTCTGCTCCCCAGGCACAGTCAAATGAAAGGGCTATCTTTTTTTCCGTTGTCTGAACCGAATATACAGGCAGCTTTCTGTCTCCGAACTGACTCACAGCACTGCTAAGTGTCTCCATCACCTCTATATTTTTCAGCTGTGATATGTCATACTCTCTGCCATATAAAGCGCCTGTAATAAGAATCGCCGACAGCAGCACTCCAAAAAGGAATCTGTGTCGGCGTTTCTTTCGTTTTGTCCCATTATGTAGTTTTGTATTTTGCATGTATGCTCTGTATTCACTCATGCTATATACTATTCTTTATTATCACAAATTATGAATAATGAAATAACTCTATTTCAGTTCTTCTGCCCTTCCGATAAACTCAAGCACTACCTCAATCGACTGATGCGCAGCCTTCTCCGCAAAGGTCTGGTAGTCTGTCTCGCCGCCATCGCCGTCTGATATTGAGCGAAGAATGGCAAATGGCACCTTGTTCACATAGCACACATGACCGATGCTGCCACCCTCCATCTCTGCTGCGATTGCATCAAAGGTATTCGAAATATAATCCTTCTGCTCCTTTGTGGCAATAAACTGATCTCCTGTTGCGATATTGCCCTTTTTGTAGTGGATATTCCTGTCAGCTAAGCATGAGCACATGAGCTCCACCATTTTTGTATCTGCCGGAAGCAGAATCATGTTGATGCCTGAGAGAAGTCCCTTCGGATCTCCGATTGGCGATGTATCCATATCGTGCTGCAGCACGTTTGTTGCTACTGCCACGTCAAGCACATTTAAGTCCTTTGTCAAAGTACCAGCCACTCCGATATTGACAATCATGTCGACATCATATTTCAAAATCATGGCCTCTGCACATATTGCCGCAAACACCTTTCCTATTCCGCATTTTGCCGCAACAACATACTGATCACCGATTTTGCCCTCAACAAACTCCACTCCGCTGTAAACCTCTGTCTGTGTGTCTGTCATCTGAGCCTTTAAGTCATCGACCTCCATCTGCATTGCACCAATTACACCTATTGTCATTTTATTTCTCCATTCCTGCTATCTTACTATTACATTATCTTTCTATATAACTATCCAGAACCACTGAGACCCCAAGACTGATGCGTCATACGCACATGTAAGCATCAGATTTTCCTGTACTCAATACAACTTCTGTCAAAGCTTAATACCTGTTTACTGTGGATAAGTAAACTCCATATTTGTCTGGCTCTCAAGTACCTTAAGATATGCACGGCACTCCTTCTTTGCCTCGTCAAGTGACAGATTCTCGTAATGTCCGCACTCTATGGCTGATGCACCAAACACCGGTCCATCATACTCAAGTATCTGTTTTAAGACCTCTTTTGTGATTTCAAAAACCTTCCCCGGCTCGACATCCCTCACTACGAGGTAGAAGCCTGTCTGACAGCCCATCGGTCCAAAATATACCACATCATCTGCAATCTCAGAGTTTCTCACACATGTTGCAAACATATGCTCCACTGAGTGCATAGCTGAATTGGACATATAATCGCCTGCATTAGGTTTTCTTGTACGAAGGTCGTATGTAACGATTTCTCCGTCTTTTCTTGAAATATAAAATCCAGGTTTAAGAATATTATGATTAATTGTAAAGCTTTTAATTCTTTCCATAAAAATGTTTCTCCTTACTTAGTTGCTGTCTCAAACTGCTTCAGATAATCCTCAAATACATTGAGTGCGTCATCCACAGGCTTTGGTGTGCTCATATCGACACCGGCACTCTTTAGCAGCTCGATTGGATTCTTCGAGCATCCACCGCACAGGAAATTTCCTATATACTTATCCACAGCAGGCTTTCCCTCCTCAAGTATCTTTTTTGAAAAAGCAACTGCTGCCGAATAGCCCGTCGAGTACTGATATACATAGTACGGTGTGTAAAAATGCGGTATGCGCATCCACTCATATGATATCTCATCATCCACGCGCATATCCGGTCCGTAGTACTGCACATTCAGCTCATGCCATAGCTCATTTAGCACATCCTTGGTAACCGGCTCGCCCTTTTGCATTTTTCGGTGAGCTATATGCTCAAACTCTGCAAACTGCGCCTGCCTGAAAAGTGTTGTCCTGAAGCCGTCCAAAAAATGTGTCATGAGATATTTTCTCTCATTCTCATCCTCACAATTCTCAAGCATATAGTGCATTAGAAGCGACTCATTGCAGGTGGATGCAACCTCTGCCACAAAAATCAGGTATCCTGCGTATGTGATGCTCTGATGCTCATTTGAATAGTATGTATGCATCGCATGTCCCATCTCATGAGCCAGCGTAAACACACTGTCCAGATTGTCGGCATAGTTCAAAAGCACATACGGATGAGTGCCGTAAGCGCCCCATGAATACGCACCGCTTCTCTTGTTCTCATTCTCATATACATCTATCCAGCCACTCTCCATGCCAGACTTAAGTGTGCTGACATACTCATCGCCCATAGGCTCAAGCGCCTTTGCCACAAGCTTTTTCGCCTCATCATAGGTGTAGGTGGTCTGTACATTGTCCACAATCGGTGCAAACAAATCATACATATGCAGATGCTCCACACCTAAAAGCTTCTTCCTAAGCGCCATGTACCTGTGCAGAGCCGGCAGATGTGCATGAACCGTCTCAATCAGATTGTCATAGACACTCTCAGGAATATCGCCATCGGATAAATACATGGCCCTTGCGCTGTCATATTTTCTTACCCTTGCATAAAAAGTGTCATTTTTCAGCTTGCTGATGTACATCATGGAAACAGTATTGCTCCACTTCTTGTACGAATCATAGACTCCACGGAACACCTGCTTGCGCAGGCTTCTGTCCTTGCTGCTTAAAAAGTCTATGAAATTGCCATGCGTGATACGGATTTTATTTCCCTCTACATCAGTAATATACGGGAATTTGATATCTGCGTTGTTGAACATGCTGAATATATTCTCCGGTGCTGCAGCCATCTCACCGCACTGCGCCAGGATATTCTCCTCTGCAGCCGATAAGGTATGCGCTTTCTGACGCATTATCTCATCAATCGCACGCTTATAGTGCACAAGCTCATTGCTCTCACTGTAAAAGCTCTCAAGCCTTTTATCATCTATCTGCAAAATCTCCGGACTCGCAAATGCCAGCGCACCTGATGCCTGAACAGTCAGTGTCTCTGCCTTTGACACATATGCCTGATATTTCGACACGGCAGTATCCTGATGCGAGCGCTCATTCGCATAAACCACTATACGCTCCAAATAATAAGACAGCTCATCCTGCTTCTTAAAAAAATCAAGCAGCGTTGCTGCACTGTCAGCCAGATGTCCCTTAAAGTCCGAGAGCTTTTCTGCAAGCTGTGACGCTTTTTCGCACTCAGCCTCCCACAGCTCATCTGTCTCATACATATCCTCAAGCTTCCATTTGTACTCATCTGAGATTTCATCTCTCTTTTGAAGCCTTTTCTCACTCATTTTGTGTTACCTTCTATCTTACTTTTCTTGTTCTCGTGGGTTCTGAATAGTTACCTTGTTTTCAACTCTTCAGAACCACACCACGCACATTCGCAAAACCGCACGATGTTTTTATAAAACTACCCACACATCTGCTCTGCAAAATGCATATAGACGTGTGGGATATATGTGAATTATAACAATTAAGCTCTACTTTGTAATTAAAGTGCCCATACCACCTGAAACTGTCTTGCCCTCTTTGTTGAGCTTTGTGATAAGCACTGAACGGATGGCAGAGTCACCGATAAAGTCGATAGCTGCCTCAATCTTTGGAGCCATGGTACCCTCATCAAACTCGCCTGCTGCAAGGTACTTCTTTGCCTCATCGACAGTCATGGTATCAAGTGGCTTCTCATCCTCCTTGCCATAGTTCAGGCAGACCTTGTCAACGCTTGTAAGTATAACAAGTCTATCGGCATCAAGAGTATCTGCAAGCTTTCCTGCTGCAAGATCCTTCTCGATAACAGCACTGGCGCCCTGAAGCTTATTATCCTGTGCTAAAACAGGGATTCCACCGCCACCGCATGCGATAACAACCTGATCCGCATCAACAAGAGCCCTTATAGCATCCTTTTCCACTATATCAACAGGCTTTGGAGCTGCCACAACTCTTCTGTAGCCTCCCTCAACCTGTGTCACATGGTTGCCCTTCTTCTCTTCTTCCTCAGCCTCAGCCTCTGTCATAACACGGCCAATGATCTTTGTCGGATGATAAAAAGCCTCATCATATGGGTCAACAACCACCTGTGTAAGTATTGTAGAAACGGTCTTGTAAATTCCTCTGCCAAGAAGCTCTGTACGGATAGCATTCTGTAAATCATATCCTATATAGCCCTGGCTCATTGCAGAGCAGACTGCTGTAGGTGTAGCTGTATACTCAGGATAAATCCTGCAAAACTCAGACATAGCGGTGTGAATCATGCCCACCTGCGGTCCGTTGCTGTGTGTGATAACAACCTCATAATCGTCCCTGATAAAATCTGCAACTGCCTTTGCTGTATGCTTTGTAGCCTCGTGCTGCTCCGGAAGAGTTGTTCCAAGAGCATCATGTCCGAGTGCAATAACTATTTTTTTCTTCTTCATGCCGACCTCCTATGCTGCATCCGCTCAATGTGTATTATATCTCATAATCATAAACCGATGTGTATACTATGATAAATCTACATATAAACCATCAATTTTGAATAAATTCTCATGCGGTGCAAAATCAAAATTATTTATATACATTATCTAATATTTTAGGGAATTTGTCTAGTACTTTGAACTGATTTGAACAACATTAACCAACATTCTGCCACAATGCAACGAACGTAAGCCGAGCGTAGCGATGGCGCACACGTAAGCGCATATCTGCCACAGCGTAAGGGACGTAAGCCCCGGGTACCGGCGGCGCACACGTACTCTTGCGGAAGCGCATAGCGAAGTGGCTTAGATACTGTAGAAATTATGCCCAAGGAACACAGAAACACCCCTGCATGGACGCAGGGGTGAGGAGAAACCGCGCCATGGACGGCGCGTTTCGACGGTTTCGTCAAGCATAGAAACCCTTCAAGCATAATTTCGTACAGTATCTTAGACACGTAGCGTAGCGACCGCAAGAGTACGTGTGCGCCGCCGGTACCCGGGACCTACGTCCCGACCTCCCGCCAATACACTGCGCCACAATTACTGCTGAATATCCTTTGCAGAGCTTAAGGTTACTTCAACCTTGCTCTCTTCGTACTGTCTGCCACTCTGACGGGCAACAGTAAGAGTAACCTTATCTCCGGCCTTGTAGCTCTTTAATGCTGACTGCAGCTCTGTCATAGAAGAAATCTTTGTGCTGTCAACAGCAGTGATGATATCTCCCTCCTGTAAGCCGGCATTTGCGGCACCTGAACCAGCTGAAACAGATGAAACATACACACCCTGTGGGAAGCCGTAGGCTACCATCTCAGGCGAAACATCACCACCCTTTATTCCAAGGTATGCCTGATTCTCGTTTGTATACTTTCCATCCTGGATGAGGCTCTCAATAATAGGCTTTGCAACCGACATTGGAATTGCATATCCGATACCCTCAACATCTGTCGAAGAATATTTTACGGAGTTGATACCGATGACCTCGCCGTTTTCATTCAAGAGTGCTCCACCACTGTTTCCCGGGTTTATTGCTGCATCTGTCTGGATAAGCTTGTTATTGGTAACAGTCTCACCTGTCTGTGAATCCTGTGTAGTAACAGTTCTGTTAAGCGCACTTACTATACCTGTTGTGACAGACTGTCCGTATCCAAGTGCATTACCGATAGCAATTGCCGGGCTTCCAACAGCTACACTTTCAGAATCTCCGATTGTAGCAATCTTGATATTTGAGTAAGTATCTTTTCCAAGGTCTGCTTTCTTTACACGTACAACTGCTAGATCGTCATCCGGATCTGTTCCTCTGATTTCTGCCTTTACCACAGAATCATCATCAAACTGTACTGTAAGCTCCTCTGAATCTGCTACAACATGGTTGTTTGTAGCAATGTAGAGATAATCATCATCCTCACTCACAATGATACCTGAGCCGCAGCTCTGTGACTGCTGTGACTTCTTTCCGAAAAAGCTGTTGTAGGTGACTGTTCCTGTATTTGTGATAGCAACGATGCTAGGCATGACCTCATCGACAACTGATGATACATCTGTCAGATCCTTTGCATCCCCTGAGGATGTCTGCTTAGTCCCAGCGGATGTTGTAGTGGTAAGCTTTGCACTTGCAGTAGAAGAATTCGAAATAGCTCTCGTGCCAATATAGCTTACTCCTGTGAAAACGCCGCCTCCGACGAGTCCGAAGATAAGAGCTGCCGCCACTGTCTTTGCTGCAAATGGTCCAAACGCACCGGGCTTTCTAGGTGCTCTCTGTTTCTTAGGCTTTACAGTCTGCTGGTATGCCTGACCATTCATATTCATCCGGCTATATGAGTTGTCTGTCGAACCAACTGATGTGCCGCCATATGCATTATTATTTGTGCCTGAATTATACGACTGATTAGAATAAGGCTGGTTTGCATATGACTGATTTGCATTTGGCTGTCCTGCTGCAGAAGCCTGCGAATATGGGTTGTAGCTCTGTGAATAGCTTTCAGCTGATGTATTATTAGTCTGTGCAGCCTTCTGTGACTCGTCCGGATTGTAAGGATTACCCGACATTGTGAAATTTACACCTGCATCAGATGCGTTACCTGTTGTATTAGCATTGTTGACGTTGCTGGTATAATCGCTGTTGTTTGTACCATTAGTATTATTTGTATCATTCATATTTCTATAATTGTTATCCATAATAATTTCTCCTTTCGTTTATATTTAGAAGTATACTGTCAATCTGTGTTTAATTTGTGACGGGATTATTTATTTTTTCATAAATTGTAATCCCCGTGCTATTCTCCGAATAAAAATAACTGCTCATCGGCAGATACATCTCTAAGTCTGCGATAAATAGAAATTGCAGAATATCAATACATCCCTGCCAATGAACAGTTACCATAAATCATATATTAAATTTCAATTCCGTTCTTCTCAAGAAGAGCTCTCGCTGTTTCAACCGAATCTGTACCTGTCGCATTCTTTACAGGTGCAAACTCCTTCTCTCTGTCTACCTCAAATGGCAGGCTATTGTCCATCATGTATACCATATCGAGGATGAGTGTCTCGAACTTGTATGCATTCGGAGTCTCAGGCTTGTGCTCTGTACCATTCTCATCAATGTAAGGTACCTTCTTCTCTACCACATGAAGCGGAAGACTCTTCTCTGCGATAGCCATGAGCTTGTCCACTCGGAATAAATAGTTTAAGATAACACCAAAGCCATACTGTAATGAACCATTCTCGTTCTTTGCCTCTGCCATCTCAGGAGTAAGCTCATAATACTCAACAATCGAAGGCTTGCCATTCTCAAGACACATAGCGCCTACTCTCTCATATGGATCACATTTTCTGACCACCTTAGAGCCGCTGACACAGCCGGACTCGATTGTAGCACCTACAAATACAGGATCTGCAATCTGCTGAAGCACATTGTCTACAGCAAATACATTGAGCCACTCAACACCCTTGTCCTTCAAATCCTTGTCAAGACCGGCATTGATGAGTGACTTGAACCATCCACCGTTTCCGTTTGGTGACATGGCAAGTGAATCCTCAGATTTCATAAGCAGATTGCCGTCAAAATCAACTGCCGGAACCATCTCCTGCACGAAAAACTTCACATAGTCCTTGTTGTATCCAAAATAGTCGTGCTCTTCAAAGAACTCTCTTGTCATGCTATCATTTATCTCGCTTGTCATAACATACAGAGGCACCCATGTACTGGTCTGATTTGTAACCTTCATGAGGTTTGCGACAAGCTGCTCAAAGATGTAGAGTTCCTTTGTCTTTCCGATATTGAACATGCCCTTAGCCTTGTCAAAGCCAAGACGTGTGCCCTGTCCACCGGCAAGAAGAATTGCACCTACCTTGCCATTCTTGACAGCATCAAGACCTGTTGCAAGGTATTTGTCCTTATTTGCCTCTATCTCTGAAAGCTCCATAGCTGCAAGTGGTGAGAATGTACCTCTCTGCTGCTCCTTGTTGTGAATCATATCAAGGTATGACCAGTCCATGTGCTCAAGCTGGCTCTCAAGCTTAGCCGGAGCTTCCTCTGTTAAGAATTTCTTTAAGTACTTCTGGTTTGTTGCCGTGATTTTTTCTTTAATTTCTGTTTTCATAAATTCTCCCTAATAGCTAACTTAAATTATTTAATCATCCGAATCATCTGATGATTTTTCTTCTGAGCCATTTTCAGATTCTGACTGGCTCTTTTTCAGGGCATCCTGCTTGTCCTTATTTTTTTTCTTTGCCCCTTCGGTTCCATCAGAGCCAACAGTATCATTGTACTGCGTGAGATCAAATGCTGAAGTCTTAGATGTAACACCTGTCTTTTTAGCAATCTTGTCACTTACTGTCTGAACTGTCTCTGTTGGCTGATAATCAGTCTCATTAAACATGAACTGATGAAGCTCAGAAACATTCTGCGCCAGGTCTATAGGAATTACGGTATCGCCAGTAGTTGACAGATTCATTGTAGTCAGCTCAAATGGGAAGCCTGTTGTCTCCTTCATCTGAAACTTTGTAACATAAGAAGCATACTGTAATATCTCGGCAGCTGTAAAGTTTGTACTTATCTGACTCATGATATCCTTACACATCTCTGTGAGCGAGCCTAAATCTGACTGCTTAGCCTTGTCAAGCATAGCCTGAAGCACAATTCTCTGACGGGATGCCCTTAAGAAATCATCACCGGAGGTGCTTCTGATACGTGCATAGCATGTAGCCTGAGTTCCATCAAGATGCTGCATACCATCCCCCTCAAGATAAGGAGTATTATATCCTGTAGTATAATCAACCTCAGGAATCAGATAATTGATTTCCTTCATCTCCGCCTTAGTAATCTCAAGATCAAGGCCACCGATATCATCTATAGCATCTACAAGAGCCTTCCAGTCAACACAGACATACTTGGTTATATTCAAATCCAAATTTGAATTAAGCATAGCTACTGCTCTCTTTGCCCCACCATTTGCATAAGCGGCATTTGCCTTTGCAAACTTTCCATTGCCTATAGGCAGATACGTATCTCTGTAGACAGAAACAATCTGAACCTCCTTAGTATCATAATTCAGACTAGCGATCATGATACAATCGGAATGCCCCTCATCGTATGAACCATTACTTCTGTTGTCCAGACCAAACAACGCTACATTGAGATATCCATGCATATTGGCAAGAACATCCTCATCAATCTCCTCATTGATTCCGGCCTCACTATTTGTCAGCGCATCCTCATATTTAACCTGTCCGAGTGTCTTATTATAAGCCCAAACCACTAACAGAACAATTAACAGCAGCAGGATTTCAAATACAAAGAGTATAATCTTCTTACGTCCACTTCTTTTCTTTTTTCTTCTTCTCTTCTTTGCCATGTTATTTTTCCTTTTTTCTATGAATGTAAAGCCACGCGTCTGCGTAGTCCTGACGTTCCTTCTCTGACATATTGGTATACTTTCCAAACTCCAGATTCGTCAGACGCATCTGCGGCCTGCCACACTTGAAGCATTCAACCTCTTTCCTTCTTGAAACCATCCGTATCCAGCCACAATCCGGGCAAATGTATATTTTCATCATAGTCTTTATTCAAACTGTCCGAGAACCTCAGCTGACAAAGCATCAAGCTTAGCCTGTGAATCTTCAAGAGACACTCCTTTAACTCCGAAATAGAATTTAATCTTAGGCTCTGTACCAGAAGGGCGTACACAGCACCAAGCGTTATCGTTAAGTTCGTAGTAAAGTACATTGGAAGAAGGAAGACCTGTCGGCTCAACCTTTCCTGTTGTCATATCTTTTCTTGTGTCATTCTTGTAATCACGGATAGCAAGCACCTGATAATCACCAAACTTCTTTGGTTCAGCGGCACGTGCCTTTGTCATAATCTCATTTATCTGTGCGGCACCATCAATGCCTTTTAAGGTCATTGTGGAAATGCCCTCTCTGTAGTAGCCATACTTCTCATACATGTCAATCATGCCATCCCAGAGAGTCTTGCCCTGTGACTTGTAGAAGGCAGCTACCTCACACAGCATACAAACTGCTGCAGGAGCATCCTTGTCCCTTGCATATGTGCCAGGTAAGCATCCGTAGCTCTCCTCCATACCGAATACATAGTTGTTGCAGCCGGTCTTTTCAAATTTGAGCATCTGCTCTCCGATATACTTGAAACCTGTTAAAACCTCGATATGCTTTACGCCATATGCTGCCGCAATCGCCTTACCCATATCTGTAGAAACAATTGACTCAACAAATGCAGGATTCTCAGGCAGAGTACCATTGGCACTCTTCTGGCTTAAAATATACTCACCGATAAGCATAGCTGACATATTTCCTGTAAATGTCACATACTCACCTGTCTTTGTATCCTTGCAGTATACACCGAGTCTGTCGGCATCAGGGTCAGTTGCTAAAACGATATCAGCATCCTTTTCCTTTGCCAGCTCAAGTGCAAGCTTCCATGCATCAGGATTCTCAGGATTTGGATAAGGACATGTAGGGAAATTGCCGTCAGGTACTGCCTGGCTTGGCTCAATGTATACATTCTCAAAGCCCATATCCTTAAGTACTCTCTGTACAGGGCGAAGACCTGTGCCGTGGAGTGGTGTGTAAACAATCTTGATATCCTTTGCCATAGCCTTGATAATCTCCGGATGGATAGAAAGCTTGCGGAGTTCTCCGAAATATCCCTCCTCAACCTCATCAGAGATGACATTGTAAAGGCCTGCCTCAATAGCAGCAGCCTTGTCCATAGTCTTTACCTGGTCAAACGATGTAACCTTTGCCACCTCAGCCATGATGCTTGTATCATGAGGTGGAGTAACCTGTGCACCATCCTCCCAGTATACCTTGTATCCATTGTACTCACGAGGATTGTGGCTTGCTGTGATAACAACACCGGCTATTGTACCGAGTGTCCTTACTGCGTATGAAAGCTCCGGAACAGGTGCGAGCTGTGGGAATACATATGTCTTGATTCCGTTAGCTGCAAGACAGAGTGCTGTGGCATCTGTAAACTCATCATGCATATTACGTGAGTCATGTGCGATTGCAACACCTCTCTTTACTGCGTCCTCTCCCTGTGAAAGTATGTAATTCGCCAGTCCCTGTGTAGCCTGACGGACTGTGTATATATTCATCCTGTTGGTGCCGGCTCCTATTACACCACGAAGACCTGCTGTACCAAACTCAAGTGTGCGATAGAATCTGTCCTCTATCTCCTTATCATCACCTGCGATAGCCTTAAGCTCTGCCTTTGTAGCCTCATCAAAATATGGGTCTGTACACCATTTCTCGTATTCCGCTCTAAATTCCATTTATATTAACCTCCTATGTCAGCTAGTAATAAGCCTATTAATGTTAACTATACCGATTTTACCACATTAACATGCATTTGAAAAGTTTTAGTTCCTTAATATTTTTTTAAACACCAGGCTCCTCATCCAAAGTGGCATCATACAGACAACAAGCTGTACCGCAACCGTAACAAAATAATCGGCCGCACTTATGGTTCCTGTCTTTAAAATACGCTTTCTTCCTGCCTTGTATTTAAGGAAATAATCAAAGCCGCCACGCCTCTTCAGCATATCATCACCGGTTCTGGCATACACAAGAGTCTCACCTATATTTGCCATACGACAGTGATTTCTGATCATATTCGCCCAAAGAAGAGAATCCTCCATAAGCAGACAGTCCTGATAATTGCCCGCAGCAAGCACCGCAGATCTTTTGTACATCACAGTCATGTGATTGAACGCATCGCGCTTTCTCTGATACTGCTTTATCACATAATTTCCGAGAGGCACTGTCCTCTCTGATAAAATATTATGCGTATCATCGGAAAACTCGCTGATGTAGCCGCCTATGATATCAAGCCCCGGATTTTCCGAAAAAGCATTCAGCTGTCTCTCAAACCGGTCAGGCACACATATATCATCCGTATCCATTCTGGCCACAAGCTCATTAGAGCAATGCTTTATTCCTTCAGCAAGTGCAAGACCGAGCCCGCTGTTTTTTTCAAGCTTTACCGTAACAAAATTTATTTCCGAAGGCCTGCATTCATAATCTCCGATTGCCTCATAAAGCTCATCTGTCAGCCGGCCATCCTCCACCAGCACTATCTCGTCCGGTAAAACAGTCTGTGAATATATGCTTTCCATACACTCCCTGAAATACTCAGGCTTTTCCTTGTAATAAATTGACAGTAATACTGAAAATTTGACTTTATTCATAAGTATCATCCTCCCAGACAAGCAGACTAATGTATTACCGCAAGCACAGTCTCTATGCACAGTCTGATATCATTTATCAGTGAAAATCTCTTAAGATACTTAAGATTGTACCTCATCTTGCCCGGCAGCACCTTGTGGATATATGTGTAATCCACATCATCTGCAGTCTCAAGAAGCCTGTCCTCATCCTTGTACCTGATGCTTGCCTCACTGGTAATTCCGGCAGGCATCAGAAGTGTTGCCATCATCGCAGGTGTATATGCCATGACATACTTCTCCACCTCTGGTCTTGTGCCAACAAAGCTCATATCACCACATAGCACATTTATAAGCTGCGGAATCTCATCAAGCCTGTACTTTCTGATGACAGCACCGACTCTTGTGATTCTTGAATCCCCACCGACAGTCACGAGTGAGCCCTTTTTGTCAGCGTCATTCACCATGGTTCTGAACTTGAATATGCGAAACTTCCTGCCATACTGCGTGATACGCTCCTGTCTGAAAAAAACAGGTCCTCTGCTATCCACCTTTATCCAGACAGCAAGGACCAGTATAACAGGCGAAAGCAGCACAAGAAGAACAGCGGACATAATCACATCAAAAATGCGTTTGAATACCATGCTTGTCCTCTTTCTGCTCAGATGCCTGTAATATTTAAGTGTAAAATCATTTTTCATGAATGTAGGAATCTCTCCCCATGTTCTCCATCTACTCATGTAAAATCTCCAATAAATTACTAATTATATACTCCACATCCTCATCGCTAAGCTTTGTGTTTAGAGGAAGTGTAATCTCATTCTCATACTGATGATAAGCGTTTGGAAAATCGGCTATATCAAAGCCCATATTCTTATATGCTGTCATCATCGGAAGCGGCTTGAAATGCACATTTGTGGCGATACCTCGCTCCGCCATCTGCACTATAAGCGCATTACGCCTGTCCACACCGATGCCCGGTATACGAAGCAGATACAGATGTCCGCTCGATGTATGCCTGTCTGTAAAATGAGGCACAGTCAAGAGACCAAGCGGCTTAAATGCCTCGTCATAGCACTCTATAATATCACGGCGCCTCTTGAGAAGCCCCTCATATCTGTCAAGCTGTACCAGACCAATAGCAGCCTGTATATCTGTCATATTGCACTTATACGAAGGAGCTACAATATCATACTCCCAGTTGCCCAGACCATTCTTGTGCAAAGCATCCTTTGTCTGTCCGTGGAGTGAAAGCAGCATAAACTGCTTGTAGATATACTCATCATCAAAGCCCTCTATAGGTCTCCAGGTGAGTGCTCCTCCCTCTGCGGTGGTCAGATTCTTGACCGCATGGAACGAAAAGCTTGTAAAATCAGCTACATTGCCACACATAATCCGCTCACCTGCTCTCATGTAAGAAGCACCAAAAGCATGAGCTGAGTCAGCCGCCACAATCACACGTCCGATTGCCCTCTGCACATCATTTGACGGATGAAAAAGAGCCTTCTTTCTCTCCACAATATCAAAAATCCTGTCATAGTCGCAAGGCACACCTGCAATATCAACCGGCACGATAACCTTTGTCTTTTCTGTAATAGCAGCTTCCAGGGCATCGTAATCCATCTCAAATGAATCAGGTGCTACGTCTATAAACTTAAGCGTTGCACCTACATGCACCGCAGGGCTTGCTGATGCAGTATATGTGTATGCACTTGTGATGACCTCATCACCTGCACCTATCCCTAAGAATCTGAGTATCGACTCAAGACACGCAGTAGCAGAGCCAAGGGCTACAGCCTTATTCGTGCCGCATAGCTTAGCAATCCTCTTCTCAAACTCCTTGGTTCTTGGACCTGTTGTGATCCATCCGCTTCGCAGAGCATCAGCAACAGCTGACACCTCTGCCTCTGTTATATCAGGTGGTGAAAATGAAATCTGTCTCTTTTCCATAGTTATGTTCCTCGTTTCCGGCATAAAATATGCCAAACATCCGGCTTTTACAGTCTATATTATGAGCTTCAAAAGATATTTAGTCCTCCAGGTCAGGATGATATGTCTTTACCACAGAGGCTACTATCTGCTTGATATCCTTTGCTTCTGAGGTGCATGCCTTTTCGAGCATCTCAAGCTGCTTCTCAAAGAGCTCATCATCCATCTCAATAGGCTCACCCACATGAATCAGCTTGTTCGGAGTCTCCTTGAGACCTTCCTCGCTCATCAGCATCTCCTCGTATAGCTTCTCGCCCGGACGCAGGCCTGTGTATACAATCTGAATATCCACATCCGGCTCCAGTCCTGAAAGCCTGATAAGGTTCCTAGCCATATCATCAATCTTAACCGGCTCGCCCATGTCGAGCACGAAAATCTCGCCTCCGTGAGCATAGAGCCCTGCCTGCAGCACAAGCGCCACAGCCTCCGGAATTGTCATAAAATATCTGATAATACGCTTGTCCGTCACAGTAACAGGACCGCCATCCTCTATCTGCTTCTTAAACAGCGGGATAACACTACCATTACTGCCAAGCACATTTCCAAAACGCACAGCAACAAAATCAGTCTCCGTCTGCCTGTTCATCATCTGTATAACCATCTCACACAGACGCTTTGACGCACCCATGATATTGGTCGGATTAACCGCCTTATCCGTAGATATAAGCACGAACTTCTTCACATGGTACTCTGCTGCAATCCTTGAGAGCTTTAATGTGCCAAGCACATTGTTTTTTATTGCCTCATTCGGGCTTTCCTCCATCAGCGGTACATGCTTATGTGCTGCCGCATGATAAATAATCTCCGGATGATATGTCTGGAATACATAGTGCAGCCTGTTAGTATTGCGCACCGAGCCAATCAGCGTCTCCACCCTTACATAAGGATATTTGCGCTTCAGCTCCTGCTGTATATCGTATGCATTATTCTCGTAAATATCAAAAATGATAAGAAGCTTCGGATCCTCCCTGGCTATCTGACGGCAAAGCTCACTACCGATTGAGCCACCGCCACCTGTAACCATGACCACCTTGCCCTGTAAAAATGAATGAATACCGTCATTATCCACAACAACCGGATCTCTTCCAAGCAAATCCTCAATGCTTACCGGGCGCAGATTGGAAACCGATACTCTTCCGTCCACCATCTGATAGATTCCCGGAACCACAGACACATCACAGCCTGTGTCCTTACAAATATTGAGTATATCCTTCCTGTCCTTACCGGATGTAGAAGGTACAGCATACACAATTTTCGTGATATCATACTTCTCAACCATCTCCGGAATATCATTTCGGTTGCCGACAATAGGCACGCCGTCTATAAAGCGCCCCAGCTTCGCCGGATTGTCATCTATGATGCAGCAGGCCTTTGTGTGCAGATGTGAGCTCATGATAAGCTCCCTGATAAGCATCCTGCCCGCATTTCCGGCTCCTATAATCATAACCTTCTCATCACCGTTTGCGGAGCCTCTCTGCTCAAGCATCTTCTGACCTGTCCTGATAAATCTGTACGCAAAACGGCACGCTGTGCACAGTGCAAAGCTGAGCATCAGTCCGATAATCCAGAAGGCATACGGCATCTTGATCTCATAAACCTCATGAATAGTAACGCTCACAACTGTAAGCACCAGAAAGGCACCAATAATATGCATAAATTCATTGATGCTCGCAAAGCGCCATATACTGTGGTAAAGTCTGAAAATATAAAACACCACAAGTGAAATTACCATAAACAATGGCACAATGTGCAGATAACCCTCCAAAAATGAGAGCGGAATATGTGAATATGAAAACTCAAACCTAATCATCAAAGCGAAAAAGAATGAGATTGCAATGATGCACATATCAATAAAAGCAAGAACCAATGCCCTGAAAACCCATTGCTTGTCATTGCCCATGTATGCGTCCGGCTTCTCCGGACCATCGTATTTTGTTTTGTCTTTTCGATTATCTGTATCTTTTTTCATGTCAAGTCTATTACTCATATAGGATTTTCTCCTTCTGTCACACACTGCAAAAAGCAGCTTCTATATCCCTATGTAAATCAACTTCTCATAAACTGCGTTTAAATTTACGCTTTATTATACCATATACACACTATTATAGTTCTTATTATTTTATTAAATATACCACATTTAGCGATTTTTGAAAACAAACAGCTTGCTTATCACATAGTTGAGCACAACCACAACCACCTGTGCTGTCAGCTTCACCCACATGCTGGGATAGTCAAGAAGCGTGATAAAAATAAATATAATAGTCTCTTCAATAACCAGCGTGATGAATCTGCCACTGAAAAAAGCAAACATCTGTACTAAAAATGCCGTCTTTGTCGGCGTTGCAACCTTAAACACCCACTTCTTGTTGGTAACATATGAAAATAGAACAGCAAACACCCATGCCAGAGCGTTCGCAATCAGCTCATTGATACCAAAGAATACATTAAAAATGGCATATGCACCTATGCTGATCACAAAGGTCATATTGCCAAAAACCGTGTATAAAACAAGCTCCTTAAACTCCTCTTTCCTGTTTCGTATTATAATATTATCCATTTCTCCACCTATGTGACAGGCTTTAGCCCCTGTCGTAATTTATACGTGTAAGTTGATAGTAATGTTAATTTGCGATTTTTATATAATAACTGCATAGCCAAAATAAGTCAATATGTGATATGATATCTGCATGAAAAAGAAAACACAAAAAAACAAGAGTATAAAACTAAACTACATATATAATGTGAGCTACCAGATACTAACACTGATCACACCGCTTATCACAGCGCCGTACCTCTCGAGGGTGCTTAAGGCAGACGGAATAGGTGCATACAGCTATACCTACTCACTGGTATCATACTTTATCATGTTTGCCGCACTGGGCACTGTAAACTACGGAAACAGGGAAATATCATACCTGCAGGAGGACAGAGCAAAACGCACAAAAACCTTCTGGGAGATAGAGCTTCTATCCGTCATCAGCGTGATTGTGTGTCTGTGCGCATATATGGTATTCACACTTGCCTTTCCGCACTCACCGCTCAAAAAGCACCTGCTATTGATTGAAGCCGTGTACCTGATATCAGTTGCTTCTGATATCTCCTGGCTGTTTCAGGGACTTGAGGAATTTGGCAAAATAGTCGGTCGAAACGTGATTTTTAAAATCATAAACATTGCTTTTATCTTCATCGCCGTACGCTCAGAGAGTGATTTGCTCATATATGTGGCAGGAATATGTCTATTAGAGCTTTTTGCCAATATATCCATCTGGTTTTACCTGCCTCAATATGTTGACAGACCAAAGCTTAAGGAGCTTAAGCCATTCTCTCATCTAAGGGCTACTCTCACACTATTTGTACCAACTATAGCGACAACCATATACACAGCGCTTGACAAAACCATGCTCAACAACATAACCGGCAGCATGACAGAAAACGGCTACTATGAGCAGGCCAACAAGATATCCAAAATGGTTCTCATGCTTGTAACCTCACTCGGTACTGTGATGCTTCCAAGAATAGGAAGAGCCTTCAGTGAAAATAAAAAAGACGAAGTAAAAGCCCTCCTTTATAAGAGCTTTCAATTCGTCTGGTTTATAGGTCTTGCCCTGTGCTTTGGCCTGATAGGCATCGCACGCAATTTCTCGCCATGGTTTTTTGGTCCGGGATATGAAAAGGTGCCCTATCTCATCATGATAATGGCTACACTGCTTCCAATCATCGGCTTAAGCAATGTAATCGGTATACAGTACCTGGTAACAACCAAGCGTGAAAGCCTGCTGACACGCTCAGTATGTATCGGAGCCGCAGCCAATTTTGTCATGAATATGATTCTCATACATCAGCTCTATTCATACGGTGCTGCCATAGCCTCTGTCATCTCGGAGGTAATAATAACTGCCGTACAGCTTTACTTCATACGAAATGAGCTTAGCATCCCAAAAATATTTTCTCTATCATGGAAATATCTCATATCAGCAGTCTGTATGCTTATAGTACTGCTGCTCATGGATGCAAGGCTGTCAGTCAGCTTAATGCACACAATGATTATGATTGTGACCGGATTTATAGTCTATATGGTGCTGCTTGTACTGATGCGTGACGAGATGGTATGGGAAGGCATAAGGCTCATCAAAGCCAGAATCAAATGCCACTAAATAATACCATTCTGCGACGCTTAATTTCCCAGCAGCTTCACTTATTTGGCTGCCTCATACTCTCCAACCACCTGTGCCTCTCCTCTGTCAGTATATTCTCTTGCCATTTTCAGAGCTTTTTTAGTCCTCTTCACAGACTTTTTCCATCTTGAAAGCTCTGATTTTGCCGTATCAGACTTTATACCATATTGATTCACAGCCATATCGCCAATATATGCCGTAAGCTTTTTGGCACCATAAGCATTCAGGTGCTCAAAATCAGCGAAGTCATGGGAATCATCTATCCCTGCAATGCTCTCATAATCAGTACTTAGGTCAAGAAAATCGTATCCATACTCCTTCGTTATACTTTCAATCTGCTCAAGACCCGACTTGTCAGCTGCCTGTGTCTCATGAGGTGGCTGCAGCAACAGCACATGCTCTATGCCAAGCTTATTGCAGTACGAAAGCAGCTCCTTAAGATATGCTCTGCATTCATCAGTCAGCACATAGGCTTCTTTAGTAGGCTGTCCGATATTTGCCAGATTGTCACGGCCTCCGGTGATGCCTGTTTTTGAATAAAATCCCTTCAGATAGCCTCCACCACTGAGCCTCATATAGGCACGAGTGACAAATGAGGTATACACCGCCTCAGGGTCCTTCCAGTTGCCATGATACTTCTCCAATGGAAAATAAAGGGTATCCGATATGTTATCCTTCACCTTTTCATCATCCTTATTGATATTTTTGGGAATAGTCTTTACCGTGTCAAGCTTGTTCTGTGACATAGGCATATTGTCAATCCACTTTCTCAGATAAACCTCATCAGTCAGATTCCAATTGCCCTGACTAAATGCTGCAGCACTGATTACAAGAAGCTTCGGCTTCTGTTTCTTCGTAATCTCCGTGACAATTGACTTGTACATATTGCATGGCACAGCTCCTATTGAAAAATTGCACGACTTAAGGCCATACTCCTCCCACGCCAGAGCCGGCGCATAGCCCGTGTATACCTCACTTGGTCCAATCATGACCATATCAAGGCTGTTCTTTGGCTCTGCGTAAAAGCCATATATGTTTTCAATATCGCTGCTGTCAATGGCAATAAATGCCTTTGATGCTATTTGCATGAGCAATAGGAGGACTATTGCAAATGCAGAGATTTTAATAAATTTCATGGTGTTTCCTTTTCTATTGAAACGCTTTATTTTGATATTTTTTCAGTAAACACTATATAGTATAGCGGATTAGTATTAAAAAACAACACCCTGATTCATATTTATCATTTTCTGATATAAATCTGTTTGCACGGGTAGAATATAAAATCAATAAACCTGTTTTTCTTTATGATACACTCATACAATATCCAGCATATAGCAGTGCTTCCTGCAAATCCACATATACACTGCAGCGCCATATTGGTTATACCAGCCCTGTTCAATATAATCCTGATTCCACCTACAAATATCACATTCATCGCATAAAACGGCATGCTGTCACGGCCGATAGTCTGTAACCATTTAGGGAAATCACAATACCCTGATAAAAAATAGCTTACTGCAAATATAAATACTGTCACTATACAGGCGGTAAACCGCTCAAACAGACTGCTGAAAAGGGGATTGCTGCTCATGTCATCCTGTAATACTATGCTGGACGCCTCTACAAGCACACTCATAACGGCAAGGCTCAGCACAGCATATCTATTATCTAGTTTATCAAGCCACTTCTTAATCAGGCATCCCAGATAAAAGTACATCTGAAAGCCGGCTATGTAGTTAAAGCCCACATAGTGAAAGCTGCCATAGCATGTGAAAGCAATTATTAAAAACAGCACAAATAAAAGCTCCATTTTATAATTAAAATGTGGCAGAAGCCTCGCAAACACATAATCAGCCATATACGCCACACAATATATGAGAAACAGTGCGTATAAATACCATAAAAACTCTATCGGCTTCCACGGTATGCTTATCAGGCTGCTAACGGTAACCGGCTCCCTTATCAAATTTGAAAGGGCAAATTTAATAATCCAGTAAATAACTGAAATCATCACGTAAGGCAGCAGGATATTAAATGCTTTATGACCTATCCGGCTAAAAATGCCTTGTGAAGCATTCCCTACATATTCACTGTATAAGAAGCCTGAAACTGCGATAAAACAAGGCATGTGAAAGCTGTATATTACATTTGCAATACCATTCATTGTATCATCAAATGAATACATGTCTGTCAGGCCCAATGTAGTGTGACCTAAAATCACAAATAAAATAAGGATGCCCTTTATGAAATCAATTGTTTTATCTCGTGTTGTGGTTTGCATGTTATGCCCTCAAATTTATAAACTGCTAATTTTCTCTTCTATCAAATTTGCCGATATCTTGACATCTGCCTTTTTATAAAGCTTTATGCTTCCATTACCACCTTGCAAGTCTTCTTAAAACAGGCTATCCCATACTTTATAAAATTGCGCATTCCATCCTGCTTTAATCTTGCAATGTAGTCTTTTTCTTCAATCTGTTGTAATGCCCTCTTACAAGCAGCATCCATACTCGATATTGCTCTTTTTCATTTTCAAAAAGACTATCACTTTCCAGAAGAAACGAAAAGCGATTTTATGGTCAATATAAAAATTAATCCGCTATGCCCTGCTGCTTTCAAAGAATGTATGACACCTTATAAATATTTTACATACTCTGCCGCGTTTTCTCTAATATAACATCTTTTAAATGCTGCAAACCTGGATTCACGCCTTATTAATGCTTGCAGCTTTCGATGAGCAAATGCAGAACTAGGTGCTACTGTCAATTCATCTAATGTATCAAATAACTTGTTCATTTCCTTATTCAGCTCATGAAATCTCATATCACTCCTATAAATTCGCATTCCTGTATTCTTTTTGTTAAACACTTCATAAACAAGCTCTGCCGTCATCTTTGCGTCATAATCATCCATATTTTTTGCTATTATTTCTGTTTTCCCATCACATAATCTAAAATAAATCCTATCCTCCGGGTCAGCTTTGCAACAGTCAATAATATGCTCATCATATTTTCTTTGGTTCTTTATTCCGTTGCAATGTCCACATGACCAAAATAAATTATTCCAATCAAATTTCAGTTCTAATTTCTGTTCAATATTTCTCCCTACAGAATGTGGTTTTAAATGTTCAATTTGTGGATCCTGCAAGTCATTAATCTCGCAAATATAACACTTATTATTAAAATCTTTTTTTAATCTCTCAACAACATCCGGCTTATCATATTTTCCATCAGCTTTTGTCTTTTCCACAGCCAATGACTCAGGTGCCGGAGTGCTACGTTCTACTTTGACCATATTACTCCGCCCTCGCTCTCATTTTGATTTTTAATTCCTGATACTCTGTTGAAATTTTAAGTGCCAAATAATCCGGTATTTCATCTAAATACATCTCAAGCTCAGCAATTCTCTCATAATCATCATCGCTTAACTCCGATTGAACAAAATCGCTGCGCGATGGCCTGCCAAGGCTGTGGCGCAGTTTTATTTTTATTAAAAAAGCAGTGGAATTACTTTCCATAATCCGTTATTGTTAAGTTACCACACGAAACAACTGAACTAAGAAAGCTCCACTGCCTATGATAAGAATAACATTTTCCAGTCTCTTCCGCAATCGGAATTATGACGCTAATGCACCTCCGAATAGGTAGATGTAATTATTAACACTACTTATTCTGGAGGTTTTATTATGTATAAAGATATTTTTGAATCTATCCGCAATGAAGCGGAAAAACGTAACCTGCGTGAAAGAACTATTCAACTGTATTGCTCTGATGTCAGTTACTTCCTTCGTTGGATTGGAAAAAATGTTTCTGATCTTACACTTGAAGATGCGGAAAGTTTTCTTACTGCCAAACGTCTGGAAGGAAGGTCTCCTGAAACTCACAATCACTATCGGTCTGCAATAAAGTTCTTATATAAAAAGGTGCTGAAGACTGTCTGGGATGATGACACTGTTCCAGCTATGAAAAGAGAGCGCAATCTTCCTGCTGTTCTGTCCCGCGATGAAATAAATGCAATCATTGACGCCACTCCGAATCTGAAACATAAAGCGATTATTGCAACTATGTATTCTTCCGGATTACGTGTATCGGAGGTCGTTCATCTCCATTATGATGACATTTCCCGTACCAACATGACAATTCATGTTCGTGAAACCAAAGGCAGAATTGACAGGTATACAATTCTGTCTCAAAAAAATTTAGACCTTCTCACAGAGTATTGGTACAAATGTGGTCGCCCTAAAGATATCCTTTTTCCAAGTTCCTGGACCGGTGGATATCTTGATATAACCGGTGTTAACCAGTTCTTTAAGAAAAGTGCTAAACTCGCCGGCATTACCCGTCATGTTTCCTCTCATGCGTGCCGTCATAGTTTTGCCAGCCACTTATTCGAAAGTGGCACAGATATAAAATATATCCAGTCACTTCTGGGACATGTTGATCCTCGCTCTACAGATGTTTACCTTCATGTGAGCAACAAGACACTTCTTGGTATCCGCAGCCCGTTCGACAACCCGGAAGGTGGTGAATCATGAGTAAGGATTGTACGATTCAGGATGTTTTTCATCGTTTTTATCCATCTTTTGAATCCACACATAGTATTTCTCCCGCTCAGCGAAAGGCCGCTTATCACATCATGAATTGCAAAACCGGTGCCTTTGGTGTGAATGTAAGCGTATGCGAGGACTGCGGCTGCATATCAGTCCACTATAACTCCTGCCGTGACAGATGCTGTCCTATGTGTCAGGAGTTTCCAAAAGAAAAATGGGTAGATGCACGGCGTGAGGATATCTTAGATGCTCCTTATTTCCATGTGGTTTTTACAGTTCCGGAAGAACTCAATCCCATTATCTACAGCAACCAGAAATTCTTATACACTGCTCTTTATCATGCGGCTTCAGATACTCTCAGTGAACTTGCTGCTGACAGTAAATATCTTGGGACTGATATCGGCTATATTTGTATCCTCCATACATGGGGAAGTACCATGAACTTTCATCCTCATATCCATGCGATTGTTCTTGGTGGAGGGCTGGATGTGAAAAATCATTGGAAAGACAATGGGAAAGATTTTTTCCTTCCGATTAAGGTAATCTCAAAAACATTTCGTGGAAAATACATGGCTGAACTTAAGCAGCTCTGGGAAAATGACAGGCTTGAATTTCATGGATCGGCTGCACCTTACAAAAACTACTATACTTTCAAGGAATTGTTAAATACCTGCTATGCAAAGGAATGGATTCCTTATTGCAAGAAACCATTTGACGGTGCCGAATCTGTCATCAGATACCTTGGAAAATACACCCACCGGATTGCTATCAGCAACTACCGTATCAAAGACATGACAGAATCTACAGTTACATTTTCTGCTAAAGATTACAAAAACCAAGGGCTTTGGAAAGAGATCACCATATCCGGCGAGGAATTTATCCGTCGATTTTTAATGCATGTTCCTCCAAAACGTTTTGTACGTATCAGGCACTATGGTCTTCTTTCATCCAGAAATAAGAAGAAAAAGATTACCCTATGCAGAAACATCCTTGGTTGCAAAAAATATATTTCCAAGCTGAAAGATATGGATGCACCTGCCATTATCCGTCTTCTTTATAATAAAGATATATGCAAGTGCTCTTCCTGTGGTGGTAAGATTATTCCTCTGCCTACAGAACAACATTTTATAAAACCAAAACCACATATGCTCTGTTAACGTATCATAACTGTATATTTTTTTAGCTTCCTTAGGGAGGCTTATTTCTGGTGTCATAATACAGGACTGAATTATAAATTCTATGTGTTTCTATGTGTACACGCTATCCTATTATAAATAGAGTGTCAGAATTAAAAGTCCATATAGAGTTGACGCGCTTTGTTCAACCAGAAAAAATCGAAATTGATGCAAACGAAAGGGCAGTTAATGAAAAGTCTCAATACTGCTTTTTCGTTTGCACCACCTTCGATTCTTTTCTTAACGATTTACCTGCCAACTCTTTATATTCTTCAAACTTATCCCTTAACTCATTGGATAATTCATCTGACTTAAAATACCCTTCTACAATTCCACTATACGGAATATCTGCCAGACCATTCTTTACACATATTTTCTTTTCCAGATCATATATGACAACATTTTCCAAACTATTAAGAATAAATGGAGAATGGCTAGAGACTACAAACTGAATATTTGGAAATATCGTAGTTAATAGCCCCATAATGTTTCTTTGCAATTCCAGATGTAAATGAGTCTCAATCTCATCAATCAATACAATACCCGGAATATCAAAATCAAACGATCTATTTAATTGGTTCTCCATACGAATAATTAAATCAACAACAATATCAAGGATAGCTGCATATCCACTTGAAAGCGTATTAAAGTCAAACTTTTCCCTTCCATCCATAACAATAGAAAATTTAAATGTGTCCTCGTCAAAATCCACTCTCACCGATTCATCATCAAATATCTGCTTTAGTAAATCATCAAAATTATTAAACCATTTTGATATATTATCCGCTTTATCTAACTTTCCATTAGAAATAGCCAAAGCCTGCGTCATCTTTAAGTCCAACAAATATTTTATAAACTCTTTCCTTGGAGTATCGTTGATTGAATATCCTGTTTTAAGCTTAACTTTTTCTACATGCTCCGGTTCAATAGATGAAAACACTCTGTCTGCCTTATAATAAGCAGTAATAAATTTACCAGCTTCAAATAGTTTCTTAATTTCAACAAATGACTTATTGAATTCCATCCATATTCCTGCAGTTTCTTTTTTATACCGCTCATGAAAGAACTCTAAATTATCTTCAAATTGCTTTAACTGAATTTCTTTATTTTCTTTCTTACAATATTCAATACGCTCTTTAGTACTCTCAATATTTTCTAAAATCTGCTGTGGATTATCTTCCAATGTAACAGAATTAATAAATATAGCAATTGCATCAAGTAGACTTGTCTTTCCACTACCATTTTTTCCGGTTACTATAACATGTCTGCGCTCACTATCGCAAATATTTATATCTATATTCTCTAAATGTCTGATCTTATCTATTCTTATACTTTTAATAAAAACTGATTCCACTTTGTGCCTCCATTAAATCATACTAGCATCACTTTTAAGCAATTCTACTCATGTTGTTCAGGCTCGCCTAACCGCTTCTGTATACTCACCTTCCATGCAGTATATACTCCATCCTTTATAGCATTTTCAATATCAAATTTCTCTTGAACATTATTAGTATTTTTCGATATTTCTTTCTCCTCAATATACTTTTCTCGTATGTCATCAATTAAATCAAAATATTTAATATCCTCAATTAGCATATCCATCTGACCAAAATATTGTAGGCACACTATTCCAATATATATCATTACTGATAAAATTAATTCCATTTCGAAATTCTCTATATTAAAAGTAGAAACAATTCCCTTTATTGTTATAGTAAAGATGGAAACACTGCTAAGAATAGTTATAACCATTAAAATAATACATACTATATATCTATGAAATCTTGTTTTTTTTCTATACTTTTTACTATTTATAAGAATGATATCCTTTTCTTTATAACGTAATATGATAATAATTATTATCATTGGTATTGCTATAATATTATATGCCATACCAAATAATAATTTATCTTTATTATTATCTATAAAAAAAGGAATAAATCCAAAGATTATATCAATTGCGCTTAATACTACCGTTGCCTTATCATACCAATTTCCTTTTACATCTCTTAGTGATGATTGATCGTAATATGTTACTAAAGCGCTTATATAATCTATTAAACCCTGCTTTTCCTTTCGAAACTTTTCTGGGTCATTTTTATCTTTTTCGATTTTATTCACCAATTCCCATATATGTGAATCTTCTGAATACCTAAGATTATTTTTCGAATTACCATACGCACTAATATTCATTTTCAATCTAGGTAATAATGCTATAGTTTCCTCATAGGATGCATATCCTAATTTTAATACTATTTTTTTTAATTCTTTAATTTTTTTTATTCTTTCTTTTGTTATATATGATAATTGACTATCTCTCTGGTTAATATATAAAGAAAAAACACCCGACACGAATGCCGCAATGACTGCCGATCCTAATATAATACTTACCATTTCCATATTTTTATAAATCCTTATCTGTTCTTAACAATTCAAATAATTCATGAAGATTAATACCTATGTTTCCCATCTTAGTTTCTTAAGTTTTATCTTCACCAATAAGTGCATCTATAGCTGAATTTAACTTCTTTGACTGACTAATTGCATAGTCTATTTTAGATAAATTCGTTTGTAAAAATATTCTTTCACTTATACTTTTTGAATGTCCTGCTATATCTAATACCATTTTACTTGTATACGTATGTTTCTCTGAAATTTCATCATTTACTTTTATGTTTTTCAACTCTTCTTTGGACAATTTATCAATATCTATTAAATGCAATAATAGCCAAAATTCAAATAATGGTGTAGTAATAAACAATTTATAATGATTTTTTTCACACTGCTCCGCAATCTTTTTCATTTGTGATACTGAATGTGATTTATAATCCCTATCCAGTACTATTCCAAATACATCGTTTTTACCTTTAAACTCTTTTAAATAATTATTATAAACTACATCATAACCGACTTCAGCCAAAATACTCTCAAATTCTTTTACCTCATCATCTTGAGGATTTAATTCTGACCTTAAATAACAATTTATAAATTCCTCTGAATATCTTTGTGGAATAACACTTCTTAATCTTTCAGGCAAACCATCATTTTTTCTGATTACAAGATATTCTTCCAGCAACTCTAACACATTCTCCGGTGCACTCAAATTATCCCTTTTAGCCCTTTGTAACGTGTGAATATGAACAGCAGCCTTAATTCCGAGTTTACCTCTGTACTTTTCTACATATTCAAAATACTGTCGCTCTGTTTTATTTCCTTCAACAGATAAAAATACTATTCTCAATGGTTGCTCATTTATATCATCATCCATTCTCGAAAACATAGTTGTTGATTTTAAGCGGAATGCATTAGCCATTCTGTTCTCCCTCGTATTCCCATGGATCAATTCCAAAATTAGGAACAGCTCCATACCTGCCAAGTAAGTAGTCTTTTGCAACTGTACGATCAAATCGTTCCTGAAATTTATTTAATGAATATATTTCTGAGCTATGATTCTCTTTTCTCTCTACAAACCAAATCTCATCCTGCCTAAGTAAATTTAAATTCATCACATTTGAATCGTGTACAGTAGCAATCAACTGTGTTTTTGCCCCTACCGTCTTTTCGAAAAATTTTTGAATAAATTCAATCGTTAGCTTTGTATGAAAGCTTCTGTCTAACTCGTCAATTAAAATAATAAAATTTTGATTTGCTTTTTTGTAAAGAGGGAGTAAATCGAATAAACGTCTTGTTCCATCTGACTCATCTTTTAGTTCAAATAAATCATTGGAATTTCCATGATTCATCTTAAGTTGAGCAGCTGTAATATCTCCACTTGGATTTTTTGAAAAGCTAAATCTTCTTCCTGCAATAGTTATTTCGACAGATGTAACTTGATTCGAATCTTCATCCTTATCAAAAGCCTCTAAGACATCACCTTTAATTTCATCTCTTACTTCTTCCGGTAAAAAACTAAATGTTTCATCCATCGATTGTTCTTTACCATTTAATGAGTCAATTCCTGTATCAAAATAATTCAATAATTTTCCCATTGATTCTAGAGTATCATTCATCATAAACTGGCGAAAATCGTTAAATCTTGTTTGCGGAAAAATAATAATTAATGAATCAAGCCAATTCTTAACATCAAAAAACGGAAGAAACTCATCAATTTCACTTAGCTTATGGCTTGTGATCTCCGATAAAAAAGACTTTTCGGCAACAACATCTTCAGCATATATCTCAAATCTTTGACGATTTTCTTTATTTGCAAATCTAATATCTGTAGTTATTTCATGTTTTTCATTTCTTTCAAAAATGACTTTTTCCTTGTCACCATCAATAATATATAACCATTCAGAAACAAATTTTATATCAATATATGATATCGCAAATCCATATGAATAGAAATGACCATTTTGGCAGAAATCATATTGAAATACACCAGGCCTGTTGATTGAACTACCATCAATTCTGAAATTGCGATTAGCAATTTGTCCTGCTGTAATCTGCTTCAATGCTACATTCCTCGAAAAATTAACAGCTTTTATTAAATTACTTTTTCCAGCAGCATTAGCACCAAATAGTATTCCTGCTTTTAATAGTCTTTTACCATTTATAGACACAATTTGTTCTTTATGCCTTGTATGTTTGCCCGCCGCCATGGAAAACACTTGTCTTTTTTTAAAAGAACGATAGTTTTCTACAGAAAACCTTACTAACATGCTGCGCCTCCCTATTTCTTTTTTGTGATTCAATCACATATTATCACTTTTCAAAAGCATTTTCAATTCTCTTTTTCTGCTTATATGTGATTTTATCACATTTTACCCTTCTTTTCACTTACTCTTTCTTCCTAAACACCACCAGCTTACTGATCACATAGTTAAGCAGAATAACAATAACCTGGGCCACCACTTTCACCAGCATACTATTGAATCCAAGCCATGTGATAAACACAAGCAATATAGCTTCCTCAACAATCAGTGTAATCACTCGCCCTGAATAAAACACAAACATCTGCTTTATAAATGCCTGCACACTATCAGTCGGTGACTGAAATACCCAGATGCGGTTCGTCAGAAATGCAAACATAACTGTTATAATCCATGAAAGAATATTTGCAATAAGCTCATTTATTCCCATACCAACATTAAAACATGCATATGTAGCTATGCTCACTATAAAGCTTAATCCACCAAAAAATAAATACAATAGCATCTCTTTGTACTTCTTGTAGAATGGATTAAAAATCCTAAGTATAGGTAATTCCATTAGTTTATCAAATATATCTTTCTTTTTATTCTCCACCTTTATCTCCTTTATTTTTCGTCCTTATTACCACTATATTGGCTAAAACGATAAACGACACAATTGAAATTACAAGTCCTGATTTGACACCTCTAACAGGATATTTTAATTCTACATGATGTTTACCATTTTTCATTGTAATTGCCGTAAATCCTCCATACACTTCTTCCATAGACACTTTTTTACCATCCACATAGCATTTCCAATTACTATCAAACGGAATAGTGAGCAGCACCCAGTTTCCATCCTCCGAAATAACTGTATCAAATGACAAACTATTACTTCCTTTTTTGGTAACTGATACTGCTTTTTGTTTCAACATATTCATAGTACTCTCAAAAACGTCATCGTTCTGCTGGTAAAATGTCAGTTCATCCAAATTGCACTGTTCGGAATCCACCTCAATATTTACATTCACATCACCAGAACAATCATTCACATATATTCTGCCTATATTCCATTGATTTTGAACATAGTATTCTCTTAATTCTTCCCCATTGACCCTTACACCGGCTGTGCCAACATTTCCCTGAATTCTAAAATATACATAACCCTCATGTAATGGCTTAAATTTATAATTTATCTTAGTAACACCATTATCACATATCTGCTGCTTGTCGACAACATCTATTTTCTGCAGTATATCGGCATCATCCTGACGTAGTAAGTGACATAACTCATTCTGATATTCAAACGTATCAAGATTATTCAAATCCCTTGCTTTAACAGTGGCTGACATGTCTGCAGTCACGATACCGGCTGCATTTGCATTCTCATTTATTTTTTTTATTCCTGTTTCACTATCTTCAGTCAATATATACTTGATTCCCAAAAGACTATCCACGAATTCTGTCGAGCCATCACCATATACAATTTTCAAAAAGTTCTGCCTATATCCCAGTCGCCCCATAAATGATTTCAAATCATCCTTCGTAGTCGACGAAAATGAGGAGATTCCATTGTAATCAAACAGATAGCTATCATTGTATACCTTTTCACCATATCCTCTCAAAAAAGTTTTTTCCATACGATAAAAGCTATCGTCCTCTTTTTTAACATGTTGTATAACTTCATTTGTAGAGCTATAGTATTGATTAAAATCATCCACATTATCATATGGTAAATATGCCAGTTCTGTTTTTGCCTGATATACACAATCCGCACATACTGCTAATGTAAATACTGCAACTGCTATATTCCGAACGTAAACCGGCTTACTAATTGACAATATATGAATCAAAACTATAACAGCTGAAACTATAGCCATAATGATAATAGGTATAAGAGCTATACGCTCGTCATTCTTGAAAATTATTGCAAATATTACATATATCAATGCAACAATTATAAACGGAACAATTGATTTATTGTCAATATTTTGATATGACTCAAATGCCATACATATAATAAAGAATGATATTAAAAATGCATATCTACCAGGGTAACATGTTGGTGTATTAAATACATGCCATATCAAGTCAGCACTTTTGCTTATGGAAGATACTGCAAACACAAGCATCAAAATCAAGGCCGAAACTTTTGCTCTGTTATTTATTTTTTTATTGAAAATAAATATAGCTGCAAGAAGCATCATGGCAATTCCACAATAAATAATTGGAGCTCCCTGTAATACATCTACCGTAATCCACGAACCGGGATATAGCTTAACCAAGCAATCCTTTATCGTATGTATACGCTCTAAGGTAAACATATTTCTAATACTGATATCAGACTTGGTTCCTGTCATAGCTATTGCAAAAGGAATAAGAAGCACAGCGCCTGTTCCTGCCCCCAATATAGAATTGCATGCAAACAATAATATATCCTTCATCAGCATTCTGCGCGACTTACAATATCTCACCTGCCAGCACACAAAAAACAGTACTAACGCTATGCAGATTATGTATCCCATATAGAAATTAGTTATCAAGCTATAGCACAGAGCAAAAATAAAAATAAATGAAGTTCTTTTCTCTTCAAGCATTTTCATAAGACCCAAAACTACTAACGGAAAAACTATTATCCCATCAAGCCACATAATATTTGATGAATATATAATAACATAACTCATAAACGCATATGAAACAGCGAAAGGAATCACAGCATAGCCATGATTCCTATGATTTAATAAAATAGCCATTGTTGTTGCTGCACTAGCAATCTTTAAAGCTGTTATTGTAAATACTCCAAGCGCCAAATTGTCTCCAAACAATAACAACACTAGATTATATGGACTCATAAGATAATATGCAAATAGCCCAACACTGTCTCCTCCAAGAGACTGCACAAAGCTGTAATTCCAGCTGTCCACACCAAAAATAACGTGTTTCAAATATCCAAGAAACTCAACATATTGTTGTGACATATCAAACACAAACATAGTATTTTTCCCAAATGGATATAATCCTCTAAATATGGCAACAATCAAAAACATCACAAATGCCATAAAAAAACTTATTAGAGCTGTCTTTTTTTTCATATTATTTTCCTGCTATTTTTCTATATTTGTTTCACCTATCAGATAAATAGGTCGGTTCTTAACCTCCAGATACATCTTTGCCAAATACTGTCCGACAACTCCAATGGCAAATAGCTGTAAACCGCCTAAAAATGATATAAGACAAACCATCGAAGCCCACCCATCAACAGAATTATTAAAACAAATTTTTCTGACAACAATAAAAACGATAAATACAAACGCTATTAAACACAATACTATACCAATAACTGAGGCCAGTACAAGCGGCGCCGTAGTAAATGCTAAAATTCCCTCAATGCTATACTTAAAGAGTGACCAAAAGGACCACTTTGTTTCTCCTGCTATACGCTCAACATTTTCAAATTCTATCCATTTTGTCTTATAACCAACCCAGCCAAAAAGACCCTTTGAAAATCGATTATATTCCCTCATCTGCAAAAGAGCATCAACAAACTTACGATTCATAAGTCTAAAATCTCTAGCGCCATCTACTATGTCTGTATCAGAAATTTTGTTCATTATCTTATAAAACATGCGTGCAAAAAAAGATCTAATAGGTGGTTCGCCCTTACGCGTTACTCTTCTTGTAGCTGCAGAATCATAACCTTCCTCTGTCACAGCTTTATACATCTGCGGAAGCAATGACGGTGGATCCTGCATATCTGCATCCATAAACGCCACATAATCTCCCTTTGCATTCTCAAGACCAGCATACATAGCAGCCTCTTTTCCAAAATTTCTGGAAAAAGATATATACTTTACTCTATCATCATTTTGAGCAAGCTCTTTAAGGAGCACTAATGTCTTATCCCTTGAACCATCATTTACAAACAAAAATTCAAATGCCTGTTCCGGCATCCCCTGTGACACCTTCACCAGTTCCGGGTATAAAAGAGGTAATGATTCCTCTTCATTGTAACATGGAATAATTAATGTTATCAAATTCATCTTTTCCTTTCTACAACGCAAAACTAAATACGTGCTCATAATTATATATCATTTGAAAAATTGATATCAAAACAAATATAATCAGTAATCCATATATTATCTTCTTTTTATCTTTTTCAATCGTCTCTAGAAGCATAATTATACAACATAAAAATGACATTTGACAAAACCACCCTGTCCTTGGATAAGATGCCCAAACTGTAGCTGAAAATCCAAGCATGGCCTTGCTTGCCAATCCTATAATAAAAGTTAAATCTATCAACAGTCCCTTTGCTGTATCTTTTGCCACCAATAATATATCTATCATTATCAACAGACACATAAATAGTAAAAAAGCATACCAGATATAGACTTTCAGAAAATGATCGGTTTTTTCAAATAATACCCCGTAGGTTGACACAAAACTAAATAGTCCACTACCATTTCCAAAAAGAATTCTAACCACATTTAATCCTAAGACAAAAACGAATGGGAATGTCATTATTATTCTATAAAACAGCTTTTTATATCTAATCCATCCTATAACAGTAAGTGTAAACAAAAGAAGAAGAAACATGACATTCTTCTCTAAAAAAAGTGACTTAATAGTAGACGAAATACCTAAATCTATTTTTTGTAAAACTGAAAATGTCTTATATTCCGGAAACCAGGTTGCAACCTCTGAAATATTTCTTTTGGCATTTCCGGGACAAAATAAAGCATTCAGCAGACCTGCTATGTCAATCAGTAGCTGTATGCCATAAAATTTTCCAAGATTAAGATGCAATTTTTTTAAACTATAAATACCAATAGACACATAAAGTATAATTAATATAACACAAGCCTGCTCCGAAAAGACAGCATAGATATTCGCCAAAGCATATATTATATATTCATATGGTCTAATTTGTTCCTCACGTATCCATTTTGCCATTGGATAAACACTCACAAACAACGCCGCCATTGGCCAGAGATAGTTAATTGTAGTGGCCTGCCACCCCGCAGTAATTAGTGCAAAATAATCCAAAGACAAATAAAGAAGGCCTAAAAAAATATTGTTAAATTTATTTCTTCTCACAAATAGCTTTGAAATCATCACCATACACAATATAAGTATTGCACTATCAGCGATCCTCCAACATATACGTGGCAATGATACTGAAATAACAAGTGATGCCTCTATTAAAGTTCTAGAAGACCATGTCATATAACGTGATTCAAGCCATTTGATAAGATTAAAGTTCGCATCATGTGATATTTTAAAGAACCACGCATCATCTCCGGTTCCCATAATCGCCACAAAGTGCATTAATGTTATCCATATCGCAAAAACTATAAATGGTAAACAGTTTTCTACGAAAATAAGCTTTTTATTCTTTTTCATGCATTTTCTCCGACAAATTTAATATTTCAAAAATTAAAGAGCTTATACTGCCTTTCTTCCCTCTTTTATTCCATTACAAATATAATGCATATAATATGCCTTATTATTCTTGCCAAAAGCACGCCTCAAGTCAATATATCTATCTTTATAAACAGATAAACTAAAGGTTTCGTTTGCCTGACGACCTTCTTTCATTCCAAAATTAACAAAATGACATAGCACCTTGTTCTCATCATATCCATATGCTCTCAGTACATCCGGATTTTTAGAAATATAATAATTAAAATCATAAACACCGCTATAATCTATACCGTTATATTTCGTCTGTGCACCAACTAGAGTAGTATCATATCCCACAGTTACTCTTTTTTCTCTTATTCCATTATTAATATAATGTAAAAAATAGCTTTTCCAATTATTACTGAATGCTCTTCTTAAATCATAGTATCTATTCTTATATGATTTAACACTAAATGACTCCTTTGCTGAACGGCCTTCCTTCATTCCAAAATTCACAAAATGCGCCAGCACCTTATTTTCATCATATCCATATACTCTTACAACATCTGGATTTTTAGAAATATAATAATTAAAATCATATACGCTGCTATAATCCTTACCATTATATTTTGTCTGCGCACCTATCATACGATCATCATATCCTGTTGCAACGCGATGCTCTTTATAGCCATAGTTGGCATAATGCATATAATAGCCCTTCATATTAGTACCAAATGTTCTTCTTAAATCCGGATATAGATTCATATAGGACTTTACACTAAATGCAGAGCTGCCTTGACGTCCTTCCTTCATACCAAAATTCGCAAAATGTGCAAGAGCCTTATCCCCATTTGTACCATATGCTTTTTTGATATCGGTATATCTATTTAAATAATAATCCGCATCAAATACATTAGTATAATCTATTCCTTTATAAATATATCTATTTTCAACACTAACAATTGTGTCTTTAGTGATTGTATCAAAGGCTTTATCAAATACAATGGTTGTTCCATTATTCCTGATCAGATTTGTTGGTATGCTTGCCGCATGACCGTACTGTACCTGCTGTGTATCCATCACTTTTCCGTCCTGAATAAACTGCACTGTAAAAACTGATGAATCTTTACTTCCATTTCTTTTTTCCTTCTTGCCAAACTTCATATAGTGAAGTACATAGCTTTTCAAGTTATTTCCAAATGCTTTTTGAAGGTCCGGATATCTTCCCTTATAAGATAAAACATCAAACGTAGCTATAGCACTACGCCCCTCTGACATACCAAAATTGATGTAATGGTATAATAATTCTGCCGAATTTTTGCCTATACTTTTCTGCAAATCCGGGTAAAGGTTGTAATAATAGTTAGCATCAAACACCATCGAATAATCGTTGCCATATAACGCACGATTATTATACCAATAATCTAAATCCAGTCCCCCCGGTTCCATCCCATATGATGCTCCATCAGCCGAACTCGTAAACTGCCAAAAGTCATACTGAACAGAATTATAATGCTCTGGTTTATTACTGTACGCAGCACTCCAAATTCGATAGGCGTTTGAAAGATATTCCCCCTCCATATAATTAACAAAATATGAGCTGCTTGCATAAATCATCGGTGTATATCCGGCTTTTTTTATTGTCTCACAAAATGCCGAAACAATACTTGTATGCTGAGATTTCGATAAATTAGCTCTGCCTATCCTCTCATTATCATTAAAACCCTCATAATCTATAACCAAAGGCATAGTTATATTATACATGTATACATTTGAAATTAATGTATTTGCCTCTTCCACAGCTTCCTGAGTAGTAATAGCCTCTGAATAGAAATACGCACCAACCCGGATTCCAGCTGCTAACGCATTTTGTATATTTTGTTTATAATACGGATCCAAATCTATCTTTCCGGTAGTTCTATTCCTATATGCAACTCTGATAATAGCAAAAGTTATTCCGGCACTCTTGGCTTTTTTCCAATTTATATTTCCCTGCCATCTGGATACATCACACCCAAGTATTCCATTTGATGCCTTAGCGAGCATCTCTGATTCCTGTTGTGAGCCATCAGAATACGTAGTTGTACAAATATCAGTATCATCATTCTCATCATTTTTGTAATTGTCTACACGATTACCATCTGCATCAAAATATAAATAATATTGTGGGTCTCCCAAAATACTCTCATCAATCTTTATCTGAGTACCACCAATATTAATATATTTAGCATCATCCACATTATCATTTTTCTGTTCGTCTGAATTCTGAACATTTTTCTCTGTATCATCTGCTGTTTCAGTAATAGTGCTATCTGTATTCTCTGTTTCTTCCAATGTATCTGCAAAAATCAGTTGTAACGGATTGCATATAAAAAATACACATAAAAATAGCGAAACAATTTTTTTATACAACTTATTCATTATAATATAAAACCTCTCTTAATTATGCAGCAATTCTATTTTCTTTTTTCCCTAAATTTATATAATGCATATAATATGATTTATTACTATTACCAAAGGCTTTTCTCAAATCACTATAACTATCTTTATAAATGGTCAGATTAAATGATTCCTTCGCCTGACGACCTTCCTTCATTCCAAAATTAACGAAATGACATAGCACCTTATTCTCATCATAACCATATACTCTCAGTACATCCGGATTTTTAGAAATATAATAATTAAAATCATAAACACTGCTATAATCTATACAGTTATATTTCGTCTGTGCACCAACTAGAGTAGTATCATATCCCACAGTTACTCTTTTTTCTCTTATTCCATTATTAATATAATGTAAAAAATAGCTTTTCCAATTATTACTGAATGCTCTTCTTAAATCATAGTATCTATTCTTATATGATTTAACACTAAATGACTCCTTTGCTGAACGGCCTTCCTTCATTCCAAAATTCACAAAATGCGCCAGCACCTTATTTTCATCATATCCATATACTCTTACAACATCTGGATTTTTAGAAATATAATAATTAAAATCATATACGCTGCTATAATCCTTACCATTATATTTTGTCTGCGCACCTATCATACGATCATCATATCCTGTTGCAACGCGATGCTCTTTATAGCCATAGTTGGCATAATGCATATAATAGCCCTTCATATTAGTACCAAATGTTCTTCTTAAATCCGGATATAGATTCATATAGGACTTTACACTAAATGCAGAGCTGCCTTGACGTCCTTCCTTCATACCAAAATTCGCAAAATGTGCAAGAGCCTTATCCCCATTTGTACCATATGCTTTTTTGATATCGGTATATCTATTTAAATAATAATCCGCATCAAATACAGATGTATAATCAATTCCTTTATACACAAATCTATCAGACACATTTATAACCATATCTCCAGTAACTGATGAATATGACTTATCATATACTAATGTAGCGCCATTTCGTCTGGTTGCATTTGCCGGTTCTTTTGCCGAACCTCCAAAAGTAACCTGTTGGGTGTCAATAATCTCTCCATTTTGTATGAATTGTACCGTATATGTATTTACATTCTTACTGCCATCTCTACCTTCTTTTTTACCAAAATTGATATAGTGAAGAACATACGACTCCAGATTGTCTCCATACGCGGCTCTTAAATCAGCATATCTGGCTTTGTAGCTTTTTACATCAAAATGTTCACAAGCCTGTCTTCCCTCTTTAATGCCATTATTTAAATAATGCATATAGTATGAATACAAATTGTTACCGAAAGCTTTCTGCAAATCCGGATATTTGTTCTTATAATATTTTACATCAAATTCCGGTCTTCCAATCCTGCCCTCTTTGATACCGTTATTAATAAAATGCTCTAATGCTTTTTGAGGATTTCCTCCAAAAGCTTTTTTTACATCAGGATATTTATCCATATAATATGTAGGATCAAATACTATTTTATAATTGACACCCTTATACTCCGTCCCCGGAGTAACATGCTTCAAACCAAAATAATTTACTATTCCATTCGCATCTGCTACACCTAGTCTCTTAAGTGCTGCGTCAGATCCTAGATAGGTGGCAGCATCGTTTGCATTACTGATATATGCATGTTCAATAATAAGTCCCGGAAAGCCTGCTTTTTTGCTATTCCTTATGACACTGTAATAATCACATAATGATCCATCCTCATATGTATCACCACTCTCCGAATTTCGAATTACCGCTCCATGATTTACCAATCCAAGAGCAGCTAACTGTTTAACAATGCTCTGAGCTAAAGCCTGTCCCTGCGAACCAAGCTGTGGCTTATAATTTGAGTTTGGATAGTAAACTGTAGCTCCATGAACACTTGAATTACCAGTAGAATTATTGTGAATAGACACAAATACTGTTGCACCTACCGACTTAGCATAGTTGACCCTATCCTCCAAGCCTACATATCTGTCATCACTCCTGGTCATATAAACTCTAACCTTTGAGTATGTTTCCAGTTCCTCTTTACAATACTTTGCTATCTTTAAGTTGAGATCTTTCTCTGAATATGTTTTTCCGTTATAACTTCTCGTGGCTCCTCCATCGTGTCCACCATGTCCCGGATCTAAAACAATATTGACTATAGAGCTTCCTGCTCCGTATAATCCCATGCTCTGTACAGTAATTGCAGAGTCTATACTATCACTAAGTTCGTACTCACTTGTGGATTTATCATCCACAATAACAGCATCATCAATATCTTCTGCTTCGGTTGTCTTTTCATCATTATCTGTAACTACGGCATCCGGTGCATCATCTATTACTACTGTATCCACACCAAACTGAGCCTTTAATCCCATATCACTAAATACTTCTGTATAGGAATTTTCATCAACAGAATATGTTATTGATGTAACAGAATAACATCCACTCTCAAGAGTATCACACTCAAAAACCAGATTCCCATCATCCGTGATGTTTCCATCAATATAATAATCACTATCTAAGTCGGTATTTGTAACACAAAGTGTCGATGTCTCTATATTTTTTGATGAATCCACACCAACAACGATACTAACTGACTGTCCTCTAGATACAGACGGATTTGCTATCGCCAAATATGAAACAATACCATCCTGTTTTGTTTCTACTGTCTCTTCTACCTCATTTGGCACTGAGCCATTCGTATCTTCTGCAAATACAATAGCATTGGATGTCAATAAGACAGAAAATGATAGTAGTAGTGCTAACAATTTTTTCATTTCTTTACTACCTTTCATTTTAATCCAATGTTAATAATAGCACACACATAGCCGCTTTTAAAGATAAATTCCTCAAAACTTTCTTAAGATTTAATTTTAGTACATTTTATTGATTTATATATATTCAATTGGTATAATACAAGAATCAATAACTAAACAGGAGAATTCTGTATGCCTTTAAAATACAATCTTTCCAATGTCAGTACCAAAAAAACTGTTTTTTGGAACATGGCTGGTAGCATGTGTAACGCTGCTAACACAGTTCTAATGACAATGGTAATCACACGGATATGTGGAGCAGCCACTGCCGGAATCTATACCCTGGCACTAGCTGTAGCAGAGATGTTAGGTCCTATCAGCACCTTTCAGGTACGTAATTATCAGGCTAGTGATGTTAAAAAAATATATAATTTTCACGAATATTTATATGCCAGATATATAAGTCTATTGCTTACATTTGTAATAAGCATAAGCTGGATTTTTTTTCATGGATACTCCTTCGAAAAAGCTATAGTTATCGTATTTTGTACTATTTTCAAACTAGTAGAAGGCTACGAAGATGTATATCACGGACTGCTTCAAGTCAATAACCGACTTGACATAGCAGGTAAAGTCTTTGCTCTGCGAATAATATTTGCAACAATTCTATTTATCGTAATACTGATTGCAACTAAGAATATGATCATATCATATTTGATATATATCACTTTTTCTGTTGTTTGGACTATATTTGCAACTATTCCATGTGCCAACAATTTTATTACTCTGGAATCAACTTTATGGAATAATATTATTAAGTTGCTAAAGGATTGCCTACCATTATGTATTACTCAATTTCTCATTGCTTATATACTATCGTGTCCTAAATATGCACTTGATAAGTATTACACTGCTCAGACGCAAACATATTTCTCAACAATATTCATGCCTGCATCTATAGTAAATCTTTTTACATTAATAATATATCGCATGTATATTACTAAGATGGCAACCGATTGGAACAACAGTAATTTAAAATCTTTTCTTAAATATACAAAACAAATTATCCTTGCTACATTGACAGTTGGTATAGCCTCTTTAATAGTAGGCTGGACAATTGGTTTACCTATCTTATCCTGGTTCTATGGTTTATCAGAAATTCTCGATTATAGAACAGCTCTTATGATAATATTAGTAGGAGGAACCTTTAATGCACTAACAGGATGGTTTAATACTATATTTACTATTATCCGAAAGCAGAATATTATACTATACATTAATTTATCGGTATTTATTTTATCACTAATCATCATAAATCCAATGGTAAAGCATCTTCAGATTAATGGTGCAGCACTTGGCTATATGATAGTCATGTTATTGCTATGTATTATTCAGATTTTCGTTTTTTTATATCATATTTCACATATTAATATAAAACAGAAGGACTAACACCAGCCCTTCTGTTTTTCTCATATTACATAATCATTGGAATAGCATAAATACCTATAGCAATAATAGTTATCACTATAGTACAGATTTTCCATATTCTATACTCCTTATCCATCTTTTCCATTGTTACTTTATCAGGTTCCTCAATTATTCCAATTTCATCTTCAATACTAGGCATATGATACTCTTTATTTCTACAAAATAAAATATAATATATCAGACAAACAATCGTGATTATTCCAGATGTAATCAATGCTGTTGTATCTGCAAAAATCAACATAAAGCAATAAATCACTATTGTAACGGCGCATCCCACCTTACCAAGCGGTGCCTTGTAAGGTCTAATCATATCAGCATATTTCTTTCTAAGCCCTAGATATGAAAGGCAGCCTATCATATAACATATTGCCAGAGAAATAAGGGAAACTGATGCTATATAATTTATTGAACCTGTAGCAATCAAAACAAAATTAATAATCCCTACCATAATAATGGCCACATATGGAGTTTTATATTTCGGATGTACCCTGCCTAAAATCTGCGGAAGAGCTCCATCATCAGCCATTGTATAAATATATCTCGCCGGAGCCGCAATTCCCGGATTTATAGTAGACAAGTCTCCTCCAAATGCAATACCTATACATAATAATATAATTGGAAAACCGACAAGTCCCACAGCCTTTAATCCTTCTGCATATGGAGCATCTGCCATGGATAATATTCCATAACATTTTTCAGGTACAAGCCCTACTAAAAACCACTGGAACAATGCATTTACTGCAAAAACGAGAAATACAGATATTTTTAATGCACGCGGCAGAGTATATTGTGGATATTTTGTTTCAGCTCCCATAGACACACATGTCTCAAATCCTGTATAACACCACCATACCAATCCGAAAATGTACATTAACTCCTCAAATGGTGGTAACCCATTCATAGCTATACCACCAAAATACTCAACATGAACATTAGGAATCATATATAAGAACCAGCATACCGAACATCCCCAAAAGAAAAACATAAAGGCGGTCTGCGCTTTACCTGACTGCTCAATTCCTCTAAAATTAATAACTAAAAACACAGCAACCAGAATAATAGCTATCACTCTTGAATCCAGCCATGCAAAATCAATTCCAAACTGCTCGAGTAAAATCTTAAAATAATTAGCAAATGCTAATGTTTCACCGGCACCTATCGCCACAACAGACACAATATAGTGCCAGCCAGCTAAATTAGCCCATACCCTGTTCAAACCACGCTTTGCGTAATTATATGTACCTCCTGCACATGGCAATGCCGCTGACATTTCACCATATATCAGACACGGCCAAATAGAAATCAGTAATGCCACAAAAGTAAAACCTATAATCCAAGATCCCACCTGTCCTATTTGAGCTGATCCACATGTAAACAGACCCACTCCTACTACGGTACCGATTGTCATACTTATGGACTCTTTCAGTCCAAGTGCTCTAACTAATTGGTTTTTTTCATTTTGCATTTTCATATTCTCCTATCTATTTTGTCAATAAATATTCTGCATATTTAACAGCCATCTTTCTCCAATTATCAAGAGCCTCTCCCATATCAGCTCCACATGCCTCCCTATACATAGCCCAAACAAACCAATAATACGCTATGATCGCAGTATATGCCATATAATGGAACATCTTTACTTCATCATACTCATCCTTCAAATATTCTTTTATAAATTTTTCTGCATCCTGAAAATCATACATGGCATCTACAATATAGTATCCCACGTCAATTCCCGGATCTGAATATCCCGAATATTCCCAATCAATCAGTATAACCTCTCCATCCGGGCGTATCATCCAATTTGGCTTATATGTATCACCATGGCAAAAACACTTTTGTACTCCATCACCAATTGTTTTTTTATATAATGTTTCTATTTGTTTCTTCAGCTCAATATTACCTGCAAAACAATTTGGATCATTTTTTAGCAATAATGTCTCCATTTCAAGAGCATCCTCCCACGGTTTCATTCCATATTCTGCCTTTATATCCGCTTTATGTAATTTTCGCAAAACTTCAAGTATCTTTTTTGAGTCTTCAAAGGAACTATAATCCGGTTCTCTAAATTCCGGAATATAAACAGAAATCTTCCATCCTTCATTTACATCTGCATATACATATGTTGGATCTATTCCCGCCTTCTTAGCTTCTATCAATGAATTTTTTTCATTTCTCCTGTTAATTATACTTTCTGTTCCATCCCCTGGATGTCTATAAATATAATCAACTCCTTTTATGTTAAAAATAAACGAAGTATTTGTCATTCCCTCACTTACATTTCTGAAGTCCCTTATATCTTCCTCTTCACATCTGAATATTAGTTTTATGTTCCTAATAATTTCACTATGAGTATGGCCTAGATATCTGGTATCAAATTTTCGTAAATCATCAAAATAATCAAACTCAAAAATATTACCCGGTAAATACCTTTTATAATACATAGCCGGTAAACAATCTAAATTATCTCGTACAAGCCATTCCCAAAAAAAAGCATTATACTTTCCACTACTTCTGTTTTCTTCAACAATGGATATAAATGAATCAGAAAATTCCTTTTTCCAGAATGAATGTCCTAACAAAATATTTCCCTTTTCCAGCCCCTTTTCCATTTGAATGATCTTTCCATCATGATCTGTATCTACATACATCTCATTTGTACATTCTTCTGTTTCATAGCCGGCATAAAAAGTATTATATTCAAACTGATTAAATGGATTTTCTACAAAATAGCTGTCACTTACACATATATACGTGTTTTTAAGTTCTTCTTTTGCAAGATATAAACTCTCTATATTATTCTTTATATTAAATGAGTCATTAAAAATAAATTTAACTCCATACTTATCCTCAAGATAGTAGAACATTTCCTTTTTATAGCCTAAAACAAGCGTAATATTCTTAATCCCGGCATCCTGTAATTGTTCTATCTGCCTCTCAATAAGTTTTTCACCTTTTACCTCAAACAGCCCTTTAGGTTGTTCTAATGATAAAGGGATAAATCTTGTTGAAGCACCTGCCGCAAGAATTACAGCATTGTTAACCCTATAATTTTCTAAGGCATTTCTTCCAAGCTCAGTTAAAGAATTGTCATTCTCACATATATAGCCACTCTTGATCATACGTCTGTACGTCTCATTATCTGCTAATGCATTTTTTGTTTCAATATCATAACTACAGATTGCCCTGCCTATACTGCCATTATACAAACTATTCAATATATCAAATTCTTGTTTTTTCATTTATTTTCACACCTCAAAACATTATCTAGAATTTATTTTTTGAGAACAATCCACGTATAACAGCCTTTATGACATTTTCGCTACAACTCTTATATTTTTTACCATTCAATATTAATTGTTCTACTCTTACCTTACTTATATTTTCAGCATTATAAATATTCTCTGATAGAATGACCATATCTGCTTTTTTGCCCACCTCAAGACTTCCTCTTATATCTTCATCAAATGATGTATAATATCCATTATACGTACACATTTTAAGTGCATCCTGAATCGAAATACATTGTTCGGTATTTGGATTATTAACAGCTTTATCCATCCATACTATTGGATCAGGTTTAGTGCATGGAGCATCAGATCCAAACGAAATGACTATTCCTTTTTCCGAAATTGTTCTTATTGGATTTAATTTCTTCGTTCTCTCTGTCCCCATTATTGTACTTAAATATTCATCAGGCTCCTGTTCCCACTCTATAAAAGCACTTTGCATCGGCATCTGAATATTGTATTTACTACATATTTCAAGTCCATATTCTGTTGGTAAGCAATCATGAATTATTCCATGACGATGATCATTTCTAGGGAAATCATCCAGCGCCTCTTTCAATGCCTTACAAGCTTGGTCAAATGCTCTATCTCCTATTGCATGCATCTCGATTTGAAGACCTTGTCTGTTTGCAACTTTGCAAAAATCAATAACCTTTTTGTCATCATAATACAAAACCCCCATATTATTGGTATCATCAGCATATGGCATATTAAGAGCAGCATCCTTAGATCCAAAACAACCATCCAGCGCACACTCAAAGCAGCCACCTATTCTCTGAATTTTTCTTTTCAATGCAACCGTGGTCTTCATTGATTGAGGAAATACCCTTATCTGAACCCCATTATTTAGAGACTTTGCAAATAATTTTTCCAAGGATATGTCTAGATTTCCTGCAAAGCCTACTCCACTGACCGTATGAATACAGCCAATTCCTTTTGAAGCCTGATAATCAATAGCAACCTGCATATTTCTTATCAGATCAATTATTGAAAGTGAATTCGTAATATAATCCGAACACATAAAAAATGCTTCTTGATTCATCTCTCCTGTTTCCGGATGATATCCTCTCAAGCATTCTAACTTGCTTTTTAACTTATTAAGTAATTTTGAATTTATTACGCAGGCATGCCCATCATACTTAACAACCATTATCTCTTTATCCGGACATACATCATCTAACTGTTCTTTACTTATAAGCCTCTGTTCTGATACAGAATATGGCGAAGCTCCAAATGCAATAAGTGTTTTCTTTTTACCACTTATCTTAACAAATGCACGAATCATATCCATCATTTCCAAATTTGACTCTGCATCCATAACATTTAGTCCTGCATGGAATGTAGAAAAAGATGCCATATGTTGATGTGTGTCAACAAAAGATGGACAAATTGCCTTATTACCAATATCTATAATATCACACGACCGATATTTTTCAGGCAATGTATTACCAACATATTCAATTTTTCCTTCATCTTCCACCAAATAGTTAAATACATTGTTTTCACTATCTACAGTAAGAATTTTTCCCTTATAACATTTCATAAATATCAGACCTCTTTATATGTCGGATCTAATTGTGCCAATTCATAATAATTATCAATCTCCATAATATCTGATTTTTGGCACTGCCTTATCTCTACATTATATCGTTCTTTCCTTAATACCAATGGAATAAACTCCCAAAAATAATCTTTTCCATCTACTTCATTATCATATACATCTTTAAAATCATTTCTCAGCTTCTCGCTGTCATCTTTTGTCCAATAAGAAATACCATAATAATTGTAGCAATAAGTATTCCCCTTTTGGTAATTCGAAATATATCCCGCTTCATCCATTTTGAAGCTCCAGTCATCCGTTTCAAGTGAATATGCACCAAGAATATTACTTGCGTATTGATATTTTGTGATAATATCAGGATTTGTGATATACAGATCAGCCTCACATAAATAGCAATTATCAATTTCATCAAGCACTTTCATGGCAGAAGAAATATTATTTGTCTGATTGTATATATCGTTATCAACAAGTTTTATGAAAGGATATTTTTCTAATATTTCATCAAACCGCTCTTTCTTATAACCTCTCACAATGGTAATATCATGTATTCCTACCTCTACCAAGGCATCCAATAATGTATCAATAATCCTTTTTCCATTTACAGTAACTAATGGTTTGGGTCTATCTTGTGTAGCAGGCATCATACGTGATCCAAAACCGGCCGCCATAATTACTGCCTTTTTTACACGATATGGCTCTAATGCAGCTATTCCATCCGGTAAAATTTCTATCAATTCCCCATCCCGATGAATATAGTTGAGCTGTGACATATCATCCAAAGCCTTCATAACTGCTGTTCCTGAAATTCTTATATCATCAGCAATTTTTCTGATAGAACAATCTTTTTTGCTATTTTTTTCAATAAACGTCAATGTTTCAAACTGATATCTGTCTAGCATATTAATTATACATTCCTTTTCTATCTATATCCAAAATTTTTCTGTAGGACCATACATATCTATATTTGCCAATTTTTCGTATAAACTTGTATTATTTTTTATATAACTATAAATATGCGCTGCAAAATTAATATCATGAATAGACAGACCTATGTTATAGGCTAAAATTCTCTCTCTATCATTTTCTCTACCTTTTGCATTTCCATTTACAACATCACATACTTCTGCAAAATTCCTGAATTTATCAAAATTCCCGAAATGGCAAACATGTCCAGTATCATCAGCATACACCTTGTCGAAAAACAAATCACAATTAGTGAACCCTCTAGTATGAACAGGCACAACAAGAACTCCTTCATCAAAACATTCATCCGGACATAAGTCATTTTCAAAATAAGTTACACATGAAATGACAACATCTGAACCTTTTATCAGTTCTTCATCCGTATCTATATATCTGAAATTTACGTTTTTATACTCTTTGAACCTATCTGTGAACAAAATTTCTTGACCTTTGTATTTCTTTAACTTAATATCAAAGACTTTATCAGGAAATATATCTAACAATATCAGTAATGTTGCTCTTGCGGTATTTCCTAATCCTAAAATTGATACAGTCTTAAAATTTTTCTTTGCAAACAGCTTAATGCTGTGTGCAGCAACTGCACCTGTACGCATTGCAGTAATCCAATTGGCATCCATCAATGCCAAAGATTCTCCAGTAATCATATCAAGAAGCAATAATTTGCTGTCCAAGCTTGGCCTTCTCAGTGGATATCTATTAACAATCTTCACTCCACCCCACTGTTCTGAAATAATACATGGCATAACATTACAAAATACACCCTCCTGTGGATGCATACTTATTTTAGGAGGCAAATGTGTTTTGTTCTTATCACGTATCATTTCACTAACCCATTCATAGCATTGAGATGATGAAATAGCTAAATTTCTAATATCTTCAAATGTAATTACCTTCATGTTTACACCTCTCAAATAATTATTATCTAATCTCCAAAATCCAAGACTTCCGCTAAATGATTGTGTCTATTTTCCGGTTTTGGCAATTCCATATAGTTATTATATACATGTGTCAAATAAACATCTAAATTATTAGGGACCGGAAAAACACTATCCTCAAACTTTATTTCTTTCAAAGGAAAAAGATCGCTTGTTTTATTCAACACCCTATCTGTATGCATGGCACAATAATCAGTCATATAATTTTTGGACTTTTTATATGAAGTCGCTACTTTCAGATATTTATCATATAACCCCAGTTTACTGATATGAAAAATATTCATTAATCCATGGACTACTTTACATCCAACCACAACTATCGCTTTCTTTACCAGACTATACTCATTAGGAATAATAGGTTTATCAATTTCTCGAAGTATAATCATATGTGAATAGAACCAAGCCTTCTTTGCAACCATCTTTCTTTCCTTCTCATCATCAGGAGCATAATCCAAAGGGAATACATCAACGAAAATACCCTGCTCATATCCTTCAGCAGTTCCAACTTTTTCCTTAAATTTTGTTCCCTTTTTTGATACTTTTGCAAAACACATAGAATACTTATTTGTATTCTTTATATCTAATAAATCATACTTTTCCGGCATTGCATTTGGCATAACTTCCAAAAATCTGTCATACGCTTCTCTTGTCATGCATATATCTATATCATCATCCCATGGAATAAATCCACCATGTCTTACAGCTCCCAATGCTGTACCATATGCTATATAATACTCTATATTATTTTCTTTACATATACTATCTATATCTTTCAATATATCTAAGATTGTCAACTGCAATCTTCTCAAAACCGCTGGATCATAATCTGCCATAATGATTTCCTTTCTTGTTATAAATATAAAATTCATATAACAAAAAAATCAAGAAATGATTAATTTTGCCATATAAATATGCTATCATATTAATGTCAAAAGTCAATCTTTTCTTGATTTTTCCTTAATCTTTCCTTAAATTTTACATATAAACCATTTATCCCAATTCAATAACTTTATCAGAAACAATGTCCCATGTATAATTGTTCTTTAACTTATCATAACAACGTTCACAAGCCATTCTACGTTCTCCATCATTGTCAACTATTTGCAATAGCGCATCATATACCCTCTTTTGTTCATTATTCTTTATTATCATTCCATAATCTCTACTTGTAATCATCTCTTTAGAACCACCGCGCTCTGTAGTTATTACATAGCACCCACATGCAACAGCTTCCAGTACAGAAGTAGAAAATCCTTCCGAAAAAGATGGCAGACAAAAAATATCACTATCAACAAGCATATCAATAATACTTTCAAATGATAATCTTCCTAACGGAATTATGTGATTACTCGAATGTTCCTTTACATATTCATTCAAATCACCATCACCTGCTAAGAATAAATATACATCATCTCTTTGCTCACAAATTTTTTCAACTGATTCGACCAGTGGAATAATACCTTTTTCTTTTAGAAGTCTTCCTGTAAAAGCAATTATTTTTGCATTCTCTGTTATTCCAAACTTTTCTCTAAAATCTTGTTTCTTATTACTTTTTATCTGCTCAATTTGTTCCAAATCAATAGCATTGTAAAGGACACCTTTTGCATTAATTCCAAAATGTTTAAGCCATTCACAACTAGCCTCTGAAACACCATAATACTCCTTACAATAATGATAATCGATTCGTGTAATAAAGTGTTCCCACCATCCTCCAATTGTATCAAGAACCTTATTATGTACTGATAAATGACTGGTGCCATGATCTATCATAATTGATTTTTGATTATGCATTTTAGCATATCTCACTCCACATATTGAATGAAGGTAAAAACGTGTATTTACAATCACAAGGTCAAAATCATTTCGTTCTATTTCTTTATATAGCCTTCTGTAATCTTTAGACCAAAATTTTAACACCGGATATCTTCCATTTAAAAAATTAATTGAAGGAAACCTATATACCTTTATTCCATCTATTAATTCAAATGGCACTCTGCTACTAATGTCAGAAGTAACAACCATAACAGAATTTCCTTTTTCTATCAATTTCTTAGCAAGATTATATGTATATCTTTCCACTCCACCCATATGTGGCAAAAATTGAGCTGCAAAAATACAATAATTCTTCATCATACTAACCTATTTTTCCTTATCAATTTTTTTATCAACTGCAAGTTCCTGAACAAGTTCATCAATCTTATTTTCCAACTGTGAACATTTTACTGAAACCAAAAACTGATGTATTAATAATACAAAAATAATAAATAAAAAAATAAAATTTGTAGTTGAATAAATACCCAAAATATCAGCAGCAAAACTAGCTATTTGTGGAAAAATACTTAATAGCAAAAGCAGAAATCCAAATATAATCCAAAAAATGGTATTCTCAATTTGAATTTTTGCATTTCTAACTTTCTTAACAATTCCAAATAATGTACAAAAAGATACTAAAATTAATACACATCTAAATACTGGAGTCATCTTTTACCCTCTTTTTCTAAAATTTTGAATAACCAGAATTGATAATAACATTCTAATCATATAACTGATAGACTTAAATGCACTTAAATAGCTTTCTCCAGTTGTTCTTTCTTCCATTGTAGACTGAATTTCTTCAACAGTGGCACCATTTTTTATTAAAAAAGAAACTGTATCTGGCTCTGGACCATAATTTATATTAGTAGCACATTCCTTGATCATTTTTGAGTCATACATTCTCATACCTGAAGTCGGATCATATACTTTTGTTCCAGTCGTCAACTTAATTGCAAATGATATCATTCGGCTTCCAATCATTCTAAGTGAAAATGGTTTCTTTTCCGTTACAAATCTAGATGCAATTACTATATTAACCCCTTTTTCACTCACTTTTTTCATCTTACTGATATACTCTGGTCGATGTTGACCATCTGCATCAAATTGAACTGCATACTTATAGTTTTCTTTATATGCATATTTCATTCCTGCTCTGAAGCCACCAGCAAGTCCAAGATTAATAGGCAAATCAATCATATTATAATTATTATGTTCACAGATTTCTTTTGTCCTATCTTTTGACCCATCATTAATAATAACATAATCAAATTGATTATAATTATTTTTTATTTCATTCACCACATTCTCTATACTGCCTTCTTCGTTATAGGCAGGAATAATAATCAAGACCTCATGTTCCTTACTCATTTTCATCTCCGTATTCTAATACCTTACTATCATTAGTTCATATAAATCATACAAATATATAATGCATAGTGTCAATATGGATATTCTATAAATCCATAATTTAATATTTTCTTTTATTTCAATTTTATTATAAAATAAGCAATAAAATGTCGGAAACAATACTGGTATCAAATATCTGTTTTGACAACCCAAAATCGTATTACTACCTACAGCTGTAAAATCCAAATATAACGCAGTTGCAACTGCCATTACTGTAAGTAATCCACATATAACTACCTCTGACCTATATATAATTGTTAATGTATTTAATCCCTCAAGTTTTCTTGGATTATCTATAAATGCAATTAAAAGTACTATTACTATTACAACAATTCCAAAACTCCCTATTCCATAATACGACATATTAGTTGTATATTTAGGCACATCATTTATTGAAAAATAACTCAATAGAAATCTAAATAATACAATTATATATTTAAAAGGATGATATATAATATTTATCAATTGTTCAGTAGAATTAACATTATATCCACCTCTCATATCTCCTGCTGGGGTTCCCGTTGACACATTTATAAGCATAGGTAACACAAATGTACACAAACCAGCCATCATCCCTATTGTACCTATAATTTTACATTTAATTTTATGCTCAAGTTTTTCGCTTGGAATAAATAAAAGTGGCAAAAACAAAACAACATAAATTGCTTTAGGCAGAATAGCAATAAAAGCAATAATAATTATTTTAAAGTAATTCAACATCGATATTTTTTTATTCTCTCCAAGTAAGCTATATAGTTTTGAAAATGCAAGCGCCAATAATGATGTTACCCACCAATCATACGCATAATTACTTGCCAAAAATATATTTGTAGGGATTAAGGCAATTACCGTTAAAAGCATTTTGCCTTTATTCTTTAATATTTTAATGGCATAAGCAAAAATAAAAGAATAAATTATTACATTAAATAATTTTCCCATTCTAAAATATTGATAAAAATCTAATCCCATTACTTTACCAACAAAAATTCCCATTGCGGCAGGAATATATGATATTGAATAAATATGCCATTTATTTGTATACAACTTCTTTTTATCTTTATAAACTGAAAGATTTTTTCCGATCATCAATGAATTATTTCTATCACTCTTGGTATATATATCTTCATTCATAATATTTTGTGAATACTTATCGATCAGTCTAGTTTCGCATAAATCAGCTTTTCCAATCATTCCGTCTGAAATGTATAAGGTTCTAGCATAATGTATTTCATCATCCCAAGAAATCCCCACTTCAACAGGAGATGAATAAACATTTAATCCTCCTAACAAGATAATCACTATAAAAACAATTAAATGTAACTGTTCTAAGAATTTTTTTCTAAAAATAGCTATAATAACAAAAAGCTCTAAACATACAAAAATAGTCAAACGCCTATATGGATTTATATATGGCTGTTCAAATATATAAACTATTATCTTTTCCATATTCCATGAAATTAATATAGCTATTACAGTTTCTACTAACCAAAAAATCAACTTACGTTTTACATTTACATCTCTATATAGGTCTCCAAATAATATATTAAACGGATTTAAATATACAATTCCTATAGAAAAAAATCCATTTATCAAAAACGCAACTATATATTTCCATAAATTACACTTTTCATCATATATTCTGGTCGCATCACTAATATATTCAACATTTAATATTTGAAAATCATCATCTACATCTAATCTATAATAATCCCATTCGCTTTCTCCAACAAACTGAACATATTTAGATTCATCACAAATTACTGATTTTCCCTCATCAATTGGTAAATCTTGTGCAAAATAATATATCTGAGCCTTGCTAACTTTATGATTTAATGTAAATCTAATTCCATTTATTGAATCACCAATCGACGAAAAATCAAAAAAGATATGTGGATCTTCTCCAGATGCAACGTATTTATTATTGCTTATTTTATAATTTTCTATTCCTGCAATATATTGTTCCCAATTATTAAGCTTTGTATATTTTCCAGCAATACTATAATCTCTATACTCTCTAATGTATAAAGTCGACATAACTGTAAAACAGATCATACAAACAATGTAGGCAACTATCTTTTTTTTAGTAAAAAAGTTTTTTTTTCTTTTTATCATGATATACTCACTAGTAAAATTTTCAAATTTTAAACACGCTTCATTATTTCAAAGTTAATAGCTATAAATAAACAGAATAATAGGATTGTTCCTAACAATCTTAGAATTTTTCTAAAAATAATAGTCTTTCCTCTAAACCATGCACAAATAACAGTTTCGAAAATACTAATTATAGAAATAAAATAAATACTCCACACCTTATTTTCTTCTACAACAAACATAATAATCCATAGAACTAAATATAATAATATATATGCATATATTTTTTTACTACGAATTTTATCTAGAGTGCATATTCCAAAATATAATAGTGCGGAAAATATTAAAATTAAAACAGCTTCATCCGGTGTTTGTTCCAACCAACAATTATAAATTCCTGCTTGAAATGCAAATATAAGAATATAGAAAAAGGGGTTACAATATGGTATATTCAACATTTCTGTAACTTTTTGGGCAAATAGCACTTGCAATATAATAGCCGGAACAAAAAAACACATTGCTATAATCAGCGAAATAACAGTCACATTTCCTGCAAATATAGTATCAGTTATCATATATACACTTTTTGAGACAATACCATTACCAACCGTTAAAGGTGTTTTGGAAATTTTCATCATTATTCCTAATAATAATATTACTATACCAACTAAAGTGCCCAATTTCTCTTTTTTCGTCCAACTCTTTAATATATCTCTCATATGATATTTTTTTACTCCAATTAATATAATACCATATATTATTGCAATAATTATTAGAAAGAGTATCTTACTTACTACATCCATAAATTAAACTCCTTTTCCTATACATTGTCTAATATATTCATAATAATTTCTTATTCCTATATGCAACTCTGTTAGATCAAAATCATCTATTTCCATTATTCTAGAATTATCTAATATTATTTTTTTAGCATCTACATTTCTAGCCGGTAAATATTTAACCTTAAGTTTCGGTTCCATTTTTTTAATTGCATCAACAATCTCATTCTGCGATGTTCCAGTATTTGAACTTAAATTAAACACCTCATATTCACCTTTATAATCAATAAGCTTATATAGCATTCTACATACATCATCTATATATATATAATCTCTAACAACATTTCCATCTCCCCATATTTCTATGGTTTCATTAGCCAAAGCTCTTTTTATAGCAGCATCTATAAATCCTACACCTTTATGATAATCCTGTCCTGGACCATATGGATTGGAGATTCTTGCTACAAGCATATTCTTCTTCATTTGAAAATTAAATGTCCTAATCGTATTTTCAATACACAATTTCAAATTTCCATAATGATTTATTGGAACAGGCACTGCATCTTCTGTAATTGGCTGTACATTCTGATTTCCATATACAGTTCCTCCAGATGATAAAAAAATTAATCTGCTATTATTTGCCTTAATAAAAGAACATAATTTAACTGTCTGCACAAAATCTCTTTCATATCCCATTATATACTTTTCATTAGAGTTACCAGGATTCAACGTGCATATGGCATGATATATTACATCTTTATCCTTTATAACTTGTTCAAGAGTGTAATCATCAAAAAAATCTCCTGCAATATATGTTACACCATCCATCGGCAGCTTAGGCTGTGTCATATCGAAGCTATATACATCTTCACCATTATCAACAAGGCATTTACATAGGTTTCTACCAATAAACCCATTACCTCCTAGAACTAATATTTTCCTCATCTTCTTCAATTCCTCTCAAAACTGCTCTTTTTACTTTTTCAGCCTCATTATCCCAAGATGTTGTTGCAGCAAAATTTAATCCAGCTTTTCTCTTCTGTTCTAATTCTTCTTTGTTCTCAAGATAGTAAACCATCTTTTCTATAACATCATTTACCTCAAAATCAACCATAATTGAATTTTCGTCATTGACAAGCCATTCACTGTTGGCACCCTTTGTACATACCGCTACTGAATTAGAAGCCATTACCTCTAGCGGTAATAACGAGAGATTCGTATTTGATAAAACTAAGCACAAATCACACTGTGCATATAGATCTGATAATTCTGATAATGGAACTATTCCTGCATTTATATGTTTAAAGTCTATTCTATACTTACTAATATCTTCCCCGGCAAAGATAACTTCAAGCTGAGGTATTTTCTTTGCAACCTCATTAAGCACTACCATTCCAAATTCAAACGCTCTTCTTGCTGTATATGGTCTGGCATAAAAGAACACTCTATTCTTATTATCACGCTTCTTCCCAGGCTTATATAGTTCTCTATCATATGAAAATAGAAAACTATCTGTTTTCATTCCATACTCGTCATGAAGTTTATCTTTCAGCCAATCTCCTGCCGTAATCCCCCTAAATCCAAATTTATAAGTATTTTCTGCAAATGTGTATTCAGAGCCCACTGCAAAAAATAACGGTTCAAAGTCTTGTACAAAGTAAAACTTTGATATTACATTGTCAAACTTCTTCACAGCATACGCAGTTTGCCAAGACGTTGCAACAATGCCATGTGCATATTTCATTTCACTTATATCCACATGCACTTCAATATCATTACAATCTATCTCGTAATACTTCTCCAAAAACTGTTCACACTTGCGGTCTGTATCAAAAGGACCTTTTTCCATTAGGTATACCCTATTATGAATTCCCAAATTTTGAAGTCTGGTAACAAATCTAAATATATTAATGTGTCCACCACCGCCAATACCAGGCACCGGTATAACCCAATTTAATATGATTTTTTCTCCTTTATTTGCCAAATAATCAGCTTCATTAAATGGTATATGATTTCCATTATCTACAACGAAGGAATATTGTGTACAAACATCTATTTTACGATCATTAGCCCTCTGCGCGGCTCTTATTGCTTCACCAATACCTTTTTGTCCATTATTATAATTTGGATTTAAAACTAACCATTTTAAAAATTCTTTCCAATTCTTATTATTACTTTTCATTTTTTTCTCTCCATTAATTTGTTTATATTGTTGAGAAATATGTCTATCTAAATATTGCCTTACCATTTCTGGATACTGCTTATAACATCCACCTAAATATGCGCCTTTACATCTATAATAGTTTCTTCTGATAGCATAATATATCCAATACGCTTTTTTATCTATATTATTCTTTTTATCTAATATATACTTTATATCCTGTTTATCCATGGCAACAGCTTGTCTTATGATTTGACTTCTTTTGTCAAACATTTTCCACTGATATACCCTATAGATTCCTTTAAATTCATCATAGTATCTCTGAAAATATGTTTTAAGAGGATAATTGTGAGAATGATATACCGCAGCATATGGACAATATACTTTCTTATAACCGGCTTCCAAAATGTCTCGCGCCCAAATTTGATCTTCCGCAAAATCCACATCTTTATATGGGATTTTTTCCCAAATAATTCGTTTCAAACACGAATTATTATCTGAGAAAAACCCCAAGTATTGCTGATATGACGGATCCGAATAATATCTTTCGGTATCTTCTATATTAAACACTGTATTATCACTTCCAAAATTTTGAAAATGCCTTTTAAGATCTCTTTTATCCAAAACATTGCATTCGGGATATGGATAATGAATTCCAAATCCTCCTGCAATATCCGGATCCAATTTCATAGCATCTATCATATTTTGTATCCAGCAATTATTCACAGGAGTTGCATCCTGCGTCAAAAACATTATATACTCGCCTGTTCCCTTAGCGGCTCCGTAATTTCTTGTTTTTCCATGTCCGAACTCATCTGGTTTTATTTCGTATAATATGCATGGAAAATTTTTAATTATATTTAATGTATTATCTGTCGATCCTGAATCTACACAAATAACTTCATACTTGTATTCGGTCTTTTGTGAGAAAACAG
>OLPA01000092.1_pt1 | contig 69038 bp, 67 predicted proteins | sample 1672811 | NCBI WGS metagenome assembly OLPA01 (sample SAMEA3136726, study PRJEB25190) | human gut metagenome | biome: human gut; feature: human-associated habitat; material: faeces | place: Austria | collected 2013
TTTAGTTTTGGTTTTTTAAGTTAATATCTTTTTAGTTGTTTATATTTTATTAAAAAGTTTTAAATATTGTATATTGTAATACTTTAATTAATAGTCAATTTTTCTTTAATTTTTATTGACTATATTGAATTTAAATGGAGGTGAAAAGAATTGAATTTTAAATTAAAGATTTTGTTTTTAGGATTGTTACTGGTTTTATGTGTCAATTCAGTTTCTGCTGCCGATTCTTTGAATAATATAACTTTAAATGATGATGTTTTATTGGATGGGTCTGATTATGTCGTTGGTGAAACTATTTTGATTGATCATGATGTTTCAATTGCTGCTAAGGATTATTCCACTATTTCAGCGGAAAATAATAATGTTATTTTCAATGTTTCTTCAAATGCAAAGTTAACTTTATCTAATCTGAATCTGACTAATGCCAATGGAGTAAAAGGTGGAGCTATTTACAATAACGGTGTTTTGGTATTAAATAATTGTACTTTTGTGAATAATAAAGCAACTTTTGGGGGAGCTATTTATAATAATGGAACAATGATTTTAAATAATTGTACTTTTGAATTTAATATTGTTTCAGTTAGTGGTGGAGCTATATATAATCTTCAGGATGATTTAACTATTCATGATTCAACTTTCATTGGAAATTATGCAAAAATTAAAAATGGTATTTTACAGGGAGGAGCAATAGCTAATTATGCTAATAATTTAACTGTTGACAACTGTTCTTTTGTTAAAAATCATCTGTTTAATACTAACTGGTATAAAAACGGAAAAATGTATGGTGGAGCTATTTATAATTCCGGAAACAATTTAATAGTTAAAAATTCTAAATTTAATGGAAATTATATTTACGGATATACTGACAGCATGAATAAACATGTGGATTTATCTGATAAATATGGTGGGGCTGTTTACTCAAATGCAGATATTTCAGCTTTTTTAAATAATGAATTTGATTCTAATGAAATATATTCCATGTTGTCTTCATATGTTACTAAAAAAGTATACTTAAGCAATAAAGGTATAGCCAGTGCTATTGCAGCATATAATAAAGTAATTATAATCAATAACACTTTTTTAAATAACTCTGCAGCCTGCCCGCCTATAAATATTGACAATGGTGAAAGATGCATTATATTAAACAATACTTTTATTAATAATAATGCAAGATCTCTTGCACAGTCCATAAAGATGGATGGAAATAATACTTTCATTGCAGGAAATACTTTTTATAGGGATGAAAATGCTGTTGATAAAGGTTATTTTGAAAATCCTGATTACTGGGAAGTATATGAAATTTTAATTGATGGAGGTGTAAATAATACAATTTCTTATAATTATTTTGAAAATTCCAATGGAATTCATTATCTCAATTCATTTGGTGAGGATAAAACTGCCAATTTAACTATTAGCAATAATGTGTTTAACAATTCTAAGAAGTCTGTTTTTGTAGAACATATAAATAATGTGGATATAACTTCAAATGTATTTATAAATTCAAATTATGCTATTAGTACTTACACTGGAAGACATATTAATATTAAAAATAATTATTTCTATGGTGGAGGTTCAGATAACAGTTCCCATAGGGGATATCTTGATATAAATTCTCATTTTACTGATATTTCCGGAAATGTTTTTAGAAAAATAGGTGCTGAAGACAGTTTAGGTCCTGTAATTTATATTAAAGTAAGGGATAATATTACTATTGCCGAAAATGCATTTATTGAAAATACTGTTGCTCATGGTAATGGAATTATTTCTTCATTGTTTGGAGGATTTTATTATATTGATGGTATAACTGATGTTGATGGTCCTTTAGGTAATGTTGAAGTTAATCATAATTATTTTGCAAACAATTCCCTTAATGACGGTGCAATATTTGAGTCAAGAGCTTCAAAAATTAATATTGAAAATAATATCATTGAAAATAATGAAGGTTTAATAATTTTAGCTAATGAAACATACTACAAAACCCAATATATGAATTTTACTAAAAATCAGATTAAAGATTTTACTGGCGATATAATGGATTATAGCTACTTCTATAATTCTAAAAATTTTGATGGTTCAGCTAATGAAGAATATACTGGGGACAGCACCTCATTTTTAGATAAAATATTTGATTTTGTTAAGAATTTATGGGATGAGTATGTCAAAGGTAAAAATTCTGTTAAAGATCCAAATAATGTAGATACTAATAAAAACACGACCAGTTCAGGTTCTGATGTTGCTGATAATACTGATGATTCAAGAGATGATATTAAAAGTAATTCTACAGATTCCAGTGGAGATTCCGATGTTGGTGATAGTTTAGATAAATCACATTATTCTGCTAAGAATAGCCTTAGTGAATCTGAATCAAATGTGGGTGATAGTTCATCCGGTTTGAGTAGTGATTCTTCTTCACCTGAAGTTCATGAACTTGAAAAATCCAATGTTTCTAAAGATATTGCTGATGATAATTATCTGATTTGGATTGTTTTGGTTATTGTAGTTATATTTGCATTATTGGCTATCGGATATAATAAAAGATAATTTTTGAGGTTTTTTTCCTCACTTTTTTTAATTTTTTGTTTTTTTATGGGGCTATTTAAATATAATCTAGTTTGAATATTGTATTTTTGTTTAATTATCCTGTTTTTTTTTAAAAAATATAACATTTAAATATTTTAATTTTCCATATATTATATATCAAAAATATTTTAATTATTTACAAATATTTTTGATTAGATTATAAAATGGAGGAAACATATTAATGAATTTTAAGTATTTAATATTTTTATGTTTGATGTTTATTGTTTCAATGGGTGCAGTAAGTGCTGCAGATGATGTTAACAGCACTTTCAATGCAAATATTGATGTAAATGATGTGCCTGTTGATTCAGTTATTATTGATAATCCTATTTATACAAATAATGCAAAGGAATACACAATAACAAATGACAATTATGGAAATTATTTTGATAATGAAACTGGTGATGCATTGGAAGAGGCTCCTTTTAATAATGGAGATATTTTAAAAATTGATAATGTGTCTGATAAATATTTTGTAATAAATAAAAATTTAACTATCATGCCTGCGGGAGATAATATTACCTTGAAAAATGTAGGGTTTAATTTTGTTCCTGGAAGTGAAGGTTCTGTTGTTGACGGAATAACCATTGAAAACAATGCTCAAAAATGGGTAAATAATAATCAAATTCAATTAATACCTATTTTAATCCAATATTCTAAAAATGTAACTGTTGTTAATTCTTATATTCATTCATCTGCAAATCATGCTTTTGCTTTAGCAAATTCATCATACTGTAATATTAAGAACAATACTTTAAGCACAATAACTTCAGTATCTGGAGGTTGGGGAGGTAAAACTACTTTTTTAATCAGTTTATCAAGATATAATAATATAACTGATAATAAGATGTATTCAACTTCTGCAAATGTTATCCAATTTTTGTTTGGTTTTCCAGGTGTTAAAGTGGGTAAGGGTATCAGTGAATTTAATTTAATTAAAAATAATTATTTAAATGGAACTACTGGTATGAATTTTGCAATGTGTTACGGTATTAGAATAATGGGTAATAATGCTGCAGGAAAACCTACTGGTCAAAATACCTTTGCAGGCAATGTCATCTCTAATGCATTTATTGGTATTCAGGCACAAGGAGATGTAAAAGAAGTAATTGCAATTAATAATACTTTTATCAATGTTAAAACAGGAATTGATGTGTACAGTAATGTTGCTGATGGAGGTATTGTTGTTAAAGGTAACTCTATAAATGCATCTAATATCGGTATTTTACTTAAAAAAGGATATGCAATAATTGAAAACAATACAATTAATGCTGACAGCTATGGAATTCAATTTACTTCAGCTGATTCAAAAAATAGTATTGTAGATAATAATGTAATTATTTCAGGTAAAGATTATGCAATATCTGTTGCAGGTACTAATACATCTATAACTGACAATTATATTATTTCTAAAGACTATTATGGAAATGGTGCAGTTACTTCAAAAAGCAACGATACAATAATAGAAAACAACACTCCTGCTGGCGCTTCAATCAATACAGATATATCCGCCAGCATAAATAAAAATGCTACAATCAAAATTGATGTTTTACCATTTGATGCTAATGGTAATGTAACTATTAAATTCAATGGAAAATCTGAAACTGTCAGTTTCAATGCTTCACAAACTATTGTTTATGATTTGGGAGTTTTAGGTGTTGGAGATTATGAGGTTACTGTAATTTATAATGGCAATGCTAAATATAATGCAACCAACATTACTAAAACTTTTTCAATTGGCAAAATTTCTGATTATAATGTAACTTTAAACACTACTGATGTTGTCGCCGGTGAAAATTCAACTCTTGTTATAATTTTACCTGAAGATGCAACTGGTGTTGTCAATGTTACTGTTGGAAAAGATTCATACAAAGCAAATGTAACTGATGGAGTAGCTAGTGTAAAAATCAACTCTTTAATTGCTGGTGATTATAAAGTAAATGTTACATATTCAGGAGATAAAACTTATGAAGTTTCAAATAATGTATTTAATTTAGCTGTTAATCCAATGAAAGTTAATTTAAATATTTCTGATGTTGTAATGTTCTATCGTGATGGAACAAGAATGGTAGCTATTTTAACTGATATTAAAGGTAATCCAATCACTAATGCAACAGTATACTTTACAATTAATGGTAAAACTTATGCAAGAACTACTGATACTAATGGAACTGCTTCTTTGGCTATTAATTTAATATCAAAAATATATAATGCAACTATTTTATATAATGGTTCAGATATTTATGATAAACTCTCTAAAAACATTACTGTAACTGTTAATCCAACTATTTTAGCTAATGACACTGTTTTAATGTATATGGACGGCACGGTATTTGTTGCAAAATTCTTGGATAAAACCGGAAAAGCATTAACTAATGCTTCAGTTAAATTCAACATCAATGGGGTATTTTACACTAGAATTACTGATAATGATGGTGTTGCTAAATTGAATATTAGGTTAAGGCCGGGTTCTTACATTTTAACTGCTTACAATAATGTAACTGGTGAAGAAAAAGGATTTGATATAACTGTTAAATCTTTAATTGTAGCTAATGATTTGACTAAATATTACTTGAATGCAACCAGATTTGAAGCAACTATTTACAACAAAAATGGAACTTTAGCTATCAATAAAAATGTAACTTTCAATATTAACGGTGTATTTTATACACGTCAAACTAATGAAAATGGAGTAGTTGGTTTGAATATTAATTTAAGACCTGGAAATTATATAATTACTACAATGTTTGATGGTTTAGCTATAGGTAATAATATAAATGTATTGCCGACTTTAGTAACAAATGATCTCTCTATGAAATACCTTGACGGCAGCAAATTCACTGCACAAACATTAGATGGTCAAGGTAATCCATTAGCTAATCAGAATGTATCATTTAACATAAATGGTGTATTATATCACAGAGTAACTGATAAAGACGGTATGGCATCATTAAATATAAGGTTAATGTCTGGAGATTATATTATTACTTCATATTGGAATGATTTCCAAGTGGGAAACACTGTAAAAATAGCTTAAATGAGATTTAATTAAATCTCGTTTTTCTTTCTTTTTTTGAAATTTTAAATCATAAAATTTTTTTAATTTAACTTTCATATTATAACTCATGTCATTAACTAAAGATATTCTTGGGCGTGATGAGGAATTATTTTTTAATGATTTGAATATAACTTCCAAAAGTTTAGACAATAATTCTGAAACGAAATTAATCGCTGACTTTACTGAGTATAATCCTTTACATAATGGTCATTTTCATTGCATGAAAGTTGCAAAGTCACAAGTTCCAGATGCATTATTTGTAGCTATTGTGCCAGGACTGTTTGAGCGAAGTGGACGAGGTATTCCATATATACTTCCCCGTGAAATTAGGGCAAAATTAGCTATTTCGGTAGGTGCAGATGTTGTTGTTGAAGGTCCTCCTATGGGAATTATGGGCTCTGGCCAGTATTCGCTGTCATTGGCCAAGATGTTTAAAGCTTTAAATACTGATTATATTCCAAGAGGTTATAAGGAAGTTCCAAATTTTGATTTAATAATGGATAGAATATCTGAAGGTCATTGGATAGCTCCAAAACCTTATAAAATAATTGATAAAACAGTTGATGAAGTTCTTCTAAGAGATAAGCTTGAAGAAGATAATTATGTCATAGCTTCTTTTTCAAATTCTTTAAGTAAGATCAATTTTGATTATAAAAACAAGTTTATTTTTGTAAAACGAATTGAGGGTGTAAGTGGAACTTTAATTAGACAATCTATTGTTGAAAATAATTTCGATAAAGTTAAAGACATGATGCCTGATAAAACAATTGAAGTTTTAAAACATGAAATAGCTAATGATAATTTAATTTATAATGTCCGAGATGAGGAAGCTATTTTAAATACTGCAAATACTTTTGATTTTGACAATTTACTTAGTTTAAACATGTTTAATGAAAGATTAGCTAATACTATTTTCAATAATGCTCCTTTTGATAATGTTGATGAAGTTCAAAAAGTCATTGGAAGAGGTTTTTCAACACATTTCGGTGAAAGAATACTTAGTATTTTGGAAATTCCCATTTCTAAAAAAGTGATTTCCGAATATATTGAAAATTATCCTGCAAAAATTAGAGTGTTGGATTATAAAAACAGTGAAGTTTTAGAAAAATTTAGAAAAAAAGTAAATAATGAAATTGAATTATTTCATTAAATTACCTATTAATTCTCCAGGGTCTTGAAGACCAAATATAGCATCTAAAAATGTAGGGTAGCTGCTAGTTAAGAATAACAGGTATACAATGTAGAATAATACGATTATTATAGCTATTATCAGTATAATAGTTAATATAATATCTACAATTCCAAAAGATTCTTTTTCATCTTCGTATCTGATGTTATGAATAGGTTTTTTGGATTTTTTTGGTTGTTCTCTACGGATATTTAATTGTTCACGTATTTGTCTGTCTAATTCCTGTTCTTCTTCATAACTTCTACGTGGTTGCCTTATTTGGGGTTCTTGTTGGTAGTAACTTTGTTGTTGTCCATACATTTCTTTTTCATTAGCCTGTGGGATGTGTGTTTGTTCTCCAATTTGCTGAGGAGCATAAGCAGGTTCTTCCATTGTTTGCGGTGTATATTCTTCTATTGGTTGGGATGTTGGAGGAACATATGGTTTTTTAGTTAATGAACCGTATTCTGCTTCATCTTTAGCTAATTGTTCTTCTAAAGGAACTTCTGTTTCATCAAAGTATAAATCATCCAAATATCTTTCGTATTTTTCTTCTAAAGCTTTTCTTGCACTTGTTTCTTCAGGTTCGTAAGTATGATCTGGATAAATGTAATCCTGAGGTGCTTGTTGCTGCGGTGCTATCTGTTCCTGTGGATAGTAGTCAAATTCATTTTGAGCACTTTGTGGTTGCTGTCTCAATGTTTGCTGTTGATTTTCAACAATATTTTGACCCATACTTTGATCTTGATTTATATTATTGGACGGTTCTAAATAAGGTGCGCTTTCTTTTTTAAAGTATGATTTTGGTGTTTCATTAATTTCTTTAGAATAATCCATTCCTTTTATATTGTATGGGGAATCCTCTGCAATAGCTTTGCTAACCTCTTCTTCAGGATAATAATCCTGTTGTGGTGAATTGTTATAAACTTGTGATTCTTTTTGCAAATCACTTGCATAAATACTTTCATTGTTCTGGTCTAAATTGCTACTTAAATCACTGGCAAAAATAGCTTTTTCTTCTTTTGGAGATTGGTAAATAGTTTCCTCATAAATATCTTGAGGTTCTTGGTATATGTTTGGTTCTTCTTTTTTACCAAGCCTTACAGGTTCAGGTCTTTCTGTAATTTCTTCGCTAGCTGTATTCTGTGTTTCTTTTTTTTCATCAGTTTTATTATTTAATCCGATTCCTACAATTTTTTCCAAACATTCTTTACAATACATTTTGCCAGCAATTTCCAAACTGCATTCTTCACATACAGATTTTCCGCAGATGGCACAGGTATTAACACCTTCTTTGTTTGGATGATAGTAACATTCCATAAATATACACTCTCTAATTTGTATTTATTTAATAAATCAAGAAATTATTTATAAAATATATTTATATTTTTTATTTATATAAAAGTTCCTATTATATAGTTAAAATGTTTAATAGGCTAATATAAATTGAGTTTTTAAATAGGTGAATGGTTTTTTCATTCTTTTTTTGTTGTTTCAAGAATTTTTTCTACAACAATTTCAGATGCTATTAAATCGTCAGCTGTTGATAAAAAAGTTTCAAGTGAATCATTGTCTAATTCATATTCAATTGTGTTATTTTTCAACTTTGATTCTAAAAATCCAATATTGTCGACTTCTAAAGATTCATAAACAGTTTTAGCAGTCTTTGAATTTTTGTATTTAAGTTGCAGATTTCCTTTTATTTTCATCTTTAAAAATTATGTTTTTTAAACTATTTAATATTTTTAAGTAAGTTTCAGCTAATCGTAACATTTATTTACTTCCTTGTCATAATTGTAACATGAATAATCATATTTAATTTGTTAATTTTTATAGTCATTGTATTATTATAATATAATTTTGTTGAATATTATTTAATTTTCAATATTTCTTTTATAATCCTTGAAATTGTATAACGAAATAAATAACTATTTATTCAATTGTGATTATATTGTGGAAAATTATGGGTGAAATAAATGTTATCTGAAACATGGTCATTAATTGTTAATCAAAGTGATTTTTTTACGGATTTAATGATTCAACATTTGGAAATTTCTTTAATTTCTGTTGTTTTTGCAATAATTATTGGATTGGGTTTGGGTATTTTTATAAGTGAGTATCCGAAAAATAAATGGGTTTTGGCAATTGTTAATCTTATTTATACAATCCCATCAATAGCATTATTCGGGTTTTTAATTCCAGTTTCCGGAGTGGGCAATACCAGTGCAGTTATAGCTTTAACCATTTATGGTTTGCTCCCTATGGTTAGGAATAGTTACACTGGAATTCGAACTATTGATGACAGGATTATTGAAGCTGCAAAGGGAATGGGCAGTACTGATTTGCAAATTTTATTAAAAATTAAATTGCCATTGGCTTTACCTCATATTATGTCTGCAATTCGTAATATGGCAGTTATGACAATTGCTTTAGCAGGTATTGCATCATTTATTGGTGCCGGAGGTTTGGGGGTAGCTATTTACAGAGGTATTACTACAAATAATATGCCGTTGATTGTTGCAGGAAGTGTACTGATTTCTGTTTTAGCAATATGTATTGATTTGATATTGGGATACTTTGAAAAAATATCTGCTCCAGGTGCAAAAAGGCCAAAATTCTTAAAATATTTTAAAAATAAGAAAGTATGGGCTTGCATAATTATTGTTTGTATTCTTATTGGGGGATATGTTGCATATGAGCAAAACCCTGCAAATACAATTCATATTGCAAGCAAATCATATACTGAAGAATACATTACAGGAGAACTTTTAAAACAGGTTATTGAAGCACACACAGATTTAAATGTGGAACTTACTTCTGGGGTTGCTGGAGGATCAGGTACAATTCACAGTGGTATGGAATCTGGGGATTTTGATTTGTATCCTGAATATACTGGAGTAGCCTGGTTAAGTATTTTGCATAAAAACAGCACTTATGATGAAACACAGTTTGATGATTTAAATTCATATTATGAAGATAACTACAATATGACCTGGTATAATAAGTACGGTTTTGAAGATACTTATGGAATCGGAGTTACAAAAGAAGTTGCAGATAAATATAATTTAAAGACTTACTCTGATTTGGCTAAAGTTTCTAACCAATTGTCATTTGGAGCAGAATCTGATTTTTTTGCACGTGAAGACGGTTATGATGCAATCTGTGATGATTATGGGATGAACTTTAAAGATACAATGGATTTGGATGTAAGCATTAAATATGATGCAGTTAAACAGGGTCAGGTTGACGTGATTGATGTTTATACAACAGATGGGCGCTTGGAAAACTCCAATATTGTAGTTCTGGAAGACGATAAGGATTTCTATCCTTCTTATTATGCAGGAACAGTAATAAATCAGCAAACTTTAATAGATCATCCTGAAGTAGCTGATGCACTTGATTATTTGACTGGAAATATTTCAACTGAAGATATGAAACATATGAATTATGAAGTTGATATTGAAGGAAAAGACCCTTCAGATGTAGCACATGACTTTTTAGTAAGTAAACATTTAATATGAGGTGATTATATGAGTTCAATCATTGAATTTAAAGATATAAGTAAACATTATTCTGATAGTGATTTTTCAATAGATAATTTCAATTTAAGTGTTGAAAAAGGGGATTTTGTCACGATGATTGGCGGTTCAGGATGTGGAAAAACCACTATTTTAAAAATGATTAATGGATTAATCACTCCTGATAGAGGTAGTGTCATTGTAAATGGGAAGGATGTTTCTGAATCTGATATTGTTGAATTAAGGCGAAGAATCGGATATGCAATTCAGGGAACAATGCTGTTTCCTCATTTGAATGTTCGGGAAAATATAGCTTATGTTCCTAATTTGATTCATGAAAATGACAGTGAAAAAACTGATGAGGCTATTGATAAGTGGCTGGATATTGTTGGGTTGGATTCCTCTATTTTAAGCAGGTATCCTCATGAACTTTCCGGAGGTCAACAGCAAAGAGTAGGTATTGCAAGAGCACTTGCTGCGTCACCTGCGATTTTATTGATGGATGAGCCTTTCAGTGCCGTTGATGAGATAACAAGAACTCAGCTGCAAAAAGAAATGAAAGAAATCCATGAAAAAACAAAAATTACTGTAATGTTTGTTACTCATGATATTAGGGAAGCATTGTATCTTGCTGATAAAGTATTGGTTATGCAGAATGGGATTGTTCATCAGTTTGATACTCCAAATGAGGTGTTAAATCATCCGGCAACTCCTTTTGTTGAAAAATTATTGGAAAGAACAAAATTTATTTTAAATAAATAATTTTTTTAATTTTTCAAATAGGACAACATTTATTAATAACTAAGTTTAAATAGTTAAGTATTCTATATATTGATTATATATAATTTTTACATAGCTATTTAGAGATACACTATAATTTTATTATAGATAGCTATTTTTTAATCAAACATATATAATTAGATGTTTGGATTATTTTCGGAGGAATTATAATGGTTCGTGCTTATACAAGAAGAGATTATATTAGAAAAACCCCAAATTCAAGAATTGTTCAATATGATATGGGTAATTTAACTGACGAGTTTCCAGTTTCAGTAAGTTTAGCTGTAAAAAAACCTGCTCAAATTAGACATAACTCTTTAGAAGCAGCAAGGATTGCATCTAACAGGCTTATGCAAAGAAAAGCTGGAAGATTAGGTTACCACTTAAAATTAAGAACTTACCCTCACCAAATTGTAAGGGAAAATCCTATGGCTACCGGTGCAGGAGCAGATAGGGTTCAAAGTGGTATGAGAAACGCATTTGGTAAACCAATCAGTGTTGAAGCTATTGTTAAAGCAGGTCAAAGGATTATTACCATTGACACCAACAAGAAAAACTTTGAAGATGCTAAATTAGCATTAAAAAGAGCAGGGATGAAATTACCAGTTTCCTGTAGAATTGTTGTTGACAAAGGCGAAGAATTAGTTTTATAAATTTAACTAATTTTTACTTACTCTTTTTTTTTAAATTTTTTTCAATCACTTTTTTTACAGCTTCTTTTGATTAAATATTTAAGTGTTAAAATTTATACATTAAATATAATATTGGCGATGTTTTTTATTTATTGAGAACATGCTGTCAAGTATTAATATTAAATTCATTTTAAACCAAAGAGGTTATAATTCATGTATGTTGTAAAATTTGAGGATTTAGGCAAATCTGATATTGGAATTGCAGGGGGAAAAGGAGCTAACTTAGGAGAATTGACTCAAGCAGGCATTCCTGTTCCGCCTGGTTTTGTAGTAACTGCCGAAACTTACGGAAAATTCATGGAAGATGCTGGAATTAATGGTAAGGTATTGGATATTCTTGCTAAAACAGATATCAACAATACTAAAGAACTTCAAGCTGCTGCTGAAGAAATTAAATCCATCATTATTGGAACTCCAGTTCCAGAAGACATGTCCACTTTAATTATTGAAGCTTATAATCAACTTTGCCAAAGAGTTGATGAAGATGATACTGATGTAGCTATTCGTTCTTCAGCTACTGCAGAAGATTTACCTGATGCTTCATTTGCAGGTCAGCAAGACACTTTTTTACATGTTTCAGGTAGTGAAGATGTAATTGATTACATAAGAAAATGTTGGGCATCTTTATTTGAAGCAAGAGCTATTTTTTACAGGGAAGAAAACGGTTTTGATCACTCAAAAGTATACATTGCTGTTGTTGTTCAAAAAATGGCTATTGCAGATAAGGCAGGTGTAATGTTTACTGTAAACCCATCTACCGGTGAAGAAATAGCTTTAATTGAAGGATCATGGGGTCTTGGTGAAGCTGTTGTGTCAGGTGACGTGACTCCTGATAATTATGTTGTAGACAAAAGCAACGATGAAGTTGTAAGTGTCACTATAAGTGATAAAAAATTAATGTATGTAAAAGACGAAGACGGAACCAGTGTAAGAGTAGATGTTCCTGAAGATAAAAGAAACGAAAGAGTTTTATCTGATGAAGAGCTTGTTGAGTTAACTGAAATGGGTAAAAGGATTCAAGCTCATTATGGCGAACCAATGGATACTGAATGGGCTTTTGAAAGAGGCAATTTATTCTTATTACAGGCAAGGCCAATTACTACATTAGGTGATGACAATGGCGTAGCTGGTGAAGACTCTTCTATCAGTGATAAAAATGTCATTGTTAAAGGTCTTGGAGCAAGTCCAGGTACTGCTTCAGGTAAAGTCAAAATCATTTTAGACATTGATGAATTGGATAAAATTAAAGATGGAGACATTATGGTTACAACTATGACTACTCCGGATATGGTTCCAGCTATGAGAAGAGCTAGCGGAATCATTACTGATGAAGGGGGAGTAACTTGTCATGCATCTATCATTTCCCGTGAACTTGGAATTCCTTGTGTTGTAGGAACTGGTTCAGCTACAACTACATTAAAAGAGAATGTTGGAGTTACTTTAGATGGTAAAAAAGGTTTGGTTTATGAAGGAATTCATGAAAACAAAGAGGAAGCAGTTCAAACAGCTACATCTAATGTTGAAGCAGCTCCAATAATAACTGTTACTGAAGTAAAAGCTAATGTAAGTATGCCTGAAGCAGCCCAAAGAGCAGCAGCTACCGGTGCAGATGGAGTTGGATTGCTCAGAACTGAACATTTGATGTTGACTGCAGGTATTCACCCTGGAAAATTCATTGCTGATGGAAGGGAAGATGAATTAATCGACACCATTGCAGAAAATGTAATGATTGTAGCAGATGCATTTTATCCAAAACCTGTATGGTACAGAACTTTAGATGCGCCAACTGACGAATTCATCACTTTGGAAGGTGGAGAAAACGAACCTGAAGAACACAATCCAATGTTAGGTTGGAGAGGAATCAGAAGGGAACTTGACCAACCTGAAATTCTTAAATGTGAATTCAAAGCTATTAAAAAACTTTATGATAAAGGTTACACCAACTTAGGAATCATGATTCCATTATCACAAAGTCCTGCTGAACTTAAACAAGCAAAAGAACTTTGTGCTAGTGTAGGTTTAATCCCTCATAAAGACATTGACTTTGGTATGATGGTAGAAATACCTGCAGCTGCTTTAACTATTGAAGATTATCTTGAAATTGGTGTTGATTTCGTAAGTTTAGGAACTAATGATTTAACACAATATACTCTTGCAGTAGACAGAAACAACGAATTTGTTGCAAAACATTATACTGAAGAACACCCTGCTGTAATGAAATTAATTGAAAGAACAATTAAAAAATGTGTTGAAGCTGGAGTTACTTGCAGTATTTGTGGTCAAGCAGGTAGTGTACCTCACATTGTTGAAAAACTTGTAGGATTTGGAATTACCAGTGTATCCTCAAATGCTGATGCTGTAGCTGAAGTTAGAAAAACTGTAGCTAGAGCTGAGAAAAAAATTATTCTTGATGCTGCTCGCAAATCTCAAGAATAAATTTTATTTTCTTTTTTATTTTTTTTAAATATCACCTTATAAGGTTGTACTATGGAAGATAAACCAATATCTAAAAAAGACATACTTAAAGAATTAGATGAAATCCAATCAAAAGACCATAAATATAGTGATGGTAGAATATTAGGTTCTATGTGTACAGAAGCACATCCATTTGCTAAAGAAGTTTATTGTAAATTTTTAGATTCTAATTTGGGGGATCCTGGTCTTTTTAAAGGAACAAAATATATTGAAAATGAAGTTATAAAATCTATTGGTGAATTATTATCGATTAGTGAACCTTATGGAAATATTGTAACTGGTGGTACTGAAGCTAATATCATGGCGATGAGGGCAGCAAGAAATCATGCCCGAAAATATAAGGGAATTAAAGAAGGAGAAATCATAATTCCGGATTCTGCTCATTTCTCATTTAAAAAAGCTGCAGATATGATGAATTTAAAAATTATTGAAGCTAAACTGGATGAAAATTACAAAATCGATGTTGATTCAGTTAAAGAAAATATTTCCGATAATACTGTGGCTATTGTAGCTATTGCAGGAACTACTGAATTGGGTTTGGTTGATCCTATTGAAGAATTGTCTGAAATAGCTTATGAAAATAATATTTACTTCCATGTTGACGCGGCATTTGGAGGTTTTTCAATACCATTTTTAAGAAAAATTGGTTATGAATTTCCGCCTTTTGATTTTTCATTACCGGGGGTATGTTCAATTACTGTTGATCCTCATAAAATGGGTTTGGCACCAATTCCTGCCGGAGGAATTCTGTTTAGAAAAAAAGAGTATCTGGAAGTGATGGCTGTTGATTCTCCATATCTGACTGTTAAAACACAATCTACAATTGTTGGAACTCGTTCAGGAGCAGCTTCTGCAGCTACTTATGCAATCATGAAATATCTTGGAAACGAAGGCTATGAAAAGCTTGCAGGAAACTTGATGGATAATACTCATTATTTTAAAGAAGGTCTGGAAAAAATAGGTTATGATGTTGTTGTAGAACCTGAATTGAACATTGTAGCATTTAATCATCCGGATATGGAAGCTCATGATTTGGCTGATAAACTGGAAGATTTGGGATGGAGAGTTTCAGTAGCTAAATGTCCTGTAGCTATTCGTGTAGTTTTAATGAATCATATCACTAAACAGCATTTGACTGATTTATTGGATGATTTAACAGAAATTTATTAATTTTTTTATTTCTGCTCTTTTTTTTAGAATATATAATTAAGTATAAATATGGATTATACATAATTAGTTATCAATGGAGGTTTGGTAATTATGTGTACTGCCGCAAATTATTTAACAAAATGCCATTATTTTGGCCGTAATTTTGACTATGAAATTTCATATAATGAAAGAGTAACTATAACTCCTAGAAACTATCCTTTAATATTCAGAGATACTGAGGACATTGAAAATCATTATGGGATTATTGGCATAGCTGCAGGTATTGATGAATATCCTTTGTATTATGATGCATGTAATGAGAAAGGATTAGCTATGGGGGGATTAAACTTTCCGGATTACTGTGACTACAAACCACTAGATAAATCTAAAGTTAACATAGCTTCTTTTGAGATTATTCCATATATATTATCTCAAGCAAAAACCATCAGTGATGCCGAAAGGTTATTGGAAAACTTAAATATTTCAGATGAGAAATTTTCCGCTCAGTTGCCTCCATCTCCACTTCATTGGATTATTTCAGATAGGAATGCTTCAATTGTTGTAGAGGTTGTAGAGGAAGGGCTGGATATTTATGATAATCCTGTAGGAGTTTTAACAAACAACCCTCCTTTTGATAAACAGCTATTTAATTTAAATAATTATATGGCATTATCAAACAGAACGCCTGAAAATACCTTTGGAGGCAATTTGGATTTGGCAACTTATAGTCGGGGAATGGGTTCAATTGGTCTTCCGGGGGATGTTTCTTCACAGTCCCGTTTTGTAAAAGCAGCTTTTGTTAAAGAAAATTCCGTTTCCGGAGATTCTGAAAAAGAAAGTGTGTCTCAGTTTTTCCATATTTTGGCATCTGTTGAACAGCAAAAAGGATGTACGTTAGTGGAAGAACCTGATAAATTTGAATATACTATTTATTCAGACTGTTACAATACAGATAAGGGAATATTGTATTATAAAACATATGATGGTCCTCAAATATCTGTTAATATACATGATGAGGATTTGGAAACCAATCAGTTAATTAATTTTGAGTTGGTTGATTAAAAAATAGTTTATGGGTGTTGTTTGTATAACAACACCTGCAATAATTTAATTGATGTCTTCTACATACATTAAAGGATAATTTAACTCTTCAATAAATTCTATTCTTATTGTAGCCTGAACATCCTTTACTTTTGTATATATTTTAACATCAAGCATATCTCCAGTTAAAGAAGTGTAATCAAAGTCGCTCATTGATTCTTCTAGTTTATCAAATCTGATTTTAACATCAACATCTTCAATAGCTGGCTGTAATTTTAATGATTCTTCCATACTTGTTTCTAAGCTTTTTTTAGAACTTTTATTTACGGGAGTTCCAACAAATTGGTGAAATAGTGCTCCCATACTTATTGCACCTTCAAATATTGCTCTTTCTCTTGAGGTTATATTTGAAAAATATTTTTCATCTACATCCATACTTTACATTCCTCCGTTTAACCATAATATCTTTTCATAAATTATATTAGAATCTATTGGGAAAAGGTAGAAATAGAATAATATTGCTGATATAATCAGCACTATAGCTAATATGTAAATTCTATTGTCCTTAGGATAGAAATAACTGAATATTAACCCTATAACTAAAAATGCAGTAGTTATTATTAATGCATATGATTCATGTGGGTTATTTTGAATTATTTTATCATTTATTGGACCAACATCACTTAACTCCCCTTCAATAATTAATCTATGTGCTGTAGATCCGATTGGGTCACAGGTAATTAGATATATGTGTGTTCCATTACTTTGAGTATTGATGCGGGCAGTTGGTTCGACTATAGTCTTGTTTATGACAGTATAGTTTACTTCCCCGATTCCCGGCCATTCTAAAGTAATTACATCTCCATTATTCAACTCATTAAGTCTTAAAAATGGTGATCCCTGAAGAGTTCTGTGTCCTGACAGTATAACATCTCCATTTGTCGGTGTAAATGATTTTGCATCATGCATAACACCTTGTGAAAGAGATACATTATTTATCTTCTCTTCAATTCCAATGGTTGGTATATTTACAACAGGAGAATCAATATTTTTCTCAATAGCTATTTTTGATGAGTAATAATTAACTTCTCCTGCTGCATATAATCCTAATATGATTATACAAATTATAACAACTATGGTTGTAATTTTTGGTTTGTCCATGTTATCAACTTTTTATTTTTTAGTTTAAAATATTTTACCTATTTGTTGTAAGTTGAATTTATTTCATTAACCATCCATGAAGGTGCATTTGTTGTTGGAATTGTTAATATGATTTGATCCATATTGTCCAATAAGAAATTAACCTTATCCTGAGGGGTTTCAACAAGTAACATATACTGTGCATCTAAATCTCCAAGATTAATTTGCCTTTCATAATTGGATAATTTTATACCGTAATTCTGCAATAATTCGGCTGTCTGTTTTTCATTGTATCCGTTTATTATTGAACCTTTTAAAAGTTCTAAAACATTGGATTTGAAGGTTTGTGTATTTTCATTTGGATTTGTGTTGTTTCCATGAACAACTGTATTTGCTTTTGAGTATTCACTGTCAATTTCTCCGTTTTCTTCACATCTCATTATGGAAACTACAGTACATCCCTTTATATCAGGATTTGTTTGATTGTTTGGTGTTCCATTTTCCGTATAATTTGAGCTGGTGTAGATATCAACAACACTCCCTACATTTACAAGTCCGGCTCCTGCCTGCAGTCTTGAAACTAAAATAGGCACTGACACTGTATTCGGTTTTTCAAATTTAATTTTGGAGAGAACTTCTGCATTGTTTTCATCAACAATTGTTAAAGCTTCACTTGCAGGCATTATTGCATTTTTGGTATTGTTGTCAGTATATGTTGCCATGGTTCTGTTGTACGGGTCTAAATTTGCATTTATTGACTTTTTATGAAATGATTTCCAGGCTTTAGTTGCGGGTGACAGTATATTTATTGATTCCACTTCATTTTTGCTTCTGGCATTGCTGATTTCATTTTCTAATATCATAGCTTCGCTGGAGCTTGTTAGTGCACCTGTATAAAGACTGTGGAGTTCATTAAGTTTGGTTGTTTTTGCTAAATTTAGCTCTTCCTGTGACGGTTCATAAATTAAGAAATAATATGTGGATATTACTAAAGTTAGGATAATTAAAGTTGTAATTATCATACCTATTTTTTTCTTTTCTTCATTTTCAATTATATTTTTTGGTTTCGGACCAATATATTTTCCTAATTTCTGATTGAATGATTTTAATATTTTTAAATCATTATCTTCGTTTTCTTTAGGTTTTGGTCGTGGTATTTGACGGTTTTTAAGGTTATCTATATCCTCAAATCCTTGAGGATATAATGGATCTCTTGGTTTTTGGTCAATCATTGATTTATACCCCTACTTTTAGTTTAAAAAAGTAGATGGGTAATTTAATTGATTTTAATTAAATTAATTAACAGGTAATATAAGGAAAATATCAATAGTATCAATGCAGGTATGTTTATGCCGAAGAGTGTTAGACTTATTGGAAGTATAATTAACACTATTAGCACTACAGAAATTCCGATTATAATTAAATTGTCAAATTTTGGGTATGTAACATTGCTAATCATCAATAAAGACACTATTGTCATTAATATTAAAGCAATATAAATATTGAACAATCCGCTTAAATAGAATGTAGCTAATATAATAGCTATTCCTGGAATTGGAAATCCTATAAAGTCATGTGTTTGGATGTAATCTGCTATTGCATTGTATCTGGTTAATCTTAAGACACCACAAGCTACAATTAATAAACTAATGATTGCCGGAAGTATTGAAAGATTATGAGGTATTGTACTACTGATAGTATAGAGGAATACTGCAGGTGCCGCACCGAAGGATATGGCGTCTGAAAGGGAGTCTATATTTTGCCCAAATTTTAATTTATCATTTCTATTAATTTTCCTAGCTACCCATCCATCTACAGAGTCAAACATGATAGCTATTATCATCAGAATTGCTGATAATTCAAAATTATGATTTATCGCAAGAAGAATTGAGATAAATCCACATAGCATGTTCATCAGTGATATTCCATCAGATATTGCAAAAAAACTTTGAATCTTTGTACTTTCTAATTTCATGTAAAACTCCATTAAATACTTTTTAACTCATTTGTTATTAATTTTTTCTTGTTTTACTCATTATTTTTTCTTGTATCCTTATTTAATGATTGAATAATGGTATTTTTAGTAAAATAAACTAATTTATATGAGTTTTGAAAATTTATTTATTTCTTGAATTAATTTTTGATTTTAATTATTGTTATGCTTTATGCTAATTGTTATGGTTAAAGTTATATTTTTAAAGATAAAATATATATAATAATAATGGGTAATTATTAATTGTTAAACTTTAATAAATTCAATTACTTTGTTGTAATTTATTTTAAGTTGAAGTAAAATATTAATATAATGCGAGTAGTTAAATGATAGAGGATATACAAGCACTTAGACAAGCTGCACGGTTAACACCGGATAATGAAAACCAAGATGAAAAAGTTTGGTGTATAGCTGCAGGAAATGTTAATTTAATAGATGACATAGCCTATAAAGCAATTGCTTCTAAGCATTCTGTAAAAATTCTATTTAGGGAGCATGTTATATTAAAGGATAAACGATTGAATAAAAAATTTGATTTTATCATGTTATATGGTAATTCAAGGAAAATTAATCAATTTAAAAGACTTTGTAATCAGAGAGGTGGGGCTTTTATACAAATAACTCGCCATTATTTAACTGAAGAACCTAATTTAATGGTTTTAGTTGCTCCGGAGGACATGATTAAAAATCTTGTTTATGTTCTTGAGAAATCTAAAGTTTCATTTGCGATTTTACAGGAATCTCAAACTACAGGTTTTATTGATGTTGATATAAATTCTAATGTTAAACTACCAAATTTTATTAAATCTGCTTTAAAGCCATTATATAATATAAGCGATGTTGTATTATCAACAATTCTGATTTCAGTTGAAAAAGATGAGGATATTGAAAAAGTCCAGAGTATAGCTACATCTAATAGGATATTTGTCATTGATTTTAAAGATATTGTAACGGAGGATTAGTCATGAATATTTTTGGAAATGAAGAAGAGGAATCACAAGTTAATGATACTAGAATCATTAGTAACAGCTTGGGAATAGATTTAGGAACTTTAAACACTGTAATTGCAAAACCATCTGGAGATAAATTTGATTTATATCAAATTCCATCAGTTGTTGCTGTTAAAAAAGATGATCCGTCTGAAGTTTTAGCAGTTGGGGAAGAAGCTAAAAAAATGCTTGGTAGAACTCCTGAAGATATTCTTGCTGTAAGACCTTTGAAAAAAGGAGTCATTGAAAACGTAGCTCAAGCACAAGCTTTACTTATTAAAGCTATGCAAATTGGTATAGAAGAGGGGGAAAGTGTTGGAAGAATCGTTATTGGTATTCCTGGAGATTCCTCTGAAGTAGAAAAAAATGCAGCTGAAGAGATTGGTAGGAAAGCTGGAGCAGAAAACATTCTTGTAATTAGTGAAGGATTGGCAGCAGCTATTGGTGCAGGTTTACCTATTGCAGAACCAAACGGAACTATGGTTATTGATATCGGTGCAGGATCAACAGACATTGTTATCATTTCCCTTGGTGGTATTAACGATATTGAAACAGTTAGATGTGGTGGAGATGACATTGATAACAGAATAGTTGAATTGGTTGCAGAAAAATATAATGTAGCTATTGGTATTCATGATGCAGAATCTGCAAAAATAGAAGTTGGTATGATTCACTGTAGCGAACAACTTGAAAACTTAAGTGTTGAAGTTATTGGTAAATCATTAGAAACCAACAGGCCTAAAAAAGTTGTCATCGACTCAATGTTAGTTGCTGATGCTGTAGAACCATTTATGCAAGAAATTGTAGATGGTTTAAATGTTATTTTAGAAAGATTATCTCCTGAATTGATGATGGGTGTTTATAATAATGCAGTGGCAGTTGGAGGAAGTTCAAGACTCCGTGGATTAAAAGAAAGGGTTTTCGATGAAATATCTATTCCTATTGAAGTTTCTGATGATCCTATGACTGTTGTAGCAAAAGGTACTGCTATTGTAGCTGCAGAACCTCTTGCATTAGAACCTGAAGTTCGTCTTAGAGCTATGAAATAATTTTTTCAATTATTTCTTTTTTTTAACTTTTTTTGCGCTGATTTTTATGGATGTATTGGGAATTGATGAAGCAGGTCGGGGATCTGTTTTAGGACCATTGGTTATTGCAGGGGTTATTGTTCCTGAGAAAATGGATATTGTTTTAGAAAGAATGGGTGTAAAAGACTCTAAGCGTTTGACTCCTAATAGAAGAACAATTCTGTCCCGTAAATTAAAAAAAATGTTTGAATATGATTTGGTAGTAATTTCTGCTCAGGATATTGATAATATGAGAGCAGACGGAATCAACCTTAATGAAATTGAAAGAATTGGGATGGAGAAAATTCTTTCTAATTTAAATCCTGAAAAGGCTATTGTTGATGCAGTTGATATTAAGGCAGAACGTTTTCAAAACAAACTTGCAAATGACACTGGAGTAAATGTTGTAGCCGAACATAAAGCAGATGATAATTATATTGAAGTTAGTGCAGCATCTATTATAGCCAAACAGGAAAGGGATGCACATATAGCTGAAATTAACAAAGATTATATTAAAATGGGTGGAATTGGTTCAGGTTATCCTTCCGACCCGATCACTAAAAAATTTTTAACTAATTTTACATATGATGAAATGCCTGATTTTGTAAGGAAATCATGGGCAACTGTTGAGAAAATGAAAAATTCTCAATAGCTATTTTTTTTAAAAACTATTAAGTATATGGTTAAATAAATTATTTTTATAAAATATTATATATGAGGATAAAAATGATAGTTGAATATCTGACTCAATTTTTCGAAAATCTCATGGAGATATTTACACAGGGAGGAATTATTACATATATAATTCTTTTCATTGGTATTTATGGTCTTCTTGTTTCATTAAGAAAAATTGTGTATCTTAAGAAAATTAGTAAGGTGGATACAACTGAAATTTTAGGTATTGTTTCTTCTTCTATGGAAAGGGGAGGGGCAGTTGAAGCATTAAAACAAATTAATTCTTTTAAAAATCCTATTTCTAAAATCATTTCTGAAACTTTAAAAATTGGTTATAAAAATAAAACCGAAGTTGAAGAAAGTATGGAACAAATTTTCATTGTTGAAGTAAGTAAAATGACTAAAGGATTAAATTCAATTAAAACTATTATTGAATTAGCTCCATTTTTAGGTTTGATTGGTACTGTAATTGGTATCTGGATGACCTTTAAAGCATTAGGTGTTACTCCTAATCCTTCTGCTATGGCTGAGGGTATTTATGTGGCATTAACAACAACTATTGCAGGTTTATTTGTAGCTATTGTATTATTACCTCTTCATACCTATATTCAAGGTTTAGTTGAAAATGAAATGGATAAAATTGAATTGGCTACTAAAATGACCAACTGGGGTTATGCAGTAGTTAAAGTAAGAGTTGAAGCTAATGTTGAATGTGCCCTGGAAGCTCTTCAAGAAGCTGAAGGTGTTGTTAACACTAGACTAATTTCTGATCCTTATGCGAATATCAAGGTTTCATTTAAACCTAGTATGTTAGATAAAAGTATTTCAAATATTATATTGGAAAAGTGTAATGTTAATGCTGAAATAATTGAAAGTAAATTAAGACAATAAGTGATTTTATGACAATTGATGTTAAATCATATAAAGAGAAGGTTCTTAATAGGAAACCTGCTATTAACTTAGTCCCACTTATAGATATTTTATTTACGATTATGATTTTTTTGGTTGTGACTAGTAATTTCTCAGCAACAGATATGTCTGCTGATGATGCATCTTCTACTGACTCCGGAACTGGTAAACCGAATGTGACTGATGTTTCTGGTGATGCGGAGTATTATATTATGCCTGTAGCTAATTTGCATAAAGTAGTTGTTGATGGTAAAGACATGTCTAATTTAATATCGAATAATGCTATTGCTGTTAAAGCTAATGTTATCGATGAGGGGCAAATACAAATAAAACCTGGAGAGATTATTATAACTACTCCTGCAGGTGTGTCTCCTGAAGAAGCTGTCAGAAGTCCAAATACTACTTAAAGAGGTTGAAAAATGTATACGGGAAGAATTTTATCAATTGGTATGAATTGTGAAGGTAAACCTTTTGTGGCATATAGGGTGTCTAGCAGATCATTTCCTAATAGGCAATGCTTAAAATTTGATAATAGGGCATCTATTGTGCCGAAAGAAGGTTTCGAAAAAGATATTTTTGAAAATACTTACATTACATATAATTGTGTACGTATTGTAAAAGATATGGCTATTGTGTCTAATGGTTCACATACAGATGTAATAGCTGATAAAATAGCTTTGGGGATGAATATTAAAGATGCAATAGCTTATTCATTGCTTACTTTGGATTATGAAAAAGATGATTATCATACTCCACGTATTGCAGGAGTTGTTACATCTACAAATAAAAAGGATGATTATGTTTGCTATGTGGGGATAGCTAATGATGAAAAATTATTGGTTGACAAAATCCCATACGGCGAAGCCGTATTTATTTCCACATATGGAAGTCAATTCTACGACCCTGTAGATTTTGATGCAAAAACAGCTGATGATGCTGCAAAATTTATTTTTGATGGAGGTATTTTTGCCAATTACAAAAAAGCAGTAACTGCTGGTGCGGCTGTTTTTGATGGGGAATGGAATATAGGTAATTTCAATCCTTAATTTTTTTTATTTTTTTTTAAAAGATGATTAATATGTCAATAGAATTAATTGGTTTAGACAATATTCCATTAGTTGAACCTAATGACGATGTTTGTCAAATAATTAAAGATGCAATTGAAAAACAAGGTTGTTTATTAAAACATGGGGATATTATTTTAATAGCTGAAACATTAATTTCAAAAGCAGAAGGTAATGTTATCAAATTGGGGGACATAATTCCATCTGAAGAATCCATTATCATTGCTAAACAGTCCAAAAAAGATTCTAAATTGGTTGAAGCTATTATAAATGAATCTAGAGAAGTAGTTGCTGTCGGTCCTGATTTTATCATTACTGAAACTAAACAGGGTTTTGTTTGTGCAAATTCAGGTATTGACGAATCCAATGTTGATGAAGGATTGGCTACTCCTATGCCTGAAGACGCTGACAGGTCTGCAAAACAAATAAGGGAATTTTTAGAAAATGAATTTGATGAGGAAGTGGCAGTTTTAATTACTGATACTCAGGGCAGAGCTTTTAGAAATGGTGCTGTTGGTGTAGCTATTGGATGTTCTGGAATTAATCCGTTATGGAAAAGGGCCGGCGAAAAAGATTTGTATGGTCGTGAGCTTCAAACTAGTGAAGTAGCTACAGGTGATGAATTGGCAGCCGCGGCTTCTCTTGTTATGGGTCAGGCTGATGAAGGTCTTCCTGTGGTTATTATCCGAGGATTTGATAATTTTGATAAATTAAGAGATACGAAAACCGGAATTAATCCATTACTTAGACCAAAAGAATTTGACGTATTTAGAAATTAGTCTGGAGATTAAATTAATATGATTACTGTACTGTCTGGGGGAACTGGAACTCCAAAATTATTACAAGGTTTAAAAGAAGTTATTGATCCTAAAGATATTACTATTGTTGTCAATACTTTAGAAAATGAATATTTTTCAGGTGTTTATGTGTCAGCAGACATTGACACGGTACTGTACACTATGGCTGATATGATTAATGAAGAATTTTGGTATGGTGTTAAAGATGATACATTTATCACTCATGAAAGGCTTGAAGAATTAGGCACTCCGGAGTTGCTTAGGATAGGAGATATTGATAGAGCTACTAAAATACAAAAGACTCTATTGATGGAAAATCATTCACTTGCTGAAGCTGTTGATATTCAGGCAAATAATATGCATATCCATTCCAAAATTTTACCTATGAGTAATGAAAATTCAGATATTAAAATCATTACAGACATCGGTGAATTGGAATTTCATGACTTTTTAATAAAACATCAGTGCAATCCTGAAGTTTTGGATGTCAAATTTTCCAAAGTGACTCCTGCGGAAGGGATTATTGATGCTATTAATAATTCTGATGCAGTTATTATTGGACCATCTAATCCGATAACTTCAATATCTCCAATATTGTCTTTAGATGGAGTTAAAGAAGCTTTGGAAAATACTCATGTAATAGCAGTTTCTCCAATTATCGGTACTGATTCAGTAAGTGGTCCGGCCAGTAAATTTATGAATGCACTTGGAATTGAAGTTTCATCATTAGGTGTTGCTTCTTTATATGAAAGTTTTTTAGATACGATTGTTATTGACAAAAAAGATAATAATTTAAAGGATGATTTAGAAAAAATTGTTAGTGAAGTAATTGTTACAAATACAATTATGAAAAATTTAGATGATAAGAAAAAATTAGCTAAAATAATCTTAAATGATATTTCTTAGGGAAAATGGTGGCTTAAATGATACAAATGACTTTAATACAAATTGATAATTATGGTCCATGGACTGTAACTCCAAGACCACGTAATGAATCAGATTTACAAATTTTACAGGCAGAATTATATGCAGATTTAGAAAGGCAATTTGCAAATAAGAAAGGATTAGTTTTCTTTACTAGATTTGATAATTTACTTGCTGTTACAAACGGTATTGATGAGGAAGACCACTTGAGGATTCAAAGATCTATTAGAAATAGATATCCAATTACTATTAGTATGGGTGTTGGGGCGGCTGAAACTCCTCATGAAGCTCAAAAATTAGCTACTATTGCTTTACAAAAAGAAGGTGGAGCTCAATCTTCAAAAAGAAAAGAAATTTTAGCTATTGATAGTTTAGCTCCAGCAGATGAAAATAATTTGGTTCAGGCAGCACATATTGATATTAATAGTGTTACAGAAACATTGACTGATATTGAATCTGCATTTGACACTAATTTCATGGTTAATAAAGCACAGCATTATTTAATGACTAAATTAATTAAAAAAGGAGCATTACTGTTCTTCATTGGTGGAGATAACTTCATGGCTCCATGTAATGGATTGTCTGAAAAGGAAATTGAAGATATTTTAGTTGAAATCAATGATGAAATTGGAATTGGTCTTAAAGCAGGTATTGGTGTTGGCCGCAATATGGAAGATGCTGCATATATGGCTGATTTGGGACTTGAAGAAATCCGTGATCATGATAATGGAATGTGGACATGGGTTATTGAAAAAGAATATTAAGGGGGCTTCTAAATTAAAGTCATAGCTCCAATGGCTGGAATAACTGATGCTGAATTTTTAAATAAGGTTATTCCATTTGGATTTGACACAGCTACATTAGGTGGCTACAGTTTAGATGCTAAAACAATAGAAGCTAGTGAAAAAATAATTAAAAGGGGAAGAAATGAATTTCATTTTCCTCAAGATGAAATTGTTAACCATATTGAAAAAGAAGTTAATCTGATTAAAAAACAACATCCGAATGTTAAAGTTTCAGCTAATGTTAGATCAACTACTCCTAGGCCTATTATTGAAGTAAGTAACATAGACAATTTGGATATTGTTGAAATTAATTGTCATTGTCGTCAGGATGAAATTTTGGCTATTGGCTGTGGTCAAAATATGTTGAAAAGAGATGATTTGGCTGAGTATATTGGGGATGTTGTTGACAATGCTTCTTGTGAAGTTTCAGTTAAAATTCGAGCTAATGTTGATGGTATTGACACTTTAAAAATAGCTAAATTAATTGAAAACACAGGGGCTGACTATCTGCATATTGATGCAATGAAAGTTGGAATTTTTGATGCCGACTATGATTTGTTGGCGAAAATTTGTTCTAACACCAATATTAAAGTTATTGGAAATAATTCTATAGATAGCGAACAAAAAATTGAAAAAATGCTTAAAACAGGAGTTTTTGGCTTTTCAATAGCTAGGGCGGTTATTTCTGGTAAATTAAACTTTAATATATCTGATTTTTAAATATATAACACCATTATATAACAATAATTATTAGAAAATATTATAAATGGTTTAAAAGATAAATAAATACTGATTATATAAAGGTGATTTCATGGATTTTATTACTCTTAAGAATATTACAAAGACATTCAATGGTGTCGATGTTCTTAAAAATATTAATTTGAAAATCAAAGAAGGAGAAACTTTAGGTATTTTAGGACGTAGTGGTAGTGGAAAATCTGTATTAATTAACATGCTCAGGGGTACATTGGATTACAAACCTGATGCAGGTCAGGTTATCTTTAATTTGGCTATTTGTCCAGATTGTTTGGCTGTTGAATCCCCGTCCCATGCAGGTGAAAAATGTTCATGTGGCGGAACTTATGAAGCAAAAGAAATTGATTTCTTCAATGCTGAAAGAAAAGAGTTCGCAAGTATTAAAAGAAGAATAGCTATTATGTTACAGCGTAACTTCGCATTATATGATGAAGAAACTGTAATTGAAAATGTTATGAGGGCAATGAGTGATGAGAATGATTATGAAGATAATCTCTATGATGCTCTAGACTTACTGGAAATGGTTCAGATGAACCACAGGATTACTCATGTTGCACGTGATTTAAGTGGTGGAGAAAAACAAAGAGTAGTTCTTGCAAGACAATTAGCAAAACAACCTATGATGTTTTTAGCTGATGAACCAACAGGTACTCTTGACCCTCAGACTGCTGAAAAACTTCATAATACTTTAATTGAAGGTGTAAAAGATAAAGGAATCACTATGTTAATCACCTCTCACTGGCCTGAAATCATGAATGATTTGGCTGATCATGTTATATGGTTAGAAAATGGGGAAATCAAAGAAGAAGGAGAACCTGAAGGTGTTGTAAATCATTTCCTTGAAACTGTACCAGTACCTGAAAAAGTGGAAAATCCTGAAATTGGTGCTCCTGAAGTTCAAATGGATGATGTTAAAAAACATTACTATTCAATTGAAAGGGGAGTAGTCAAAGCTGTTGATGGAATTGATTTAACCATAAACAAAGAGGAAATCTTTGGTATTGTAGGTTTAAGTGGTGCTGGAAAAACAACTCTTACTAAAATGTTAATTGGGTTGACTGAACCAAGTAGTGGTAAAATTGAAGTAAAACTTGGTGAAGAATGGGTTGACATGAGTAAAAGCGGTCCTCTTAACAGGGGTCGTGTAATTCCATATATGGGACTATTACATCAGGAATATTCTTTATATCCTCACAGGACTATTTTAGGAAACTTAACTGATGCTATTAGTTTGGAATTGCCTGCTGAATTTGCAAAAATCAAGGCTATTCATGTATTGACAACAGTTGGTTTTGATGAAAATATAGCTGAAGGTTTACTTAACAAATATCCTGACGAATTAAGTGTTGGGGAAAAACACAGGGTAGCTCTTGCACAGGTTCTTATTAAAGAGCCTAAAATAATTATTTTAGATGAACCGACAGGTACAATGGATCCAATTACTCGTGTAATTGTAACTGATTCTATTTTAAAAGCTAGAAAAGAATTAGAACAAACATTTATTATTATTTCTCACGATATGGACTTTGTATTGGATGTTTGTGATAGATCTGCTTTAATGAGGGGAGGAAAAATCCTTGATGTAGGAACTCCTGATGAAATAGTTAAACAGTTAACTGCAGATGAAAAAGAAGGAATGTTTAAAAATTAATTCCTTTTTTTTTATTTTCATTTTACTTAAAATTAAATATTTTTTTTACAGCTAAAACTGGCCGGATTTGCTTAATATGTTTCCATTAATGATATAACTACGCATTTTAAGCAACATTAAATTTAAACTTATTGGGATTTATAGTTTAATATTATTATTTTTTTAATTTTGATGACAGGGATTTTTAGGTGAACAGATTGCCGATTATTGAAAAGACAAATGATTTAAAAAGAAAGATTAAACAACTTTATGATTCTGATTCAGTTTTATTTGAAGAAACTTTGCTTGTTTCAAATAATATTAAATACAGTATCTGCTTTGTTCCTAAAGCCGAAGTATATGATGTGATTATTGAAGATTTTGAAAATAATTTTACTAAATATCAGGTTTTTCATAAATTGTCTCCTTCAACATTAAAATACTTCAATTTACTTAAAGGTGAAAGTTATTTGGATGATTTCGGCAATGAATTTAAGTGTATTAGTCATACGATTGAGTATTGATTAACCTATTTTTTCATAAAAAAGATTATATATAAACTAAAATAAATTATGTATGTATAAATTATTTCATGGAAATGATTATTAATTTGGAGGTTTATTATGACTTGGGAAGATGCACCATCTCATATTTGCAGAGGTGGAGATAAAAGGGGTTTGGCTTTCTGTTGCCCTCCAGTTAAACCTTGTCCAATATTAAATGCTTTGGACGAAGTTAACTTAACTCCTCAAGAATATATTGATATTAAAACTGAATTCGCAAAAGAAACTAAATTAGGTGAAGGGACAGGGACTTGTTTTGGATCATTAGTATGGTGTTGTAAACCGTCTAAACCATGCCCGTTACGTGATATTACTTTAAAAAATATCGGTATGACTCATGATGAATATTTGGACTTGAAAAAAGAATTGTCTGATAAATTGGTTGGTGTTGATAAGCCTACTCCTGATGAAAGTGTAAAAGTATTAGCTGAAACTTTCAATATTGGTGAAATGGAAGCTATGAGTGTTTTAAATGATTGTAATAATGATTTGAGAATGGCTGTAAAATTATTACGTGTTAAATCCTTAGGAAATGCTGATTAAAATGGATTGGACTTCCATATATCTTAAAACAGCCAATTTAAATGTATTTGTATTAGGTACTGGTGAAGTGGCTACAAGAAGGGCAAATAAATTTCTTGACCATGGAGCTAATGTTAAATTAGCAGGGGATGTTTTAGATAAGGAATTAATCAATAAAGGAGCTGTTTTGGCTTCAGTTGATGATGTGGTTAACTTAGTTCAATGGTCTGATGTAGTTGTAATAGCCAGCGGTGATAGGGAATTGTCTGATTATGTCAGTAAAATAGCTGAGGATAAACTATTAAATAGGGCGGATTTTCCGGATAATGGAAATATTATTGTCCCTACAAGTTTTAATATTGGTGATGTTGAGATATCTATTTTTACAAATGGAAAAAGTCCATTAATGGCTCGCCAATTAAGAAAAAAGATTCAATCTATTATTACTGAAGAGGATATTTTAGAAATTGAACTTCAGGATTACAGCCGTAAATTGCTTAAATCCAGGATATCCGACCAGAAAAAAAGAAGACAGTATCTTTATGAAATTTTCAATGATGAAAATATTAAAGGATTACTTGATAACCATAAAATAGATGAAGCTAAAGAGTATATCGATGATTTGATAAGGGGATTTGATGATACTTAATTTAAGAGTTGACCATAAAATTGCAAATATTGATGCTATGGAAAATATTGCAAAGGAAATGGATCAGTTATTTTTGGAATTGCAGGAAAAGTACTCAATTGTAGAATATGTGGAAATATCTACATGTAATCGTAAGGAATATTACATTCATAATGACAATATAGATGCTTCTGATTCTCTTTTATCTCATGAAAATAAAAGCATTATTATTGATTATGGAGACAGTGTTATTAAGCATCTTTTCCGTATGACTTCAGGTCTGGAGTCTATGATTGTAGGTGAAGACCAGATTTTAGGCCAGGTTAGTGATGCTAAGCAAAAGGCATTTAAAGAACGTCATTGCGGAAAGATTTTGGATTCTATTTTTACTAAAGCTATTCATGTCGGTCGTGTAGTGAGAAATAAAACCAATATTAACAAAGGATCAATTTCCATAGGTTCTGCAGCTGTTGATTTGGCTGAAAAGCATTTGGGGAATCTTGAAAACAAGTCTGTTTTGGTTATTGGTGCAGGGAAGATGGGTAAGCTGGTGGCTAAGGCTTTGGCTGAGAAAAATTTAAATGCAATATTTGTTGCAAACAGAACTTATTATGTTGCAGTTGAACTGGCTAATGATTTAAATGGTCATGCTGTTCTTTTTAACGAATTAGGCAAATATGTCCAAACAGCAGACCTGATAATAAGTGCAACAGGTGCTCCTCATTATATTTTAAATAAAGAACGTTTGGAAAAGACTGATGGAGATTTTAAAGACTTGTTAATGATTGATATAGCTAATCCAAGAGATATTTGCGAAGATGTCTGCGAATTGGGAGTTAAATTATTTAACATTGATGATTTGCGTGAGATTGCAGATGAAAATACTAAACTCAGAAAAAAAGAATTTGCAGAAGCTGAAAATATCATCGATGAAGAGTTCAGTTTACTTAAAGAATCCTTTAAGTTAATTGGTGTTGAAGATATTATTGCTAATTTAAGAGTATCTATGGAAAAGATACGAGAAAGAGAAACTGAAAAGGCGATTGCCAAACTTTCTGATGTAGATGCAAATGCTAAAATAATAGATAATTTAACAAATTCTATTGTCAACAAAATATTTTTTGATATTTCTAAAAAAATTAAACAGGCAGCTCATGAAAATGATGAAGAATTGATCAGAGCTATTGAATTTATGTTTGAAGAAAAATAATTAAAGAATGTTTTTATTCAAACATTCCTTTTACTTCACTATTTTTAATTTTGCTTGCTTTTAGAGCATATTCCACATCTTTGTTATCTACAGTTTCTTTGTCATGTGAAATCGCATGGTGAAGAGCTGTTTTCAAAATCTTTTCTTTAATGTCTCTTCCGGACATATTTTTGCTGATTTTAACTAGCTTTTCAATATTCAAATCATATTTGAGTGGAAATGTTTTAAGATTGTTTTCAAAGATAGATTTTCTTTCGTTATCATCAGGTAAGACAAATTCAATTTCTTCTTCAAATCTGCTTCTTACAGCATAATCAATTGAATTTGGGTTATTTGTAGCCCCTATTGTCACTACTGCTTTATTGTCATTAATTCCATCCATTTCAGTTAAAAGGGAATTTACAATTTCGGCAACATCTCCTCTAAGTGATTGAAAGCTTCTGTGAAGTGCAATTGCATCAATTTCATCAATAAATATTATGGATGGTGCTGTTTTTTGAGCTTTTTCAAATAATTCCTGTATTTTAGATGCACTGTCTCCAACATGTTCTCCAATTAATGAAGTTGCTTTTATTAAATACAGCGGAACGTCAAGTTCATTGGCTAGTGCCTTTACAAGCATGGTTTTACCGGTACCTGGAAATCCATAAAATAAAATGTTTTTCGGAGCCCATTCACCGAATTTGTCAGGCTCTTCAAGATATTTGATTAGAACTTTGGTTTTATTTTTAGCATTTTCCTGACCAACAATATCTGAAATTTTGACATTTGTTTTAATACGTTTGACAGTATCCAAATTTCTTTCTTCAATATCTAAAAGTTTAATTTCAGTGTTTTCAGCGATTATTGAGTTTTTGGGGCTAACAGATACTATTTGAAAACCGTAATCAGGAATTATTTTTTGATCGAAAAGATATGAATTTTCTTTTACAACTAACCCTAACCATTGTTCACGAGCATACTCTTCAAAGAGTGTTTTATCGATAATTTCAAGATTATTTTCCATCATTGCAAAATCAAAAGGATAACCTACAGGTTTTAAAACTACACTTTCAGCAAAAGGAGTGTTTTCTTTTTGTGCGGTTTTTGATTTTGGGTTAGATGGTTTTGTCTCTTGGGTTTTGTTGTTTGTTTTCATTTAGTCACCAACTTGCAACAGTTGTTTTTTATTACCTATGTATTTTATTTGTTTTACTATATAAAAATATAATAAATTTGCCCTCAATAATGTAGCTGATTTAAAAGTAGTTGTTTGTGTGTTAAGATAGCTGTTGCATTTGTTGTTAAATGTTGTGGTGATGGTAAGGTGATTTTTAACTGTTCATAAAAAATAATAATGGTTAAATTCTTAGTTTAATATTTGTAGAATCCTTCACCGGAGTTTATACCGGTTTTTCCAGCATCTATTTTTTCTTTAAGCATAGCTGCAACTTTTCCTTCAATGGTGTCCGGATCGCTGGCTTTCGGATTCATCATACCAATGTTATATGCAGTAGTTAGACCTACAACATCAAGTATTCTAAATGGACCTAATGGTGCACCTGTAGCCAACATCCATGTTTTGTCAATAGTTTCAAAGTCAGCTACTCCATCTGCATATAATGCTTCTGCAGCACTTAAAAACGGAACAAGCATGGAATTAAGAATGTATCCTGGTTGTTCTTTTTTAAGTTTTAACGGAATCATATTAATGTTTTCAGCAAATTCGCATACTGCATCGTAATATTCTTGACCAGTATCAGGATGGCCCATAATTTCTGCAGTATTGTTTCTCCAGATTTCATTTGCAAAATGGAGTGCAAGGTACTTTTCAGGACGTCCTGTGTATTGGGCAAATGCACTTGGGAGCATTGTAGAGGAATTTGTTGCAATAATTGTTTTTTCAGGAATGTGTTTAGCTAATTCCTGATAAAATGCTATTTTCTGTTTAGGATCTTCAGCAATAGCTTCAATAATTAAATCAGCATCATTTCCTGCTTCTTCATAGCTTGTTGTTAAAGTTATGCTGTCATATGCATCTTCAACTTTTTGCTTAAGCTCGTTGATTTTGTCTGCTGACAGTTCGCTTTCACAGCTGAATCCTCTGCAGTATGCTGCAGGATTTGTTTTCATTGTTTCAAGAGTGTTTAAATAAATTTCTTTCAATCTTAAAAGTTTAGGTTGTGCTCTTTCGATTGATCCTTCGCTTCTTAACCATATAGTTACATCAAAGCCACAAAAAGCAGATTGAAGAGCAATTTGACTGCCTAATACTCCACCACCTGCTACTACAATTTTCTTCATATTCATTTTTACACCTCTGGGATACATAGTAATATCCTATGTTTCATAATTAAGAAAGTCATTATTTTTATTAATTTCGTTATAATCTGGCTAAAGATTTAAATAATTTTAAAATAAATCAACTAATTAGCTGTTTAGAGATGAAAAAATGAGTTTTAGAACAAAGAGAGTTTTTATAGCAACCCCATTTTACATGCTTTTTGAATTTTTCCTGTTGAAATATTTCTTTTTACTTTTTGGAGGAGTTAAGGATGTTTATTTGTTCATAGCTACTTTATTGTTAGGTGGCCTGCAATGTATTCCAATGATATTTGAAGAGAAAAAATCAACAGCTGCTGGAAGATTTTGCACTGAAATATTCGGGATTTGGCAGTGGGCAATGTTGATGATTTTAATAGATTTAATTGTTATTTATGCAATAAAACAGTTTATTGGCATTTCACTTTTTGCAGTATGTATTTTACTTGCTGTTGTGCCAATTTTGGGAGTTTACAGTTATTTTCATGCTCATAAATTAGTAGTTAAAGAGCATACTTTGAAATTTGATAATTTAAAAGAGGAAGTTAACATTGTCCATTTGTCAGATATACATTTTGGTGCTGTAAGTCATAAAAAAATAATTAATCATGTAGCTGATAAGTTAAATGAATTGTCTGATAGGTGTGATATAGCTATTGTTTCAGGAGATTTGGCTGACGGGTCTTGTGTAGTTAAAGAAGATGATTTTCAGGCATTTAAAAAGGTAAATATGCCGATTGTATTTACACCCGGAAATCATGATTTCTATCCTGGAATTGAAAACGTTTGCAGGGCCGCCAAAAAAGCGGGAATGATTATTTTGGATGATGAAAAAATGGAATTCAAAGGATTGAATATCTTCGGATTATCTTTCACTTTTGGAGATAAGGAAGATGTCTCTAATGAACAGTTAAAACAGGCTACTGATGAAGATGCAGTAAATATTATAAATTATCATGTTCCTTATGGCTGGGATTTGTTTACTCGTTTAGGTTATAATCTTCAGCTATCTGGCCATACTCACGGAGGGCAATTTTATCCGATGAGGTGGTTTTGCAAATTGATGTTCAAATATAATATGGGAATTTTTGAAAAAAATGGCAGTTATCTGTCAGTTACTACTGGAGTAGGTTCAATGGATACTCCAATGAGGTTGGGAACTGATTCTGAATTAGTTATATTAAAATTAAGAAAAAAATAGTTTAAATCATAGATTCATAAAGCTCTTTCATCTTTAGAGCATCTTCATCTCTTAGGGGAGTTTCACAAATAATATTTGCTATCCAGCCATTGTCTATGAGATTTGCAAGTAAATCCTTAATGTCAGGTCCATATTCATTACTTTCAGCAAGTGTATGGTGTTTTACTTCACCGCCGTTACCATATTCAATTGTTGTAAAATGGCAATGAAGGATATCAATATCCAGGTTATCTTCCAGCTGTGAAAAAATACAGTTATAGTCTTCTTTTTTATTTAAAAACCCTCTGCCTCGTGCATGAACATGGGCGAAATCAACTGTTGGTTCAAAATGATCAAAACTTGCACATAATTCGATAATTTCTGAAACATTTCCCTGCTGTGAACGTTTACCTGTAGTTTCTGGCGCAAAGGTAAATTCTTCAATACCTTCAGCTTCCAGCTCTTCAAATAATTGGTTAATAGTGTTTTTGGAAATTTCCATAGCTTTTCCCGGTTTTCTATTTGAATAAAAACCTGGATGGAACACTAATCTGTATGCACCCATCCATTCTCCTGCACGTGCTGTTGCAATTAAATGGTTGAGGCTTTTTTTAATTTTTTCCTCTTCTTTAGAACATAAATTTATGTAATATGGACCGTGCATTGAAATTAGAATGTCATGTTTTTCAGATTCTTCTTTTAAAATTTTAGCTGATTTTTCACCAATCCTTACTCCGTAAGGTGACTGATATTCATAAGAATCAAGACCTTCTTCTTTAATATATTTCGGTGCCTTGTAGGCTGCTCCTTTATAATTGACAGGACTTCCTGCAGGTCCAAACATTACTTTATGTTTCATTTTATCAAAAAAGTGTTGGTGGGAAATTATAAGATTCCCATTGCTTTGTTGGTTTTAGCTATTGATTTTTCATTGTCTGATTCCATTTCAAGTAATGCACGAATTGCATCAATGTTTTCTGGAACAACATCTGATTCCTGGTGAACAGCCTGCATGTAGTATAATTCGTTACCTACAACATTTATTGATTCTCTCCAAACTGGAATTTCGTATAAATCATTTCTGTTTCTTCCAAGTTCTTTAGCATATTCCATAAGCTCTGCAGTTGAACCTAAACCTTCACTAGCATCTACAACAAGAACTCTGGAACGTTTTTCTAATGCATCAATAATTTCTTGGGTTTCCACTTCGTTATTAATTTCAACCATTATGTTGTGTTGGTGCATAAGAGTTGTAGGAACAAGCAATGCCATTGTTGTCACGTCAATACCTTCCATAACAGTTTTCACATCAGGTCCGTGGTGAGAAGGTACTTTTGGAGGGTTTGGTACAATAGAGTTGATAGGTCCTTTTTTAACTTCTGAAGGATCGGATCCTCTTCTAACCATTACTGCTCTAACCTTTTTAATATCTGCAATTGGGTCAATAGTACTTAATGTACGTGTAAGTCCGGTAGTGTTACATGAAACAACTCTTGTGTAATCTTTACCATATGAGTCATCATAGTTTGAAATAGCATTAAATGAAAGGCCAGTTAATTCGTGGTCTTCTCCACCTTGATAAATTGCTTTAACTCCGGCTTTTTTATACATTTCCAAGTTTTGCGGACCGATAGTTCCTGGAGTACAGTCTACAACAACATCCGCTTCCTGAATCATGTCTTCTACAGTTCCAGCTATTTCAATTCCTGCTTCTTTAAACTGGTCTGCTCTTTCTGGAATTCCAATGTATAAATCATAACCTTTTTCTTCAACTGCAGTTCTTGATTCGTAATTAGGTCTAGTTTTACTTACACCAATTACTTTCATATCATCTTGAGCAGCTACTGCATCTGCTACTCTTTTTCCTATGGTTCCATATCCGTTTATAGCTACAGATTTCATTTTAATCCCTAATTTTAATATTAAATTTTTAAAAAAATTTGTTATATGGATTAAAATTTGTAAGTTAAATTATATAAAATTTGATATTTTAAAATTAGTAAAAAAGAATAATAAAAAAGATTCAAAGGCAGATAATTTATTCTACCTTAAATCCAGCTTCTTTGACTGCTTCAGCTAAATCAGAATCAGATACTTTATCTGAATCAAATGTAACCTTTGCAGTGTTGCTTTCTAAATCAGCTTTAGCATCTTCTACTCCGTCTAAATCTTTTATAGAAAGTTCAACAGCAGCCACACAAGATGGACAATGCATTCCAACAACGTTAATGGTTTTTTCTTCAGTTGCCATAATTTTATTCTCCTTTATTGTTTATGATTATGTATTTAGCTAGAAATTCTATATAAACTTTAGTTATATCAAAATATCTATTTGTATTTTAATAAGGATGATGCATAAATAATTACAATAACTGAACCGATATTGTGGACAAATGCTCCTTCAATTGGATTTAACAGGCCGAACATAGCTAAAATTGTTGCGATTAGATTTAAAATCAATGCAAATGCTATGCCGACATTGATAGTCTTTAAAGTCTTTCTTGATAATTTAAATAAATGGGGCAAATCGCTGATGTTGTCATGAATTAAAGTAATATTTGATGCTTCAATTGAAATATCGCTGCCAATACTGCCCATTGAAATTCCTACATTGGCCTTTTTAAGTGAAGGTGCATCATTTAATCCATCTCCAATCATAGCTACTTTCTTATCATTTAATTGTAATTCTTTAATGTAATTACTTTTATCTTCAGGTAAACAATCATATTTATAATTGTCAATTCCAGCTTTTGCAGCAATATTTCTGGTGGTATTTTTATTGTCTCCACTCATAAGTATTGGAGTAACATTCATGGCTTTTAAATTAAGAATAACATCAACTGCATTTTTTCTTAAAAAATCAGACAGCAGTACTGCTCCAATTAATTGGTTATTTTTACAAAGATATACTGCAGTTGTTTCATCATCTAATTCTGTTTCATATGTTTTATTTAGAATTTTCCTATTTCCTGCTATTAGCTCATCATTTCTGATTTTTCCTTTAACTCCTTTTCCAGGAATAATTTCAAAGTCATTTACCTCTTTCAATGTTTTATTTTCATGATTTTTATAATATTTTACAATTGATTTAGCTAAGGGATGTTCTGATTTATTTTCAAGAGATGCAAGAATGTGTATTATTTCTTTTTTGGAGTATTTATCATTACATGAAATTATTTCACTTACTTCAGGTTCTCCACATGTTAAAGTTCCGGTTTTATCTAAAATTAAGTCATTCACTTTAGCTAGTTCTTCAAGAGACTCCCCATCCTTAACAAGAATTCCTTTTTTGCTTAGATTTCCGATAGCTGCCATAATTGCAGTGGGTGTAGCTAGGACTAATGTACATGGGCAGAATACTACAAGTACTGTAACTGATCTTAAAATTTCATGAGTTACAATCCCTGTTCCGATAGAACAAACAAATGCAACTGCTACAATCCATGTTGCCCATTTGTCGGCTGCTTTTATGATTTTTGCATTTTCAGGTTTTGATGATTCAATTAATTTTATTAACTGGTTTACAGAACTGTTTTCTCCATTTTTAATTGCTTTAATGATTATTGAACCGTATAAATTTATTGTACCGCTGAATACTTCATCACCTGTACTTTTATCAACAGGCAGAGATTCTCCAGTTAAAGCTGCCTGGTTAATAGATGAATTGCCGTCAATGATTATTCCGTCTCCGGGAATTATTTCTCCTGGCAAAACTTTTATAATGTCATTTGTTTTAATGTCTTTGGCATTTATCTTTTTTTCAGTATTATGGTCTTTTATTAATGTTGCAGTTGTTGGAGTAATGTTGATTAGATTTTTAATTTCATTTTGAGTTTTGCTTACTGTATATTCTTCTAAAAACCCGCCAATAGTCATTATTAAAGCAATAACTCCTGCAGCAAATAATTCTCCAATTATTGTTGAGGATATAATGGCTATTGAAACAAGCAAATCTGATTTTATGTCTTTTTCGTGTATCAGTGCGTCTATTGCTTCTTTAATTATTGGCAGTCCGCACAATATGATTGTTATCCATGATAAATCAAAGAATAATAAGTTTGGTTTTATAAATCCGATTATCAGTGTGATAGCTGAAATAAATATTAGTGTTATTTCTATTAATTCCTCTTTTCTTAACCAATTTTTAATATTCATTAAATCACCTTGATATAGGTATACCCCTATAGGTATAAAATTATTTTAAAAAAAATTAAATTCTAGAATAATATTCTAAAATTGTAGATACATCAGTCAATGCTTCATCAGTGTCTCCTTTTTCCATACTTTCTTTAATACAATGTTCAAGATGTCCTTCGACAATTATATGCCCTACTTTGTGCAGTGCTGATTTTGATGCATTTATTTGCATTAAAATATTTTCACAAGGAATGTCTTCATCAATCATGCGATCAATTGCATTTAGCTGACCTATTATTTTTTTTAATCTTCTGTGGAGGTTTTCAGAATCCATACATTTTTTCAAAATAACACAACCTATACCTAGTAGGGTATATGATTATTTGTAGTATATAAATATTTTGAGTTGATGAAACTGCAAAAAGAAATTTAAGTTTGTAAATTAATTATAAAAAAAGAAAAAATGATGTAAACATTTAGCTTACATCTATAATACCTGATCCATCACCGGAGCCACTGCCTGATCCAGAATCTCCACTGGATGAGCTTCCTCCGGATGATCCACCACTATGGTCGGAACCTCCACTTGAAGACCCTCCGCTATGGCTTGATCCTCCAGTATGGGTTGATCCTCCTGAATGGCTGGAACTTCCACTTGAAGAGCTTCCTCCGGAACTGGAACCAGATGAACTGGAACCTGAGTCAGAAGCTGGTGAGCTTCCTCCGGAACTGGAACCTGAATCTGAACTTGGATTGGATAAAGTACTATTATTTGTCAAATTAATTGAAGAATTATTTCCATCTTTTGTTGCATTATCTGAGTCAGTATTCATGTTTGTTGCATAAAATACTAAACCTACGAGAATAATACAGACAATAATAATTGCAATTATAATATTATTTTTCTGCAAATTATCTCTCCATTTTTAGTTTATTATCAAATTCCTATTTATGATATATAATCAAATATGGTATCGACTGATTCAATCAATAAATCAACATACGGTACAGTTACATTATTATAATCTTCGTATTTATATGTTTCATAAAGTACGGTGGGTGTACCTGACCTTTGTATAGGAAGAGTTACATATGCCGGACTTGTTTGTGAAGCCGGGAAGTATTCCTGTAAACCTGGATTATCATTGATTATTTTGGTAGCTATAGCTTTGGATACATTATCCTGTGCAGGAGCAAAAGCAAAGTTAGTAATGACATATGCTCCGCCCTGATTGGAGTGTACATCAACTACAAGAGAATAATTGTTTTTTATAGCTTCAGGAACTACATAATCACGTCCTAAAAGTTGCCCTCTCATCCTGTTAATGTCATCAATAGGTTTGCCGATTGGAACTACATTTATTTTATAAATATCATAACAGTAATTTAATTCACTAGATTTATTAGTTAATTCATCAAATAATGCTTTGTGAACAGCATTTTCAGTTACATGAACACCAATAATATAAGCTATTCTTACATTTGAGCTGGTATTACCAATTGATTTATATAGGTAGACAGTACCATTATCATTTGAACCTAAATTATACCTTTTAAATCCGGTTTCGTTATTATAAATCTCTAAAGTTTTTCCTACAGAATAACCATTGTAAGTTGTTGTAATGGTATAAACTCCAGGATATGCTTTAATATTAATAAAAGCAATACCTTTTTCATCAGTAATTTTAGTTAAAACTTTACCTGCAATAAGGAATGTTACAGAAGCATTACTAAGAGGTCTGCCTTGCCCATCTAAAACTTCTGCATTAAAAGTTGCAGTACCTGTTTTATTACATGGTTGACTAATGTCGTATGTAATCAAAGTTTTATTTACAAAAATATTATTTCCTCTTTGTAACCCGTCAGGATGTATAGAAGTTATAATATAATTTGCAGGAATAAGGTTGATGTTTAACTTGGCAGTACCATTTTCATTTGTGTAACGGGTGTAGAAAACACCATTAATATTGAATGTTACTGTTGTATTGTTAGCTACTGGGTTTCCTTGTTTGTCTAAGAAAGTAGCATAGTATTGTGATTCATTTTTGTAATACTTAACTAAATCGTATGATTCAATAACAGATAAAACTGTAACTTTAGCATTTTTAAATGCGGAATTATAAATATCTGAACCATTATATGCTACTGTGAAATTGTAAACATTAGGATCTAAATTAATATTCATTTTAAATGTACCATTACCATCAGTAGTTCTATTATAAAGTATACCATTAATAGTAATGCTAACAGTTTGGTTAATTATTGGGTTACTATTGTTATCTAATAATTTTCCAGTTAATTTGGTACCATTTTTATAATACATTTCAAAGTCGTTTATATCAATACTAACATTGGATTTAACATCAGTGTTATTTGGTTGGATAATATTATTATCATCAACTTCTAAATCAGTGTTAATAACGTTATTATCATATGCTTCCATACTTTGATGTAAATCAGTAGTATTTTCATTTGCACTTACAGCAGAAATTCCAGCTATCAATATAAAAACTGATATTAGAATTATCAACTGTTTTTTAAATATTAAATTTTTCATATGACAACACTATAATCAATATGTGCTTCATTATATAAACTTTTTAGGGAAAATAACAATGTTTCTGTTTATTTTTGATATAATAGGTTTCTGAAATTCATATCTTTTTTATATTTTGTTTTAAGAGTTAATATTCTTCAACATCATCTAAAACTTATCATTGTCTTTTTAATAAAAAAATAAAAAATAGGGACAAAAATAATACAACAGGATATGAAATGACAAACTTTCGATAAACAGTTAAAATAATGTCTAAATAAATGTTTTATAATGTTATACTATTTATTTTCTTTCTAAATATGAAATGGGGGTTAATATTTAATAAAATATATTAAATAAATGATAATTTTTAAAAATAGTGGTTATGTTATGAAATTACTAAAATAAAAAAATAAGAAAAAAGCAAATTAAAAAATTTGCTTGAATTTTAATGAATAAATTTATTCCATGGCCTCTAATTTTTCCGGGAAATATGTATCTACTACATATTCAAGACCATATTTTGAGAAGGATTGTTGTTCTGCTTTTTTACCAATCTTAAGCATTTTTTTAATTTCGGTTTGCCAGAAATCACTTTTATACCTTGGGTCTTTAGCTAACTCTTTTAATCTCATGACGTCGACGTCTTTAAGATTATCTGTTGGCAAATCATAATTGATAATATCACTAGCTGTTACTCCCATAAATTTTGCATCAGGGGTAGCTAAATCATGATTAACGTGAGCTAGTTTTGCACTGCCAGAAATAATTACCTGTGCAATATGGAATCCCCAAGGGTCTCCGTCGTTACAGATATAAACTGGTAAATGTAACTCTTCATTTACTCTTTTAATAAATCTTCTTGTAGCACGAGCTGCCTGTCCTTTAAGTCCTACAATTAAAGTATTAAATCTGTCATATGCTTTTTCCTGAACCATCCTGTGGAACATCCCCATGGTTTCTACAGCAATAACTCTGTCTACATTACAGTCTAGGAAATCTACTTGGTCAATTGTTGGTGAAATAGTATACCCTGATTTTCCAGCTTTTAAAGCATTAATTTCAACATCACCATCTTTTAAGGTTAAATCACCATATACTGAGGCACCATCTTCCTCTGGCATTAATCCTAAATCTTCCCTTGTTGTTCCTAAGGTTACTTCTAAATCTTCTCCAACAATGTTTGATTCCTGTTGTGTTTTAAAACTGATTCCCCAACCTTCGGAAACATAATACATTTCCCTGATTGTTGCTGTTTTTTCCCTTTGAACCAAATCTTTACAGAAATTAGCTACATAAACCATTTGTCCTAATTTTCTGATTTGTTTTACATTACCAAGAGATCTTCTACCGTATCTGTCTCCTAAAACATAATATCTTTTTGCTTCATCATAAACAATATTTGAAGTACCACGTGAAGGAACTTTTACAGAAGGAACTTTTTGTTTTTCGATTTCTTCAATAATTTCCTGACCTAATCCTTTTAACTTGTTGAAGGTATATTCTTTTCTTAGTTCTTTATGTGATTTACCTTCTGGGTTTTGTTTTATTTCATCAGACATTTAAATCACCTATTTATTCTTCTTTTTCATATTCTGGAATGTCTTCTTCAATGTTTTTAAGATTGCTGTGGTCGTCATCAACAGCATATCCAAATTCATCAAGTTCTTCCATAATCAATGCTTCTTCTTCTACTTCTTCTTCCTCTTCTTCAACTTTTTCACCAAGTAATTCAGCAAGAGCTCTTTTAGTTACTTTAGCTAAAACCTGATTATATTCAGGTACTGCAGTTTCTCCTAATTTTGCAGCTTCTTCAATAATGACTGGAAGGTAGTCTTCAAATACTTTTGAACGCATTGCTTTTTCTTTTGCAGCTTTTTTAGCTCTTAAGTGTTTTTGAAGTTTACGGGCTAAAGTCATAGTAGCTTGCCTTATTTCATGAACAATTTCAGGTTCTGGAGATACACTTTGTTTTCCTGTAGAAAGGTAAGGGACCTGTGTTGAAATAATATTTACAAATAAAGTAACTGGGGAATTGTCGAAGTCTTTAATTCCATAACGTTTCCAATCAATACTTTTCAGTGCTTCTGTAATTGCACAGCTTCCTTGGTCAAAGGTTAATGGAACTCTATTTGCAAACCTCATAATCTCTGATTTTCTTTGTTCATTTACAACTCTTCCTGAATCTCCACCATAAGCGATTCCAGCTTCAATAATGAAAGAAACACCTCCTCCATAAGTTACAGGTTTTCTTGTAAGTGTAGCTATGAATTCCGGTTTGAGAATTTGTTTCATACCTTTTTCAATTTGTTCTGATCCGATAGGTATAAGTCCGTTACTTGGAGGCGCCATGAATTTCATTTTTTTGAAGCAGTTTACGATAGCTTCTGCTTCCGCCCAAGTCATATCTTTTGGACGTTTATTCATGTCAATACCGGTTAGTTCCTCAATTTCGTTTACTCTCTTATTGGACATTCTAGAAAGTGAACTGGTTAACATACTTTTGTATCTTCTTTTATCAGTATGTTTGGCCATAAATAGGATATCATCTGCACTAACTCCTTTTGGATGTGGTAAAACTTCTTTTGGAAGTATTGGAACAATATTTGCAGCTCTTTTGAATATGTATTTGTGTCCTGTCGGGTCTCTAAAGGTAATTTTTGCATGAGGGTTTCCAATCATAGTTCTTCTGATGTATTCAAAAGCACCTTGTTCTGCCATGGAGTAAGAAACATCTTTGAATTGTAATTCTATACAAACTCCAGTATGTTCTGCAGGGAAATCTTCTCTTTCCATTAACATACCTTTATTTTTCTTAACATCCATTTTGAATTTCATTTTAACTCCTTTGAGGTCGTCTCCCTCTTGATAACAGGAGATTACCCTGGCAGGTTCACCAGTAGTCATTTGTGATAAAAGCACACAACCACTACAACCTAAACCTTGTTGTCCTCTTGATTGGATGTTTCTGAACTTGGACCCTGCAAACATACTACAGTATACCTGCATTACAAAGTCTTCAGGAATTCCCGGACCGTTATCTGAATGTCTGAGAATGTAATGTTCTTTGTCAATTCTTTTTAATTCAATATTGATTTCTGGAAGGATACCTGCTTCTTCAGCTGCATCAAAACTGTTTGTAATCAATTCGTGAAAAACAATTGTTAATGAGCGGATTTTACCGGTGAATCCTAACATTTGCTTGTTTTTTCTAAAGAACTCTGATGGTGTCAATTGTTGGAAATTGTCAAAGAGTTCATTTGCTTGTTGAGACAAATTTTTCCTCCTCAAAATTTTATAATTTATTTATGGATCTATTTTTTATTTAAATCAAGTCAGAGAGCATTTTAAAAGTAATATTTTTAGAGTACTCTATCTGTTTTGACTAAGTTATAGATAAAAAAGTAATAAATTTATTGTAGAAAACATGATATTTTCATTACATTATCTATATATGCTAAGTAAAGTATATAATATTTTGCTATTTATTTTGGAATTTTTGACTTCAAAGCAAAATATTGTGCTGCTTTAAAATATTGTAAAAAAAGTTTAAGTAACATTTTTTTCAAATGTTACTATTTCATCATTTCTTCATCAAATTCGATTCCGTCTTTAAATTCGATTTCATCGTCCTTGATTCCAACAAGATCTTTAAATTCTTTAAGTTTTAATTCATCTTTTTTACGTTCTAAAAAAGAATAAACTGATTTGTGTCTTGATCCTTTTAGAATCATTTCAATAGCTTCTTTAGCTATCATGAGATTATCCATTTCACCGATTAATGAAACAGTTTTTCCGTATATAGCCATTTGTACTTCAGCCATATCCATAATTATTTCACGTGTTTTTCCATTTTGCCCAATTATTCTCCCTTTGTATCTAGAAAGTGCATTTTTAGATTTTCCAATATATAATGGTAATTTTATGACTTCTAAATAAATATCATCATCAACTAATTTAAGAGCAACTTCAGGATTAAATCCACGAGCTACTGCTTTTACAATGTGATTTGCATTCCATACGCCAAGTGGGTCGCTCATGTTTTCTTGTGGGGTGATGTAAACAGTTCCGTCTTCACTATCAATATCTAAGATTGTTTCAGTAGCCTTTTCAATTGATTTTTTTACATCTCCTTTGTTTCCAATTAGTGCCCCAATTCTATTTTGAGGTATTTTTAAATAATCTGTTTCTGGCATACTTATCACCTTTTATAAGTAATATAAATTATTTGTATTGTTTTATTTAATAATTTCTAAAATTTTTTATGGAACATACTTTTTAATAGAAGTTTTGATAAAAATTATCGGTGTACGAAAAATTAAGGAAAAGTATTATGAAAAATATTTATTTTTTATTGCCTGCTTTAGCAGGAATAATGTTTGGATCAAGTGGGATTTTTGTCAGAACTTTAACTGAAAATGGGATTGATCCAACAACATTGCTGTTTTTAAGATTTTCAATAGCTGCTGTGGTAATGTTTGTTTGCGTGTTGCTGACTGACAAATCATTATTTAAAATCAAAAAAGAGTATTTGCCTTATTTTATCATTGCAGCCATTAGTATTGTAGGATTAAATCTTTGTTATAATGAGGCTATGAATTCAATTCATTTGTCTCTTGCAGCAGTATTGTTGGGTACCTCGCCGATATTTGTTATAATCGGCGCTTATTTTACATTAGGTGAAAAAATAACTGTTAAAAAAGTAGGGTCCATGTTTTTGGCAATTGTAGGGTGTATTTTGGCCAGTGGATTTTTAGAAAGCAGTATAGGTTCAATTTCATTAATCGGTGTTTTAGGCGGTGTTGGAGCTGCAGTATTTTGTGCGGTTTATACATTAGATTCAACAAAAGTAATCAATAAGGGATGTCATACTTACTGTATTTTATTTTACTCTTTAATATTGATTGTAATTTTATTGCTCCCTTTTACAAATTTTGGACAGATAAATCATTATGTTAATGTTAATCCGCTTTCAAATGTGTTGTTTTTAATATTGCATTCATTTATTTCATTTGCTTTGCCATATATTTGTTTAACAACAGCTCTAAATTATGTGGAATCAGGTGTGGCATCAATATTATTGTCTGGATGTGAACCTATTGCAGCATTAATATTTGGTATTATTTGTTACTTTGAAATTCCGACAGTTTTAATGCTTTGCGGTTTGGTGATTGTTATTGTTGCATTGGTGATTTTATGCAAACCACCTAAAAAAGAAGAAGTTAAAGTTTGAAGTCTACATATTCGTATACTTCATCATAACTTGTTTTTACACCTAATTTTTTATATTCATTCACTAATGTTTTAATATCCCTTTGGAGCAATTCGTGAGATATGGGATTGTCTAAAACGACAGACTGTGAAACATCAATAATAACTGGTTCTTCATTTTGATTAAGAATGTTATAATTGGATAAATCTCCATGAACCAATTTTCCTTCATGCACGAACTTTTTCAGTTGCACTAAAAGCTTATTGAAAAATTCTTCAGGATTTTTTGGAGGCTGGTTTCTAACGGGCTGTGCAGGATTTCCTTTTTCATCTCCAATAAATTCAATTATCAAAACATTATTTGCACTGATGTAAGGCTCAGGAACATTAACTCCTGCATTATACAATCTTTTAAGGTTTTTAAATTCTTTACTTACCCAGGCATAAATCAGTTGTCTTTTATTTTTAGTTTTAACATTAAATCTTGGGTCACCATGGACATAATAATCCATTTTTTTAAAATCAGAAGTAGCTATTCTGTAAATTTTAACAGCTACATAAGTTTCATCTTTAGTTATTCCCTTTAAAACATTAGCTTCTTTTCCAGTACTTATAGCACCATTTAAAATATCAATATAGTCCTGTTTAGCTAATTTGTATAGGGTTTCTAAAGTTATTTTGTCGAAGACTTCGCTTCCGACTTTTCTATCTTCACTACCTTTTCGCCTTTTACGTTCTCGTATTTTTTGGACTTTTGCATCGGCTTTATTGATTTTTGAATCCATTAAAATCAGTTAAAATAATAAGAGGGTAAAAAGGGTATTTACATTTTTAAATAGCCTTTTCTTTCAAGCCAGTTAGATTCAGTTTTGGTATATCTCCAGATTACATCCGCTTTTTCATCTGATTGGAAATCCCATGGTTTTACAAGAATGATGTCTCCTTCACGAATCCAAATACGTTTTTTCATTTTTCCTGGGATTCTGGTCATTCTAATATTTCCATCAGCACATCTAACTTTTAATTTACCATGACCCATGATTTGTTCCACGGCTCCTGGAATTTCCCCTTTTTTAGGTGTTCTTACTCTTCTAAATTCTTGCTGGTTATTGTTATTATTTGGTTTTGACAAGTACTCTCCTCCATCAATATAGTTTATATTTTCCATTTGGTTGATGATAAATTAAACTATTTATATATTACTTTTATTAATATATTAATGTATTCATTAAAGGGGATAATATGGGAACTGAATTTTTAAAAATTAAAGAATCCGAAGATGCTTTAGAAATTATTCAAAACTTATTTGATAAATATTATACACTTCAAAGTGAAGAAATTGCTGTTGAAGATGCATACGGCAGAGTACTTTCTGGCGATGTGTACAGTAGAATGGATTTTCCTCCATTTGATAAGGCTTTAAAAGATGGTTTTGCAATTCTTTCACAGGACAGTTTTGGAGCTAGTGAAGAGTCTCCAAAGACTTTGGAAGTTATTGATTTTTTAGAGGCAGGTTCAACAACGGATAAGATTGTTGAAGAAGGCAAATGTGTTGAAATAAGTACTGGTGCAGCTATGCCTGAAGGGGCAGATGCAGTTGTAATGGTTGAATACTGTGAAAAAATGGATTCTGCAGTTAATATCTTGACTACTGTTACTCCTACTCAGGATGTAGCTAAAAAAGGTTCTGATACTGAAGAATCCAAATTAATTTTAAAGAAAGGTGATGTTTTAACTCCTGGTAAAATTGGTGTTTTACTTTCTCAGGGATTTGAAACAATTGAAGTTTATAAAAAACCTACTGTTGGGGTCATATCAACCGGAAATGAAATTACTCTTCAGGGCAATGAATTGCCGTATGGTAAAATTTATGATGTCAATGGAAACATGATTAAAAATGATGCAATATCCTGTGGAGCTGATGCTAAGTTTTTAGGAACTGTTAAGGATAATTATGATCAACTTAAAGCTAAAATTCAGGAATCTTTAGATGATGTGGATATTTTAATCGGATCTGGAGGAACTTCTGCAGGTTTGGGAGATGTAATGAAGCATGTTTTAGATGAACTGGGTCAGGTTTATATTCATGGAATTTCTGTCCAGCCTGGAAAACCTACTATTGTGGGTATTGTAGATGGTAAAATTGTTATTGGATTACCAGGAAATCCCGTGTCTGCTTTAATGATATTTAATGCATTTGTAGCTCCTCCTTTAACAAAATTGGTGGGTATTGACAAAAATTTCGAAAAAAGCGTAGTTAAAGGTAAGCTAACCAGAAGAATACATTCTCCAGTGGGTAGGATGCAGTATCAGTTAGTAAAAGTTGACGGTGAAGATATCCAACCGATATTTAAGGACTCTGGGGCTATATTTTCTTTATCTACTGCTGACGGTTATGTTAAAGTTCCAAAATCTGTTGAACTTCTTGATGAAGGAGAAGAAGTTGAGGTATATTTATTTAACATAAATTAAAAATATTAAATAAAAAAAGGTGAATCAAATGCAAATTCAAGATAAAATTATTCCTGATCAAAAAATAGCTGTTATTAATTATAAAGGTCCAATTTCTGATTTGGAAGTATTGCTTTCCAAATTAATGGATTGGGTTGAAACAGAAGAAATTAAAACAATTGGAGAACCTTTTATAATATATTACTCTCCAAGACATAGTGTAAATCACGGGGATGCTGTATTTGATGTAGGTATAGCTATTGAAGGTAATGCACAAGCAAAAGATATTATTAAAACTGCGGATTTATTTGAACATGGTGTTTTAAGCGGAATTCATGAAGGTTCTGTTGATAATATTTTAGATAGCTATGATACAATGGTTAAAGTAGCTCAAGAAAACAATTATGATATTATTGGTTCACCTACTGAAGTTTTAGTAAAAAATATTCACAATGCAGACAGCGAAGAAGAATATATTACTGAAATAAGATTACCAATCATTAAAATGTAGGTCATAGCATGGCTAAAAAGAATGAAGAAATAGACATTGATGAAGAGATTAAAAGAATTTCCCGTAAAACTAATGTTGATATCCTTAAATCTGGAAGAACATTTGATAATAGGATTAAAAATTTAGAAAAAGAAATTGAAAAAGCTTCTCAAACTCAAATTAAAGACTTTGACAAAAGTAAAGAGTTAGTGGGCAAATATTTATCAACAGATTATTCTTCATCCACTTTTGATAATTACAGACGAAAATTAAAAAAAATTTAATGTTGTCCAACAACTCTTAAGTTGTGGACTAAGATTTTTGGAAGGATAAACGGTCCGTATTGTTTAATTTCGGATTTGACTCCTTCACATTTTTTCATTATTTCAAATATATTTCCTGAAATCATTGCTTTATTTATAGGATAGCTAATCTCACCATTTTCTATTTTAAAAGCATTACTTGCTTCTACTGAAAAATCACCTGAAATAGGATTTGCAGTATGTGCTCCTAAAACGCTGGTAGTTAAAACTCCTTCAGATATTTCATCTGTCCCGATTTTTTCATCAAAATCAAGAATTATATTTGACGGACTGACTGACGGTGTAGATAAGTATGAGTTTCTGTAACCGTTTCCAGTACTTGTTGTATTTCCTTTATTTGCAGTGTAAATATCATACATGAATGATTTTAACACACCATTTTCTACAAGCTTGGTTTTCTTAGATACGGTTCCTTCACCGTCACACTTTGTAGAATACATTCCTTTTTCTAAAGTGGCATCATTTGTTATTGATAGGTTTGGACTTACAATTTCGCTGTTCATTTTGTCATGAAGAATTGATCTTTGTCTTTGAACATTTTCTCCGTTAAATGCTTCTAAAAAAGTGGATAAAAGACCGGTAGCAGCATAATAATCAAGAACTACATCGTAATCTTTAGTTTCAATAGCCTTTGTATCAACAGAATCCATAGCTAATTTACAAACATCTTCGGCTAATTTGTCACCATCCAAATCATAAAATCTTGAAGAAATGGAATCATATGCTGTAGCTACATTTTCTTTTGCTTCAATATTTACAGATAATCCAGCACCAAATCCAGTACTTTTATTGGCAATTGAAACTCCATTTGAATTTAAGATAAGTGATTCACCGCGGCTTGCTGAAAATCCTGCTGAAGTTACATCACATTGGGTTTCATTAGCTTTTGTTATGATGTTATTTAAAAAATCAATGGATTCATCCAAATCCAAGTTTTCAAATTTTTTATCATAGAGTTTGTCAATGTCATTTACTTTTTCTTTTTGTGAAAATGCATAATTTTCATCAGGATTATTTAATTTAGTATTTTCCAGGGCCTGAAGTGCAGTTTGATTAATTTTATCCATATCTGAAGTAAATGCAAATCCCATTTTATTATCTTTCAGTACCCTAATTCCAATTCCTTGGGTAATTTCTTCTTTTGCAAAATTCAATTCATCGTTTTTAGAATCAAGTTCTATTGTTTTTCCAGAACTGATGTATACCTCGTAATCATCACAGATTTTTTTAACTTCCTTTTCACATTTTTCAGCCATTTCATATATCATTTTATCAGCTCTTATAATACAAATTTTTCAATAGCTTCCTTTACGCCGTCACCATAGTTATTTTTGCAAACATAGTCACTATTTTTTTTCAGAAAATCTTCAGCATTTCCAACAGCCACCTTCATTCCGGCTTCTTTTAGGAATGCTTCATCATTTTCGCTGTCTCCCATAGCCATTACATTTTCCATGTCGATGCCGTTTTCATTACAAAGATACTTTAATGAACTTCCTTTATTTACTCTTTTGTCTGTGACATGTAGGGCAAATCCACTATCGTATAATTCTATTTTATCTAGGTATTCAAAGCCTTCCAATCCCTCTTCCAGCTCTTTTTTAGTTATGGTTTTGTAAAATACACTTTCAGTCAACCTGTACATGTTGTCATTTGAAATGTTTTTATCAAACTTTGAACCTAATCTTTCTTTTAAGTGTTTATCAGCAGCATTTACATAAGTTCTGTCAACTACTGTTTTTATCTGGTTGTTATTGTAATTTTCTTTAAATATTACTCCTCCGTTTTCTCCCACTACTCCTCCGCTAGCTCCGAGGAGTACTAATGTTGCATAGGCATAAGTTACAATATTTCCAGTTACAATAATTGTAGGGACTCCTGCATCTTCTGCTTTTCGTATAGCTTCCATAGCTGAGTAACAAAGTCTTCTTTTATTATCAGTTATTGTTCCATCAATATCTACAGCTATTGCATCTATATTCATTTTAATCCCTTGAATATCTGTGGGCTATATTACAGGTTCCTTCTTTACTGACCATACATGCTCCGATTGGATGTAGGGGGTTACAGGATTTTCTAAATAATTTGCAGTCTTCAGGTCTGGCCAATCCTCTTAAAATAGGTCCGCAAATACAGCCTTTAGGAGCTTCTTTAACATCTTTTACTTCAATGTCATATTTGGCTCTTGCATTGTACTGGCTGAATTCATCTTTAATTTCTAGAATGGAATTAGGTATTTTCGGAAATCCTCTCCATTCTCTGCTACCTACATCAAATACTTGATCGATAACTTTTTGAGCTATTACATTTCCTTCGTCTCTAACTGCTCTGTTGTATTCGTTATCTATTTTAGGTGTATCATCACGTATTTGTCTTAAAATCATATAAACAGACATTAAAATGTCTAAAGGATTAAATCCGGCAACTGCCTGAGGTATACCATAGTCTGTTGAAAGATATTCAAAAGGCTTGGTTCCTATGATTGTACAGACATGTCCAGGTTCAATTAATGCATTAAGATTGGTTTCCCCAGAATTTATTAAATAATCGATAGCTGGGGGGATTAATCTGTGACAGGATAAGACTGAGAAATTTTCAGGAGGTTCTGCCAAAATTTCTGCAGCAGTTGTTGGTGCTGTGGTTTCAAATCCTGCAGCCATAAATACAACGTCATTATCCTCTTTTTCAGCTATTTCAATAGCTTTATTAATTCCATACACTACTCTTACATCTCCACCTTCTGCTTTTGCTTCTGCAAGTGAACGTTCAGAACCAGGAACTCTCAACATATCTCCAAAAGTAGTCACTGTCACTCCCCTGTCGACTAATTCTAGACATTCGTCAATTTCACGGGAAGGTACAACACATACCGGACAGCCGGGTCCTGCAATGATTTCTACTTCCGGTGGAAGTAAAGACCTTATTCCATTTTCCATAATTGCATGTTCATGTGAACCACAAACATGCATTATTTTTACTGGAGTAGCTATTTCATTTATTTTGTCTAACAACTCTTTTGTCATATTTTTCATTCATTAACACCTAAAAGATTTAATATTAGTATTATTATATTATTTAGTAACGTTTAAATAAATTTTGTAATTTAGGGATTTATATGTTTGAAAATAATAAGATATTGGTGGTGATTCCTGCTAGAGGTTATTCAAAAAACATTCCTCGTAAAAATTTACGTTTACTTGGTGAAAAACCTCTTATTTATTACTCAATAGATATAGCTAAATCGTCAAAATATGTTGATGATGTAGTGGTGTCTACTGAGGATTCTGAAATTGCATCGATTGTTGAAAAGTATGGTACTAGTGTTGTGAAGCGTCCTGTAGAATTAGCTACTGATGAAACATTATTGGATACTGTTATTTATGATGCAATGTTACAAAAAGAAAAACAGGCTTTTGACGAATATGATATTGTAATTACAATTCAACCTTCTTCTCCGTTACTAAAAACTGAAACATTAGATAAAGCTATTGAAAAATTCGCTGATTTTAATATTGATAGTGTAATTTCTGTTGTTGATGATAAGAATCTGAGGTGGGGATTCGATGATGAAAATGGAAGGTATTTTCCATTTTATTCTGAAAGATTATATAGGGATTTGCTTCCTAAAACTTTTAAAGAAACCGGAGGTATATTAGCTACTCGCCGTAATTTTGTAACTGAAACATCTCGTTTAGGTTTGAATATAGACCTGATTGAGATTTCTCGTGAAGAAAGTGTTGAAATAAATACTTATGAAGACTGGTGGATTGCAAATAATTATCTTAATAAAATAAAAATAGCTTTTGTTGTTGATGCTTATGACCAGATTGGAACAGGTCATATGTACCGCTGTTTGTCAATGGCATCAAAACTTGTATTCCATGACGTAGTATTCTTTATTAATAGAACCCATCAGTTGGGAATTGACATTATTGAAGGGTATAATTACAAATATCAAACATATGGAGGTAAATCTGAGTTGCTTGGTTTATTTGAACAGTTTGATCCGAAGATTATTATTAATGATGTGGGTAATACTTCTTATGAGTATATGGTCGATTTGACAAATAAGGGTTATTATATAATTAATTTTGAAGATTTTGGAAGCGGTTCAGATCTTGCGGATCTGGTATTTGATTCATTATATGAACATGAAGGTGATGAAAAATTCTTTGTGGGGCATGAATATTACATTTTAAAAGATGAATTTTATTTGCATCAGCCAAAAATAATTACAAATGATGTTAAAACTGTTTTGATTGATTTTGCTCCAAATGATACACTTAACTTGTCTCAAAAAGTTTTGGATGCTCTTTTAGCTAGTGGGTTTTCTGGCAGAATCAATGTTATTTTAGGTTCAGGACATGAAAATTTTGAAGAATTGTCAGCTAAATATGAGCTTATGCAAAATGTTCAGTTTTATACAACAGTAAATTCTATCAGTGACTTCATGATTTCTGCAGATGTTATTTTCACTTCTGGGGGAAGAATCATGTATCAGGTCTGTTCTTTAGGTGTTCCATGTATTGTTATATGTAAGGATGAAAGAGAAGAGAAAAATCTATTTGGAAGTCCTGAACACGGATTTGTAAATATGGGTCTTGGATCTTATTTGACTCAGGAAGACATTATAGAACAGTTTAATATTGTGGCTAATGATTTTGAACTTAGACAGGCAATGAATAACAAAATGTTGGAAATTGATTTAAAACATGGTTTTGAAGAATGTTGGAGTGTTGTTAAGTCTAAGTATAGGGAATTTAATTTGGATAATGCTAAATAAATTCTTTACAATTCTTTTTTTTAAAAAACAGTATTTAATTTAAAAAATAAAAAAAGTTAAAATTCTGAAGAACAGTCTGCAGAATATTTGTTAAGTAAAACTGCACATTTGTCTATTGTTTCAGAATTTAATTTGGTAGGGCCGTATTCAATTTTATACAGCAGTTCTTCCATAAATAAATCTTCATCAGTTAATGGAGTGTTTATTACAACAACTTCATGATTTATGAAACCAACTAAAGGCTCAACAAAACAATGCCTTATATTGTTTTCATTAAGGAAATTAATCAGGTTTTCACCTAATATTAATGATTTTTGTTTTATTTTATTGTCCTGTGAGAATTTTGCCTGTTTAGTTGTATACTTAAAACGTCTGCCGTAATGGGAGTTAATTTCTTCTATTTTGTCATCATTTTCAATAGAATCAATTAAATTTAAATTTTCATTTTCTGATTCTAATTTATTTTTTGCTTTGTATTTTTGTGAAATAAGTGCATAAATTCCTGAAGGTCCTATAACTACATGGTTTATACCTGTAGATGATGCAGGTATTTTTACATTGTAGAAAACATAATACTCCTCTGGAAGAGTTAATAAATGTTCTCTGATAATTCTAGTTCTTGTTTCTGTTTCTTTGGTGTCTCTAGTTTTATATATTCCGTAACATAATACTAATACACTAATTAACAAGGTAAATATACCAAATCCGCTATCAATAGTTAATATTTCTACAATACTTAAAACGAAGATTATAGCTCCAATTGCAATAATGATGTTGTTTGTGTTACTATAATTCTTAATTTCGTTTATTTGAGTGTTTTCATCATTTACAGATGTGATGTTAGTGCTTGGTTCCTTTATTGCTAATTTGTCACCTATTTTTTCTAAAAACTTATGTGATTTTTCAGTTTCAGGAATGTCTGCATAATATGATTCCATTCCTTTGAAAAATTCATCTTTTAGATATTTTTTCAAAACATTATAGTCATTTGATTTAGGTATGGAAAATTCTTTTCCAAACTTGGACAGTACTGCTTGTGGAATGGTAGTTCTTGCAGTTCTTGGAGCAGGTTGATGTTCCAATTGTTTTTCCAGTTCTTCATCTGCAATTTTTTGCATATGATCTTCTGAGAAAAAATTTTCTATTCTATGTGTAACAGAATGTATAGGTGTTATTGTATTCTTTTCAGTAGATGTATATTCATCAGCGCTGTCGGTTTCTTCATAAACTGTTTCAGGAGCTTCATTTTTTCTCTCTTCAAGATATCGGTCTACTTCTTGGTTCATATTTTCGTCTAAATATCTTAAAGGTCCGCCACAACTATCACATTCATAATCAAGTATGTTATCATTTTTATTTAGTTTATATTTTAATCCACATTCGCTACATTGGACGATATATGAATCATCATACTTTTGTGAAGTTATAATTGTAGATTTTGAGTAATTGTCGTCATCAGAATAATTTTCAACAACTTCTAAATCTCCTGAGCATGAAGAACACTCGAATGCACTTATGTCATCATCATCATCGAGTTGGTATTTAGCACCACAGTTCTTACAGCATACAACTTTCATATTACCCTCTTTAGTTTGCCTTATTTTATGTGTTAATTTTTATAACTGTTTTATTATATATGTTTCTAATATTTCACATTTTGTAGTGGATATTACTTATTTTTTTCATATAAATATAGGTTATCTATGTTTTTTATTTGAGTATAATTAGTTAAATTGCTTAGTTCTTTGTTGGAAATGTAATATGTTACATTGGATTGATCTATGTATGTAGTATTGCCTGTTGGAATTCCTTCAACGTCTGTTTGTAAATACCAGCTGTAAGGTCTTAAATTATAAACTCCAATTGATTGATTTTCATAATCAGGGTTATTTTGGATTATGTAATCAGATATTTCTTCGGGAGCTTTGAAATTTGGAATGTCTTCGTAAGTTGATGTAAATGTGAATCCCTGAATTACAAACATTATAATTAAAATCAGTGGAATTATATTTTTGTTGATTTTAATTTTTTCATGAATCAATTCGATACTTAGCATAATGAAGTATATGATTGGAGGAATTGCTGGAATAATATATCTGTTAACTCGGATATTGAAATAAGTAAAAAATATGTAAAATGACAGTATCCAGCCTAACATTGCAAGGTATTCTTTATGTTGGGAGTCTTTACCAATTAAATAAAGGCCGATAAATGTAATTATTATTGTAACAATGGAACTGACCTGGGTAAATATTGCAACAGATATTAAAAATGCAATTGCTGCTCCAATACTTTCTTTATTGCGTTTGATTCTTATTTTCATTGCTCCAAGAACAGTTCCAACAGCTAATAGTCCAAGACTTATCCATGAAAGTACTGTTGAATTTTCAAGTAGTGGGGTAGCATTTACAAAGGTTGTTTTTGAAGCAGAAATGAATTCTGGGAAATTGGTAAAGTAATATTTCATATCTGGATTGTATGCTTGATTTACAGTCATTCCGCGTTTTCCTTCTACTCTTATTGCAGTTTCATGAATTAACGGTAATTCAAAATTACTCATTACAGTTAATATGATTAAAACAATGGCAAAAATACCTATGGAGTACAGGATTCCTTTAATGATGTATGGTTTGTCTTCAGGAGTTATTTTAAATCCTTTTTCATAAACATAGTATAATATTAAAACAGGTAGAATTAGTCCTGCTGTGTATCTTGTAAATAAACAGATTACAAAAAGAGGCATAGCTATTGCATAATATTTTGGATTTAATTTAATAGCCATATATGAGATAAGAACACACCATATGGTTACAGCCACCGCAGGTATATCCAAAGTTCCATTAGCTAACCATGCTAAATTAAGTGCAAAAGTAGCATACATTATAGTTCCAGTTAAACTCAATACTTCATCAAATCGGGTTCTAAGCAAAATATAAAATCCGATATTTCCAAGTATTGCGAATACACCAGTAACTAAATAAATAGAAAGTTCGCTTTTAAATCCTAAATCAAATAATAATGAAGTTATAAACGAGATTAAAGGATATAAATAAATCGTTGATGTTGAGTTTATATTGGCTCCGGAGTAATACAGTGCATTTAACAAGTAAACAAAAACATCAGAACAGTATATTCCGATTGATTCTGTAAACTGGATGTAATAAGCAACTAATAATGAACTGATTATAAGGACGGTTAATATAAACTTAGCATCATTACTTTTTAAATTTAAATCATTAAAAATCATTAAATAATTTTTTTATAATTTATTTTTTAAAAAGTTATTGTAAATGTTCCAATAGCAAATGCAATAAATGCAATTAGCATTCCGGTTTTTAAGTATTTTGAAACTTTATTTGCTGTTTTTGAATCCTGATTTCTAAGTAATGCAGCTCCATAAAGGAATATTAACACAGCTATACTTACAACAATCAGATAATTGATGTTAAAAATATGATAAATGTAGAGCAGAGGACATAATGCACAATCGATGATTATTAGGCTAATTGCAATAATTGCAGATATTTTTGGACCGTATAATATTGGAAATGTTTTGGCTCCTTCTGCCATGTCCCCTTCCATATCTTCAATATCTTTTGTTATTTCACGGGCAGTAGTCATTATCAGTGCGAAAAATGCAAGCAAATATGATTCATAAATTATCAATCCTTCATTAAAGGTGTATCCTGCAAATATAAAGCATAATCCTGTCATGAATCCGACAGTTAAATTACCTATTAATGGTGTGGATTTTAATTTATATGCATAGAGGTAAAGTATAATGTCTGAAAAGATTACTATTGTGCAGGGAATCCATGTGTCTACCAAACAGGATATTAAAAACCCAACAATTGCCGCAAGAATAAATAAAAGATATGCATAGTTTTTTGCATTGTCAAGTGAAATTCTTCCTGAAGGGATGGGTCTTTGAGGTTTGTTGATTAAATCTATTTTATAGTCAAAATAATCGTTAATTACATTCCCGGCACTCATAGCAAAAAATACAGCTAACATGGCTAATATTATAGGAATATCAACACTTTTTGCAAGAATAGCTACTAAAATAACTGCTATTATTGCCATTATTACATTTCCTGGGCGGATTATTTCAACATATGGATTCATAATTTTTCCTCTTTAATAAATACTTTTATAAACTATATTAAGGTAAAATAACTATATTAATATTTATGGTTAATTAAAATAGGCTGGTGTTATTGTGAATAAAATTAAAATAGCAATTGTGGGAATGGGAAATTGTGCAAGTTCTCTTATTCAAGGAATACATTATTATGATGGAAAAAATCCTGATGATGCAATAGGATTGATGCATTGGGATATCGGAGGATATTCACCTTCAGATATTGATGTTGTTGCAGCTTTTGATATTGATGCTAGAAAAGTAGGTAAGAGCATTGATGAAGCTATTTTTGCAAAACCAAATTGTACAACTATTTTTCAAGAAGAAATCCCAAAATATGATGTTTGCGTAAGTATGGGGCATGTTTTGGATGGTGTTGCACCACATATGTCTAATTATGACGATGATTACACTTTTGTTGTTAGTGATGAAGAACCAGTTGATGTTGTTGAAGTTTTAAAGAAAAGCGGTGCTGAAATTTTAGTGAATTATTTGCCAGTTGGATCTGAAAAGGCAGCAAGGTTCTATGCACAATGTGCTCTTGATGCAGGAATTGCTTATGTGAATTGTATGCCTGTTTTTATTGTAAGTGATGATGAGTGGGATGCTAAATTCAGACAAAAAGGAATTCCTATTGTTGGAGATGATATTAAGGCACAAATTGGAGCTACAATAACTCACAGAACATTAGCTAATTTATTTAAAGATAGGGGAGTTAAGCTGGACAGGACTTATCAGATTAACACAGGTGGAAACACCGACTTTTTGAATATGCTTAACAGGGACAGATTAGACTCTAAAAAAGAATCTAAAACTGAAGCTGTTCAGGCTGTTGTGGCTGAAAGAATGGATGACAGGGATATTCATATTGGACCTAGTGATTATGTCCCATGGCAGGATGATAACAAGTTATGTTTCCTTAGGATGGAAGGCCGTACTTTTGGTGATGTTCCAATGAATATTGAACTTAGATTAAGTGTTGAAGACTCTCCAAACTCTGCAGGCTGTGTTATTGATGCTGTTAGGTGCTGTAAGCTTGGTTTAGAAAGGGGTATTGGCGGTCAGTTAACTTCAATTTCTTCTTATGTAATGAAACATCCTCCAGTCCAAGTTACTGATGATGAAGCTTATGAAAATGTTGAAAAATTTATTTCTGGCGATTTGGAAAGATAATTTTTCATTTTCTTTTTTTTATATTTTTAAACAAACATATTAATACTAGTTAAAATAATATATAATATTTGGTATAATTTATTCTACTTATCGATTTATAAAAAACAATTAATGAGAGGTGTTAATCTATGACTAAAGTAAGATTTACCGAAACTGCACTTCGTGATGCTCACCAATCCTTACTTGCAACTAGGATGAGAACCAGGGATATGATTCCTATTGCTGAAGAAATGGATAAAATAGGTTTTTTCTCTGTTGAAGCATGGGGTGGAGCTACTTTTGATACATGTATAAGATATTTAAACGAAGACCCATGGGAAAGGTTAAGAAGCTTAAAATCTGAATTTACTAAAACTCCAATTCAGATGTTAATTAGGGGACAAAATTTAGTAGGATATAAACATTATCCAGATGATATTGTTACAAAATTTGTAGAAAAATCCTATGAAAATGGTGTTGACATATTTAGAGTTTTTGATGCTTTAAATGATGTTCGTAACATGAAACAAACAATTAAAGTTGCTAAAGATCAAGGAGCTCATGTACAAGGGACTATAAGTTATACTTTAAGTCCTGTTCATACTTTAGATGATTTTGTGGATTTAGCTAAAGAACTTGAAGCTCTTGACTGTGATTCAGTATCTATTAAAGATATGGCTGGTTTAATAACTCCTTCAGCAGCTTATGAATTAGTAAGCAAATTAAAAGAAGAAACTGATTTATTAGTTGATTTGCATTGTCACTGTACTAGTGGAATGACTCAAATCAGTTATTATGCAGCTTGTCAGGCAGGTGTAGATGTTTTAGACACAGCTATTTCCCCACTTTCCGGAGGAACAAGCCAGCCACCTACTGAAAGTATGGTTGCTGCATTACAGGGAACTCCTTATGATACTGAATTGGATTTAAAATCATTAACCGCTATTAAGAAATACTTTGATCAAATTAAAGAAAAATATTTGGCTTTAATTGATCCTATTGCTGAAAGTATTGATACTGATGTTTTAATGTATCAAATCCCTGGAGGAATGCTTTCAAACTTAATTTCACAGCTTAAAGAACAAAATGCTTTAGATAGATATAATGATGTACTTGATGAAATGCCTCGTGTAAGAAAAGACATGGGTTACCCACCTCTTGTAACTCCAACTAGTCAAATTGTAGGTATCCAGGCTGTAATGAATGTATTAGGTGGAGAAAGGTACAAAACAGTTTCCAATGAAGTAAAAGAATATATGAAAGGTTTCTATGGTAAACCTCCTGCACCAGTTAATGCTAAAATAGCTAATAAAATTATTGGTGATGAAGAAGTTATTACCTGCAGGCCGGCAGATTTACTTGAAGATGAATTTGACAAATATAAAACAGAAGGGGAACAAAAAGGTTTTGTCAAATCTGATGAAGATGCACTTACTTATGCCTTATATCCATCAATCGCTCCAAAATTCCTTAAAGGAGAAGCAGTTGAAGAAGAACTTAAAAGTGTTGCTCTTCCAAGCGATAATGAAATTGGAATTCCAACTCAATATAATGTTGAAGTTGACGGAGACGTATATGAAGTTAAAATCATGCCTACTGGATTTATGGAAGTTGAAGAAACTGAAAAAGGACCATTCACTCCTGTTGAAGGTGGATTAATTTCAACTATGCAGGGTATGGTTATTAAACTTACCGTAAATGTTGGGGATAAAGTAACTAAAGGATCAACTGTGGCAGTCATTGAAGCTATGAAAATGGAAAATGATATTCAGGCTGAAGAAGATGGTGTTGTAAAAGAAATATTTGTAGAAGCCGGGGATGCAGTTAATTCTGGTGATATTCTAATGGTTATTGAATAGGATAACCATTTAATTTTTTTTCTTTTATAAGTTCACTAAATAAGAATATTTGTATACTTAATGAGAAATAATCATTTGATGATGTGTTTTGGATAAGAGGTTTACAAAACTTCCTCAAAAGCCAGACGGATTCACTTTCGACATCCATACAATTTAGGGAGAAATATCAAATATCTCTCTGCAAAATTCTTTTCCTGTTTTTGTTTTAAAAATATTTTCATAAACCTTTTTTATATCTTCCTTTGAAGTGTTTTCTTCTTCAAAATTAACTAATAAGTCAGCTTCAATTAGTATTTGGTAATCTAGCCCTGAAACATTAATATATGTGTGGTGGTGTCCTATTAAAAACAGTATCCTGTTGATGTTTTTATAATTCAGGTTTTCCAATATTTCTCTTGCAACTGCAGGGCCTTCTTTTTCCTGTAATTTTCCTTCAGTTGAATTATATTTTTTCTCACAAACTTTAATTCCAATATCATGTAAAATAGCAGCACTTTCCAAATTAAATAAATCATATTCATTAACTTTTTCCAAAATAGCTATTGTTTTTGTATAATTGTGGACTTTAAGTGCATGGCTTATTCTTTTTGCATCTCCATGATTATATGCAATCATTTTTTGAATTAATGGTGCTATTTTATTCATTGTACTCACTTGGATCTTTAACGTCGGCTAACTTAAAAGCTCTTTTTCTTCTCATGCAGCTTTCACAAACACCGCAATGTTTTTCATGTCCGGAATAGCAGGAATAACTTAATTCCATAGGAGCTTTAATTTCATCTCCAAGTTTTACAATTTCATCTTTGTTCAAGTCAATGGCGGGTGCTTTAATTTCAATATTTTGCGGTGATCCCACATTTAGCATATTGTTGAAACTTTCTAAAAATTCTTTGGAGTTGTCTGGAAATGTTGCAGCTTCTTCTTTGTCCCATCCAACAATTATTATTTCAGCACCTATACTTTCAGCATATGATGTGGCTATGGATGTAAATACAATATTTCTTCCCGGAACCCAAACGCTGCTTGCTGTGTCTTCACATATGTCTAAATCATCCAATTCTTCATGGGTTAAAGTTGGAATTTCGTTATCACTTGTAAGTGATGAATTGCTTATTTTATTAAGCCAAGGCAAGTCAATAACTTCGTGGGTAAAACCCATTTTTTTACAGATTTCTTCGGATGCTTTCAATTCCTGTTTAAAACTTTTCTGACCGTAATTGAAAGTTATTCCATGAATTTCATAGTCTTCGGCATAAACACATGTTGCTACACAGGAGTCCAGTCCTCCAGATAAAACTGCTATTGCTTTTTTAGTCATCATAATTCCCTACTATTTTTTTTACTTCTATTAAAGGTATGTCTGTTTTATTGGCTATTTTTAACAAATCTTCATACTCCGGTCTGCCGGAAATAATTTCTCCGTTTACATATGCAACCTTAAAGGTTACATCAAAGATGTTTCCGTTAATTTCAACGGATTTTTTAATGAATTCTCTTTTAGCTATTCCTCTATGTAAATTTGGAGATATTCTAATACCTAATGTGCCTATTTCTTTAAACATCACATCAATTAAATGATTTCTTTTGCTGCGGTTAGCTATTACTTTTAAAAGGATCCCCTGTCTGTTTTTCTTCATTATAATTGGAGTAACTGACACGTCAGAGGCTCCTTCGTCAAGTAATTTGTCAAATAAATAACCTATTTCTTCACCGGTTAAATGGTCAATATTTGTTTCAATAACATCTACCCTATCGCTTTCAGTTATTTCTTTAGTTTTAATTACTCTTAATACATTAGGAAAATCAAAATCTTTTTTTCCTGCACCATAAGCTATTTTTGAGGTTTTACATTGCGGAATAAATTTTTTAAATTCACTGCATAGTTCAGCATAAATTGCACAGCCTGTAGGTGTAGCCAGTTCACTCTCAACAGGTCCTCCGATACAGTTTATATCTTTTAGAATTTCCAGCACTGCAGGTGCTGGAACAGGCAATATTCCGTGTGCTGTTTTAATTCGGCCACCGCCTAAAGCAACAGGCAGTCCGATTACTTCTTCTTTGTCCAAATTTAAACTGTAGAATCCATAAACTGATCCGATAACATCTGCTACTGCATCACTTGCTCCAACTTCATGAAAATGAATTTCATCTAAATTTTCACCATGAACTTTTGATTCTGCAATAGCTATTCTTTTAAAAATATTTTTAGAAGTTTCCTTTACTTTTTCATCCAGTTCCAAATTGTCAATTTTGGATATTAAATCTTTATAGTGGATGTGTTTATTTTCACTTAGTAATTCTACATTACAGTAAGTTGAATCAATTCCGCATTTGTTTACTTTATTAAAGCTCACTTTCACTTTTCCAAATTGGGAGGTAACTGATTCCATAATTTCTTTAAGTTCTTTAGGATTGGCTCCCAAATCAACTAAAGCACCTATAATCATATTTCCAGCTATTCCTCCGGTTTGTGGGTCGATAATAAGTGTCATGATTTTTTCCCCTATATTTCTTATTTATTTTCATTATTAAAAAATTTATATTAAGAATTACTATATACCATATACTACATATAAATAATAACAGGTTAAATCATGGAAAATACTAATTTGAATATTATCACTAAAGATTATGGGATATGTATTAATAATTCTGATTATTTTCTAGCATTTAGCGACTTTACTGTTAGTGATGGTATTGACATTGTTGAAAATGTCAATATTTTAAAAAGTAAAGATGATTTTGAGAAAACTGCTAAAAAAGCAGAAGCTTTCAACCATTCTGAAGGATCATATATTGCACAGGCAGTTGATTCAATTGATTATTTTTCAAATACTTACGGGGATTTAACATTATTTACTTTTATGGCTAATGATGTGGTTATTGAAGATTTCACTGAAAATCTTAAAGTAGCCAATTCTCCTAAAGGTTTCGCAGATGCCAGAATTGATATAAATCATGTTTTATATATTAATAAAACTTTATCTCCTGGAATGTTGTTAAAAATTTATAAAACTGTTGTTAAAGCTAAAGCAGAGTTTTTACGTGGTCTTTGCCTGCCGTTACATATAGAAAATATTTTAAATAAAAATGATTTTCTGGCAGTGCTTTGTAATGTGGCTCAAACTAGCTTAATTGATGAAAACAGTGTTGATATTATAAATAATCAATATGAAGATGACCAGCTGATTTTTGAAGAGTTGGCTACTTCAATTGAGGAAGCAGTTATAATCAGCTGTGAAGATGCAATAGAAAAGCTTGAATTGTCTTTTGGAATATTGGATTACTTTGTATCTGAAGGTATTTTGTTAGGGGATTTGGTGGAAGCAGGTCTGGCACTTGTTGCAGGTGTGGAAGTTACTGAAGAAATTTCAGAAAAACTTGAGGCACAAATCTTAAAATCATTATGTGATATTAATGTTATTGCTTTGTTGATGGCAGCTATCAGGACGGAAGCTGATTTTACCGGTGGAAGAATAAGGGAAGTTGATGTAAGTGATGATCCGGCATATCTCTACACTGATGAAGTGTTGGGATTAGCTATTTCTAATCAGATTGCGGGAACTAAAGCAACATTTAACTTTAAACGCTATGATGAAGCAAAACCTGGAATTATTGGTGGTTTAGGACCTATGGTAGATGACATATTTGCCGGTTTAATTGCGGGATGTATGTCAAAAATTTTTGAGGAGTAGATAAAATATGGAAAATAATGAACATGAAAGATTTTCACCAATCAAATCTCTGTTAGGACTTTTGTCTTTTTCAACTATTATTCCAGTTAAACAGTATACTTCAATAGAATATATGACAAGGCTGGTTTGGTGCTGGCCTTTAATTCATTTAGTTGTAGGTATTTTAGCGGCTGTGTGTGGAATAGTTTGTGCAGATGTGTTGCATTTAAATCCATTTTTCACAGCAGCACTTATTTATGCATTTTTAATGTTAATAACAGGATATAATCATTTGGATGGTGTAATGGATATGGCAGATGGAGTCATGGTTCATGGTGACCCCCAAAGAAAAATAAGTGTAATGAAAGATTCATCAGTAGGTGCTGGTGGAGTTGCAACTTTATTTTTAGTAGCTATTTTAACAATCGCAGGACTTTACAATGTTTTGGATTATGAATGTATAGCTGCAATAATCATTTGTGAAATGGTATCTAAATCTTCAATTTTAACAACAGCTTTGTTTTCAACTCCTTTGGATCAGGGTATTGGATGTTACTTTATTTATTCAACAAATATATTGAATTATATACTTTCTACAGTTATTGTAGCAGTTATTGCTTATTTGGTTGGTGATCTTGTTGGAGTTATAGGTTTGGCTGGAGCTATTGTTGCAGGAGCTTTAATAGCATTTATTGCTAAACGCAATTTTGTTATAGCTAATGGTGATGTTTTGGGAATGTCTAATGAAGTTGGAAGGCTGATGGCATTGTTATTTATGTCAGTGGCTTTGTTCTTTTTATGAAGTGATATGATGAATGTAAATGTTTTAAGATTGGACCATAGAATTGGAAGAGATACACGTATAACCACTCATGTATGTTTGACTTCTAGAGCTTTTGGAGCTAGTAAAATCTATTTAAGTGGTGAAGAAGACCATAAACTTATGGAAAATGTTAGAGACACTGCTGATAGGTGGGGAGGAAATTTTGAAATTGAATATGCTAAAAATTATATGGGCGTTATTAACAAATGGAAAGACAATGGTGGAAAAGTAGTTCACTTAACAATGTATGGCTCTCAGGCTCATGAAATTGTTGGTGAAGTTCAGGAATCCGGTGCTGACATTTTGATTGTTGTTGGCGGGGCTAAAGTTCCCGGAAAAGTATATAAAAGTGCAGATTGGAATGTTTCAGTAACTACACAACCTCACTCTGAAGTTTCATCTCTTGCTGTTTTCCAGCATTTGCTGATGGAAGGTAAGGAATTTGATTTGGAGTTTGAAAATCCTGTATTTGAAGTTATTCCAACAGCACATGGTAAAAATGTTAATATTCATGATGAAAACAGGTAATTTATTTTAGAATATTTTTTGGGATTAAAAAAATATTTAAATTCCATAATTTCTAACTTTAATTGGATGGGTGAAAATATTATTGTTTATTTAATGGGAATTGTTTTTTCAATAATTAGAGATAATATTTTATTAAATAACTCTGATGTTAAATTAATAAACGATACTTCTTAATCAATGCAATATATATAAAATTAATGGAGAGTGAAGGACATTCTAGATATAAATCTTTCAAGAAATAAATATTTTTTAATATATTTAATTTCTTTGTTATTCTTTGCAGTATGTTGTTTTAATTATGAAAATTATATTCATCCTTTAAAAGAAATTGTAATTTTGGTTTTTTTAGCTATAATCGGATTTATAGTTATTAATTATGCAGATAAAGATAAAGATTTGTATAAAATTGCATTTATTGTAATTGTACTTTTCGGACTGTTATTTGTTTTTTTATCTCCATTTAATGCAGCTACTGATGAACCAGAACATTTAGTTAGAGCTGAGATAACTTCACAAAATATTGTATTTCCAAAATATGATGAAGAAAATGGAGGATTTTTAACTATTGAATCTGTCACAACAGTTCCTAGAAATCTAAATGTATTTGAAACTGATTGGGATACTCAAAAGATTAATTTAACTCCTACATATTATGATTCTGCGTTTTTACAGAATCCATTTTATGGTTATATTGCACCAGCAATAGGTTTAACTTTGGCAAAACTGCTGGATTTGAATCAGGTATGGTTATTGTGGATGGGTAGGTTTTTTAATTTATTGCTTTATGGATCTATATGTGCAATAGCTATTAAAAAGTCTCCTGTTATGAAAATGCCAATGTTTGTTGTAGCTTGCTTGCCATTAGCTGTTGAATTAGGCGCATCATTGAATATGGATGCATTGACATTAAGTTTATCATTACTTTGTATAGCTTATTTTTTCAAGATGTATAAATCGAAAGATAAATCAGTAACAAAGAAGAATATTTTAACTTTCTTTATCTTAGTTTTGATTGTTGCACTAACAAAAGTAACTTTGGGGGCTCTGGCTTTGTTGATACTTGCTGTACCTATAAGCAACTTTAAACATAGAAAATATATTTATTTAAGTATAATAGGTATTTTTGCACTTTTAGGAATATTGTTGGCTTGGAATAATTTTTATGGGATAAACAGTTTGTATCATTCATGGAGAGGAACCAGATTTGTTGAAAGAGGGGTAAATCCACAAGGGCAATTAGATTATCTTTTACATAATCCTCAAGGAATTCAGACACTTTTGGGGGTTGGATTGCAAATTCCTTCTGTTATAAGTGAATTAAATAGAATTTACACAT
>OLPA01000094.1_pt1 | contig 68873 bp, 93 predicted proteins | sample 1672811 | NCBI WGS metagenome assembly OLPA01 (sample SAMEA3136726, study PRJEB25190) | human gut metagenome | biome: human gut; feature: human-associated habitat; material: faeces | place: Austria | collected 2013
TGCGCTTACGGCTCCACGCCACACAAGCACAGCCCTGTTTTCCTGCCGCTTCAAATGCCCTTGCCCTCCCCGGCGGCAACGGCATTTTCACGGCAACGCCGACAGAGCGTATAACACACTACACTTTGCTTCGCAAAGTCGTGTGCCAAATGGGGGCGTTGCCCCCTTTGGAAACCCCCACAAGAAAAGGCGGTACGCTACCCCTCCACGGGGCGCATACCGCCTTTTCTTGTTATCCAGCCCTCCGGCTGTATCGGTTGAGCAAAAGTCCGCGTGGGATTGATGTGGTATCTTTAACTTTGGGAAACTCCTGTCATCAATCGTGATATCCGCATTCGGTTTTCCAAAGAAAATCTCGTCATATTGGATTCCGTTTTCTTCCAGCCAATCAAGAGTGATTTTTCCCACATTTTTCATAACTTTGCCCACATTATGACCCTGTGTCTGCATATTGCGAGCAGTGTTTATAATAATCGTATGCCCGTCTGCTTTCAGGCTGTCAATAAACTCCTTCGCCCCGGGCATAACTTTTACATCCGCATAAGTTTCATCGGGTTTCTTTATCGTACAAATTGTACCGTCTAAATCTATACATATTCTGAGTTTCTTTTCTTCCATATCAACCCCTACTTCTAACCAGGGATAAAACTTTTTCATTATTTAATTTACCCCTGATTTTTACCGTATCATTCAAAAGCTCTATTGCCTTAAGATAAAACACTTTCTGCCTGCTGAAATTATCCTTATGCAGCGGTATCATCGATAAAAACAACAAACCTTCTATAAACTTTATTTCCTGCGGATTATAACCGTTTAATTCTGCATATTTATTGAATATCATCTCTAATATCGAATAATCCACAGAGGTCTTTATTTCGTATTCAAATCCTGTTTTATTCTCTTTCAGTCTGAAAAGTCCATGAACAATAAAATCATAAAAACCTGCAATACTATGGCGAAGTTTTGCAATATCATACCTTGGGTCGCCATATATAGTAGGTTCATTATTTAATCGACCTCTTGGATCTACCAGTTTGAAGTTATAATTACTTGAATCGAAAAGTATATTTGAAAAACAGTAATCGCCATGGATAACGGTTTCTTTTCCTGTTTTGCAGAGTTTTTGAACATAGATATCAATACCTGACTTCAATGAGGCTATTCCTCTGTATTTTTTGCCGTTTATATATTCAAACTCTCTATCTAAAACCTCATTCCAATAAGGGTTCTGTGCCCTTAAATCCGAAAGACGTTCTTTTGTTTTGTCATAATACAGCCATTTAATTGCATCCGGATTAGTTTCACCTTTAAATTTTTCAAATTTTTTGTGCAGGCTGAACAGTGATTTTATAATATAATTCCAGTCCTCAAGGTTAACCTCGCCTGATAAATACAGTTCCTGCAAAGACGGATAACCGTACAACTCCTGCGTCAAACTGGCTGAAGATTTATCTTTATCAAAACTTACAAGCCTCGGTGTAAAGATTTTCAACTCCTCCGGCAGATGAACATACCAGAAAGCCTCATCTTCAAGTTTCTGAACTTTTGTACTGGTTTTTGTGAGCAAACCGCATTCCGTATCAACAGATATCGAATTAAAACATCTGGCATTAAAGAGCATATTTTTTGCTTTAATCAACCCCGAAGTATGTCCTAAATCGTACCAGTCATCTATAATTCTTGTTTTAAGTCTGTACTTTTCCTGATACATGATTAACGCTGTTGAAATTTCTTTTTTCAGCATTAATCTAGCTTTAATGCAGCAATTTAAAAGATATTTTGTATCCGAAAAAGAATAATACCCGACAAGTGCCTCTTTATCAGATAAATCAACATTTTTCTCTTTGTCATAAAAATGCCCTGATTTATCTACAAGACACCAGTTATCCGACATTGTGATATCTTTTGAGGTAAAGATTACATCTTCTTCCTCATCAATACTTTTTGGAATCATTGTGTCACCGAGCAAAACCCTTGTCGGCAAATTCAAATCCGCTTTTTTAAGAGCGTATTTTAATGAACTTAAAATATTCTTTTTGCTATTCACCTGCACAAGTTTTATTTCAAACTTCTCGCTTAAAATATTCTTTATGTAATCCTGCAATTTATAATTATCATTGCAGACAACAATAATAAATTTATCTAGCCCGTACGAATCTTTGAGATTTTCAAGCTGCCTTAAAATAACGGATTTCCCTCTCAACGGCAGAAGTGCAAGGGAAGAATAAAATCCTACCGGCATGTTTTCGTTTTTAGTTTCGCCTCCAAACAGGAGGATATTGTTAAATTCTTGCACAATTTCCCCCTTTTAAATATTCCTGAAGCTGCTCTGGCGTTCCGACACAATCAAAATGTGCTATATCATAAATTCCGATTTTATCTGTTAATTTTTTCAGGTGATTATAGACATTAGACATGTAAAACTCACCTTTTTGTATATCGCTTTCCACAACCAGATCAATCACAGCATCTTTAAAATCTTCAAGATTTTTAAAATAGTACATGCCGCAAATTGCATGGTCTGAAATAACTTCTTTTTCTTTTGTTTCAATTAAAAGACCTTCGTTATTGACTTTTGCATAAGAAAAACAAGGATTAGCAGATTTAAAAGTCAATAATGCACCTTTTAAATTCCGGCTCCGTATTGATGCTACAAACTTCAAAACATCCTCATCATCAAAAATATTATCCGAATCTGCAAAAATAATGTCATATTCGGGATTTATTGCCTTATGGGCAGCAAGAGCGGTAATCGCAGCCCCCATAGTGAGTTTTGGAACAGTTACAATAGTTATTTTGTATTTTTCCTGTAATTTCTCAACCTGATTTTTTTGTTCTGAAAGAAACTTTTCCTGCATTATCAATGTAAAAACGGCATTTATACGTTTGAATGAGGCTAAAACGTGCTCAATCATCATTTTGCCTTCAAATTCAATAAAAGGTTTAGGAACATCATATCCGGCAACTGCAAATCTGCTGCCTGCTCCTGCCATGGGAATTACGATATTTATTGGTTTATATAATAGCTCATCATACGCTCTATATAGATTAACTCCCACTCTATTCCTTTCTTCTGTCAGAAAATTTTCTTTTTAACATCACTTCTGCAAATATTCTCTTAACTTTTTAGCCATTTTGTTATGAGAGCATTCCCTGCTTGAATTTTACCATAAAAAAATATAAATTTTTCTTTTCGTAAACAAAAATTTATATTTTTGGAATTTGCTAAAACATAATGTTTGATAGCAAATCTGCCGAACACGCTCTTCACGAAATAGCCATTTTGTGAAGATTGAATTTTTGCCACTTGCTAAAACATATATTATCACAAACAAAAATGGAATTTTGTATTTGTTAAAAAATGTTATGAGTTCCTTTTTTTATAAAAAAATACACCTATAAAACCTTTTAAAATCAAGAGTTTCACCCCTCTTAACTTTTTGGCTATACTGTTAAGATAATAAAATGTTAAGTTCCCTATTGTAAATAGAGCATTTGAGCCTATAAAATAAAGTTGTTATAGCTTTCGTCTATTTGATCCTGCTCAATACCGATATACCTTAAGGTTATATTCGGATTTGAATGATTAAAAATCTTTTGCAGCATGGCAACATCTTTAAATTTTTTGTAGTGATGATACCCGAAAGTTTTTCGCATTGTATGAGTACCAATCTTTTCCTGCAAGCCAACTGCTTGACAGGCAGTTTTTAAAATATAGTATGCACCGAATCTATCAAGCCGGTTTTTAAAAATGGAAACAAACAAAGCCTCGTCAGAGCGTTTGCCCTTTGTAAATTCTTCTATCATAGGTTTTAGCTTTGAATTAATCGGAAATTTTTTAAATTTACCTGTTTTCTTTTCTATGATTTGTATATGGCTTTTATTGCGAACATCACTTACGTTCAATGCGACAATATCTGAAATCCGTAATCCGCAATTCGTTCCGATGGTGAATAATAACAAATCTCTCGGGCTGTTTTTTGCAAAATACTTTTCTAATTTTTTGATGCTTTCAATATTTCTAATTGGTTCTACTGTAGTCATACAATCTCCTTTCCTAATTCCATAAGAACAACATTTTTGAACGGCAAAACCGACTCAAAAACTTCAATCAATCAAATAATTATTATGGAAAAACGACAACATAAAATTAGGGGTAAAATATATGTGGCAAGGCTAAGGGCAGTAAAAAATATTGAGCCCTCGCAAATAATTAAATCGGGGTAAATTTAAAGACCAGAAAAAGCAGTTTCTATATTCATCAGGATTAAAGCTCTTACAAAGCAATAATCCTGAGTTATTAATTTAGGTGTAAAAAAAAATGTTATAAAGAATTTTCGATATATTCCCAATGATAGCCAAAAGCGGTTTTTTGGCATCCACGACAGCAAAGCCTTATTGTATCTATACTGCAATAATAATTTTCTCTTACAAAAGCAACCCAATTACTTGCGGCTCTTGCATTCTCAAATATTTGTCCAGTCTCAAGACATCTGACTTTTTTTGATTGTTCTTGCAATGATCTGAATGGTTTTATTTTTTCCATAAGTAGATTAAATTTTTCAGAAGAGATTTTATAACTCCCCATTTTAATATCTTCCTGTTTGAGGATTGCTGTGTAGATCTTTTTAGATTTTATTGCTTTTTTATACAATGTTCTGTAAGGCTCTAAGTCTTTTTGTATTTCATAAAAAATATCTTGCGGCGGTCTAAAGGTTCCGATATGTGTTTCATTCTGCTTAAGTGTAACTGTACATCTGTTTTTCGCTTTCGTAGTCATAGATTTCCTCTCTTATTGCTTCGCATAAATCATTTTTGTGTAATAGCCCCATTTGTAATCCCATATAAATCGCATCAATAGCGGTGTGAATTTCGCCAAGAAAGCAATACAAACGCCATTTTTGCATTCTCGTATTTGAAAGAGACAAGCCCATTTTTCTTGCAATTTGTTTATTCTTATAACCTTTTGCCATCAGGATCAAAATTTGGTGTCTTCTATCAGTCATAGTTGCTCGATGCTTGTACATATTTTTCCTTTCAATGCGTTTAATGGATTACATTTTAACCATTTTGTAAGACATTAAATCAAAAAGTCTCTGAAACTATTATACAATCAATGTTTCCAAAATTTTCAATGTATTTTCTTTTTGTAATGTACCAGTCAAAAAGTTGTAAAACAATTCCCCGCATGTCTAGTTTTTTCGGCATAAAAAAATTGCCTTACAAAATGGTTAAATTGTAAGGCAAATAAAATGTAATGCAATGACTCTGATAGAGAGGGTTTTGCACTATAAAATAAAGTTGGAGTAACTGTAGTCAATCTGGTCTTGTTCAACACCAATATATCTCAGTGTTATCTGCGGACTTGAGTGGTTGAATATTTTTTGCAGAATAACCACGTCTTTAAATTGTTGGTAATGGTGGTAGCCGAAGGTTTTTCGCATTGAATGCGTACCGATTCTTTCTTGAAGCCCGGCTTTTTCACACGCATCACGAATTAAATAATATGCAGTTACTCTGTCAAGCCGATGCCGCCAGTGAGATAAAAACAAAGGTTCTGCGTTCCGCCTGCCTTTAACAAAATCCTCAATCATTGGTTTTAAGCGGTCATTAATCGGAAACTTTTTAAATTTTCCGGTTTTCTTTTCAACAATCTGGATATGAGTTTTGTTTCTCACATCACCTACATTAAGTGACAGCAAATCAGAAATTCTCAAGCCGCAGTTTGTACCGAGGACAAAAAGCATTAAATCTCTTTGACTCTGTTTTGCTAAGACTTTTTCAACTTTTTTGATATCAGATTTGTTTCTGATGGGTTCTACTGTAGTCATTTTAAACCTCTCCTTTCCTTTGACTTACAAACTATTCAGGGGATTAACCCCCTAAAAAATTTTCGGTCATACTAAGGATTTCTTCAAAATCTTCAGAGGTGAGTTGCAGGTATGGACGTGCAGGAATTTCAACAGATTTATTCCGCCCTGCCTGTCCTCCGATTTGGTGTATTGCTGCATATTCAAGGTTTGAACCTATAACCGCAGAATCGTTATCATAATAAGTATTAACAGAGGATGCCAACTGACCTGAAATCTGCAAAATCATGCCGGGCCACTGTTTATTTTTAGTCCGCTGTTTTATTGTGGAATCTTTTAGGTTTTCCCACTTCGGACGACCTTCTTCTTTAAAATTTTCTTCTGTTGAATATGCGAAAATCCCTGCGATGTTTTTCATAAGAGGTCGCAGGTTTTCACTTCTTTGAGCCAAATCAAGGAGTCTTGATTCAACTTCTTTATTGTCGATTTTAATTTCTATCGGGTCAGACATTTTTAGATAATTCTCGGATTGGATAGTTTGCAATCAGCAGTTCTTTATATACCTTGTTCGCCCTGCGAGTACCCTCACGATTGTTAATTCCGTTCTGTCTTTCAACTTCAATCATCTCAAAGCCTTTGTATAATTCTCGTACTTTTGGAGAATCATCGTATGAGAGCAGAAAACGCCCTTTGATGTTACCTAAAACATCTCTTAAACGTTCGTGGTCAAAGTCTGCGGTAGATGTTACTTCATATCCGCAACCTGAAGTGTACGGCGGATCGCAATAGAAGAAAGCACCTTCAAAATCGTATTGTTTAATCAATTTTTCAAAGTCACGATTTTCAACCATAACTTTATCAAGGCGTTTGTGGATTGCATCAATTTTTTCTAAAACATTGCGTTGGGATTTCGATGCACCGCCTGAAGATTTTTTTACAGTTCCGAAAGTATCACCACGACCGCCAAATGAACGTGTAATTAAAAACAGAAATTGTGCGGCTTTTTGGATATCGGTAATAAAAGTTCCGTTCAAAAATTGGAAGAACATCTCACGAGAGCCTAAAAGATACTGCAATTCTTCTTTTAAAGCATTCGGATGGTATTTTACAATCCTGAAAAGATTAACCAATCTTCCGTCAAGGTCGTTGTATATCTCTAAATCAGCCCAACGGTCTTTATAAAACAAAACCCAACCGGCACCGCCGAATGGTTCAATGTATGATTGGATATCCGTAGGAACTAACGGTGCGATACGTTTGCGGAGTAATCTTTTTCCGCCAACCCAGTTTAATAAACTTTTTTTATCAACTGTCATTCAAAACTCCTTTAATTATTATTCAAATAGCGTTCAAATATCGTTTAAACCTGAAGCCGGATTATGAGACCATCCGACATCAGGGGCAATCTTTTTACCTGTAAGCGGATCTGTGTAAACAGTAACGGGCTTATATTCACCTGATTTTTTAGAAACTAATCTCATCTCTTGAGACAAAGTACCTGTGGAATTACCCGGCTTTGCATCTTTCTTTTTGAGGTTATAATCTGAAAGAGCGTTAACTCTGCAACGGCATCTCCAACCGTTTGGAGGGTAAAAACTTGCCCAGAACGGATCATCATATCTGTAAATTAAGCCATGAAGTTGTGCGTGTTCGGGTCTTGTTCTGTTATCAAGGACAGCAACGTATTCCCAATACGGTCTATTGTCCACATTATCCATCTGAGTTTTATACCGTCCTGTCATATATGAAGTCTGCATATTAACGGCATAGATGGTTTTTAATCGGTACATTGAGCCAAGCTGAACTTTTTCTGCATTGCCTTGAGTATCAACAACAATCTGTTCTCCCCACCAACCTTTCTTTTGCAGGGTTGGTTTGAGTTCTTTTTGAAACTCTTTGAATGTTTTTCCCTCAGACAGAGCTTTATCCAAAGCAGAGCGAATATCTTTTAGAATATCCTCACGCATAACTTTGGCAACTGTGAAAGTCTTTTTATGTGCATCTTGCCAGAGTTCGTACCAATCCCAAGTGAAAGTTTGACCTTTTCGCCTGAAATATTTTATGGCTGCTGCCGGAGCAAGTTTAAATAGACCTTTAAGTTCGATCATTCTCGACCTCTGCCGCTTGGTTGCTCGCATTAAACGGGTCTGCGGTCTTGGACTTCTCCAAGCCCTCCGCCCTCTGCTCGCAATCCGCGATTTTTCTTGCAACAGCTTCAACAACATTTACGGTTACGGCATTGCCTGCCATCTTGTATAAACGACAATCTGCCAATCCGATTTCACGAGCTTTCTCTATCATTTCATCAGGAAACCCTTGAAGTCTTAAGCACTCAAGCGGAGTTAATCTTCTGATTCTGTATCCGTCAATAGTTCCCATATTGCAGTTTGTATCAAGAGTCTGAGAGCAGCCTTTACCAACTCTTCCACGTCTTGTTTTAGAATGAGGGAAAGCAAGATTTATTCCGTCTCCTGGGATTGCCTCATCGTAACCTTTTTTAGTACCGTTCCTCACACGCATTAAAGGAGTATCTCCTGCAACCAAAAGTGTTTGAACAGTATCAGAAGGACGATATTTGTCATAACGTACCCTGTTTACAAAATACAAACCTGTTTTAGCACCGAGTCCGCCGCCATTTGCAGTAAGACAGGAACTTAAACCGTCCGGTAAATAAATTCTGTTACCTTGAGGTGTCTTGGGACTTAATGGATGTTTATTGAGCGTGCTAATATTTTCGATTCCATCCGGGGTGAGAGGAAATATTTTTCCGGCACATCCTTTTCCATAACATCCAACAATGTACACTCTCTCCCTGTTTTGAGGAACTCCGAAGAACTTAGAATTAAGTAATTGCCATTGCACTTGATACCCAAGGTCGGTGAGAATTTTAAGTATTGTTTGGAAAGTTTTTCCACTGTCGTGATTAAGTAAGCCTTTAACGTTTTCGAGTATAAAATATCGGGGTCTTTTGTCTTTGAGAATCCGTGCGACTTCAAAAAACATTGTGCCTCTAGTGTCTTCAAATCCGCGTCTTTTTCCTGCAATTGAGAAAGATTGGCAAGGAAATCCTCCGCAGAGAATGTCGAAGTCGGGCAATTCTTCTGTGTTGATTGTTCTGATGTCATCAAAAAATAACTCCTCTTCAGTATTAAAATATGCTTTGTATAATTTGTTGGCATATTCGTCATTATCACAATAGCCGATACTTTTAAAACCGGCTCTTTCAAGTCCGATTCTAAAACCGCCTATACCGGAAAATAAATCCAAAAACGTTAATTGCTTATTCAAGACCATCACTCCTCCCTTGCAGTTCACACAGGAAAAGTGCCTTTTGAAGGGATTGCTCAAACTTCTTTGAATGCAGGTTTTTATCCGTTAAAAGTTCGTAAGCCTCATCGAAGTCATCACAGTCCTCAAGCAGTGAAATTAAAGGCGAAAGCATCTGTTGAGCCTGTTCATTTAATTTCTTTGTTGAAATAAACTCAAGCAGATTTTCTATCTGGTCTTGCCCTGGAACGGACGGCTCGTTTTCCTTGAATTCCTTAAACTGAGAATTTGTTGCAGGGATAACATCTTCTCGGATATAAAAATCCTCATCTTCAAGACCGTATGCCTTGATAAAATAATCTTTCGTAAATTTAACACCCGTTTCAGACAAAATTTTATCCCTCTGAGCAAGTGTCAAATCCACTTCTTCAGGTGCATACATTTCAAATACAGGGATCTCTTCATTTGAGAAATTGATTTCATAAATCCAACGGATAAGTTGGTTTATAACACTTTCAACGAGTTTTTTGTCTGAATCAATAATGTCCTGACGGACTGCCATGTGCGTATTTGCCGCAGCATAACTTCCTGTTGAGCCTATTTCTGTTGTAAGGGTTTGTCCTAATATGGCTTTTGAAATTTCGGAATTCATTTTGTCGATGAGTTTTTCATAAATCTCGGCAGATGAAGATTTGTTTGCCTCTTGGATTTCAACAGAAGAATCATCAGGAATAACAGCGATTGCATCCTGAACCATATCCTCTAACATATCGGCAAGAGTGGTTGTTTCTTCTCTTGATGCACCTCGTGGGTGTTTGCCTATCAAATGAGGCATTCCGTATTTTTCAGTAAATACTACCCAAAACTTCAGCCCGCCTTTTTTAAATGTTACAGACCAAAAGACACGAGATAATGTTCGCTCGCCATAAGGGTTGTTGTAGCTCGGATTATTTTGAGCAAGCAGGAACTTTTTATCCGGGACAATTTCGCCGTAGTAATTCTCTTTAGTTCTGAATTTTAAATTATTATCATCATCAAAACAAAACCATTCCGGCGGCTTTGCAATAATTTTTTCAGGCAGAACGTGTCCTGATTTTGTTTTCTTCCAAATAATCTCTAATGGCTGATAACCAAACTGCGTTGCATCAAGAATATCACTTATTAATTTATGAATATCCAGTTTTTTAAGTAATTCTTCAATCGCTACAGCATTTTTGTCTTTATCCAAACCTCGATTTATTTCCCAATCAAGAGATAAAACACCTGCTTTACGAGATTGAGTGCAGGCAAAAACATGCGGATCACAAAGCAATTCCTTATAAATCCTAATATCTTTTCCTTGTTTTCTGAGAACAATATCAGGGTCAGGGAGAATATTTGCCAGTGAATAAAAGTTTAATGCTCGTTTTCGGGTTGCAATTTCTTCAGTCAATCCTTTTTTAGAATTGGCTTTTTTAAGTATAGTTTCTTCAGTCATTAAGCCCCCGTATTCTTTTTGAATGTTGAGAGCATATCAACCATTCCAACTTTATAGATATTTTCAAGAACATCTATTTCAAAAATTTCTACACCGTCAACTACTAATTTTGCATAAGTAACTGACATTGTTGTTTCATATTCTGCATTTTCTTGAGGTTTTATATTTCCAAGCGGAAATTCTTTAAAAGTACCTATTAAAAATGCAGTAGCAGGAACTTCCTTAATTCTTCCTGTACCGTTGTATGTTTCTAAGTTTGCACGAACCTGAATCATCGTAGCTAAGAAAGGATTTGAACATACTGCCATAACAGCAGGATAAAGTGCATTCCATTTTATTTTGCACTCCATTTTATCAATACCTGCGAAAAACTCAGCTGAACCAACCATCCCAAGAGCTTTATGCTCAGCCATCTTATGTTTTATCTGTGGCAGTTGAACTTCTTCTGCTCTTCCTAATAAGTTAACACCATTCATATAAACATTGGCGTTAGTTAATTTATTAATTTCTATTTTTGACATATAAACTCCCTAAGATTTTTTAAATAGACCGCAGTCCCTAATCTCCACGTCTGAATAGTGCATAATGACATACTCCTTGCTGATGGCTTGGATTAAGGGACATTTGTAGATGTTTTTGCAGTTAAAACAAATGTCCGCACAATCGGTGTGAACTTCCAAAACTCCTCTGTCATTAACGATTGCGTACATTATGAACCGCCCAGTGATTTCAACAATTCAATATTGATGAACGATTCAAACGTAATTCTTTCAGCCGGAGTCGGAGGCATAAATTCGATGTCAAACGTTAAATGTCCGTTTGCAATTTCCGTTGCAGGGTTTTTATCCTGATTGAATGTACATTTACCGTCAATCAATGCACCTCGACCGATTAACGTTCTAATAAACTGGTTTACAGTTTCGCAGATTGAATCAATTAAACCGTTATCAATCGGGTAATCCATGAATTGCAGCATTGAATATTCAACCGATTCGTGAATAATATCTGCGGTTCTTCTGACGTTTATAAAATTGGTCGGATTTGTAGAACTTGGATAAGCAGCAGACCTGTTGCCCCACGTTCTGAAACCTGAGCCGTAAGAATTGAAAACGGTTACAACACCGCATTCATTCAAAGCGTTAACTTCAGAAGTCGGGTCATTAATCATTGAAGTTAATTGCCGTTCAACCCCAACAATTCCTTGAATTTCAGTATTTGAAGGCGACCAGTGATAACCTTTCTCAACATCTTTTGCCGCAATTACACCGGCTAACCTTTGAGAATATGGCTGCAATTTTATGGAATCAGAAGTTGCATCGTATACCTTTAAATGCGGATAACAAAGGATTATACGCTCAGATGAAGTATTGAAATTGATTGTACCTTCCGGCCCACGACCTGAAATAACTTCTTGAACAGATGCTCCGACAGGTGCATCAACAATACCCATCGCACGAATTTTATTGCAGATAGTATTCATCTCGGTTACAACAGCTGTTTCCTCACAAAATACAGGAGCAATAATCGTTTTAGGGTAATAGCCGAATAATGAATAACAATCTTCAAAGGCTTTCATTCCGGTGCGTTTTCCTGTAAGAGCATCAACACTTCCGTTGATTTCGCCGACTGTAACATCTGAAACATCTTCGTGCTTTTCAGGGTCATAGACGTTTATAACAATCGCAATGCCGGCACCCTGATCGAATATTGCTTGCAGGGCTTGAGGAATAGTAAATCCTGCTTTATGATTACCGAAATACCTTACAGCCTCAATCTCGTTCATAATCAAAGTCGGGGTGTTGATTGTTTTGTACTCGTCTTCAACATCTTCAATCGGTGCAGTTCCGACAATTCCGACAACAGCAGTTTTTACTGTAGTAATTGTTCTTGCACCCTTTGTAATTTCTATGGTTTCAACACCATGAAGAAAACTTGCAGGCATATATATAAACTCCTTGGGGGTAAAAATTAAATTTCTAGATCTTGTATATTTGTTGTGGTTAGTGTGAAATTAACTCCGTATTGCCATATACCGGCTTTTTCAGAGATGAAAAAATCTTTAGAGGGACTTAATTTTGAACAGCCGTCAGGTGCAAAACCTGTAAGAACGGCTTTAATTTTGTCAATATATTCGTATGCTCCCTCGTTTTTTCTGAGGTTTCGGGTTACAACAGTAATTGAAAATTCTTTTTTATTTTCCTGAGATATAAACCCGAGTGCATCGGTTGAAGTGTAGTTACTTCCCTGATAATGCACAAGCAAAGCTCCAACAGGGTGTAATAAAATAAATTCCGCAGGCTTATCGGGAAAACCTTGAACAAGAACTTCAGGGAACGTTGTTTTTAATTTTTCGATTATTGAATTTTCAATCTCTCTAATATTCAAGCATTCGATCCTTACTAAAAAGCCTGTCAATTATTGACTTATTTGTTTTGTATTCTTCAGCATTGAATCCTGCTGTTTCAAGGGAATCGTTTTCGCTTTGCAGGGATATAACACCTTTTTGGATATCTTTGAGAGTTGAGATAGCATTTTTGTAGTTATTTTCAATAACTTCCGGCATTTCATCTCTCATACGTCTTGAATACAGGCGGTGAATGCTTAAATCAATGGCAAGAATTCTGAGTAAAGGAAAATGGGCATCTAAGGGTAGAGTGTATCTGCCACGAAGATACCCATCGATGAGCGTAGAAGAATAAAGGATAGCCTCTTGGGCAACGACACGATCGACAGCTTCTTGCCCATCATCAGAAGTGAGCTGGATAAGAGTAGGGGTAGAGGTTTGTGTTTCGATATCGTCAATCGTGCAATAATCCATTTTTAACCTTTCAAAATTCTTATTTCCTGACCTGCGGTTCCGGCATCAAGGGCATAGCCGTTTGTAATGGCAGAGTCTGCAACCTTAACAGCTTTACCTTCTGCATCAGATGCAACGGCATCTCCGACAGCGATTGTTCCTGCGGCTTCAACAAGCAGAATTCCTAAAACCGCAACAGGTGCATATTCACCTTTAGCGGTTGAAACATCCGAAACACCGAGAGCTTTAGCACCTGCGGCACAATAATTGCCGTCAAATCCGATAAATCTGTGTTGTTCCAAATCCGCAGCAGCAAGAGTAGAATCAATTAACAGAGGTTTGTATGTTTTATTTGTTGTCATCAGAACCTCCTTTTTCATCAGCTTTTGATTCTTCTTCCGCAGTTACGGTTTGAGATTCAGTTTCGGTTTTTGTTTCTGCTTTTGTTTGATTTTTAGCAGAGGTTTTATTTTCAGACTTCTTGTTTCCTGTTGATGCAGTTTTAGAAGTCTGAGTCTGTGCTTTAGATTTTGCAGGGGCTGACTGATTTGGCAGAAGTTCCACAAAATCTTCAAGACGTTTTGCTTGAGTGTCATCAAGTTCAATGGTTGAACCTTCTTTATACACAGTTTTATTGTGCATAATTGAGGTATGCTTAACTTTGTACTTCAGAGCCATCAGAACCTCCTTGTCCACTTGTTTGTGATGTTTTTGCTTCACCGTTTACTTTTGAAATTAAGTACCCGGCTTCAGCACCGACTAAAAACGGTGTATAAATGTCGGTAGCCCTGATATACTTAACTTTGTTGCCCTCTTTTTGGTATTCATCAATCTGCAGGGCATCTTTTTTGCGGACAGTGTAACCGTAAGACGGATCGTATTCCGTTCTTGAATTGCCAAGATTTGGAACATATGCAAGCACAATATTATCCTGCCAGATTCTGACAAAATTTCCGTCTTTATCCGCAAAGATTGATTTTCCGATGAAAATGTTTTCAATCTCAAAAATTTCTTTTAATAAATTAATTGTTACTAATTTATTGAGATTGTCGGAAATTAAACCTTTAAGCTGAGGGTGTTTTTTGAGGGTTTTCCACGCTGCTTGCCCTATAATCATAGTGTTCGGGTCTTGAGCAATTTTAGAGGAAACCGCATCTTTGGCATCATCGATTACACCCTGCGGATCAGAATTTTCATCGGTAAAACAAGATGTGCCGGACAATAAAATTTTGTTGCCGGTAGGGTATTTGTTAGCATCTTGAGCCAAATCAGCACACTGTTTTTCAAGTTTCAGCTTCAAACCTTCCGTTACAACATTAGTTGCGTGAAGTTGTAATTTAACTTTTTCCGCTTCCTGCTCTTCACGATAGTCAATCGGGTATGATAAATCGTGTTCAGCGAGGGTAGTTGTATGTTTTTTGAAACCTTGCGGCGAGATAACATTTGAATTCGCTCTGATAGCACGTTCGGTATCGTAAAGATTGAACGCTTCCTTGTTGAATTCAAAAATGTCAATTTTTTCTTTCTCAGAAGTAATTTCAGGGAACAGATGCTGAGCCACAAAGGCATTATTACTGTAACCACGAGCGACCTCTGAGAGATACGCATTTATGCGTAATTCTTCAAGTCTTCCCATTTAAACTCCTTTTATATCAATGTTTCGGGGTATTACTTATTTAATTTGAGCAGTGCATCCTTAAATGAGATGTTTTCTTTTACAGAAAGAGCCTTAGCCTCTTTGAATACCTCAAGGCTTTCCTCATCTGCGTTTGCAAATTTTTCCACATCTTCATTTGTTTGATCTGTTTGCTTTTCTTTAGTGGCAAACTCACCGTATTTTATTTGATTCGGCAGGGACTCAATAAAAGATTTGAAGTCGAGAACGACTGTTGAATCCTCGCCGAATTTTTTGACATTATCTAACTCCTGAAGAACGGATAAGACAATATTTTTGTTTGCAGGGACTAACGTTCCTTTTTCAATTTGTTTGTCGATGAATTCTTCAAATTCTTTTTTCTTCAAAGAAGTTTTAATGTCATTCAATTCTTTTTCGATTTCTTCCTTACCCTGAGCTTTTTCTTTAAAAGTTGCGACTTCATCGGATAAGGCAGAAATTTTTTCTTTTAAGGATTTGATTGTTTCAAGTTTTTTGTTTGATTCCTTGAATGTTGTAAGCTGATTTTCAAGGTCTGCAACCTGATTTTTCAAATCTTCAATTTCTTGTTCCGAAAATTGTTCCGGCTCATCTTCAGCATTGAATTCAAAAGTATCAGCTTCTGATTCCATAAATTTGATAGGTTCTAAACCTTTAACCTGCGGAATAGCAGCACCGAGGAATGAAACGGCTTTAAGGTATGCACCTTTACCTTCAAGATTTCTGTATAATTCAACAGAAACTTTTTTGTATTTGCCGTCATTGACGTCTTTTTCAAACTCTTCCGGCACTTCTTTAAAACTCACTTTGAGTTTATCTCCGTCAGCTTTTACGGTATCAACCCATCCGTAAGCGGGTCCTGATTGCTGATGGTCAATTGTAATTGGTGCTTCACAAAATTGCGGATCATAGTTTTTTGCAATCTGTGCGATTTCTTTTTTTGTAAACTTCCCTTGGGGGTAAGTTCCGGCTTTAAAAACTTCAAAAAATTTCATTAAATTAATTTCTCCATATTACACTTTAAAGGTGTCCTTTTAAAAAACTGTATATTCGGAGTATAAACGTTGTGGCTTAACGGTTTCAAAGGCATAATGACAGCAATTTTTACATGTAAAAGTTCACTAAAAAATTCAATGTACTAAACACCTTGAAAAACTCTCCTTATAAGATTTAGACTGCAATATATGAATTAAAAAAAAAGGACACCTGTCCTTTTCTTTCGTTTCATCCTGTTAATAAATAGAGGAGTATTATGGATTTTATTACTCAAATTTCCCCGTTAATAGAAAACATTGGTTTTCCTGCACTGGTGTTTGCCATCTGGTATATTTACCACCAATCACAGGTAAAAGCATTTGAAACAATTATTCAGGACAACTTTGAAATCTTAAAAGACCTGTTGGAAACAAATCAATACCACGCAGCACTTCTTTCAAGAATCGAAAGTAAAATCGACAACAACCTCTGGTGTCCGATTTTAAAAAAGGAGGTTCATTAGATGAATCCTGAAAGATTGCAATTAAAAGGAATGCTTGCCGAAAGCAAAAAAAACTTCCGTACTTTAGATACGGAAGCTTCAGGACTTGTTATATTAATTCGTGCTCTTTTAAATCCATACGAGGATATTAAAAATCTTGATATGGATAAAGTATTTGTTTCTGTAAAAAGACTCAAAGAAATAACGGAAGAAATGCAAACTCTCAACGAAAAAATAAAAAAATTGGAGTCTGAATTTGAACAGTAAAAAACAAAGTTTATTATCCGAAGCAGAACGGCTTTTTATATATGAGTATTTACCTGCCGCTGTTATAGCACGCCGACTTAATCTAAACCGAAAAACAGTAAATACCTGGAGAGCCCAGTATGAATGGGATAAAAAGCGTGCGGCATTTTTAAAATCCAAAATGTCATTTCATGAAGAATTATACGAATTTGCCAGAAAAATTATGCATGAAATTTCAGAAGAAATGGATGCCGGAGAAAAAGTAGATCCAGCAAGAATGAATGCTTTGTGCAGATTTATCCCATTATTCACAACCTCCAAAAAGTATGAGGACACTATAAAGAAAAAAGAGAAAGAAAGCCCCAAAGGCTTAACCCCTGAACTTATTTCTCAAATTGAAGAAGAAATTCTCGGAATAAAACAACCAGATGCCGACCAAGAATAAAACCCCGTTTTTTCTGCCATATCAATTAAGATGGCTGAACGATAATTCAAAAGTAAAAATATGGGAGAAATCCCGAAGAATTGGTGCAACTTATGTTCAAAGCTATGAGGACGTAAGGGATTGCGTCAAACGCACTGTTCCTGCTGTGTGGTTTTCATCAGCCGATGAATCTGCCGCTCGTGAGTACATTGACTATTGCAAAATATGGGCGAATTTATTTAATGTTGCCGCAAAAGACCTGGGCGAACAGGTCTTGGATAAAGAAAAAGATGTAAAAGCCTACGTTATAGCTTTTTCAAACGGCACAAAAATTCACGCATTATCTTCAAACCCTAAAGGTTTTCGTTCCAAGGGTGGAAAAGTTGTACTTGATGAATTCGCATTTCACAACAACCCTGCTGAACTTTGGAAAGCGGCACGACCTTGTATTACGTGGGGATATCCTTTAAGGATTCTTTCAACTCATAACGGTCAAAGCTGTCTTTATTACAGATTCTTGGATCAGGTTGAAAAAGGAAAATTAAACTGGTCGCATCACAAAACCCCGATTCAGCTTGCAGTAGATGAAGGCTTGATAGATAAAATCTACGGCAGACCGACAACGCAAGCAGAACGTGAGGAGTGGCTGAATGAAGAGCGAAAAAACTGCTTTGACGATTACACGTGGTTACAAGAATATTGCTGTGTTGCGATTGATGAAGCGTGTGCATTTCTTCCCTATGATTTGATTTCGACTTGTGAGATGCCGGATGTTTTAAAATCCCTTGATGAGATAAAAGGCGATTTGTATGTCGGAATTGATATAGGGAGAAGAAAAGATTTAACCGTTATCTGGTGCTTGGAACGATTTGAAAATTCAAAATACACAAGAAAAGTTAAAGTCTTGGAAAAAACACCATTCCATATCCAGTACGAAATTATTTCAGAAATTCTGAGACACCCGAAACTCCGCAGATGCTGTATTGACTCAACAGGTATCGGAATGCAATTAGCAGAAACGGCACAGAGAGATTTCGGGAAATACAGAGTCGAGGCTGTAATGTTCACGAATAAATCTAAAGAGGAGATGGCATTTAACCTGAGAACTAACTTTGAAGATAAATCAATCTTTATTCCCACAGACCACGATATTCGTGAAGATTTACATTCAATCAGAAGAGTTGCTACAAAAGCAGGAAATATCCGCTTTGATGCAGATACCGCAGAAGTCAACGGACACGCTGACCGATTTTGGGCATTGGCACTGGCTCTAATTGCCTGCTATGTGCCGTACTCACCTGTAGAAATCGAAACAAGGAGAAGATATGAAACATTAAAGATGACAGAAAATTTCTAAAATCGATTTTAAGCCGTTTAAATTTACTCGGATGATAATTTATACCACCCCACACTTAAAAATTCAATACAGCGGTTTTTGAACACTTTTTGAACGGGGTGATATATGAATCAAATTAAGGAAAATTTCACTAATAAAAAATTTATATTTAGGAGACAAAAATTATGCCAAAAGAATTAACATTACCATCAGGAAAAGTCGCAATCATTGAAAAAGGCAAAGGTAAAGACCTATTGCAGGCTCAAATTAAAGCAAAGACTTCCGATGAAATCCCCTACGCTCTTATAGCCGAACTTGTTGAAATTGATGGACAAAAACTCGTCTACGAAGATATTCTTGAAATGGACTTGGAAGATGTGTTAGCACTTCAAGGTGAAATTTCGGGGAAGTTATCAATGGGGAAAGCGAAAGAAATCCCGGCGAAAACGGAAGAAAAAACAGAGATAGTAACGGCTCTGACATCTGCTCTTACCTCCCCGACAGCCAAAGCATAATCCATTTATGCAAAACCACCGGATGGCAGTATTCGGAAATATCCGAAATGCCAATCCCAACTTTAGCCTACTGGTGCAATCAGTCAATAAAATACACGAATAAACGTAACGAGGACTTTGAGGAACAATGCTCGATACAATGATGAAAGTATCATTAACGCTCGTTGCCTTTGACAAAATGTCGAGGGTTATTCGTGATGCCGTAAACAAATCCAATGATGAGTTTGATAAACTTCAGCGAGAAATCAAAAACACCTCAGATATGCTAGACAAACTCGGGCAGAATATGACAAAAGTCGGGGGAGCATTGACTCTTGCAGGGGGCGGACTTGCATATAAACTGGGGATCACAGAGGCTATTCCTGAAGCATTCCAAATGGAACACCGTTTAAGGGAACTCGGTAATGTCGGGCAGTTATCCGCAAAACAGCTTGAGGATATGGATAAACGTCTTGCATCAATTTCAAGATATACAAACCAGATGCGGCCTGAAATCGCAGAAGGTTTGAATGTTCTTGTGGCATCCGGTATTGATCCGACAAAAGCCCTTGATTATATGAATGTTATCGGCAGAACTGCAACAGGTGAACAAGCTGTGATTGAGGATATTGCCAGAACGGCGTTTTCTGTAACCGATAACCTTAAAGTTCCTATTTCTGACCTCGGTAAATCAATGGATATTCTTGCGATGTCCGGTAAAGAGGGGCGCTTTGAATTAAAAGATATGGCAGCGGCATTCCCAAGTTTAACAGCCGGTGCTGCTATGCTAGGTATGAAAGGGACACCTGCCGTTGCATCTTTAGGTGCTGCCCTGCAAGTTGCAATGAAAGGTGCCGGCGAGGCATCTGAGGCAGCAAATAACCTCGAAAATTTTATTCAAAAGGTTACTTCCCCTCTTGCTGTAAAGAACTTTGAGGAAGTTTTCGGAGTTAATCTCAAACAGGTTCTTTTAGATGCGGCCGCTCAAGGTCGTGATCCTATCTTAGAAGTTATTGAAATGATGACTGAACTCTCAGGCGGAGATGTTTTTAAGGTTTCGGAAGTCTTTCAGGATAAACAGGTTTTAAATTTCATAAAACCTATGATGCAAAATCTTGATGAATATAAAAGGATAAAAGCATCTGCATTAAGTGCCGAGGGCGTTGTTGATTCCGACTTTGAACACATGATGGAAACAACAAACGAACAGTTCAAACTCTTAAAAATTAATATGAAAGAGCTTGTATTCCCTCATTTGCATAAGCCGATAGAGTTAATAAACAATCTTCTGACAAAAATAAATAATAATCCTTTGCTACAAAAAGGTTTATTCGGGGCTATTATAGGAACAATCGGCTTAGGAATTTTGCTTACAACTCTTGGCACTGCAACAATAATTATCGGCAAATTTGTTGGAATGTACGGCAAATTCTTGGGTTACGCTCGTGATTTAAGTCCTGTTCTTGCAAGAAATGCTGTTCTATTATTGCAAAATGCAGGGTTAACAAGCACATCTCACTCACTTGATACAGCATTTAACATCTTTAAATCAGGAAATAAACTTGGTTTGAATCTTCCCAAACACACATTGTTAGGTTTTAGTGCTGATATAAGGCGAATTGATAATGAGATGAGAAAAGGATTAATAAGGACTTTCACCGAACTGCCTGCAAATATTTCAAAGTCCGCTCTATCACTAAAAGACTGGACTGTAACATCAATAAAAGCTATGCCGGCTAATTTTATAAATGGTTTAAAAGCGTTCAAAACAGGTTTTTTAAGTATTCCAAACCTGATTAAAAATGCAATAATCGCATTCAGAGCATTTTCTGTTACTTTGCTTACATCTCCTCTCGGTTGGATTGCTCTTGCAATCGGAGTTGTCGCTCTTGTTATTTACAAATACTGGAAACCGATTTCAGGATTCTTTAAAGGTATGTGGCAGGGATTAAAAGAAGGTTTACAGCCATTAATGCCGTTATTCCAAAGAATGGGGAAAGCACTCTCGCCTATTCTTGCACCTATCAAAGCCATTGTTGATTGGTTCAAAAAACTAATAAAACCTGTTGAAGATACAGGCGGTGCTGCTGAAAAAATGGGCGTTCGTTTTGGTAAAGCCATTGCTAATATAATCGTGAAGTTGGTTGAACTTGTCACAAAAGCATTTGAATTCGGAAGTAAAATCACAAGTATGCTTGCCGCAGGGATTATGTCCGGCATTGCTAAAGTAAAAGGCTGTATTTCTCAAGTTGCTCAAGTTATAAGAGACCATCTGCCTCATTCCCCAGCAAAGACTGGGCCGCTTAAAGATTTGCATAAGGTCAAAATTATTGAAACTATTGCATCAACATTAAAACCGTTGCCTCTCCAAAATGCGATGACTAAGACCTTGGGAGTATTTTCAGGGGGCTTAAAAGCCAACGTGAGAGGGCGCTCATCTGCACCGGCATCCATTGTTGTAACCTATAACCCGACAATCACAATTTCAGGTTCTGAATCAAAAGAAGAATTTTTGAAGATGCTTAAAAAGCATAAAGATGAAGTCGTGAACATCATTAAAAGGGAGTTTGAACGTAAGGAACGTGTTGCTTATTAAGGAGTTTTGAAATATGTTCGCTCAATTAGGAGACATAAAATTTGAACTAATAACTTATTTCAACGGTTTAAATGAAACCGTATCCTACAATTACGCTCAACACGACCGTATTGAAAACAAACCAATTCTGCAATTCTTAGGCAAAAATTTGCAGGAAGAAGATATAAAGTTAAACTTCCATCGTAATTTCTGCGTGCCGGAAGATGAGATAAAAAACTTAAAAGATGTCGCAGATGCGGCAACCCCTTTGAAATTTATCAAAGGAAACGGTGAATATGTCGGTGTTTTTGTCATTGATGAAATCGGACAAACCACAGAACAAGCCTCGCCGGAGGGCGATTTGATATCGGTTCAGGTCGATGTCCGGCTAAGAGAATACACAGGAAAAATCCCTGAAGATAAACAGGAGCAGAAAGGATTTAAAAAGAAATGACGGAGGAATTCTATTCCTATATCACTCGTGACGGAGACCGTTGGGATATGATTTCTCAGAAATACTACAGCAACCCGAATTTGTATGAGGAGATTATTAAAGCAAACCCCGAAGTTCCGATTGAACCTGTCTTGGATGCAGGAATAAAACTCAAAATCCCAGTTCTTGAAGAATCCGAAACCATACAGTTTGAACTACCCCCTTGGAAGAAATAAGCGTCAGCCGGAGTGGAGTTGGCGGAAACGTTGAGTTTTCGACAACGCAACTTAACGACAGCGACGTAGAAATCTTTGATTTCACAGGAGCAAAATGTTAGTACCTATTTTTGAATTATTTTATGAACAAAAAAATATAACTAAAGACGTTTCCCCATATGTTACTTCTATTGAGTACACAGATGTTGAACATGGAGAGTCTGACGAGCTTCAGATAACATTCGAGGATTCTGAAAAACTCTGGCAGGGAGCGTGGATACCTACTAAAGGCGATGCGTTACGTGCATATATCGGTTACGAGGCGGAAAAACTTTTGAATTGCGGAGTTTTTGAAATTGATGAACTGGAATACGACACTCCGCCTGATGTTATAACTGTAAAAGGTCTGGCTACAGGAATTAAAAAGCCTTTAAGACAAAAGAATTCTCAAGGTTATGAAAATAAAACCCTCAAACAGATAGCAAAAGAGATTGCCGATAAGCACGGATACACTTTAGTCGGAGAAGTTGCAGATATTCGTGTAGATAGAATTACTCAAAACAAAGAACGTGATTTGACATTCCTCACTAAACTTGCGGAAGAATACGGCTACATCTTCAAAATTGCTGAAAATAACCTTGTTTTCTATGATGTCAAAAAACTCAAAGGAGCAAATTCTACTCAGATATTTTATAAATCCGATTTGTTGCATATAAATCTCAGAGAAAAAACTTCTCAGAAATATAAAGCAGTTCAGGTTTCATACTTCAATCCTAAAAAGAAAAAGGTTGTTAAAGCTACTGCTAGAAATGAAAATGTCAAAAAAGGCGATACTTTAAAGATTACCGTTCGGTGTTCTGACAGAAAGCAGGCTATTGCAAAAGCTCAGGCAGCACTCTCAACTGCTGACACTAAAATCGAGGGTTCTCTTGAATTTACAGGAAATCCGTATTTGATTGCAGGGTCAAATATTGAACTAAAAGGAGTCGGACATTTTTCAGGCAAATACCACATTAAGCAAGCCCGGCATGTGATAGACAGGGCAAGCGGTTATAAGACTTATTGCGAGGTGGAAAGTGCGTGAGCAGTGTGTGAAGACCGAAACGGCTTGCGTAGGCAAGGCGTTGGAGGTCGTAACCGTTCTATACCGACGTAGGAACGCAGGCGAAGCCGAGTACCACAGGAGGAAAAAGTGTTAAGGTTTGGAATTGTATCACAAATTGATCCAATAAATGTTCAGGCTCGTGTAAGTTTTGAAGATGATGAGTCAACATCTTTTTGGCTTCCTGTTCTTCAAACAAAAACATTGAAAGACAAGTTTTACGCAATGCCGGATATCGGAGAGCAAGTTGCCTGCCTTATGGATGAAAATTCTGAAGACGGAGTAATCCTCGGAGCAATTTATTCAACTGAAGATGTTTCATCCACGCAAAGCGAAAAACAATTATCTGTAAACCTTGAAGACGGCTCATATATAAATGCTGATAAAGAAAATCAGACTCTCACCGTTGCTTTTTCAAAAATAAAATTAATCGGAAATATAGAGCACGAGGGAATTTTCACAAACACCGCAGGAATAAAATCCAATGCGGATATTACGGACAAAACCTCATCAATGCAAGCAATGAGAGATACATATAATCCTCATACGCACACAGGCAATCAAGGAAAAGCAACTTCTGCACCTAATAAAACAATGTAATCAATCATCAAGATGACGACAGAAAAGCCAATAAATAAGTCCAATAAAAGGACAAACATACATTCCAACAGTAATTTGAGACTTAACGCTCCTAACCCACATTGGATTTGGATTTTTACTCAGTTGATAAAAAATTATTGAAGCAATAATCCCCAAAACAGTAAAAATGATTAACTTTATAGTCGATTTTTTCATAACAAAATACTACCACAAATATGACAAACTTAAATGAAATCACCTACGTTGACTGGCAATTAAAGCTCAACGCAATCGGCGGTGTCGCCGAGGGTGCTGATGATATTAACCAGTGCATCGCAATTATACTTCTGACTAAAAAAGGCTCTGTACCACACCGCCCGACCTTTGGTTCGGACATATATAAATACATTGATTACCCCATAAACGAAGCAACTCCAAATATTGTACGTGAGGCGACAGATGCAATCACTATGTGGGAAACAAGGATAAAAGTAGATTCAATTAATGTCGAAATCAACGAAACAAACATAAAAATTAAGGTGGAATGGGATTTAAAAGATTCCAATGCCAATGGATATACCGAAATTACACTATGACAAATCTACCGGAACCAAATTTTATAGAAAGAGATGCTGAAAAAATTACAGCGGAATGGATTGCCTTATATGAGGAGAAAACAGGCAAAACACTTCAGCCTGCTCAATTGGAGCGTATTTTAATAGATGTCGGAGCTTATAGAGAAAATTTGCTAAGAATAAAAATCCAAGAAGTAGCAAAAACTAATCTTTTAAATTATGCATCCATTGACGTTTTGGAACATTTAGGTGAACTTGTCGGAGTAAAAAAATTAGACGGAAAACCCGCAAAAACAATATTCAGATTTGAAATCGATGATATTTTGGACTTTGACATTTTCATTAAGGCTGGATGCGAGATTGAAACAACAGACGGCGAATATATCTTCAAAACAGACGAAGATATAAATCTAAAAGCAGGGAATTTATCGGTTGATGTTAATGGCACTTGCACAACGACAGGAGCCTGTGCAAATAATTATGCCATTAATTCGGTTACAAATCTGTTAACTCCTGTTGACTATATAAGTACAGTCTATAATACACAGATTACTTACGGAGGTGCCGATGAAGAAGACAAAGAAAGTTTACGAGAAAGAATCAGACTGGCACCTGAAAGTTATTCCAATGCAGGGAGTAAAGGTGCATACAAATTTCACACATTATCTGCACACCAATCAGTCATAGATGTAGAAGTTATGTCATCTTCTGCCGGTGTTGTAGATATTTATCCGCTTTTAAACACCGGGAATCCTAACTCTGAGATGATACAACTCATCACAGATTACCTGAGTTCTGAAAAAGTACGACCGTTAACAGATAAAGTAGTTGTTCACTCCCCGCAAAAAGTTAATTTCAACATAAATGCAATATTGTATCTCTATATAGATGCAGATGAAAATTCTGTAAGACAGCTTGTAAATGAACAACTTGAAAAATACAAAAAAGAATTATCTTCAAAGTTGGGCAAAGATATTGTGCCGACACAGATTATTGCAATACTAAATTCAATTTATGGTGTTTATAAGGTTGAACTTGTTACTCCTGCATTTCAAAAATTATCGAAAAACCAATGGGCAAGTCTTGAAAATATCGAAATAACAATAGGAGAACGTGCTGATGAATAAACAGAATTTATCTCCTGTTAAAGACCTATCGGCAATGACATTTGACGAGCTTTTCAGCAGGTTTCAAAGTTTAGATACAGAATGTATTTTAGTTTATCTGTTTGACAAAGTCGAAGAATCAGCATTGATACATCTGGCTGAACAATTTCACATTACCGGAAATGAAGGCTGGGCGAACTGCACAACAATTGAAGAGAAAAGAGATTTAATGAAAAATTCACTAAATTTGCACAGATATAGAGGAACTCGCTTTTCTCTGCTGCGGGTTTTAGAAATTCTCGGTTTGAATGGTCAATTACAAGAATGGTTTGAATATGGCGGTAAACCGTATCACTTTAAAATATCCATTGATATGAATAACAAGGCTTTTGATGAAACAACGGAAAAATCTTTAACTGACTTAATAGATGCCAATAAAAACGTACGTTCAAAACTGGAAGTCTTGATTATAAATCTCATAAGCAGTGTCACACAAAAATATACAAGTTGTGCAATAACGAGCGAGGAAATAACAGTATGACAAAAGAATTTTATTCAATAATTACAGATATTGGCTTAGCAAAAATTCAAGAAGCACTCGCTAATGGAACAAAATTAGACTTAAAATATATAGCTGTCGGTGATTCAAACGGAAATTATTATGAGCCTGAATTATCCCAAACCAAATTAAAAAATGAAAAATACCGAACAGAAATAACAGAATTAACGGCGCTTACAGCCAAAGCACTCATACCTGCATCTGTTGGCGGATTTTATTTAAGAGAATTCGGGATTTTTGATTCAGAAAACAATTTGCTGTTGGTAGGCAAGCAGCCGGAAACATATAAACCTGTTGAAACAGAAGGCAGTTTTAAAGAGTTATGGTTGAAGATTGTTATTGCTGCAATAAATGCAGATGTCATTGAAATTAACGTAGATCCCGCAATACAAATGGCTAGTATTGCATGGGTACAGAACTTATTTAACGGACATACGCATCCCGATTTAATGCCGATTTGGCTGTATGACACAAATGGCAATGGCTTAGTAGACACCTGTGAATATATTGATGGCGGAACCTTTACAGATGGAGAACAACTTGATATTCCACAACCGCCAAATGTACCTGAACTCATAATGAGTACAACCATTTATGACAAAAATGGCAACGGAATTGTTGATAATGCTGAAAATATTGATGCCGGCGAATTTTAATATGAAAGGATTTATGAATGGGAAAATTACAAATAAAAAGAGGCTTAGCAGAGAATCTTCCTGTTGAAGCAGAATCCGGAGAACTTCTTTTTACCACAGATACAAAAAAGTTTTATATCGGAAACGGTACTGGAAATGCCTTAACAGAGTTTGCAAACGCTGCACAACTGGCAAATTATCTTGCACAAAAAGCCGCCAAAGAGCATACGCATACTTCTGTTGAAATAACAGATTTTGACACTTCTGTGGATAACAGAATTGCCTTACAAAAAGGACAAGCCAATGGTATTGCAACTCTTGATACAACTGGGAAAATTCCAAATGCACAAATACCTAATACTTTTAAAGAGGCTGCCGTTGTAGATAACATAACCGAGCGTGATACATTATCTGCGTTTGAGGGCTTACATGCGTTCGTCATAGATGCTTCTGCTGATTCTACGGTAGGATCCGGCGGTGGTGCAGAATATGTCTATAACGGCACAAAATGGATAAAAATATCTGAATTTAACAATTTAGATACACTGGTTGATTGGACAAATGTGCAAAATAAGCCGTCTTTTGTTTCTAGTCTTGCTGATTTAGATGATTTTCCGTCTCTTGAGGGTCAGGCAGGAATGCTTTTATCCGTGTTGCCAGATGAAAGCGGTCTGGGATTTATTGCACCTTTTGACGGAAATTTTGACGGAGGATTCTTTTAATCTATGGGAACTAATATACGAATCAGACGTGGTGCAAAAAAGGATTTACCATCATCAGCACCGAGTGGAATGCCTTTATGGTGCGAAGATACACAAGAGTTATATGTCGGCACAGGAAAAGGTTTAAAGAAAATAGAAACTCCTAACGCTGACACTTTGGATGGTTATCATGCAAGTACATTTTTAAAAAGTACAAACCAGTATGTTATAACATCCGGTGCAAATACAGGGACAACAACGTATGTGTATCCGCCAAGCGGTTATACGATGAGTCATTTTGTTGCATTTATTCCAAGTATCAGAACAATTCATTACAACGGAGATGTTGATAACAATGATTCTATGTATTGCAATTGGGCAAAAGAATCATCCCGGATAAAAATCACCTGTTACAACTCGGAACAGCGTGCAAATCCGCAGGCAAACTGGCTTGCGGTATGGAGGAAATAATATGATTTATCTTTTAATTGAAAATAATAATCTCGTTGGTGTTTGCGATTATGAACCTAATATCGGTGATGACAATATACAGATTATTGAATATTCAGGCGATATTCCGAAAGAAAACATTATTTATATTGATGGAAAAATTTGCAATATTGAAGATTATATTTTCATAAATGAAAAATACGTAAAAAAAACAAAAGCCGTCTCAAATTTAATCAATACAAATAATGAATCAAGAAATTACCTTGCAGACACCGATTGGCTTGTCATCAGACACAGGGATCAGGTTGATTTAAAACAGGAAACTTCGCTGACGGAGGATCAGTATATTGATTTACTGAACAAAAGACAGGCAGCAAGAGAAAGGGTGGTTGAATATGGAAGTTAATATCCAATTTAAACGTGGTACAAAAATAAATCTTCCGGACTCTGCACCAAACGGAATGCCGTTATGGTGTGAAGACACAAAGGAATTGTACATCGGCACCGGAAGTAGTGTGGCAAAAGTTAATGGCTCTGACGGGGGCGAAACCACTTCTAAATACGACCTTGTCACAAGTCTTTCGGAATCTTCTACCGATATGCAATACCCAAGTGCAAAGTGTGTATATGACCTTATCGGGAATATTGAAACATTACTAAGCGAGGTTTAAATGAGTATAGTTGATGAAATTCAAAGAATTAAAAACAATATAGCAAATGCATATCTTGAATGTGAAACAAAAGGTGCAACAATTCCAGAAAATAAAAATAGCGAGAATCTGCCTGAAACGATTAATTCTATTCAAAATAAAGGAGTATCATCTAAGCATAATATTACGATGGACAATATATTCGGTGATGTTGACTCAGATGGTTTATTGCAGTCACCCGCAGCAGGTAATTTAGTTGCAAGTGGAATTATAAAAGTTGATGATTATAAATTAGCTTGTAAATTTGGCGGCAATGCTTGGGGTGTCACAAGACCTCAAGGTCTTGCAACTATATTATTTCCCGATTTAACTTATATAGGGAATGCGGCATTGTCATATTTTTGTACATATTCAACCGATTTAGAGTCAGTTTCTTTTCCTGAACTTGAAGAAATTGGGCAATGTGGGATGTATTGTGGATTTCAACACAATACTAAACTAAAGTCAATTTCATTTCCGAAATTAAAAAAATTATCTGGAATGTATAACAGTTTAAATTCTGTTTGTGCTTATTGTACCAATTTAGAAGTTGTTAATTTAGATAGTCTAACTAATCTTACGTCAAATGCTCTTTGTTCTGCATTTCAAAATTGTACAAAATTAAAAACATTATCTTTTCCATCATTAACTCCTCAAAGTTTCAATAATTATGATAATCAGTTTTATAATATGCTGGATAATGTCACAGGGTGTACTGTACATTTCCCTTACGCTATCAAAAAAAATATTGAAGAATGGGAAGATGTTATTTCTGGTTTTGGTGGCAAAAATACTATTATTTTATTTGATTTACATGCTGTATATTTAAATTTTATAAGCGATAAACAAAATATTAAGATTTCAGTAAATAATGAAATTTTTACTGAAATGAGTGGGTACGCTGTCGCCGGAAATGTAGATTATGCTTGTTATTCTCAAGATAATAATTTATTACTTTTTGAAACTTTAAATAATTTGGAAGAAAATACTGTTGTTGATGTTAATGTAAACTTTACTCAAACAACAAATAAAGTAACATTAAATGTTGGGATCAGTGGTTTAGATGTTACATTTTATGCAGAAAATCTCAAAATACAGGCTGTTGAAGAATCAAATGGAAATTATGTTTTAAATGTTATTGGGAAAAATAAAGATATCAGTTATTACGTTGATGGTGGAAATAACTATTCTGACGCAGAAGGAGTAATAAACTTAACGGGAGAAAACATAACACAAAATGCAGAAATACACCCAGTAACATTAAAAACATTTGTCAGTCCTAATCTCACAGAAAACGGAGAATTAGGTGGTGAAAGTTTTGCTGTCGCTAGCACAGGTGAGGTTAGCTCCAGTTATAGTGCATATAAAGTTTTCAATGGAAATAAAACCGACTATTTATGGGCAAGTGATAAAGTTAATACTATTACATTCTACAATCCCCAACAACTTAGAGTATCAAATTTAGTTATTGAATATTATTCCAGTTCTTCAACTTATCTGCCGGCAAGTATCACTGTTCAGGGAAGCAATGACAATATTAACTGGAATGAACTTGCATATTTTGAATATTCAACAGAATTAGTAAGAACTCTTGAAATAAATAGTTCTAGATTTTATAAATATCACCGGCTTGTTATGCCTGAAAAATCTGTTTATTTAAGAATTTGTGAAATTGAAATTAATGCAAATTATAAGGAATAGGGAAATGAAAATAAAAACAACATATATAGGGAAAACAGCTAGTGGTGTAAGTGCTATCTGGTGTGGATTTAAACCTGAGAGTGCTGATATTACAAGAGAATACAAGATATTAAACCCTGATGATGGAAAAATTCTCAAACACAAAGAATCAGGCAGAGAGTATAAAAAAGTAATACTCTCAAATGAAGACAAAATAAATGATTATGAAGAAATTGATGGAGAAATGAATAATGACCTCACTATCTAAAATTTGCCTGCACTGGACAGCAGGTACAAATACCCCATGTGCCGAGGATTTAGCGGCATATCATTATTGTATAGATAAATACGGCAGAATCTATGCAGGAAAACACCAACCTGAAGACAACTTGAACTGCTATGACGGCAATTATGCAATGCATTGCGGCGGAGGAAATACTGGCTGTATAGGATTATCTGTCTGCGGAATGGCAGAATTTACATTAGATAAAAAGCAGACAAAATATCCGCTTACACAAAAGCAGGTTGAATCTTTATGCTGCCTTGCAGCTTATCAGAGTGTAAAATACGGGATTTTAATCACAGAAAAATTTGTATTTACGCATTATGAATTCGACCAAAGACGTGCCAAAAACAAACGTGAAGGCAAGATAGATATTACTTATCTTCACTACTTGCCGCATTTATCCCCGAATAGTGTCGGAAAATACCTCAGACAAAAAATATCCTGGTACAGAACCAAGATAAAAGCAAACAAATACAAGTTTATTAAGAAAGGAGACTATTATGAGTTTATTCTCGTGGCTTAAAGACTGGAAAGTTTTAAATGAACTGTGGGATTTGCTTGAGCCTTTTGTAATTAATCTTGCAGAAAAGAATGTTCCCAAATACATCACCAAACTCTATGAAAATCTTGCAAAAGCAACACAGCCGGCTCTTGACAGTTTGAAAAAGCTGAAAGAAAAGATTAAAACTTCACCGAATGCTCTGGATGATTATTGTTTTAATCAAGGTGTTAACGCTATTGAAACATTTGCAAATCACCTCTTAACCGTAGTTGCGGATTTGAGGAAATAAACAGATGTGGTTTTCAGCAATGATTAAATCTTTATTTGACTGTATCTCGCAAATAGCGAGGTACGGTCAGACTAAGATTGAAAATCAAGAGGCTTCCTCAATTATTCAGGACAAAGAAGATTTAGAAAAAGCCGGCAATTATGCAGAGCAGATTATTGAAATCGCTCAAAAATATAAATCTTCAATGTCTAAAAAGGATCAGCGGAGACTGAAATCGTTAATTAAAAAATTTAATAAGGTGGATTGAATATGTCTTGGAGAGATTTATTAAACGTACAAAATGTTGAAAAAGGTTTCTTCGCCTCCTCAAATTCCTATGGCATACCCGATATTATTCCGGATGAGTTTGATGTAAAAGAACTCATCCCTTATCGGGTAGATTCTAACAGAAACGGAACGGCACACTTTTTCTTAGATGATTACAGGTTTGAAAGGTGTTGGAAAAACGCTGATTCTCAAATAGAAGAATTGAAAAAATACGATGGAGTTTTGTCTCCTGATTTTTCAATGTACACGAATTACCCCGAAGCGTTTCAAATTTGGCAGGTTTACAGAAACCGTTGGTGTGCCGCTTACTGGCAAAGTAAAGGAATAAAAGTTATTCCTACAATCAGTTGGTCAACGGAGTCCAGTTATAAATACGCATTCCTTGGTATTCCTAAAAATTCTGTTGTTGCAATCGGAACAGTCGGAATCCTCAACGATAAAAATGCAGAAAAACTCTTTATGCAAGGGTTTAAAGAAATGTTAAAACAACTTGAACCAAAGCATATTTTGATTTATGGAAACAGACTGACCGAACTTGAAGGATACAAAAATCTTCAATGGTTCGAACCCTACACAAGCAAATGGAATAAAAAGAAAGGCAGGTAAAAATGGGCGGTCGAGGATCAGGAGGAAGTAAAAATGGCGGCGGTGCTGCCTCAAGAAATATCGGAGAAGGTATAACAGACAAAGACGAGCTTATTAGATTGTATAACAGTATTTCAGGAAATCCAGCTTATACAACTGAAGAAAGAGTGCGAGCCATGGAGTCTATCAAAAAAAGAATTGATGAACTTGATGCTAAAAAAGCAGCAGATTTAAAACAAAAACGTCTTGATGCTTTAGCCAAGGCTCGGGCTAAACGTGCGGAAAACCTCAAAAACGGTATAAAAACAGAAAAGAAACCTCGTGCTAAAAAGGCAAAAATGTCTATGGACAGCACAGTTTCTAATTTGAAAGATGAATTAATAAGTAAAGTTTCAACTGATGGATACATTCGCCGAAGTGACTTTAGAGTTGAAGATTATGGAGATTTCATAAATGTTTCAGTTCGAAGTCTCGGTAAATGGAAAAATCCTTCTGATGCAAGAGATGAGGAAGATTATGATTGGCAAGTCCTGCATAAATCAAGTCGTTCTCAAATCGATAAAGTAGTTAAACGAATATCCAGACAATCCGGCAGAAAACTTTCTTGGTCGCAAGAAGAGAAAAATTGGATTGGTGTAGATATTCCAAAAATGAAAGGAGACTAATATATGGGAGGACGTGGATCAGGCGGAAGTCGTGGCGGTGGTGGAGGCAGTGCCTCTAAATCAACTACGGCAAATGAAAAAAATATGGCAAAAGCTCAGAATTATCTTGCTAAAGCATATAAGTATCAGGATGAATATGATGACTACTCAGATTTTGCTAATCATTATAAATCTCTGGCAAAACGCTTTAAAAATGAAGGTAATCAAAAGAAAGCTGAATATTACGAAAGACATTCCAAAAATTTTAAAGACAAGGCAAATAAAATAAAAAGAAAACTCAATAGAAGTAATAGTCAAGCTGAAAAATTAGGAAACTTAAAACAACAGAATATCCCTAAAAGTTATCAATATGAGGGAGAACGAGGCACAAGACGAGTATTTAAAAGTCCACAAGCCGCAAAGGAACGATGGAAACAAAGCACAAAAGATATGGTCAGCACTGCTTATAAAGATCAGCCTACAATTGTCCACGCTCCTAAAGGCGGATACAGCGTTGTACCGCATGGATTGGTAAAACGCAATAATTTAAAAGAAATCCGCCCTTATGAAATAAAAGATATTGATTAAATTGTGTCTGAATGATACGGAATTGAGAGTAATGACTTCCAATTCTTTCTCTTCAGAGCGATGAATGTGGTTGTTAATAAATAATGGAGGTCAATATGACAGAAACAATCACAGCAACTGAAGTTTTAAAAAGCAGACAAAACTTCTCAGATTACATTGAACAAAATGCAGATACGGTAATCAAAAATTTACTCAAAGATTATCCGTCCAGACCGTTACAAATTATTTATCCGCAACTTACACAAAGCTCAGATGGTTTAATGGAAATTGTAAGGCAATTAGAGGGTAATCAAAAAGCGTATATTTTCTGGTTTATCGTCAACGAGAAAGAAGATTTAAAAAATATCGCTTTAAAGTTAAATCTTTTTTTCGATAAAAATTACTGCGGTATATTTATCATTAAAGCAGTTTTAAACGAGGATAAAATAGAGTTTGAACCCGTTTTGAAACCCGAACTCGTTGTTAAGCAAAAACGAGAAGTAAATACAAATACACCATCAAAACAATTACAAAAGAAATATTGGGACAAATATATTGAACTTTGTGATGCAAGCGAACACCCCGAAATGCAAATAAGTGAGGGTTTACCAAGACATTATCAATATATCTCAATAGGAAAAGCAGGCATTCAAATTTTACAAACGATCAATACCGCTAAAAATTATGTTGCATCTGAGATTGCAATCAATAACAATAAGTCAATTTATGAATTTTTCTTTGACTTAAAAGATAAGATAGAGGATGAAATTGGCGAACTAGAGTGGTATTGCAAGGATAATACCAAGTCCACAAAAATAAGAAAAGTCTTTGAAATTGATGTCAATAATCCGGAAAACCACGAAAAGGCAATATTAGAACAAGTAAAAATGGGGGCAGAGTTGAAAGCCATCATTTATAAATATCTATAACTAAGGGGGAGATATTCTCCCCCTTTATAAATAACCCCAATCGGGTAATAGACACATGAATAATAAAGGAATAGGATTGAACTATGGCACAAAAAATTATTGTAAAAAATAAAAGAACTCGTGAACTCTTGGAATTAACCCTGCCGGAATTTAAGGAAAAATTTAAAGCCGAATTAAAAACGGCTCTTGATAATTTTGAAAAGCAAGAAAGCCGGAAAAATTTTCTGCCGTCATTTGTTAAACCAAACAATAATTTTGAATCCGATTTTTACTTCAGCTTGCGTTGGAATTTCAATAATTTACAAAATTCAAACTGGTATATTGAACGCATCCTTTAATTAATGTGTCTGAATGATACGAAATAGGTGCAATAGACTTGAATAGTTGCTGCTCCTATTCGATTAATGTTTGTGTAAAACAAAGAAAGGACAAAAAATGAAAACAGTCATTACAAAAGAAATCGAAAAATTATTGAAACAAAAAGCCGCAATGATTTTGAATTGTTTTGGCTATGTAAATTTAAAACCGCAAAACATTAAAGTACTTGATTACAGCAATTACACAGGATTTTATGAATTTATACTTGTTGAATTTGAAAATATTAAGATTCAACTAACCTATGAACATAATTACGAAACAAAAAGTTGGAATTTATTAGATAGAACTGAAGAATAGAAAGGACAAATTCATGGTACTTGAAAAAGACAGAACATTATTTGGAACAAAGGTTGTAAATTTCAAAACAGAAGAACTAGGATTAGTTCTTTATACTTGGACTAATGTGTATGCTGATAGTAATGTTCCATTTGCAACTTGTGTTGATAAAGATGGTAAAAAATATAATATTACTATGGATTCAATATCTCCGGTTGACGAATAATTATTTTATATTTAAATCGCATAAAAATTCAATATAAATTAAAATTTTATTCAAGCAATAAATAAGTTCTGCGTTTCCTATTGGTACTGTTTGCGGGTTCCCATGACGAACATCTGGATATTGTTGGTGTATCTTATCCCATATAGATAAACCATCTTTTATTAAAAAATCAGGAGCAATCTTTAAATTCCTTAGTTGCGATGTTGCATCTTTTATATCATTTGTTTGGGTAATTTGTCTCATTAATGCTTCAAGGGCAGATAAACCATCCCTTAATGCATCTTTCTTTGCTCTGTCGGTTCCAGTGTTTAAATTATTTATAATTTGCCTCAAATGTTCTTTTGCTTGCTGACAGGGATTATTGGGAGTATGTAAGAGGGTTTCAGCCCTTTCTATTACACTAACTCCACATTCTTCTTTTAAAACCCAAGTATGCGAATTCAATTCCCTTAAAAACTCATACCCAATAGAATTTTTTTCTAAAAAAGAGTTTATTTCTTTGCTGGATAACCAATCTTCATCCCATAACAGTTCTAGAAAATCAAAAAAATTATTGTAACTGCTCTTAATTAATTTGCGAATACCAAGATTAAGATCTGATATTAAATAATCCCAGCTATAATTTTCTGTAATTCCTGAATTAACAACAGTGGCAATTTTATTTACTAAAAATTTTAAATTTCGACTATCACCTTGAGCAAGGTTCAATAAAAAGCCTTGCATTGCTTCTTCAATATCATCAGGAAAATCTTTGACATAAAAAACTTTACTTTCATATGTATTATAATTCGGGTGTTCATCTAAAAAAGTCATAAGCTTCCTTTCTTTTTGATTATATAAAATAAAAGCCCTAATGCAAATCAACGAAACATTAGAGCAAAGAAGTGATGTTTAAAGATTGACTATTTATCCGACTTTGGCAAGTTGTGCTTTTTGTGGAGATTCTTTTTTATAATTTTATAAATATATCTTTGAGATAAATCACATTCGATTGCGAGGCGGTTTACTGTGTATTTTCTGCCGTCATACTGGCTCATGATATATTTTTCTTTTATTTCACGAAACGGATTTTTCGGGATACTTACGGTTAATCCCGGCGAGCAGAAAATAAGGGCCAAGGCGGATTTTATGCCGGCAGATTCTGCGATGAACTTTAAGTCATCGTTCGGCATATCTTCAGGTTTTATTAAATCCATCCAAGGCTTGTAATCCATAATCTCCTCTTATTTAATGATGGTCTCATCAGTTAACGCATTACGTTAAGACGGTCAGCTTGCACTGTTAGCCGACCGTTTCGACCTTTTTAGCCTTTTGCCATTTCTAACTCTTGCTCAAGCTCATCTTCGATTTTTAATTTAGTTTTAAATAATTCACTAAGCATAACTTCTTTTGGCTTGACTTCATCAATTAACTTTGCCATTTGATGTAGGTTGTCAAAAATAACATTGACTTCTTGAGGATGAGTGCTATGTGCTTTAATGGCACAATCTGCAATTTTGATTTTTAAATTTTCAATGTCTACCTGATACTCTGTGATTTCTCGTTCTAAAACTAGTAGTGCTGTGTTGCCCATTTTTGTCTCCTTTACTTTTATTGGTCTCATCAGTTAGAGCCTTACTCTAAGACGAGCCGCTTGCACTGTTAGCAGCTCGTTTCGACCTCGTGTAAACCTTAGTCGGGAGGCATTTTTGCAGGGGTAAGCATATCTTCTAAGTCTCGTTCGATCTTAGATAAGATGAAGATTTGTCCTTCAAGAACCTTGCAATCAATTTCACGTTCTTTGGCACAACTCCAGTTATCTTTAACCAGATTTGCATCGGCAAACTTCAATTTTGCATCGTTCAAACGCTCTTCAAGGTCAATTTTTTGATTTCTGATTAATCCCATCATTGCACATTCTTTAGGATCATCAGAACTGTGAGAGACTTCTCCAAAAAATTGGTTTTTCATCATTGAACCCATTGAATCGGTTGTTTTTTCTGCTGTTAGCATCATTTTTTCTCCTTTACTTTCTCTTCTACTACTCAAGTGTGGCCGCACTTTTTTCTTTTAATTTCTTTTTTATTGCCGTTATTGCCTGAATAACTTTACAGGCTTTGGCTCTGGTCAAAAACATAATGTCATCGACCTTAAACTTTGATTTTAAAAACTTTCTCAGGGATTTTTTCGCAAATTTATCATCATTGAAATAGCAGACATCTCTCCACAATCCCTCAATCATTCTGAGTTGTGCATCAGATGCCATATTTTCTGTGCGATTTAAATCCGCATATTTTTTCGGCTGCTTAATCCATTTGTTTATAGCAACGGCTTTATCTTCAAGAATATCTACAAAAATTGCAGCTTCAGTAAATGTCAAATCCTTTGATGATGTAACGTCAAAAGACATAAGCATGTCACGATATAAATCGTCATCCATACCTATAACATTTTTTAATGCATGAATTTTTCTAATCTGAAAAGTCGTAGCCATACTTTATCCTCATATCCTCAAGCTGTAACTCACGTCCGTGCTTGATTCCGATTTGAACTCCCAAAATAAAAATGGCTAGAGCTATTAAAAATATGTGTAACCATAATGAAGTGTCGGGTTGGAATTTCTTACCGTTCATTTAATAACCCCTATGCCATTAATAATTTGGAAGTTTGTTTAATCACAGCATCATCGACCTCAGCCTTACCGTTGAATTTGGCAATGCTGATGCTGTGAGAAATTAAGTGTTCTAATCTTCTTGTGTTTCCATCCGAATACTGAAGATATGTTTCAGCCAGTTTTGTATTCTGTCCGATAGATTCAAGAATTTTTATGACGTCTTGAATTAAAATTTTGTCTATAATTTTTGTAAATTTGACTCTTGAGTACAACTGGTCATACTGATTGTTGTAACCTTTCAGGTTTTCTAACAGAATTCCTCTACCCACTAAAAGAATACCTACACCTGTTTTATCGTGGATCCGGCGAGTAATTTCTAAGGCTCTATATGGAAGATTTTCAGCCTCATCAATAATTAAAAGTCTGCCTGATTGGTTTAATTTTCTGACGACTTCATCCATCAAATCATAAACCGAACCCTTACCGGAAAGTCCTAAACGTCTGTGAATTTCCTTGAGAAGAGATTTTGCAGTGTAGCCTGAATCGCTCTCAATAAGGATTGAGTCCATAAATTCTTTGGTATATCTTTTTACGGCAACGGTTTTACCGAGTCCGGCTTTACCCACACAAACTCCGATTTTACCCTGAGTATGGCACAGTCTGCCGATTTCGGTGATGTATTTAACCGTTGAAATATCTACAAAAGGCAGGTCGCTGTTGCCGGAACGTTCGTGTTCACGTTGAATAAAATTATTTATAGCATCAGTAATTTTATCATTTTTGCCGTTGTAATTACCGTTCATCCACATACTGATTGTAGACTTAGCAATCCCTGTAGCAGTTGAAACGTATGCTATACTGTAATTTTTAGATTCCATCAAATCTTTTAATTCGGCTCTAATATCCATTGGCGACTCCTTTTAATTCTTGCTCAAGGATTTTGTCGGTTTCATATAGATAAAGCGGTTTTTCCTGCGGTTTGTTTTCATCTAAAAGCATCGACAAATCCTGCCGACCAAAAGCATCCATCTCCTTACTTTTGCGAATAACCTTGTCCATATTTGTATTTGCAATTCGTGAAACTTTTGGTTTAATTTCTTTTTCAACGCTTGCGTATGCGGCTTTATAATTTGCACATTTTTCTTCAAGGCTAATCTCACGAGTTTGTTTAATATATGATTTTGCAATCTTCAAACTGCGTTTTTTGATAGCCATTGCATCTTTGAAAGCTTCTTTTGAAATTTCGTCTGCGTGAAGTGCTGCAACTGCTTTGACTGCTGTAACCTTACCGATAAAGGCATTGTTGTCGGCTCTGAATACCCACGCAACCTTGAAATTTTGAATATCTCTGCGTAGGTAAACTTTCAGACCTGTTTTTGAAATCATCCAATCGGCCCAATAGGTAATACCCAATTCATTATCTTTAATTCCATTTCGTCTTATAGTGTAATTTTTAGAAGTCCTTGTGCAGAATAATTTCAAAGCATCGGATTCTACTTTTATAACTTCAGCACATTCCTGATTAAAGAGTTGATCAGGAGATAAGCCCTCGTGGTTTTTACCACGAGATGGGCGTTTATTTAAAACATTAATCACAAAATCATCAAAGACTTCTTTAAATACATCAAACGGAATAATTTTTCCGGCTTTAATCTCTTTCGCTAGTTTTTCAGGACGTTCAACAACATTTCCGCCTCTATAACCTACACAGTGTTTTGATAAAAGTTCTTTTATCTTTAAGAAATCTCTTTCTATAGGTTTTGTTTGTGCATTATATGGTAATGCAAAATTTGCTTTGACATTTAACTCTTCAAGCATACAAGTCGTTTTGAACTCATCTGCTTCAATTTTAAATTTTCGTCCACCGGCAAAATCTTTTGAACGATAATCTTTACCGTTATCAATAATCACATCTTTTGGCAAACCGTATTTTTCTACAGCATAATAGAAAGACTGGAAAATATGATCTGAATTTGGATGTCCGCACTGAAGAATCCAACCGAGCCATTTGCCTGATTTGTAATCTCTCCAAGCAGTAACCCAAGGAAAAACAACGCTGCCGTCTGAATTCAGACAGGCAACGTCTATTTGAGCGTGATCTGAAACCCACGCTTCTCCGCAAATTACAGTAGAATAGTCTCTATCAATGTAATTGCCGTATTTCCTATTCCAAGCAGATTCCCCATATCTCGCTAAATAAATACTTTGCTCAGGAACTTCACGTTCCAAACGTCTTTTAAAAGTTGCGTGACAAGGAAATTCATATCTACTAATTCCATATTTACGCATTGCATATCCTAGGGTTTGCTCCCAACAACTCCGTAGGGATGGTGCACCCTCAACTAAATAAAGATTTTTAAAATATTCAAAATAACAATCTTCAATTATTGTTCTACCTGAATTATTTCCGTATCTTGATAATAAACCATTTATTCCACTAGCAAAGTATCTATTTCTCATTCTAATTAAGGATGAATAAGACGTATGGTTATCAGGATTATTTTTATTCCAATTTTCGATGAACAGTTTTAAGGCTCTGCCTCTCAAACAAAGACTTTTTTTTATAACATCGATGTATTTGTCTGCCTGAATTCGTGACCATAAAGGAGCTTCAGAATATTTTTTATTATCAGATCCGTTGTTAATTTTTTTTGATATTGATAAAGATGAATAACGAATAAAAATTTGTTTTATATTATCTTTTGCTTCAATTTTATAAATAAAATCACCTTTATAGCAGCGATTTTTTATTGTCTTTTCTTTGACATTCAAAAGATTACACGCTTCTTGAACAGAAATCCAAGTCGGAATATTTGATTTTACTTGCTGGGTTTCATTCATTAATTGTGTAATCCTTTACTTTTATTCCGAAAATCTTTTCAATAATGTAAAGGTCAATTTCCGGACAACCTCTCTCCCCAGTCAAATAGCGGCTTACTACACTTTTGGATATATGTAAATCCATCTGAATTTCTTTTGATTTAAGATCCAAAAGAGAAAAAATAATTTTAGTTAAAACTTGTTTTTTGCAATAAACACAATCTGACATATTTTTCAATCCTCTCTTGATATAGTTAGTTGTCCTATAATCAAGCTGTATAAGATTTTTAAAAATTTTCTATAAGCCGACTGTCCAGTATTTTTGCACAGCAGAATAATGCCTAATAAGGCAATATGACTGGCTCTACCGGGAAATCTTTAACCTATAACTCAATTATATGAAAATTATTTATATATGGAAGAGGCGAAAATTCAAGAGCGGGGAATATTCCCCGACTTTTGAAAATAAAAAACAGTAATAACAAGAACAGAAAAAATGAACGAATTTTTTATATTTACTTTAAAATCGGATAACAAAAAGGATAAGGACTATTTAAAAAATCGGGGAAAAGTTTATGAAGAAATATTAAGCAAATAATAATGTATTTATTCCTGAGTATCTTTCAGAAAAATCCTTTCCATATTTCCACAACTCTTCAGCCAGATGTAAATGAAATCTATGAGCAAATGAGCGGCTTAAAACTTTTCTATAACTTCTCAAATAGATGTTTTTTATTTCTAAACGTTCGTCATTAGTATGTTTACGTGCATCTTTAGATATTAAGTATTTATCAGATACAAATAATTTGTGTTCATATAAATACAGATAAACTTTTGTATTCATATAAATCCTTTCTTGCGGTATTTTAGGGGATTTTTCAAAGTACTTAACAAGTTCGTTCTTTTGTTGTTCATAAATTATTGTCCTAAAATATTGATAAAAATTATTCATAACATGTTTTGAAAAACCGAATAAATCAATCATTTTTAAGACTTCTATATCAATACAAAAACCTTTTATTATGTAATCTATATCCGTTTTGGAATGATGTTGAAAAAATTGCGGAAGTCGTTGTTTGTTACAACCTTGTTCTTTATTATACAAATATATATTGTCTTTAAAAATAAGTTTTCCCTCTTGCACAAGAGTTAAAAGAAGTAACTCTAATACAGATTCGTCAATATCTTCTGCAATAGTTGAAATTTCATCAAGTGTAAATTTATCCAACCTTCTGCAAAGCTTTAATACTCGTTCTTTCATTGAGCAGTCCTTTCAATGTGTATTCGTCTATCTCATCAATTTTGTTTGTTTCCGACAGTTTTTCTATTTTATTAATTAACTTAACCAGTTGTCTGAATTGGTTTGTCCTTGTTGCAAGGCAGTTTATTCCATTATCTGTAAAATTGAGTTCTGTCAAGTTTTCAATAATTTCTCTAATATCTTCAGCATTAAACTGTTCAAATCTCAAAGTTTTGTACAACCTATCGACTAAATGCGGATATCTCGCAAGTTTTTTATCTGCCGCTCCCATTCCGACTAAAACTATCGGACAGGTGGTTTTATCGTGCAAATCCCTTAAAGTCTCAACCGTATGTTTTTCAATCAAATAATCAATCTCATCAACAATAATAATTTTAGGATTCTGCCTCAAATAATTTTCTATGAGTTCAAAGGTTTCCTGCGTATGCCAGTAAGGTTCTTCTCCAAGTTCCTCCGCAATTTCAGATAATAGCCATCTGCTCGTCATACCCTGAGTTGCCCGAACATATACAGAATCGTTTTTATCTGCCCACCACTGGATTGTCTGAGATTTTCCAAGCCCATGGTCTCCGTAAACTAATGCAAGTTTCGGAATGTTCGGCGGAAGTTTTTGCAACTCGTCCATCAAAGCTACAAACCGCTTGACGTTTTTTGTTTTAATAAATGTTTTCTTCATAGATTAATCTCCATATAAGTTGTAATATTCATCGCTTTTTATATAATTCGCAAGCCACTTTCTATCCTGTGGATTTGTTGTTCCGTTTGTCATAAGCCACTCGTATTTTTCATAATTTGAATTAAACATAGGCACGTTCATCTGCCGTTCACGAGGGGTTAATTTTCTTTCACGTTTTGGCTTTGGTTGTTCTTCTATTTCTAAAACAGGTTCCGGCTCAATTTCTAAAACCTGAAGTTCATCTTTAGTGAATGTCTTTTTAATTTGTTTAACAAGCCGGCTTTTAATTTTCTGCTGCCTTTGGTACTGCTGTTTGTATTCTTCCATATCTCTAACTGTGCCGAGAACATTTGCCATCGGGTGAACTTTCTGAACCCTATGTGCCACGCATAAAAATTCACCTTTCATCGAATAAACATGAACTTTTGAAAGGTCAAATAAGCTGTATCGTACATAGACCTTATCCCGAAGTCCAAGTATAACATCACTCCTGTAATGCATTCCGAGGAACGTTATTCCATGTTTATTTATCGTCCTTGATTCTGTTTTCATCATTAAATAATCGAGTGCAGACTTATTAATATCTTGTTTCCGAACAGAGTTTAATACCTCTTGAATGCTCCTTGAACGGTCATTAGGACAGGCTTTTTGATTTCTGTATTCCAGCCAGGCATTAATATATTTAATAGCATCTTGTACTGTCGGAATATTTCCTTTTGTTTGTTGATTATGAAGTTGCAAGTGCAATTTTTCATTTCTATTCATCCACGCAGGACGGTTTTCAATTGAAGTACCGATATAACTTGGCATAAGTTTCTCAAATTCTTCCTGAAAATCTAAGAAAAATCTTTCTATAACTTTTGCACGTGCATTGTATGGTTTAGCAAAAACGGAGTGGATACCTAAATTGGCATACACTCCGTTAAATATCCCCTCATCAAAATCTGCGTTTTGGAAGAATTTAGATTTAAAGGCTTTGCCGTTATCCTGATACACAACTTTCGGGATTATTCCGAGATTTAAAATAGCGTTTCTTAAAGCACTTGCTATGCACTGAGTATTTTCAGTCATCATAATTTCATAGCCTACAAGTGCTGTTGATTTCCAGTCTAAAAAACCGACCAAAGTTGCTCTGGTCGGTTTTCCTGTAAACGGATTTATTACTTGGAAGTTGAGAACGTGTCCGTCTGCAATTAATACATCTCCAACTTCTATTTTACTTATATCCCTCTCAATATACGGTTCAACCTTATCGTGGTAGGCTTTCATTCCCTCACGTCTTAGCACCCACTCCGCATAATGGTTTCTTCTAAAATGTTCCGCAAAGCGTTTGAAAGTTATATTACTCGGCAGAGCATCTTCATCATATCCTTTTTTAATCAATACTTGTTTTGCAAGCCTGATTGCCGTATTGTACCCGAATTTATTCTGATGAAGCAAAAGAACAAGCAGAACTTTTTTCATATTGTCATCTAAAATGCTGTTATACTCACCCTGTTTTGTTATTTTGTATTGGGGGATTAGAGATTCAGCGTTGCCTGTTTTCTTGTAGGCTTGTATGTATCTTCTTAATGTTCCGATTGAAATACGGCCCAGAAATTCGTATGCTTTTGGTAAATACAATCCAGAATTATACAGGTCTAAAAATTCAGCATCAGCCTCTTTTATACTCGGATATTTATTTCTGTGTTCAAGTGCGGCTTTAACAATGTTCATTCTGTGATTTGCCGTCTGTCTTGCTTTATCTGTAATAATAGGCGGTTTGTAATTCAACGGAACAATTGCCGTTGATTTTGTTTCGCATTCCCGAAGTTTTTGTTGTAATTCAGGTTCTAAACTTGAAAACAATATTTCGTATGAGATACCGCCGTTAACTTTGACTTCCCTTGAAATATATTTGCTTTCAGGTTTGTTGATTTCCATTCGGATTGAACGAGTGCTCTTTAACCCCTTAGCCTGTGCGATTTCTTTAATAGTTACATATTCATTCATGGTACACACACATTAACTCTGAAGATGAAGAATTGGAACACTACTTCCGAGCATTGTGTCGGTTTCGTATCAATTAAAAAATTTAACAGAACGGCAGAATTTTCAAAAACCTCAAACGACTCACTTGCCCAAAATAATCATACCATTTGTACCAAGCCTTAATCGCCCTAAAACACAAGCAGAAAGAGGGTTGTAATCCTTTTGCCCGAAATAATCACACCATCTGTGCCGAGTAGAAAAAGAGTAAAAAGAGTATTTATGGTACACATGGTTTGATTATTTCCTACCCCTAAAATCCGCTACACAAGCCGATTGCCCGAAATAATCGCACCATCTGTCATACGCAAAACACTCACTTTATTACAAAATCCCATCGCCCTGTCATAAGGCACTTTCAATTCTTCAAGGGATTTAACTTTTGTGTGATATACGAAATCAATGGAATCATCAAAAACAAGATCATCATCACCAAGTGCATGCGTTTTTTTGTATTCTTCAACTGCATGCTCACTGAAAACTTCGTCAAAATTTGTCGTTATAGAAGGTGATGTCATGGAAAGAGGATCACGGGATACCGTATAGTAAACAGTAAGATCCGGATATTGGTTCAATGTCACAAACCAGCGATAATAACTCTCATCCTGCTTAATTGTATATGTATCCTTTCCAAATCTGTTATCCAAATACCGGATGATCCTTTCTTGATCTTCTTTTGTATGACCACAGCCGCCGGATAAAACGGTACTGAACAGCAGGAATAAAATGACTATCGGTTTTAAAAATTTCATCTGCCCCACCTTTTATGTTACATACGCAGATATTCTCTACGCACAGAATCCCCTGATCCTTCTATAAAACAGCCGGGAGAATAGCTCCCGAAACCATTACGACGGCGCCGAATATAATCCCCAGTACACACAGGGATAAAACCATACCGGATGTATGACGGTACACCTGAACAGAAAACAAACTGTAATCTACGGGCCGCTTAGTTACGGCATTCACAAGAAATGCGCATGCTTTGTCTCTGATACGCACTTCATCATTCAAGGAAACCGTATATGTGCCGGCTTCCGCCTGAAAGGAATACAATTTCAGCCTGGACTTGCTGAGCCCGGTCACAGCGGTACGCAAAAGAGGAGCACACAAGGGAACGGATTGTCCCGTATCCCGGTTGACAAGGGTCAGTCCAAATTCTCCGAGTGGCGCTTTTTTAAACTTTTCCCCGCTGAGCCATAAGCCATATTTCCCCCTTGCAGCAAGCGTAAATGTACCTGTTCCCCTGCTATAAGGCATTTCATAAATCATTTCAGCCTTAGCAAAACGAATAACATATTTGATGCTTATAATCAACAGGAACAGTCCTGCCGGTATTAATAAACAAAATAAGTATTTCATGTTTCCCTTTCAAATAAAACTTTATAAAAGCACAAAACTGTCCGCCTGCCACCCCATTTTTTTTACAGTCAGCCGCAAGTATCTGTACAGCAATAAATCTGAGTAACCGGCTTTAAGCACAGCGGATAAGCCATAGTGAGTATTACAGCAAGCCATCCACAATCTCAATGGTATACTTCATTTCCGATCGCCTGCGGATACGGCTGTTTATGAGTTCCTTTGCCAAGCCGCAGGCCTCCGCTTCATTCTTACCGCTAAAATAATAAATACTGTTATCATCCATATCCGCTTCACTGTCCGTTGCTTCCAGCTGCAGACCGGGAATGTGCCGGATAAGATACTCATCGACTTCCCGGTTAATCTCCAACTCCCTGCTCACATGGATCTCACCGCCGCCATAATTATAAAAACAGATTCTAATCATTGTACCCCTCACAAAAACCTGTTCTTTTCGTAAGTCATATCCACCTCTTCAAATGCTGCAAACCGACCAATCCTATAACCGAATCCATTTCAGTCCATGAACATCCTGCAGCCTTAAGGAATGTCCGTCATGGCCGTTTTTCAATTCTATTCCCTTTTCTTCTACAGATATATGGGAATACCGGTGTTCCAAGCCGGCATATTTCCCTCTATGAATGTCAATCATGACACTGGTTATCGGTCTCCATGTATTGTTATTAACTGTTTCTGCCAGTAAATAATAGGCATCTAAAAACAGCAGGCCCCTTCCATACACCAAAAAGGGAAGAGCGACGTCCAGCAGCGGAAGTCTTGCCGAATAAATTCCATCTCCCCGGGGCGATACAATCGTCCGGTTCAATCCTATTTCGCTTCCGTAATAAGCAATAAGCGCATTTTGATCGCAAATATATAAGGGAACACCTTCTTCGGCTACGTAAAATTTTTCCGTGTCCACTTCCCTTTCTTCTGTTTTATTTTCAATTTTATTGGCCGGTTTATCATGCATATCAATCTGTCTCTTCAATCTTTCATGTATTTAACCCGTATCATATTGACAACTCAAACAGCCAAGATTTGTATAATATTTTTCAAGTAAAATTTTACCGTTCGACACAAACTAATTTTCACTATACTTATTTTCAATTCTTTTGTGAAAAAAAGTTCACTCTAGCTTCTTTTAACTGTCTCATTAATTCTCCTGAAATAATACGGTCTTGCTTTGGCGTTTTCCAGTAATAATCAAAATATTGCAGTGATATTTTTGCATATCGTTGCACTTGCTTCCAATAATTTTTGGTTTTTTCTTCTCCTTTAAAATCTCTTTCGCTATAAATCCTATATAATAATGCCTTTCTACTTTTAAGATTATACTTACGTGGAAAGGTATCTCTAAAATCTCTTGGTATCTTTTTTAATGATTTTGGTAATTTAAATATCGGAATATCAAAATAATAACTTATTCCCCTCGACTTAGCTGCTATTAATATACCACTGCCATCATCAATCGCAGTGGGCTTTACTGAAACATGGAATTCTTTTCGAAAATTATTTAACTTCTCATCTTGTACAAATTCCTTAAATTTTATCGAATCTGATGACAATATTCTTTCGTCTGCACTAATATATTGGTATTTGTTAAAAATAGAAATATACTCTGAATCTTGTATTTCTTCTGTAATTTTTCCATAAAGTTTACTGTCATAGAACATCACTACCTTTCGGGGAGATACTGGAAAGAAAATAACCGCACCAATCTCTCCCAGCCCAATACCATGAAATCCTCCTAAAGGATTAATAATAATTACAGGAGCATCTGATGTAAAAAAATCTACATCCGTTTTATTTTCTAAAATAACCATCTTTAAGTCATCAATAGTAAATAGGATATCTTTCACAAAATTCAAATTAAACTCAGATGTTATTTTTGTTTCAACTTTTTCCTTTATCACAGTCTCACTCAGATGACCATTCTGCATATGCGTTAACATTGCTGCAGCCATGTCTCGAGTATGAGCAAGCATAGCTTTGGTTCTACTTATCTGAAATGCCGTAAATTCTCTAATATTTTCAGTATCACATTTTGTTAGTACTTCACCACGATTAATTTTAAAAATGGTACTTCTCCATTTGTTTTCTTTTTCAGCAAGTCTGTTTTCTATTCTCCCATCTTTATCATAAAAAAACTTTTTTGAACAAATGGATGTAGTTGGAATATTATCTTTACACAAGTCGCCCTCAAATTGATAAAATGATATTAGTGCCTTCTCCTTTTTTCCTTCATTCTTAATAATCGAAAATGGTTTCATATAAAAACGAGGAACATAATGTTGGTTCTTTGTCGTTTGCATAACAATATTCACCTTCCATCATTTTGCACAGTTTCTGTCAACTTTTAATTTTAACAAGCTTCCCTTTCCGGTCACCCGGCAATTTCCGCATCCTTTACGGTTCCGTTTTTATCCATACGCACAATGATGCAGTGTCCCCAGAAAATATCCCCGTCATCATAATACGCTTCTATTGATCCGTCGTTACGGAAAGCCAATCCGGACAAGGTGATCCGATCTGCAAATTGCTCTGCCGTGATTGGTTCCTCATCAGCATCGCCCAGCCAGTCGTTCGCTGTGTCCAACATATGACCGGCAGCATAGGCGCGAAGCTGCCGATCCAGTTCAGGCACATTCATTTCGTGCTTCTTATATGCGGCTAATGCAACTTCACAGGTCTCGTCGGCCCCCTCATCCGCATCTAAGGTAAACTCACAGTCCGGTGTCTTCATTTCGTACCATTTATACTGCCGGTTTAACAGAAAGTCTCCCCGCTGTGTGTGAATGTACTTAGGCTGCTGTAAATAGGCTGACAAGGCTTCCAGATCCTTCTGACCGGCATCCCATTCCAGAATTTTCAGTACCAGGTACCGATTATTCCATGACGCTACCCTATTCTCATCTAATGGTTTGATTTTTGCTTTTCTGACTAAGAGCCTGTAAATCCCATACTGCTTGAAGTCATAGCCCCATCCCGCTTCCCGATCCGACGAAATAAGCCATGTAAGGATCCCCTCACGCCGATCCAGCGCCCCTGTTTTGCAGTCTACGGTAGCATCCGTATAGACAAGAGGCCTGAGATAATCCTTCAGGTAAGCTGCGGCACCATTGGGCGCCTCTCGAAGCAGTGCATAGATTTCAATTTCTTCCTGCTCAAACTCCTCTTCAAATTCTTTTACACGTACAATACCCATCATGCCTCCTAATTTTTTAACAACCTGTTTTTATATAAGGATACCATATATTTCCTTCACAGAGTTTATAACCGGATTCCTATTTATATCCCTTGATTTCTTCTTCTGTCATGTTCAAAAGCCCGGTTACCCACATTCCTATGATATCGGAAAGAACGGGGGCACACCTGTATTCCTTTTCTCCATCCGGGTATGTACAGGAAAAAGCAGGTTCCCTTACAGCGGCTTCATAAAACTTCATAGCCAAACCGGCTAATTGATCGGGATTAAAAGAAAGAGATAATTTTTCAGCTATGGCACTGCGAATATTATCCCAGTCCCGATTCCGCTCTTTATAATCGTCTCTTACCTTTGACACATATGCCGCGCAAAAGGTATGAAGCAAGGTTTGATTTTCATACAGATATTTACAATCAAAGTCAGAAATACATCCGGCATGGAGCAGGAACGTCAATAATTCGTCCATGTTTTCCGCTACTCTCCCGACACTGCCTTCACTGCTGATGAAACCGATACTGCCGTCTTCAAGAAAAACATATTCTCCTCCGCTGCCGTCACAGGCAAAAGCCCTGCACAGCATGGAGTAGGTTTCCTGATTTTCCGAAAACTGCACGTCCTGAAGCTGTTCATAAAAATAAATATCACATTCATGCATCAGCATGGTATTCAATTCTTTATTTTTTCCTATACTATTACAAAAGAAGCTGTCCATATATCCCTCTCTCCATACGCCTTACAGCGGATGATATTACTCAAAATATAAATAAGGATGCGCCTGTATCAGCGCATGCCAATCCCTGTCGTATTCTATAACACTTTTTATGGATAAGTACATTTATGATAACAACAATGGTCTATGGCATGAGCTGCAAGGCGATTATTACATGCCCTGCCTGACAATTCCGGAGGAAGAAAAACATCCCATTGGCATATGGGAGCGGCGCAGGAAACGGTGCGACGGCCTTCTGTAACTGTTCTCCTTGTATCAGGATTATTATTTCTTGACCATTCATCAATTATTGGAAGTGCTTTTCTTAATCCATATCAATTATTCTCCAGCGGACTTTTATCGTTCAATCATTCTTCTTTGTTTTATTTGGAATTGTTCCATCTGTTGCATAAAAAATTCCGATTCTTTTCTATCCGCAATGAGATTTACACTCATTAACTTATTTAGTTTCTTCTCATGAAACCCATAAAAAACAGGATTCCGAACTTTGATGGTCAGCTTTAGACAATTAAACGGACGCTTTTTAAATTTTATTTGTTCTATATCTTCGAGTTTAAATTTAAAATGCAATACACTCCGCCCTCTGCTTCCATAAGTATAATATTTAACGATATTATTTTCGTAAATTTCTAATTTCACTCCATTTATGAAGAGATAATATCCCATAAACCATATAAGGAGCGGAGCGCCAACCAGTACTATTGCCATAATAATTTTATCTGAAAAATCAGTATTATAACTCATAAGATGATTCAGTATCCACAGAACAATAAAAGATAAAGATACCATGGATGAAAAGCCTATCCTATTAAATGTAGACTTATGAGGATATGTCAAGATAAGTTTTGGTTCATCCTGTAAATGATCTACTCCCATAATTTACCCTTTCTCACTTATTATCTCATCTTATTTATTATTTAAATCTCAATTTATCCATCACTAAAAACGGGATTTGTAAGGCTCTTTTTTCCTCTTTGAAGCCATTTTCCATCAAAGAAAATTTTTTCTATTGCTGCTTTCGTATCGTGTAGCATAAAGAACGAGACTAATGCCCCAAACACACAGATGGTCATTATAACGTATAGTATGCTGTCCCAACACCAAGCTGCACGGACTGCGTTTGATTTCATCATTTGCGTCAAAAATCTTACCATGGCGTTTCTTCACACGCTCAAAGATTTTTCCGGTTCTGTTATGGACAGTGAGCTGACCGTCAGGATTGGAACGCGCATCAGAAGCAGTATAAAACTTCAAGGGACTATGAATATTACATTCGTCCTCTTAATAATCCTTTAGAAAGAAATAACGGCAGGCAGTCCAAACCATTTCGCAATCACACCATACAGAACCCAGGGCAGGAAAAGAAACAAAGGTGTCACCAGGAAACACACGGCTTCAACTGCCGTTATGGCTGCATCCAGAAGCGCTCCGCCCAGATAGGCTGTATCCCAACTTTTTATGGCTTGATAGAGCACCAGGATATCTCCCCTGCTGTAAGACGAAGAGATGAGTTTTTCCCGGACTTTCCAACCGTAATGGTACACAATAATCTTCCACACGGGGAGTACTTCCAACGCAGGCAGGCAAAAGAGAAACAGTACCATCCAGAAAGAGCCTCCCCAAACGGTAATGCGGTTCATGATTATATATTGAAGTATATATATTTTAATTAACATAACCAGGAAGAACAGGGGAATCAGCAAAAAAATCAAGGGAATTTGAAAGAGTCGTTTAATGTCCATCATCTACACACCGCCCTTATGTCATCACAAGTTTTCAGAAGCATAGCTCACGGTTCTTTTATCAAATCCTATACCTCCATGCATCCGCACAAGTGCAGCTCAGGAACACCAATTCCGTTCCTTAAAGCATTGGACCCCATGCTGCCGAAGCTCTTTCATCAGTAAATCCGTGGATAAATCAATGATGTGTTCATTGGTAATCCAAACTATATGTCCATAGTACACGCTGCCGTCAAAAGAAATCCACCGGCACCGATGACCATTCATTTTAATCACCCGTAATTCACCCACATAGCCGCCCAGACTCCAACGGCCTTTTATAGGAAATTTTACAAATTGTACTTCTAAAATTTCATTCAGCTTATATGTATGAGCAAACAGTCCGTATCCTATGGTCAGGCTGTCTCCTTTGAAGCGGAGAACTTTATACCGTTCCCGCGCAGGAAGAGAGGAGATTTTCATTAAATTATACGTCGCGGCTCCTATACAGACAGCCGCTATCAGCATAAAAGCCAATAATACCGTTTCCATCATTTCATACCCCGCTGATAAACATCTTCTGCTGTCTCTTCAGCCCGTTTTTCCACTTTTTTCTGCCTTCCATTATTTCCTATAGACAGAAGAAATACCATGTCTTTTTAACTCCTCCCGTAAATACGCTATGGTCCGCTCGATATCTTCTCCGGAATCGAGGATCGGGCAGAATTCTCCGGTGCGGGATCCGCTGTCAAACTGGAACGGTCCGCTTCTTGTCCCGTCTTTCATAATAATCAACATCTTTCCTGCATGAGCCCATGGAATGCGCCAGCTGTGCATGCAGGAAAAAATGATCGTTGCTATCTTATCCTTTTCATACCTGACAGAAAATAACGCACGGACAACCAGCTGATTTCCTTCTATGGTAAAGATTCCGGTGTGCAAATGAAATTTCTTCACTAAGAAATCCAGCATCCACTTAAAAATATACAGAAAACCAAAAATGAAAACCAAGCATTCAAACAATTCATCCATATAATGCCTCAAATCACAAGATAATTTACTTCTGTAAACAAGGCCTCGGAAATATCCGGCCGTTCCCTGAATCAAAAACAGATACCAAGGGAATCCTTTACGCAGAAGGCTAACCTTTCATACCTGTGCGGATCGTCTCCGCCAGCCTGGCATACCCCGGCGCGCCTTTATATTTCCGGACAGATGCCAGCAGCCTGCCGTCCGCATTTTCCTGAAGCCATAATTCGATACCGTCATATACATCATAATTGAACGTATTTTCATATGTTTCATCAAAATACAAATCAATCATTTTTTCCAGAGCGGCAGGGAGATCGCTTTGTGCCAGCGCTTCATACTCTTTCATCAATCTTTCCATTTCATCATACGCATCCGCCATGCTTTCTCCTCCTTCGGCCGCCACCGTCCGGACACAAAAAAAGAAACGAACCTTCATTTCTTAGGCCGATCCCGCAAAACGGCTCCAGGCAAAAAAGAGAGCCGCGCCTTGCAGACTCTCTTTATATGTCATCATCTTATTCATTCTTGGAGCAGCATCTTCAAATCGTACCCATAACCGGCAGTGCGGTCACAGGCAGTCTTCTGCCAATCCTCATGAGCCGTGCCGTCCTTATGGAGGAAGTACCCGGAATCCAGGTAACGGATGATGACAAATTCCGAAGTGCTCTGCCCGAAACCGTCACCCCGTGAGAAATCAATTCCATGCCCTGTATTTCTGGTCATGACGGCTTCCAGCAAAGGAACGGTCAAAGCGTTCAGGGTAACGGTCATCTTCGGCATGTCAAAGAAAAATCTTCCTTTATCCGTAGTATAGATGCACAGATTGCTGATCGTACCGTTTGTAATGCATTTGACCCGGCGGATATCATGGATGGGGATTTCCTTTTTCCCATTTGTAATCACCCCTCCGGACAGGCGGGTTTCCCTCTTTTTAAAGTAAGAATAATCCAGCGGCAAGTCCAGTGTGTCCAGATTGTCCGGAAAATCATCCGTCAGCTTATGACGGGCAAAAGCGGTAATAATGGCTTTGGTCTCCCGTATATTATGGCCGCCAGAGGTATTGTACCGATCCGTATCCAGCTCAGAAGCCATATTTTTCCAGTTCCGGCCGCGGAAAATAAGGTTATAACTGATGTTCGAATTCAGGTAACGTAAAGGCAGAATCCCATTTACGTCTTCAAAGTCCACATCTTTTAAAACTTCCCCATTGCTGTCTTTATACAGCAGACCGTTTCTGCTGACCGTCAGTACATGTCCGTCTTTTTCTTCCAGAATGACGGGCTGCGTATCAAATACAGATATCATGTTTTTCCTCCTGTGCACCTATAACGTTTTCAAAATGATTTCTATGACAAGCCCATGATTTTATTCAGCGGGATAACTCCCCTCTGGTTTTTGATTATAGCATAAACATAACGGCAGCGGTATAAATCAGATCGGCCCGTTATCACTTATTTCAAGCTTTCTGCCCGCCGGTTCATAGCGGAGTATATAGCGCCTGCCGCCGGTAAATCGGACCGTCCGCTCCTGCTGCTTTCCCTTACTTGGAAAAGACGGTATATTCGACAGCTGGTGCCGCAAGGTATATCCCGCCATTTCCAGCCTGTGCTCCCCGGGAAGAATATATACGCTCTTTCCGACCACAACAGCCGCTTTCGATTTTTGAATCGGCACGCCGTCTACAGAAAGGATTACGGCGCCGACGGCTTTCAGGAAACCGCCGCGTCTTTTCATCCGGATAAGGGCATGAGACGGATTCCTTTTCCGCCACCGCCATGCCAGCACAATACTTCTCATGTACACAAGGATGATACCCAATATAGGCATGCCGGGCGCCAGTAAAAATGCTTTTTCCCGAAACCGGGTCAGCACAAAATCCAATCCCAAAAAGAGCAGGGTTATCAAGGTGAAAATGATGCCTCCTATTTTCAGCGCCTGCTTCCAGAAACTCTCTTCATAAGCAGAGCGGAGCTCCATGATCACCACACTCATATACACAAAGAGTATGGTCCCCGTTGCTATGATCAGGAACGGCAGAGATATGGAATTACTCATGACCTTTATTCTCCTTGGATGTTTTAAAATTGGAGAAGCTTTTCTCCTTCTTTGCCAAAAGCATTTTATACCTTTCTCTTAAATCAGAAGAATATACTTTCGGTAGGTCAGATTCTTTCACTGCCTGCCATAGGGCAGCCGCCATCCGCAGCGGATAACGAAATCCCGTGTTCCTTTTATCCCGGAAGAAATCTTTTACAAATCGGTTCCACTCACAAACCGATGCGTCATACTTTGCATAGTCCGATTTCCCCCGGTATACATCCAGCATATCCTGCATGGTAAACAATCTGTCTTCTTCCTTCTTTACTTTCCGCCATGCCGCCGCCATATCCGCCGTGAATTTAAAAGGCCTGGTTCCTGTCTGTTTCGCAAAATACTCTCTGAAAAAAGCGTTAAAGGAAAAACCGCAGTCCAAAAGCGGCGTATGTAATTCTATATCAGATACTTTTTTAGAAAGGCGCGGTACATCTTTCCTTTCCGCCAATTTTCCGCAAAAGTACTCTTCTATATGATGATTCAGTTCCTGTTTGGTTCCCCTGTATTCGATCCCGATCCTTCTGCATATACCGGATAGTTCTTTACGGTACCAATAATATTTTTTAAACTCTTCATAAGAGGCCAATGTCTCAAAATCAGGCCGTTTTTCCATTGAATCCTCCTGAAAATAACGCTGACAGACAGAATGCACCTATCCGTATGATTGTCATTTTCCCTCATTAATATTGAATATCTTACGTTTCCTGTCAAATATAATTTGATAGTGTCGGCCGGCTTTCAGTGCAACGGTCTTTTCACACCGCCCCTCCTCCACAGGAAATGAAGGCCGTTTATAGCCATGCCTTGCTGTATATCCCGCCAGTTCCAGAGTGTGTTCCCCCGCGCGGATATATGCTGTCCTTCCCGCAACAACCGCATCATTGGAATATTGAACGGGAACCCGGTTTATGGAAAGGAGCATGACGCCCCGCTCTTTCCACAACCCATAGCGGTATTCCATCTTGACGACAGCATATAAAGGATTTTGTTTACGCCACCTCCGTGTTTTTCTGTAAGTAAAAGCAAGCAATAAACCTATCTCAAGTACTGCAATTCCTGTGAGCCACAAAAGAAATGACGGCCCCGCTTTCTCCCATGACAGAAACAGATTAGAAAGTGCTCCTATCCCCAACACGAGAACAATAGAAGAAACTGCAGCCGCCGTTACGATTTTCCCCTTCCCTATCGGTTTCTGATAAGACGAACGTATAGGAAAGCAAAAAGCTGCCACGATGAGAAGAAATCCCCATCCCGCCACCAATCCCAAAATTTCCGCCGGTACGCTTGAAAACATCTCTCTCCCCTTCTTTTAATTCGCCGGATCCTTCCGCATCCCCTCTTCCACAAACGGATCCTCTGTCCACAAAACAAGCACACCGGCAACACTGCCGCGACAAGGGACATGTAAAGGCTTTTCCTTTACCGCCCGGCCATCCATCTTACAAAAATCAGACTGGCCGCAGCCATTCCCGTAGCAACAGCGATCGTAGCCCCCATGGACAAAATAATGGAAAAATAGTAAAAGTCCCTCCGCAATTCGGGCACAATTCCGGAATCAAGGCGCTCGGACTGCCGGGCTTTCCACAGAATCCACCATCCAAGAGGCACACCGTTAATTACACCACAGACAATATACGCCAGAAGGAGAGCTGCCATCATGCCCACATCAGACTCATTAAAATACCACGTATTCATGCCGAGAATAACCGTAACGGCAAGCCATGCTCCCAAATCAATCTCTATCCGTTCTGTCAATGTCAGATTTTTCAGAAGCCGTCCGAGTCTCACCCGATATCTTTGCAGGGAGCGTACCGTATCCAGACCAACAAGCAGGACAGCAGTCAATACAGCGACGCTTCCCAGAAACCATTCCATACTGTCCATTCTGACGAAGCTCCTCTCATTGCCTGTCTCTCTTTACTATATGATTATCTTTGATAATGCTGCCCACCACGTCTGTTATATTTTCCGCCGCATAAGTTACACTGTCCGGATCATGCACGTAACAGAGAATCTGCCCCTCTTTCCCCGCCTTTCCGGGCGCAAAGTCCAGCATCAAGTAGCAGCTGTCACAATACTCCGCAAAGGGAAACCATTTCGTATGAAATAAATACGGCCGCAGTCTGGCGTCCGCCATCCGCTCTATATCTTCTTTGGAAAAATAATCAGGAAAATCTGTCAGCAGTGCATCCCTGTTCTGAAAGTATCCCTTTACACGCCTTATCTGTTCTAAAGACAAGAGGGAAAATGCATACTCTCCTTTTCCCAATACGCAGGGCAGCATGCTGAAAAAACCGCTGCCGTTCTTATAGCGGTAAAGCTTTTTCCAGTCTTCAGGCAGAGAAACTCCATAGTCTTCTTCAAAGGTTTGAAGCTCCTTGTCCGAAGCGCCTTTTATTTCTTCATAAGCAGAAAAATATTCTTCCTCTACAGGATCATCCAGCCCCAGTTCTTCAAAATTTTCGCATACATATATCTCTATTGCCTTTATTTTTTCTATGAGATTCATCTGCTCCTCCGTTTCAGATACACCGCCGGTCCAACATATCACTCCAGGAAAATATGCCACCAACTCAATATGTCACTCAATGGAACGCCACCGATGAAATACGCCATGAATCCCCATATCACCCACCCCACTCCGTACAGAAGCACCTTGTAAAGATAGGGCGCCGCCAAAAGAAATATAATAACTACCCCTGCTATGATGACAATCTTTTTCATTTTATTTTCTGTATTCATTCCCCATTCTCCCTTCACGAGCCGGATCTATCATATCTTCCCATTTGATGACTCTCAACTCCCGCAGCAGACATAAAACACAGGAATCCCGTCAGGACTATCGATAAGCCCGTTCCCTTCGCATTCATGTCCTTCATACTCCATTCCTTCCAGAAATACATGATCCCCCAGCTCTTTATCTGCCATCAGGTTCTGTAACTTGAAAATGAGTTCCTGCAAAGTAAATGCTTTCCCGTTATCCGCTTTCAAATGTGCCATGATTTCTACCTGCCACATATCATTATCCTTATTTTCCTCTTTCAGGTCATCTTCTTCATTCAGCCGTTCATTGTCATGCAGCTGTGCCGGGCTCCGTATCCACGCTTCATAGGTGACAAGGATTTCCGGTTCCTCCAATACAAACTCATCGGCCATGCCCTCCGACCAGTCATCAGGATACCGTTTCGCCATATACATATTGAAGTCACGGGCAAATGCATCCGGTAAGTATTCCTTTTGATTAAAAATCCATTCTATGTCGGAAACTTTTTTATACTTTTCCTCTTCCCCACTGCCCTCATTGTCCGGCCGCACCTTCAAATAATAAGCACTTAGCCGGGGAAATGACGACGGATTCATTTTTGCCAGTTGAGTCAGATCCGGCCGTAGATCCATTATTTCCAGACACCAGTCAATCACTTCCTGCGTCTTACTGCCTGTGATCGCCTTTTCAATCATTTCAAGCGCTTTCCATTGGTACAAAAACTTCTTTTCCTGCAGACGCAAAGAAATAGCGGCACAGGCATAGCCGTACCGGTAATACCACTTGGCATCCCGCTCCTGTTCTTTGACCAAGTCCAGCGTTTCCATCGCCTTTTCAGGCTGAATACTGTTATTATAAGCAACGGCAAGCTGGTTCAGCAGTTCCGCACTTAATGCATTCGTACCGACAGATGTCAGGATACGGATGACTTCTTCCGGATCAAGAGATTTGATCCTTCTTATTTTTTCTTCTTCACTCATTGACAAAAAATCTTTAAGGTTTTCCATAATTTTCTTTCTCCGTTAAAATCCGGGGAATTCATTCTTTCTTTTATATACGGCGGCTTCCCGTTTCGGCGCATTCACACCAAACGACCGGAACTCCCGGCCCGGACAATTACGCTTCCGATTCTCCCGCAAAATGACTTTCTGCTTCTAAAAGGCGATATACCAGTTCCCCTGCATCATATAAATCTTTTTCTCTCAGGCTTTCACGATTGGTATGGAAATCTGTCATTCCCACACCGACCAGGACGGAAGGAAATCCTTTCACACAGAAAAAGTTCGCATCGCTTCCTCCTCCGCAGGGCGCTGTTTTTACAGCAAATCCCGCTTCTTTGCAGGCCATGCGGAATAAATTCATGAGCGGCGCGGTTTCTTCGATACGGAACGCGTCGTATTCTTTTACTTTTTCTATTTCCAGTGTGCCGGAAGGAAATGTCCCGGCGGCATTCTCAAAAGCGGCCACCATTTCACCAACCAGCTTTTCCAATTTTCCTTCGTCACGGCTCCGTGCTTCCGCTTCCACTACACAAAGTTCGGGGATTATATTCGTCGCGCGCCCGCCGGTAATCGTTCCGATATTGCAGGTTGTCTCTTCATCAATCCGTCCCGATGGGCACGAAGCAATGGCTTTTGCCGCCATGGCAATGGCATTCAATCCCTTTTCCGGTTCCATGCCGGCATGGGCTGCTTTCCCGTGAAATGTGAATTTCATCGCGTAATGCGACGGCCCTGCGGTGAAAACATGCCCTGCTTCCCCGTCCGCGTCAAACGTATAGCCGAAATCAATATCCTGCAGATATTTTTCTTCAATATTCTTTGAACCGACAAGACCGATTTCCTCCTGTACCGTAAAGATAGCCGTAACCTTCCCGTGAGGAATGAAATTTTCCTTCATCAGCGCGAGTCCTTCCAAAATAGCCGCCACGCCCGCTTTGTCATCGCTCCCGAGAATGGTTTCGCCGCGGGAACGGTACACGCCTCCCTCAAGAACAGGATCAATCCCCCGGCAGCATTCCACGCAGTCCATGTGTGCCGTGAGCGCCACTGACGGAAGTCCTTCCGCATTTGCAGGAAAAACGGCAATCAGGTTACCGCTGTCCCCCCCTTCTACGGAACCGTTATTGTCCTCGATGATTTCCGAGGCCCCCAGCGCTTTCAATTTCTTTTTCAAAAGGTCGCACACTTCCCGTTCCCCTTTACTGGGCGCATAAATGCGTACCAATTCTTCAAACGTTTCTCTCATTCTTTTTTCGTTGACCATGCTAACCTCCTGTGACATGTATCTGTGTCTGTTGTAAAACTCATCCGTTATGAAGGAGCTCTTACTCTTCTTCGGGCGCTTCCTTGTTTTCTTTTTCCTTTTCTTCCATCTCTTTCCTTTTTTCTTCCTCCAGCCAGAAGCCTTTCCGCAAAGCATGCTCCCCGAATTTTTCCTGTATGGCGTCCATCACTGCTGCCGCTTTGGCCTGCTTTTCCCTCACAGTCGAAAAAAGATCCACCGTTTCCAGCGGCGACGCCAGGTTGGATGTCGTCACCCCGATCAGGCGCACCCCCTCATTCATGTAAATCCGTTTTTTGAGTTCCAGCGCGGCGGCATATATTTCCTCCTGCAAATCTGTCCCCTCTTCCAGAGAGAGGGAACGCGTCACTGTACGGAATGAAGCAAACCGTACCTTAAGGGAAATCGTCCGTCCCGCCAGCTTGTGCCTGCGGAGCCGCTTTGCCACCACATCGCTGTGTATGGCGATCTGCCGGTCAATGTCTGCAGGTTCCGTCAAATCCTTTTCGTAAGTCGACTCGTCTCCGATGGACTTAATCCGCCGTGACGCCTCTACGGCACGGTCATCCACGCCGAAAGACAGCCTTTGTATGAGAGACGCCTGGTTCCCCAAAACGGAAGCCAGTTTTGCGAAGGGCACTTTTTGTATATCTCCGATTGTCAAAAACCCCGCATTCCGCAATTTCCTTTCCGTCACGTTTCCTACGCCCCAAAGGCGGCGTACGGGAAGGGGCGCAAGGATTTCCTTTTCTTTCCCATAAGGGATGATACGGAGACCGTCAGGCTTATCCAGATCGCTTGCCAGCTTTGCCAGGAATTTATTGGGCGCGATACCTGCCGATGCCACAAGCCCCGTCTTTTCCTTTATTTCCGCCTTGATGGCACGGCCTACCGCCCCCAGGGTTTCATACTTTCCGCAAAGACCTGAAATATCCATAAAAGCTTCATCTAAAGAAAGCGGCTCGATTTCCACAGCATAATGCAGCATGATCTCATGGATTTCAGCTGAAACGGTTTTGTACACCTCGAAGCGGGGCGCTGTAAAAATGGCATCAGGGCAAAGCTCTCTCGCCTTCACCGCGGGCATGGCGGAATGGACGCCGAACGCGCGGGCCTCGTAAGATGCAGTCGCCACCACGCCGCGGCGGGAACGGCCGCCCACGATGACCGGTTTCCCCCGCCATTCCGGATGATCCCGCTGTTCTACAGACGCATAAAAAGCATCCATATCCACATGCATGATCCACCGCCTCATCCCCTTGCCTCCTCCGGTCTGCAAATATTTCCGTATTTCATCTTATGAAGAAATACGCCTGCTGTCAAACTGCTATCTTTACGGAAATGTCTGCATCGGTTAGTATAAATAGGAAGATTTAAATATATAAGTTAATCGATTGTCGAGGAGGTATCATGAAAGCACTCGTACTTTGGTCATCTCGCACAGGAAATACGAAAGCCGTGGGAGAAGCGATTTATGAAGCTCTTCCCTGTGAAAAGGAAATTTTTGAATCCGGCCGTCAGCCGAACGATCTTTCCTGTTATGATTTGATTTACGTAGGATTCTGGGGTTACCGCCAGGGCGCCGACATGCCATCAAGAAATGTCCTCTCTTCCCTCCATGGAAAGAAAGTCGCTATCTACGGCACGGCAGGCACCTATCCCGACTCTCCTGCGGCAATGAGCTACCTGAAAAGTTCATCAGAGCTGCTGGCAAAAGATAATATATTTTTAGGCGGTTTTATGTCACAGGGCCGCGTCCACTCCTTCCACATCGGAAAACGGAATGAGCATGCGGAAAAAGTCCACCCCATGACACCGGAACGTCTGGCGCGTTTACAGGAAGCGGAAAAGCACCCGAACGAAACAGATTTTAAAAATGCCGCTGCATGGGCCTTAAAAATGCTGGAAAAAGCGAAACCATAAAATCTGCAAAACCGGGTAACCTTTTTCAAACGGGTATATACGTTTTCATTTTAATAAGCTGTTTTTCTTTCTTTTATAATGAAATAATTTCATACACATTTACCATGTCATCCATTCCTTAAACGCATTTCATTCCCATTTATTATGAAACTTTCGAATACATACGCTTTTATTTATTGACAATACTTTTTATATCATTTACAATGGCTACATATTTAAATGTATCGATAGAACTGCTTGGAAATCTGCTTATGGAATTTCCGCGGAAAAGAGGATTTTATGGATTACGAACCGAGTTACAAAGAATTTGCCACCATTTTCAAAGCGCTGTCCGACGAAACGCGTCTCCGCGTCATTGATATGCTTTCCTGCAAGGAAATGTCCGCCTGTGATATTCTCTCCAATTTCACCCTGTCCCAGTCTACACTGAGCTACCATATGAAGATTCTCATTGAAGCAGGCGTCGTTGATGCCAGAAGGGAAGGACTTTGGACGAAGTATTCCATCAACGATGATACATTCAACAGAATCATGGACTTCATGCCGGAGCTGTACAAGCTGAAAGATAAATGCATCTGCCAACAGATTAAATACTGCAAGACACCGGAAGAATGCGGCGAAGGAAAAGATCCTTTCGGTAACTGAAAAGGATTAAGAGCCTGTAAAGGCTCTTTTTTTGTCTGCATAGACAAAAATGACCATTTTGTGGGAGTGCCCCGGCGCAGTGAATTTCCATTTCTGCCCAAATGACAGCAAAAATGAAAAAGACTTTCCTTTGACAGGAAAGTCTTTTTCATTTTTTATTTTGCTTTTCTTACTTTGCTTACAAGATGTTTCTTCACAGGCTTCGCAGGCGGTGCAGCATGTTCTTTCGTATCTGCCGGAGCTGCCATAACGTTTTCATCAGTGTCTTCCTCTACCTGTGATTTCCATTCATCCGACACTCTCCCCGACTTGGCAAGAGAGTCCGACATTTCCGCCACTGCCTTGAAGTTGGCGCGGACACCGCTGCCCGTATTTTTATATTTGACCGCGCGGTCGCTTCCGATACCCAGGTTTTCCGCTTCCGCTGCGGCATCAATATTCGCGCCGAGGAAAATAAATTCCCAACCTGCTTCTTCCTTGCGATCTTTAATAAGCTTCTTTACCGTATCATAAGTATATTCTTCACTGTAATTTTCCTTACCGTCAGTAATGATAACAAAAAGCACTTTATTTCCCATCGCCTTGTTACGGGTGTGGCCGATAAGGTCAATGCGGCGGATTGTCTTTCCCACTGCGTCAAGAAGCGCCGTCATGCCGCCGGGGGTATAATCCTTTTCCGTCATCTTTTCCACATCTTTGATGTCACGGTGATTATGGAGAATTTTATAGCGGTCGCTGAAAAGTACCGTTGTCACGCGGACATTTTCACCGGATTGCTTTTCTTTTTCAATCATGGAATTGAAACCGCCGATCGTATCACTGGTCAGATCGCTCATGGAGCCGCTTTCATCAAGAACGAGGACCATTTCCACACGGGACGGTTTTACTTCCTCTGCCGCTTTTTCTTCCGCCGCAGCAGTCTGCCCGAAAAAAAGCGCCGCTGATAATGCAGTCATTGCTAATAATTTTTTCATAGTTCCTCCTTATGTTTCAAAAAGAAATTTGTCTCCAATTCCTCTTCATCCATCACGGAAATTCCTTTTTCCATAAGCGCTTCGGCAAAAATACCGGCGCCCTTGATTTTCGTTCCCGTAAATGTGCCGTCATAAATTTCACGGACACCGCATGTAGGGCTCCGTGCTTTTAAAACCGCCAATTCAATTTCTTCGCCTTTAATCTCCTCCATGACCTTTTCCACACCGCCGCGGTAGATTTCATCCACGTCTTTCCCATTTCTATCGGTTACTTTTCCGTTAACGATTTCCGCAGGCACCCGCGGACTTCCCATACCGGAAGAAATTTCAGGGCAGACGGCAATAACTTCCTTCCCCCTGCAAAACGCCGCCACCGTTTCATTGAAATTGCTTCCGCCGTCGTACTTGCACTTTTCCCCCAGCAGACAGGCACTTACCAAAATTTTCATATTGCTCCCCGTTGAATTTCTCTATATTTCTTTTAGTATACCAATCGGATTGAAATATTACAATTTTACGGCGGTACCATAAAAGTCAAACCCCGGTCGGTTTCTTTTTTATAACGAGGATAAGAAAAATTCTTTAGCCTCTATATAAAAATACAATGCAGGCTATCCATTTTTCATGAAAAACATGGTAAAATAATGATGGAATATTAACTTTATGACTCCATGCAGCTTAGTATGCAGCAGTACAAAATCAGAAAGCCGATTACAGAAAGGACTTTTCATGTCTGTCCGGTCATATTTACCGATCATTTTTACAGTGGCGGTTCTGTTGCCTTGCACCGCGTTTGCCAATACCGCAAAAGGGACAGCCGTTATTATCCATAACAGCGTTTCCGGTATGGATAATCAAATCTTATATTCTTCTTTTTATTCCGCCGATGACGGCGCCGATGAAGCGTCTACCGTATTTTTCAATGACGGGTTCGGCCGGCTTACCGCGTTTGAAAAAGAATATAAAGACGGTAGGATGACGATTACAATCCGTCAAAATATGAATGTCGTCTGGAAAAACACATATGCCGTCTCAAGCAATCATTTTTCTGTAGAGCGCATTGATACAGACGGCCATATCCTGTTCCGCATCCATGTAGGAGAACGGATCCTGATCGGGGAAATTGACAGCCGGGACAGATGGATTATAACCGAACCCCGAAAGAATCCCCGCGATGACACCGTGATTCCCCTTGCGGTTGAGGGAACCTCCGGGCAGCCGTAACAATTGCGCGGTCAATTGAACCTTATTGTGATTTCCACTCGTGTACCTTTTTATTTTCTTTATAAATCGTATGTGAGTTTTGTATAAACAGACAGGTGGTATCTATGAAAAAACAAATCCATTTACACCCTGACGACCTGAAGAAAAGCGATCAGATGGGGCTGACGTATAACTTGGGACAGGCCCATAAGCGGATGCTCCTGAAACAGTCTTCCATCATGAAAAAATACGGGCTCACCGCCCGCCAGGCACTTATCATCGCCTACCTGTCCACACATAAAAAGGAAATAGTCACCCAGAAAGTACTGGAAGACCACCTCCACCTGACCAATCCCACGATCACCGTCATGGTACGGACCATGATTAAAAAGGGTCTCATACGCAAAGAGCGGGTCGAAGAAGATGCAAGAAAATACCGCCTCTTCCTCACCGACCGGGCAAAAGAAGTGGAAGAAGTCAGCCGCAGAGAAGCCATCGCCCTGGACAGACGTTTCTACCAGGGCGTATCGGATACGGACATGAAAATTTTCCAGGGTGTCCTTGGAAAAATTTTGAAAAACCTGGATACCGTCTGATTTGTATACATCAGGAACCGACTTGTTTCGGTTCTTTTTTATTGCATTCCTGCAGGGTACAAACGGGATACAGTAAGACGTCATCCAGTACACCAGCGAAGGATCTGCTGCTGTAGTGAGGAAGACGATAAAATGTCATCAGGGTAATAGATTCTTCACTCCGTGTCACGCTGCCGTTTCTCATTTTCCCACACAACATTCTTACCCCCGTTCTGAATGACGATTGGATGAAAGCGTTACTAACGATGGGGAACGGAAAGCGTCATAATGACGGAGGGACGCTAAGCATCATAATGACAGAGAATATTAGACGTCATTCTGAGCACCAGCGAAGAATCTGCTACCGTGGTGAGGAAAACGGTAAAACATCATCCGAATAATAGATTCTTCACTCCGTGTCACCGTTCCGTTTCCCATCGTTCTCACAAAGCATTCTTATCCTCGTTCAGAATGACGATTGGGGGAAAGCGTTACTAACGATGGGAAACGGAAAGCGTCATAATGACGGGATACGGTAAGGCATCATAATGACGGAGGGACGTTAAGCATCATAATGACAGAGAATATTAGACGTCATTCTGAGCGCCAGCGAAGAATCTGTTACTGTGGTGAGGGAAACGGTAAAAAGATAAAAGCTATCAGCTGTAAACTATTAGCCGTTAGCTGGCAGCTGTCAGCTAAAAGTGCTGAATGACGGCAGACGGTCAGGTGTCACCTGGAGCGATGACGAAGGCTTGCTGTCGTGATGAGGAAGACCATAAGACGTCATCCTGAAGCGACAGCGAAGGATCTGCACCCGTGGTGGGGAAAACAGTAAGATGTTATTCAACGTTAAAAAAACCGCTGCCTTTACAGGAAACGGTCTTTTGCTTTCAGTCGGGACAGGTAATAGCGGCGATTTTATCAATTGCGTAGTGGAGCTCACTCACGATTTCCGTGTCGGCGGCTTTGTAATACATTTCTTTTCCGTTGCGGCGGGATGTAATCAGTCCGCAGGCTTTCAGCAGACGTAAGTGGTGGGAAATGGCAGGACTGCTCATGTCCATGATGGCGGCAATATTGATGACGCATTCTTCCATGTGGCAGAGAATCCAGAAAATTTTCAGCCGCGTGGGATCGCTGAGCTGTTTCAGCAGGATGGATACATCGTCGATTGTCTCTTGGGACGGCAGGCGGCTGATGATACGTTCTTCATCATTTCCATGGTGGTGCGGAAGTCCGTATTTATTTTTTGTCATATGGTATACCTCTTTAGAAATTATTTTTCTTAATTGTAACATACATAGAAAAATGGCAGGATAAATTTATCGGAAAAGAGTCTTGACAAAAGGTAAAAGAATAAATATAATATGATTAACGATTAAATGGTTATTTAAGCGTAAAATAAAGGAGAAGAAAAATGAAAAAAAGTTACAAGATCGACGTGGACTGCGCTGCATGCGCGCTGAAGATGGAAGATGCCGCCAAAGCGACGGCAGGCGTTAAAGACTGCGTAGTTAATTATATGCTGCTCAAGATGAATGTGGAATTTGAAGACGGGCAGGATCCGAAAACCGTTATGCAGGAAGTGTATAAGAACTGCAAAAAGGTGGAGGATGACTGCGAGATTTTCCTAAAATAAAAAGGGTTTGACAGGCTGTTAGAATATTGGCCGGCAAGGGAAAAGAGGCTGACATGAACAAGAAACAGAAAAGAAATTTAATGCGCATTATCGTGGCGGCAATCCTGATGATTGTCCTCCATTTTGCGTCGGTAAGCGGTATGGTACGGTTCGGGCTTTACCTGGTTCCTTACTTGATTATCGGGTATGATATTTTGTGGAAAGCCTTTAAAGGCGTGAAGAACCGGCAGCCTTTTGATGAAAGCCTTCTTATGGCGATTGCCACGCTGGGGGCGATTATCCTGGCTATTTATGAAGACGGTGATTACACAGAAGCCATCGGCGTCATGCTTTTCTACCAGATCGGCGAATGGTTCCAGAGCTATGCCGTCGGCAAGAGCCGCAGAAATATCAGCGAACTGATGGATATCCGTCCTGATTACGCAAATGTGGAAAGGGAAAACGGGCAGCTGGAAGCGGTCGATCCTGACGAAGTGGAAGTGGGGACGATCATCGTCGTGAAGCCCGGTGAAAAGATTCCGATCGACGGCGAAGTGGTGGAAGGCAGCTCTACACTGAATACCAGCGCCCTGACAGGGGAAAGCCTGCCCCGCGAAGTGGAATCGGGCGATGAAGTCATCAGCGGCTGCATCAATATCAATGGCCTTCTGAAAATCCGGACGACGAAAGAGTTTGGGGAATCGACGGTTTCTAAAATTCTTGATCTTGTGGAAAACGCCAGTTCCCGTAAATCAAAAGCGGAAGGTTTTATTTCTAAATTTGCCCGTGTATACACTCCGGCCGTGGTAGCGGCGGCGATCGCTCTTGCCCTCGTTCCTCCGTTTGTCCGTATGGGATTCATGGGGGTGCCTGCTGACTGGGATGTGTGGATTTACAGGGCGCTTACGTTCCTCGTTATTTCCTGTCCCTGCGCGCTGGTTATCAGTATTCCCCTGAGTTTCTTCGCCGGCATCGGCGGCGCGAGTAAGGCGGGCGTCCTTGTGAAAGGATCGAACTATCTGGAAACGCTCTCCAAGGTTAAGACGGTGGTTTTTGATAAGACCGGGACTTTGACCAAAGGGGTGTTCCAGGTGACTGCCGCCCATCCGCAGGAAATGAGCGAAAAAGAACTGCTCCATCTGGCAGCTCATGTAGAACGGTATTCCACGCATCCTATCGCGGCTTCTCTCCGCGCGGCGTATCCTAACGAATCGGACAGCTGCCGTGTGGAAGCAGTAGAGGAAATAGCCGGGGAGGGGATCCGTGCCCATGTAAATGGCAATGTCGTATGTGTGGGAAATTCCAAAATGATGGAAGCCGTAGGCGCCGAATGGTATGACTGCCACCGTCATGCTGCGGGTACGGTCATCCATGTGTCCATCAATGGAAGATATGCAGGTCATGTGATTATTTCCGACGTGGTGAAAGAAACATCAAAAGCGGCCATTGCCGCTCTGAAATCGGTGGGTGTCGCCAAGACGGTCATGCTCACAGGTGATGCGAAAGAAGTCGCTGACGCTGTAGCAAAGGAACTTGGCATCGACCAGGTACGCAGCGAGCTCCTGCCGGCTGATAAGGTGCAGAACGTGGAAGAGCTCCTTATGGAGAATAAAGGAAACGGAAATCTTGCTTTTGTCGGAGATGGTATCAATGACGCTCCCGTGCTCACCCGCGCGGATATCGGAATTGCTATGGGCGCAATGGGGTCTGACGCGGCAATTGAAGCGGCGGATGTGGTTCTTATGGATGATGATCCCATGAAGATTTCCCAGGCGATCCGGATTTCCCGTAAATGCCTGGCCATCGTCAACCAGAACACTTGGTTCTCTATCGGCATCAAGCTGGTTGTTCTCCTCCTGGGAGCGGTCGGCATCGCCAATATGTGGTTTGCCATCTTTGCCGATGTAGGCGTCATGATTCTTGCCGTACTGAATGCTATGCGTGCTCTCTTCGCAGGACGGACCGCATAAAAAGAAAGTGGATCTTGTGAAATAATAAACAATAATAATGAGAACTTATAATAACATCAACCGCGGAGGTTTCCCTGCCCCGCGGTTTTTGCATGGAAAGCAGAATGGAATCGTAAAAGAATAGTTAGCTTGCAGCTGACAGCTCACAGCTGATAGCTTTTAT